>Ga0247727_10005645_pt1 | contig 25198 bp, 23 predicted proteins | sample WisWelCaveWW1625_FD_202498 | JGI IMG/M metagenome (GOLD analysis project Ga0247727, IMG submission 202498) | Biofilm microbial communities from Wishing Well Cave, Virginia, United States - WW16-25 | ecosystem: Environmental > Aquatic > Deep subsurface > Groundwater > Cave microbial mat | place...
ATTCTGGATTAAGTGGTTACAGTGGTTATTCTGGATTAAGTGGATATAGCGGTTATTCTGGATTAAGTGGATATAGTGGTTATTCTGGATTAAGTGGTTACAGTGGTTATTCTGGATTAAGTGGATACAGTGGTTATTCTGGATTAAGTGGATATAGTGGTTATTCTGGATTAAGTGGATACAGTGGTTATTCTGGATTAAGTGGATATAGTGGTTATTCTGGATTAAGTGGATACAGTGGTTATTCTGGATTAAGTGGATATAGTGGCTATTCTGGATTGAGCGGATATAGTGGTTATTCTGGATTAAGTGGATATAGCGGTTATTCTGGATTAAGTGGATATAGCGGTTATTCTGGATTAAGTGGTTACAGTGGTTATTCTGGATTAAGTGGATATAGCGGTTATTCTGGATTAAGTGGATATAGTGGTTATTCTGGATTAAGTGGTTACAGTGGTTATTCTGGATTAAGTGGATATAGCGGTTATTCTGGATTGAGTGGTTACAGCGGTTACTCCGGGTATAGTGGTATAAGTGGCTATTCAGGATATAGTGGTATAAGTGGCTATTCAGGATATAGTGGTATAAGTGGCTATTCAGGATATAGTGGTATAAGTGGCTATTCAGGTTATAGTGGTATAAGTGGCTATTCAGGATATAGTGGTATAAGCGGCTATTCGGGTTATAGCGGCATTTCCGGATATTCCGGATATAGTGGGACTACTGGAACTCTGGCAACTGTATCTTCCAACTCTACAACTGTTGCAAATTCTACATATACAATGACCTCGACTATCCCCGTTGAATTTGAATCTAGCGATAGCAATACACTTGTATATCTCGATGAAACAAATGAAAAAGTAGGACTGGGAACGACTTCAACGGCGGCTAAAGTAGAAATAGGGAACATAGGCACAGATCCTCCATTAGGAGTGCCTAACTCAGGATCTGCGGCTACAACAAATTTGGCTTCAGGAAAAATTCAAATTATTGATAGAGAATTATATGTTTATGATGGAACACGAGCAAAATGGTTAAGTGTTGCTGAAAATTCATTACAATTTGGGGATGGCGGAAATTCAGACGGAACTTACCTTCTATTTGGAGGAGATGTGGCCAACGCAACATCAGGGGCAAGAATGCCAAGAAATGGAACCATAGTGGCTGTTACAGCTTTATCTTCTGGTGGAAACGCAACAAAATCATTTGATGTCGAAATTGCGGGGGCTGTTGCATTTTCGTTTAGTATGACGGCAAACGCATATACCAGCACAACAGATAATACTAATTTTAATGCTAACGATAGAATAAATGTTTTTACCTCAGCTACAGGAACTGCAGTTGCAGACCCCACGGTTATTTTATGGATAAAATGGAGACAGTAGTGATAAATTATGGCTACGATAATTATAAAGAATAATACTTTATCAGAAATTTCTGTTAACGATCTTAACGGATTGAGAATTCCGCTTAGTAGTCAGGTTACAGCCAGTGATTTATTTTTAGAACCATTTGTTCATAAAAGTCAAGATTTAAAAACAAAAGTTTCTGCAGGGGATCTTGTCATCAATAACGGAACAAGCGATTTATCCATTGCCAACGCTCTTCTTTATCTAACCTCAGTCAACTATAGTGAAGTAACATCGCCAATTAATATTAGTCTTCCGAAGATTGGAACTCCGACCTATTCTTCTTTAAATGATATGCACAATATTCTTCATTCTCCAGGAAGAATTACTGGTGGAACAATTTCAGATGCTGGAGGAGGAACAATAAATATAGCTTCTGGAACTGGATTAATAAGAATATTGGACGATGATGTTTCTGATCTTAAATTTTTTAATTGGTCCGCTTCATCTGGAGTTTCAATACCAAGCGATACAACGAGATATATTGGAGTTGAATATAATTCGGGATCTCCTCAAATCATCGTTAAAACGACAGACACATGGAATTTTGATCTTGATTTTCCCCTTGGAATTGCTATCAATGAATCTGGAACTTTATACATACAAAATAGTCCAATGTGGGTTGGAGGTTCGATAACAAATGTTATAGAGAGATTTTCTGGAACATTCCCGCTACAAAGAGATGAAAAAACAGGGGGATTAATACTCGGAGAAACAGGAACGAGGAACATAACGGTAAGTGCCGGTAAACTTTGGGACAGATTAAATGAGTTTGATATAACTGCTAAAAACACTTCTACAGGAAGCACATTCGATAGATACTACAAGAATGGTTCTGGTGGATTTACAAAACAATCTGCTCAAACTCAATGGGATAATTTATCTTATGATAATGGAACAGGAACTCTCGCTACATTAACTATATTGTATTATGCAGTCCAATGGTTTTATATTTGTGATGATAATACACTGATTTCTATATATGGCACAAATCAATATTTAACATCTGCATTGGCAAACAACGAAGGTGTCCCATCTCAAGTCCCAGCGAGATGTCAAAAAACGGGAAGATTAATAGGAAGATTTGTGTTCCAAAAATCAGCCTCCTCCGCCACAGCAATACAAAGTGTTTTTGATACTGTATTTAATAGCAGTATTGTTAGCTCGCATAACAATTTATCCGGGCTTCAGGGCGGAACAGCCGGGGAATATTATCATTTAACGGCGACAGAACATTCTAATTTAGGAAGCTCAACTTCAGTTAATAATAACTATGTTTTCGCTTACGACACAACAACGCAATCAGTTGCAACCGCTAATACTTTTCAAGATTTAAATTTTAGCAATAATGCACAAATTAATGGATGGACACACACAACTGGAACTAATGTTTTTGCATGTAGTCAATCTGGAATATATTCGGTTACAGTTGATATCAATGTGAGTAAAACAGGAGGTGGCGCAGCAACATTTGGATTTAGATCGTTATTTAATGCGACTGAAGTTGTTGGAAGTCATGTCGGAATCAATATTACTTCCAGTTCCGCTTCGTCTCCTGTAAGTAAAACATTTATGGTCAATGCAACTTCTGGACAAAATTTAGAGACAGATTTTGCTGGAAACGCAACAACTGTTCAAGTAACTCCGGGACCGAATCCAGGAAGCGCAACAACACCTTTATCCGCTTCTATTATTATAAGGAGAATAACGTAAAATGCCAGTTCCAGAAATACAATTCGATCCAACTAACGGACCAACTATAACGGTTAAAAGTCCAGATGGGCTTACAACAAAACAACTATCTTTAGATAATTTTGGGAGAATTTTGACGAATTCTGACATTATTTTTACTTCCGCCTCAGATTTTTCACCTTATGTATTTTATTCTGATCAATTGGATACTCCAAATAATGCTAATTGGAAAGTTAATCTAAGCACAACAACAACTGTTGATCCGGCAAATGCAGCTTTAACCATAAGAAGATTTGATGATACTGCCGAACAAGGTATTGGATTTACCGCAAGAGTTCCAATAAATTCTGTAAACGTTCGGATTGCAACTGTTGGGAGGGCAATAACATCTCCAGCGATACCAAAAGAAGTAATATTAAAAGTTTACAATAGAATAATAAGAAATAATTTGCCAGTTGCAGCATGGTCAAGTGGCACAGAATTACAGCCAATCTCCATTCCAGCTAATGCAACTTTTCAATATAATTCAGAAATAATTGCCATATCAACTTTGGGTTTTAATGCTGGAAGAACTGCTCAATTTGAATTAACAAGAGTTGGATCTAGCATAAACGATACTTTGGTTGGAGATTATGCATTATTAGAATTAATAATTGATTTTTCTTAATATGGCCATTAATTTTACATCATCTTTGTCGCAATATATAAACTTGGGAACAATTGGTCTTCCAAATATTCAGGGACCATTATCATTATCTTTATGGTTTAAATATTCTGTTGTTCCTGTTAGTGGAAATAAAACATATTATTCTGGATGGAATGGCACGAAGGCAATATGCATTGGAAGTAGAAACGGAAACATTGGGGCATGGAAAAACGGAGGAACATTTTTAGTAAGCACTTTAGCGCCAACAGCAAATATTTTACATAATATAATTTATACAGTTAGTTCGAATTCAAACAATCTTTACCTAAATGGAGTTTTGGTGAGTTCATCTTCTACGCAAACAAATAATGGAACTATAAGCAATTCTAAATTGGGAGCATATCAATCAACAGAATATTTTAATGGAACATTAGAAGATTTTAGAATATATAATATTGTATTAAGTTCATATGAAGTAGGTTCTATATATTGTTCTTTTGGTGGAGATGGAATTATTGGTGGATTAATAGGGAGATATTTATTTAACGAAGGTAGTGGTATTCCCACGTCTTTAATCGATTCCATGGGAAGTAATGATGGAGCATCTTTAAGTTATCCAGTTTATATTGGCGGAGAATTAAAAACAAAGAGGAGATTTACATAATGTCTCAAACACTAAACAGAACAACCAAACAATTAATAGATTATGCCAATACCCCAGATTACTTAGAAACAGAATGGATCATAAATCCGGATTTATCAACGGTGCAATCTCTGCCTGTAAAGTATTGGAAAATTGAAGGCGATAATGTTTTAGAAATGACACAACAAGAAAAGGATGATGTTGATAATGCGCTATTGCCGGCAGCGAAAACAGACCAAACAACTCGGTTGATTGTAGATACTCGAAATTATATTAATGGGGCCTATGCCCCGGAAAGACAACAAACATTATCAGTATTGTTAGCTGATGCTAGAACACTTACTTATTCTATAGAAACTATCCAATTTATTGGAATTGGATTAAATGACGCTACATCAAGTGGTTCTTTTGTCGGACTTTATAATCTTCCAAAATTTGAAATAATGATAGATAGTATTGGTATTCCAGATACCTTTTCGGTAAAAGATATTGTTCATGATGAAATAACAGCCACGAATGTAGTTATCACGGGAGCAGAACAAGACGTTGCCCAAGGAGTAAAAATAGCTTTTGCAGCAACAACAGGACATACTTTAAATGATAAATTTTATATTAAAGTAAAAAGAACTACAAAAATAAACAGGACTAATTATATCGCACAGGCGTTAGGTTGGGTTCTTTATTGCTTGAATTATCATTACACAAAATTGGCAGAAATTACAAATTCAACCACCCTATCTCAATGCAAAGCTATAACCTGGGATTTTAATCAATTTAATGCCACAAACCCATTGGTCACTATTCAGGACGCTTTGGCTATACCAAATTAAAAATTATTTCAAAGTCGTATTCTTTTTTCAGAGATTTTCCGGAATCACGAGCTTTAAAGGAAGATGTTCATGGCGAAAATTTTCATGTTAATGGATGATCCTAGAGCGAACACAGGCTATTCCTACACCAATCGCTTATCAATAAAAAATTTCAAAAAACTAGGTCATGAATGTATTGCCTTTAACTATAATTCTGGAATTTTCGCTGGTGAATGGGAGGGCTGTTTCGTAATTGCACACGATGGGAAAGATAACAAAAATGAAAATATAAAATTATATGGAACAAAAGAATTTATAATAGAAAAATATAAAGAACTTAATCCAGATATTTTATTTTTTCACAATGATTTTTATAGGCAAGATTGGTTTTTTGATTTACCTCAAGAAATTCAAGAAAAATCCATATGGTGGATTCCATTAGATATCATCAGAAAAACAAGTGAATTTGACTTCAATTACTTTAAAAAAATAAAGAATCTATATTTTGTTACCAAACATGCAGCAGATATTGCCGGTATAGACAATCCCAATATTATTCCACATGCTATAGATGAAAGTTATTTTAAAGAACATGGTAACAAATCATTAAATGATAAATTTATTATTTGTCGAGTTGATCGTCATCAACCCAGGAAACAATGGCCTTATACTCTTCATGCCTTTTCTATGTTTTCTCAAAACAAAGACGATGTATTATTGTTAGCAAAATGTAATCCTAAGGATTTTTGTGGACATGATCCAGATACTATGGATTTTATCGATTTGAAATGGTTTTCGGGTCAAATGGGAATTCCTTCCAATAAAATAAAATTCATAAACAATTTTTTAAGTGTTGAAGAAATTAAAAGTAAAATATATGATATTTCATCTTGTTTTATCACGACCACAGGGTCCGAGGGTTTTGGTTTATCGGTTGTCGAAGCTATGTCCCAAGGATGTGTCCCAATATATCCTCTTGGATCGTCATTAACAGAAGTAGTTGAAGACAATGGATATCCATATAAATATGCGGAAATTAGAAGAACTAAAAATCTTTATGCAGAATATGGTCGTCCAGATGTTCATGTTGTTGCAAATAGAATGGAACAGGCATATCAAGACTGGAAAAATAACAAAGATTATTTTATTGAAAAGTCAAATAAATGCATAGAAACAGTCAGAAAAAAATATTACCCAGATATTATATATGAAAAATGGAATAATGAAATAAATAAGATTATAAATAGAGAAACAGAAACAGGTAAAATTTCAAATCGTTCAATTGTAATTGAAAAACAAAATATAAAAACCGAGAGTGAATTTTTTGAATCCTATATCAATTCAGATATAAAAATATCAATTATTATTCCAACATATAACCATTTAGAGGATTGTTTAAAACCTTGTCTTGAAAGCATCATAAAATATACAAATTTAAAAAATATCGAGGTTGTCATTGTGGCCAATGGTTGTGTTGACAATACTGCGGAATATGTTCGATCACTTAATAATAAAAATATTAAACTAATTGAATTTCCGGAAGCAATGGGTTACACAAAATCAACCAACGAAGGTATAAAAATAGCCCGTGGAAATTATATAATATTGCTAAATAATGATACGGTTTTGTTAGAGCAAGAGAATAATAAATGGATAGATATTTTATTAGAACCATTTAAGACGGATGAAAGTGTTGGCATAACCGGACCTTTTATGTCTTATTGTCCATTTTCTATGAATGAGTTTCTTATATTTTTTTGCGTGGCCATAAAGAAAGAAGTTTTTGATAAAGCAGGAGTGGCAGGCACTTTGGATGAGATTTATTCACCGGGTTTTGGTGAGGATGCTGATTTTTGTATTAAAGCCAAGGAAGCTGGTTATCGAATTGTGCAAGTGCCAGAAAATTCTCCATCAAAATTGTCTGGAACTAGAATGATTGGATCGTTCCCAATTTATCACGAAGGAGAAGCAACTTTTAAAGAATATGGAGAGAAAGGAAATGAAATTTTAGTAAAAAATAGACTTATTTTGATGAATAGATTTGGGAAAGGAAGGGTAAAACTCAATCTGGGATGTGGAGATAAAAAATTACATGGCTATGTGAATGTTGATCTCTATAACAAAAACGCAGACATCATAAGAGATATTAAAAAAATGCCAGATATTTTGAACAATGTTGTTTCCGAAATTCTTGGTGTTCATGTTTTTGAACATATCTCCCCTTTTGAAGTTGTGGATATGTTAAAAGAATGGTATAGAATTCTTATGCCAGGGGGCAAATTAATTCTTGAAATGCCTGATATTCTTGAAACATGTAAAAATTTTGAGAAAGCAGACAAAAATGAGAGATATAGATTAATTAATTGTATTTATGGAACAGGAATGGGAATTTCCAATCCCCATTTGTTTGGTTGGTATGATGAAATTCTTTTTGATCATCTAGCTGGCGTCGGGTTCGTTGATATTAGAAAAGAAAATCCTCAATTTGAACATTGGGGACATAATTTAAGAATAGAGTGTATTAAACCATTGGATAATCTTCCAGATGGATTCTTTAACTCTGAAGATATTGCCACCTATAGAAAATTAATTGTAGATCTTCCAGATAATTCAACAATAGCCGAAATAGGTGTTTGGCAAGGAAGATCTTTGTGCTCTATAGCCGATCTTATTGTTTCTAAAAATTTAAATGTTGTTGCAATAGATCATTTTTTAGGAGCAGAAAACGAACCTGACAATAGAAATACCGCAAAAATATTCGATTTAAAAGCAAATTTCATATCTAATATTGAAAAATTCGATATAGACGACAGAGTAATTTTACACGATGGTTACAGCAAAGATATAGCGTTAAAATTTGAAGATGGTTATTTCGATTTTGTTTTCATAGATGCAACCCATACTTATGATTCCATTAAAGAAGATATTTTGGCTTGGACTCCTAAAATAAAAGAAAACGGAATAATAGCTGGTCATGACTACCTATGGTTTGATTGTAAAAGAGTTTTGGATGAATTATATGGATTTTCATATACAAACGAACAAAATATATGGATTAAAAAAATAAGCAATATAAAACCTAAAGTATATGATTGTTTTTCGTTTTTCAACGAGATAGAGATCCTTAAAATAAGACTAGAAGAACTTTATGACACTGTTGATTATTTTGTTTTAGTTGAATCGTCTAAGACTCATTCTGGCACAAGCAAACCTTTGTATTTTAAAGAAAATGAAAAGTTATTTGACAAGTATTCGAAAAAAATAATATATAAATGTATTGATCTTCCAGATAATGTTGATTCGTGGGCAAGAGAAAACATTCAACGAGATTCTATGTGGGAAATCCTTAAAGACAAATGTCTTGATGATGATGTCGTTGTTTTTTCAGATGTCGATGAAATAGTTAGTCATAACGCTATTAAGGCTTATGAAAGCAGACAAGATATATGTTGCATAGAACAGGTTTTATATTGTCATTTTTTAAATTCCCAGGCTCAAACTCCATGGAGACATGCGAAAATATGCAGATATCGGGATTTCAAGAATATAAATTCAGTAAATTTAAGATATTACGAGCAAGGTAATTCGCCGCACATAATAAAAAATGGAGGATGGCACTTAAGTTATATGGGGGGTGTAGATGCCATTATTAAGAAAATAGAATCTTTTGCTCATCAAGAATATAATAACGACAGATATAAAGACAGAGAATCTATAGAAAAAAATATAAATTCTTTCAAAGATATATATATGAGGGGAGATGTGACATATGTTGAAACAAAAGATCTTTCTCAAATGCCCGAAAGTGTTATACAAAATATTCAATATTTCATAGACAATGGATGGATAAACAAAGATCTTCCAAAAATTACAATTACTATACCAACACGCAATAGACCCAAACATCTTAAGATATTATTAGACTCTATTATTAAACAAAATTATAAAAATTGGGACCTGATAATATGTAACGATGGCAACGAATTTGATGGAGATATTCATTCTGTCGTTTCTAAAATTAAAGAAAATAATAATGTTAAAATAATAAAAGGCGTATCAAGAGGTCCTTCTTTCGCTCATGATTTATTATGGGAAGCTGCGGAAACAGAATTGATTTTTAGAATAGATGACGATTGTGAAATGGATGAACATTGTTTGTTCAATCTTGTCATGAATGTTAATGATAAAATTAGTGGAATAGCTCCTCTTGTTTTGCCAAAGAGCAAGTCAGTTATAGTAAATGGTCAACCGCCAGAGATTAAAATTGATGATTTTTTATCGGCGGCAACTGTTCAGCAACATATTTGGACTAATAGTGACAATTTGATTCAAGCTCAACATTTGCATTCTTCTTTTATATACAGAAGAAGTTTGGCTGAAAAAATTGGGGGTTTTACTTATGACAAAGACTCGAAATCAATGGTTTCCTATGGAGAAGAGACCATTTTTTCTTATAAGATGTACAAAGCTGGTTATTTACTTTATGTTTGTCAAAATGCCAAAATATGGCATTATTTAGCTGAATATGGAGGGACGAGAGATATTCAATCCGATTATTTGCCATCCAAAGATGCTGATTTTTTGGTTTTTAAAAAAAAGATATCTGAAATATCTCAACAAGGAATTCTCGTGTAGAAAAAAGAACAAATATAAGTGGTTTTGGGATTTATAAATATTTTAAATTCCATAAAATCGGAGGCAGATCAATGTCAATACCTTTAAATATAAATAATAGTTCTGGCGGAATAGTTAATATTTATACAAATAGTAATTTTGTAAAAAGCATAGATAAAGACAATGTAAAAACAAAAAACATCAATAGTATTAGCAGTGGTTACAAAAGAATATCTATCGCAGCATTAGACAAATACAGTTCTCCTATTGATATCGATATACTGTTGTCTAAATGGGGAGAAAAATATAGAATTTCATTTTTAGTATTGAATAAATTAATAGGACAATCAATTCAGCATGATAATTTTGTTTATTCAGATAAAGAGGAAGCAATAGATAGTTTTATAAAAATTATATTAACAATAAATAATTTAAAGGGTGAAGCTGAAAAAAACTTCTTACATAGTGCTATTTTGAGTCATAGAATAAGAGAAGTTATGAAAAAGTTTTCTAAAAATATTATTACTAGCGAGTCTGAGGATATATTAAAAAGATATATTAGTCAGACAAATCAAAATCCTGTACCGCTTGGTCTTTTGACTTATGATCCAGCGCATTTCCCAACCCATGGAGGAATTGTTAGACAAGCCTCTAAAGATGATTATTTTATTAAAACTGCCAATTCTATAGAAGATAACATTAATAAAAATCAAGATTTGAAAAACTCAATAGTAAAACTTTGTAGTTTTATGTTTTATGACCACGAAGAAGACAAAGATATAGTCTCTCTTAAAAAAAAATGTTTGGCTCATATTCGTCCTCTTCTTTCTAACTTCAAAAATAAAAATGAACAATGGTTTAATGGCTGGATTCAAGTCAATCCGGAAAGAATAAAAATGGCCATGGATTTAATGTATGCTGTGGCTTTGAAACAATTTGCAGATGTCAAACAACCAGATAAAATAGATGTTGGAATTTATGATCTTTTCATTTTTGATGCCGATCAAACTTTATGGGACTCCAGTGTTCCTGCCTCCGATACTGTTCCTCCTTATGATTTCAAAGATGAATATACTCTTCTTGATTCGCAAGGAAACATGATAGTTTTAAATCCAAAAGTAAAAATATTATTAAAGACTCTTAAAGATATGGGTAAAGACTTGGGACTGATTAGTAAATCCGAAAAAGAAGGTGTTCCATTTGAGAATCAGCCAGTTCTTCATTTGCTTAAGAAATTTAGCATATTATATTATTTCAATGAACTTATAGTTATAGATAAAAATATGCCCAAATCTGCTTTTATTCCCAAGGAAATGAATCAGAGACATATTCTTTTTATAGACGATAAAAATGAAAACCTTATAGATGTGGCCGAGAATACTGATGCCGATGTAATGAACATTAATGATATAGAAAAACAACCCAATACAGATAATTTTAATAAAATTTCTCAAACATTTAACTGGCTTGATATAGGACATGATGAAACTCAAGAAAATAATGCCATATGGGCCTTTGTTAACGGTCGTTTTATAAAGGAATCTCTGGGAGGAGATATTACTGCACACAATGATTTGACATATAAATATAATGTAAATCTTGATAATTCCTGGTATGGCAGATTTGATGCGGAAAAAAACATAGTCAGTGTTACACCCCCATATAGAATGGAAGCAAGGGAACCAAAAATTCCAGGTATAATTCTCTCCAATCTTTATTCGTCTTGGCCAGATGCTACAATTGTGTGTTTTCACTGTAGAGAAGCCAAATTAAAAGAATCTTTTTATAAACGAGCCTATTCTATAATAGAATCAAAAAAGAAGAAAAAATATAAAAAAAAACATAAAGGATATGGTGGAGGATGGTATTATTGGCACTCGCATTCTGATGATAACATTGATGATGGAGATAGTGATGGAGATGGCGGGAATGGAGGTGATTCCGGCGGAAACGGAGGTGGAGCAGCCTCTTTAAAATCGTGGTATAAAGAATCTTCTTTTTCGGCCATGGGGGAAGAAGCAGAATTGATAAATTCTGAAATTATAGACGGAGTAAAATACGAACTATATAAAACGTCCAATGACAGAGGAATAATAAGGATATTTGATGAAGATTCTGAAGATGTTGTCAACTTAACCAAATATCTAGACTTTGACTTTGCAAATAAAAAATTTCTATCAACTATTGAAAAGTTATCATACACTAACAGTTGGTACAAAATGGCTTTGAAAAAAAAAGAAATAGATGGAAAAGAATATGTGGAATGTCCGAGAGATTGTGGAACCAAGGATTGTTATGGGCTTTCTGGGTCAATGGGTGTCCATTTTGAAGTTAAAAAAAAAGATAATAAACTTTGGATTCTTCCAGATAGAGTAAAAGAGCTTAAGGAAACATGCAAAGAAATCAAAAAAGATTTGAAAGAATGGGACAAGAAATCTAAATTGGATTCTTGGTACAAGTTTTCTAAAACAAAAGCTGGCATGCAAGAAAGAAAAGTCCATGGAAATAATCAGGATAAAGTTTCATCTTTTTGTCTTAAAGATAAAATACTTTCAATTAAATCAGAAATGGTTTTGGCAGCCCAAAGGGTTTATGATTCCTGGGAACAAGATGAAGAGGGAATTGATGAAGAATTAGGTTGTGGAGGGATATGTCAAGATATTGCCGATGAAATGTGCAGTGTTCTTTCCGGGAAAGAAATAGATTGTTTGATAGTTGACAATAATGGCGTTGGAGATCAACATGTTTGGATTGTGGCTTATGACGATAAAGAGGCTTTTGAGATAGACATAGATCCTAGTGTTTATGAGAGTGGTTCTGGATATTCTTGGACAAAAAAACAAGGTATAAAATTTTCACTCAATGATATATCCATTGTCAGATTTGATAGAAATAATATAGATGAAATTCTAAAATACGGATTGTCTATTGAGATAAATAAAACAGCATCTAATGAATATAAAGAATATTCGTGGCTTACAAAATCAGATGCTTTTGGAAACACATGGAATATAAAATTCCATCCAACAATATTAGATGAAAATAATCCAGATAATATAAGAATTCTTTTAAGATTATATTCGGATTCAAATAGCCCAGAAGATTGGGTTAAAGAAAAAGACAAGAATATATTTGCGGCATGGAAAAAATATCGCCCATTCGGATGGGATAAGGACCCGGCTATTCTTTATTATATTCAAGAACAATTATTAGAAAATATAAATGCGAGCAAGAAAACATGGCACAAAATAGCATTATCGGAAGATTATGTCCCACAAGATAAACGTCCTCCAAAACCCAAGGGAGAAGGATGGGAACTTGATCATAAACGAGCACGTTGGAAGACAAAAAAGAAAGACCAAGATAAGAAATCAAATCTTCAATGGATAAAAAAGAAAGATCACAAAAAGAAAACGATCGAAGAAAAAAGTTTTGCTGAAGGTGGACATAAAAGACAAAGAAAGTTGAAAAGTAAAGGTGATTTTTCTAAGTATCAAAGTGATACTGCTAAAGAAAAAATGAAACAGGAAAAAGATAAATTTGGAGACAAGGGTTTCTCTGAACTTCAACGTAAAAGGATCAATCAAAGGTGGCATAAGTCTGATTCTAATGATTGGTATAGAAGTGCTTCAAGTTTAATTGACACAAGAGATCCGTGGCAGATGACACAAGAAGAATTTAAAAATCCTCCGGAATTACCACAGCCTAAGGAGAATTATTTAATTGTTTATCATAAATTGTCTGATCCTAGCCATCTTGAATCGGTTTTAAATGAAGGGCTATCTATTGATAAAAAACGTCCTGGTTTTGAAGGACCTGAAGTGATATGGGGAACTTCCCAGCCAACAAACTACAGCAAATACGGAACCGTAGTTGGTTTTGAGATTCCGATTTTTGATGTTGATAATGTGGCTGGAGATCAATTTATCATTGGGCGCAGTATAAAACCAGAAGAAATTGTGTTTGTTGATAAATATTCTGTTCTTGGAGCAGGATATGGTGGAAACAGAGTTTCTGATCAAAGAAAATCTCCCTATGCAGCCGAAATTCATCGAGAATATATAAAATATGCCATCGATGAAGATGAAAATATTCCAGAAAAAGTTTTAATAGATTATCCTGAACTAAAAAATAAGATTCCAGAAGAAAACAATAAAGAAAGTATTATTAAATCAGATTCAAATTTCTGGTACAAAACATCGGGTTTGAATAAAGTAAAAGAAAAAATAAGATTGGATGTGGACAATTTTCTTGGAGACGATCCAGTTTATTTGAATGGAATAATTTTCAATATAAAAAAACATCTAAAGCACGATTTAAGTAAATTCAACGATTTTTATACCAATGAATGGCCTAAGATTTTAGTGTGGATGCAGAATTTTTTAAATCAAGAAAAATGCACACAACATGTGTTTTTACCCGAAGATATTAAACTCGGTTTGCCTTCTCCTCGCACATATGAATATAGAGAGGGCGAACAAACTCACTTATTAGTTGAGAAAGGTGAGTTTTTGGATGAAGAAAGTTTGGAATTATTGGTTAGGGCTGGTTACGCTAGAGATTATTTCAAAACATATTTTTGTGATGATCCGGAATTTGAATCCGAAGGAAACTCCATAAAAGAGTCTGAGGCAAAATTTGAAAATGAGATGAGAAACGAAGCTTACAAAAAAATTGTCAATTTTCTTAATCAAAAAAATGTTGTTTCCGCACAATAATTGTCGTATCCTCAAAAAAGGCTGTGTGTTTATCGGAGATATCTCTTGCAAGAATTTATTGTTCACGCCATAGATAAGGCTGCTCAATTCGGTCAATCCCAGAATCCAGAAAACATATCCCCTCTTGACATTCGTTCAGGAAAAGCTGAAAATGGAGAAACAGGAGATGTTGTTGTTTCTGATGTCTTCTATTTGATCGAGGATGAATCTGAAATTGATGCTGCTATTTCGATATCAAACATAATAAGAATAAAAAACAGTCTGGAAGAATTGATCCCAATTTCCGAATTTCTAAAAAATAATAAAACGACATCATCTATTGATGATGATGATTTTATCCCTTTGCGATTCGATAGATATACTTATGCCAACAAAACATCGAGTATGCTAATTCAATCCTCTTTTCAGGTTGAAAGATCAGATGAAGAAGATAATTGGATAGAATTCCATGAAATTTCTTTTTACATAACACCAAGAGAAAAAATGCTATATGTCAGAGCCAATTAGTTATTATTGAGTACTCTTTATGAAAAAAAATAATGTGTTTTCAAATCTGGATGATTTTGCCTCAAAATTAAATGTTCTCGATTTTAAAAAAACATTTAATTCACTAAAAGAAACCGATAAAAACTTTTATATTAAAAACAATTTTTTTAAAAATAAAAACTTTGAAGAAAACAAACATCTTTTAACGGTATTCAAAAGAGGAATATCTATTCTTGATAAAGATCTTTATAGTAAACTTTGCGATCCACAAGCTCGCAAAACTCCTTTAAGTGCTGATATTGCAGATTTGGAAAATTATTTGACAGGTGTCATTATGTCATTGTCCGACAACGACGAGCTCATTAAAAAAATCGCTAGTATTATTTCACAAAGAAAAGACGAACTTACAATAATGGAATTTGTTAAAAAAATAGATGAGGATATATATAAAAAAATTCTGGCTAATTTACCAGATGCAAAAAGGATAGAGAACAAGATGAAAAATAATTGCGAAGACGATGACGATTCAGAAGCCTCTTGTCCAGATCCATTTTTCGAGGAAGAAATATCCGAAATCAATGATTTATTAGAAAGCCAGTATTCCTTTAAAGCAGAAGCTTTGTCTCTTTATTACGAAGAATTAAAATCTAAAAATTTGCCATCACATATGATTTCTAAATTATTATGCATTGAATCATCAACATTAGATTCATTGATCGGCAGAAAATAGGAGAGGAAAACATGAATATCAAACCAATTGATGCGTCTTATGTCTTTTGTAAAATTTTATTGAATTTCCCAAAAGATTATATATTTATAACCGACAACTTGGATATTGTAGAAATTTTAAAACTTAATTCCAATAAGCCTCCTTATTCAAATTTTTTGGGCAAAATTCCATTTCAGAGAAAAGATGGCAGAATTTCTTGTCAAGCTATAGAAAACACTATAGAAGAAATGAAAGGATTTATGCTGATTCCCGATTCTACCATTCCCTATAAGTTTACAATAAATAAAAAGGAAGTTTTAGACTTCGTTTCAAAATTTTCTTCTATCAATATAAAAATAGACGAAGTTTTTATTAAAAAATTAGCGAAGGAAATTGAAAAGAAAAACAACTCCAAATGGGAATACAACAAATTAAAAAATATTACAAGTAAAAATATATTCTGAAAAACAAAGTGAGAAATAAATAAATGATGAATAATATCAATTGGAGTCCGAAAATAATTGTTAAACTTACTAAAACAGAAGGAGATAGAATCATTTATCATGAAGATGGAAGTGAAACTGATAGAGACTTGAACGCAGCTATTAATTTAGCTAATTATAAGGAAATAAATCAGTTAAATAAGAAAGAAAATACCGTAAGATATACGGAAATTAAAGCAGACGGAGAAGAGAGGTTCATCACAGAACTGCTAGACGGTTCTGTGAGGCGCTCTTCGATGAAGTCTGAAAAGAACATGAGATCTAGGGGCAATTTTAGATTTTTGCAAGTTTCTTATATCGGAATACAAACGCCTTGTTTTAGCCAACACCAAACCAACCAAAATTGCCGAAAAACTATCCGCCTCTTTGAAAGAGGAAATTGTGCCGCAACCACAGCCTCCTCTGGCTGAAGCAATTCAACAAGCTCTTCAAAAAGATTTTGCACAAATTGGTGTTTTCGGAAACACTGAAGACGAAAAAACAGAAAGACTAGATGATTGAAAAACAAAAATTAACTTTAGACCTTATTCCATCATCAAGTTGGTTTGAAAATTCAAGATCAAATATATCAAAAAAAGAATGGGATATAATACGAAAAGAAGTTTATCAAAAAGCTAATTATAAATGTGAAATTTGCAATAACAAAGATCCAAAACATCCGATTGAATGTCATGAGATTTTTGAATATGACGACAAAAATCATTTGCAACGGTTAGTTCGTCTTGTTGCCTTGTGTAAAGGATGTCATCAATGTTGTCATTGGGGCCTTTGGCAATTAAAAGGGAAAGAACCAAAACTTTATAAACATATCATGAAAGTTAATGATTGGACAAAACTTGAAGCTCAAAAACATGTAAAAGAGAGTTTTGAAACATGGAATCAAAGATCTCAAATAGATTGGGATCTGGATTTGTCAATCCTTGTAGATCAATATGGGTTGAATATGGATTAACATCATGCAATTAAATTCAAATCATCTTCCTACTTGGAAAATATTTTTCATTAACTTTTTTATATTTATCGGTCTTGTTTTTATTCCATTTATAATTTTTGATTTAAGTGGATTCACATTTTGGATTCTTAAAACATTTCCCTGTCCCGACATCCATCTTTGGAATCGAGCGAAAATTCCAGCCTTTAATAAGCTTGTTTACATATTGTGTCATGCAGGAGTGGCCCATATATTCATTTGTGTTTCTTTTCATTTCCTTTTCAACGCCTTGAATAATCTCTGGTGTCTTCTTTTCCACCGGCACAAAAAAGCCCTTGACATTTAAAATCCATTTAAATATCATATTCACGAAGCCTTGAAGGAGGGCTTCGTATATGGATATGCCGAATTACGCCGAACCTTTGAAAAAAGAATCAGAAAGTTTTTTGGCTAAAATGCGGAATAAGCTTTTAGAAATCACAGCCAAAGAAATCTATAAAAAAGGTTGGTGTGCGGCCATTCGTTATTCGGTTCCTCGCTTTGTTCAAATTCGTTCAACGATTTTAATTGCCACAAAGGAATACAAAGAAACGAGCAAGTTGTCTGAAGAAACTTTGGGAATGTTTAAACTTGTTACAGATGATGTCGTTGATTTTGAAAAAAATACAGTGGACTGTTTCCAAGAAATGGAAGATTCGCTTCGAGCAATTAGAAATATATTTGAAAAAGATGATTCGAATCAAGGCAAACTTATTGTAAGACATTGCGATACTGGATTGTGGAGGATTGAACATGGGAAATATCAAAATAGCCAATAAAAATCGACTAAAAGCAGACATAGAGATTTGAAAAGATTCTTGTGTTGATTATTATAAAGATATGAGAAAACTTCATGCTTCTTTCAAAAAGCCCTTGATAGGAGAGATTATGAAAAATATATTAGCAGTTGGTAGTTTGATCATTTGAAGCATTTGAAAAGAAGCGGTAGATGGGGATAAATATGGAAACTTTAGATAATGGCAAACTTATTGTTTTTGGAGAATTCGAAGAAGACACATTAAAACAAATTAGAAATTGCATGTCTCATGAAAGTGTTGTTTTTGCTGTCTTATCTGCCGATAATCATTTGGGATGGGGAATTCCAGTTGGCGGAACAATTGCATACAAGGATCATGTATCGCCGATGGGAATCGGCTTTGATATTGGTTGCGGAAATATGGCCGTGAGAACGCCAATTTTATATTCTGACATTAAAAATGACATTTCTAAAATAATGGATGAAGTATGGAAAAGCATATCTTTTGGCTTGGGAAGAAATAATCCAAAACCAATAGATCATTCTATTTTTGATGACCAAACTTGGAAAGATATCCCGCAAATTGGGAAACTAAAAGAAAAAGCAAGAAATCAATTAGGGACTGTTGGTTCCGGCAATCATTTTGTAGATATTTTGGTTGAACTTCAAACTGAGAAAATATGGATTGCCAATCACTTTGGATCTCGTGGATTAGGACATTCTATTGCCAGCGGATTTTTAAACCTTATTGATGGTTTAGATTTTGACAATAAAAAAAGAAGTGAAAATGCCATGGACACTCCTGCTGTTTTGAATATTTATTCAGAACTTGGAATGGATTATTGGCAAGCAATTAAATTAGCTGGGGAATATGCATATGCTGGCAGAGATTATGTTATTCAACAAGTTTTAAATATTCTTAAAACCTACACTGAATTTGAAGTTCATAATAATCATAACGATGCATGGGAAGAAAATCATTTTGGAGAAGATTTGATTGTCGTGAGAAAAGGAGCAACTCCAGCTTTCCAAGGACAATATGGTTTTGTTGGTGGGAACATGTGCGATACTAGCTTTATAATCAGGGGTGTGGAAACTCCCGAAAATAGACAATCTTTGTCCACGACCGTGCATGGGGCTGGAAGGATTATGTCTCGCATGAAAGCAAAAGGAAAATGGAAGCATATTAAGAATGAAGAAACAGGAAAAAAAGAACTTGTTCAAATAAGAGAAGGCTTGGTTTCAAAAGAAATGATGAACAAAGCTGTTAAAGACGCAGGAATTGAATTGCGTGGTGGCGGGTTGGATGAAACTCCATTTTGTTATAAAAAACTCCGTGATGTTCTTAATGCTCATGCCAATACTATCGAAATCTGTAATGAATTAAAACCAATTGGAGTGGCGATGGCATCCGAATTAGAGCAAGATCCATATAAAGATTAAGTTGGACTTTATCGATGAATAAAAGTTTATCAGATAAACTAGAAAAAAAAGAATTAAAAATATATTCTTTTCTTTTTGCTGAAAGATTTAAAAATCTCATCAAACCATTTTTATTAAATAATAAACGAATTAAATGGTGTTATTGGGGAGGTTCTGTTGGAAATACAAAACGCATTTTTATTGTCTCAATGACAAAAGGAACATGCACTTTGGAAGATATTTCAAAAGAAGATCCTAAAAATAACGGAGAGAAAAAAATTGTAAAATATAAAAATAAAAAAGGATATTTTGTTTTTATTGTTGATTGTTCTAAAAATATTAAAAGTTTTAATAACCCTGTTTTTAAATTCAAAAAAGTTTTCAGGAAAGCCAAGAAAAGAGACGCTCGCAATTTGGCCCATAAACTTTGGTTTAAACAATTTTATCCTACAGAAGAATATCGTCCATTCCTTCCGGATTCAAGTATGGAAAAAACAGAAGAGCAAAAAAAGAAACTACAAGAAAAAGGCAAAAAATTATTTGAGATTTTAAAGGAAAGAAATAAAAGATCTTGTCCAAGATGTAATAATACTTTCTCAAATATGAGTAAAAATGTTTTTGCCGGTTGTCCAGTTTGTGGAACGAAATTTTTTGTGGGCGAAAAAAGACTTGACTTAAAACCTGGCTCTTGATAAACTTTCGTCGTGAAGGTTTTTCGACTGTTTATCTAATCTTTCGAAGAAAGGAGATAATAATCATGAGGCTTCTTCTAAAAATAGCCCAAAAATAATCTCACAGAAAGGAGATAATCATGAGTTTCAATCTTACTCTTACCGTTAGCGAGGGAGAAAAAATATTGGCATCCCACAATCTTTATCAAACGCCTACCGATGTTACTTTTTCTATTCTGCATTCTGAAGATCCCCAAAAAGCCTATTTGGAATGATTAGCCCAGATTGCTTCTAACTGGGAAGAGAGAAAGCAACTGCTGGATCAAAAGACCCAGGAAATAGAGACGTTCCTTTGGGAACATCCCGATGCAACATTTAGCTTTATTTAAGGGAATTTTTCTCGGAATGTTTATTCAACTTGACATGCCGAACGGATTGTGTTAGGGTTTATCAACTCTTTTTAAGAGTTGAGTTTTTTGAAGAAAGGGGAAATAAGATGATATTTTGATTTCTGGACAAGCTCTTGATTTTTGCGTAAAAAATACTATAGCGGATATTGCCAACAACTTTGGAGATGAAAATATTAAGAAATTTGTTCTTCTTAAAGATTGTTCATCTTCGGTTAATGTTCCTGGTCTTGAACATCTTGGATCCGATTTTGTCAAGGAAATGACTGCTCGTGGAATGAGAGTTACAACTTCAGTTGATTATTTAATATAATTTAAAAAAGAAAGGAAAAATTAAAATGACGACAGCAAGCAATTCAATTCAAATGGAGAATCTTATTACTCCATCCAATTATCAGTTCTCGGCTCCACCCATTGATGCTCTCGGTGCGGATTCCTATACTCTCGTAGGAATTGCCAACGATGTTTCTTCGTCTGTTTCCAATCATGTTAAAGAAATGACAAAAGCTCTCAAGGCTATTCTCAATGGATGCGCTAAGAAATGTCCAAGGGCGGAGAATCTCATGATGCGATTGACAGGTTTTGCAAATGGAGTTCATGAGCTTCATGGTTTTCGTGAGGTTGTTACTATTAACGAATCGGAGTATGATAATATACTTAAAACAGGAGGTTCAACTGCCCTTAATGATGCATGTCATGAAATGGTCGAATCCCTTGTTTCGTATGCAAAAATTCTTCGGGACAATAACTTTTCAGCCAACGGAATTATTTTTGTGATTACAGATGGCGAAGAAAATGACAGCAAACATTCGGCGAAAGCTGTAAATGATTTGATCACTAAAGTCAATCGGGATGAATCTTTAGAGTCACTTCAAATCATTCTAATCGGGATTACCAAGGGCAATAGTACTCTTGCTCAAACTCTTGCCGATTTTCAAAAAGAATCTGGAATTGATAAATATATTAACGTTAACGATACAACTCCTGGCAAGCTTGCTAAACTTGCCGAATGGGTTTCTCAGAGTGTATCTTCTACTTCGCAGGCCCTTGGAACAGGTGGAAAGTCTCAATTGACTGGACTAACTTTCTAAACTTGTTTTTAAAGATTTTGATGAACCCAGATAATTAATTGAAGAAATATTTTGAATCATAATTATTTGGGTTTATCAAATTATTTCGCAAACACATGTGTTATTCTAAAAAAATAGAAATGGGAAAAGTGTAATGAATAGCAAATCTATCAGAATTTTGGTTTTGGGCGGCGGGCTACTTTGCCTAATATTGGGCTTCGGTTTGAGTTCCTGCGGAACAATATCGGCAGGTCATCGTGGAGTTTTGTTGCAATTTAATGCGACAACAGGTGAAATTAAAAAAGAGGGCTTTTATTTTAAAATACCTATTGTTGAAAAGGTTATTCCCATGGATTGTCGCATCCTCAAAGAACAAGTCTCAACTTCATGTGCCAGTAAAGATTTGCAAATAGTCACTACTATTGTTGCTTTGAATATTTCGATTGATCCGGAGAAATGTATCGAAATATATAAAACAATCGGAATTGATTATTTGAATAAAATAGTTGGGCCATCGTTACAAGAAGGAATCAAGGCAATTATATCGAAATATACGGCAGAAGAGCTAGTCATAAAAAGAGAAGATGTTCGCACAAAAATTCTAGAATTAATGCAGGAAAAATTAAAAGAAAAAGGTTTTATCATTCAAGCTGTGAATATTGTAAATTTTGACTTTTCAAGGACATTTAACGAGAGCATTGAGGCAAAAGTTACTGCGGAACAAACAGCCTTGGCAGCTAAAAATAAACTTGCTCAAGTAGAATATGAAGCTCAACAGAAGATTGCAGAGGCGGAAGGCAAGGCAGAAGCCATGACTCTTGAGTCTCAAAGTCTTGTGCAAAATCCCAACATTCTCACTTTGCGGGCAATAGAAAAATGGGATGGCAAAATGCCTTTGTATATGGGGAATTCGAACGCAGTTCCATTTCTTAATTTTGGACAAATTAAAAATGATAAGCAATAGTTGCCCCTTGCCATGCGAACACTCTTTTGATGGCTGGTGTCTGGCTTGTGTTAAAAAACTTGTCGACGAAAATTTCCTTTTAAGGGAAAGATTGTTCAAGAAAGCGGTTCGAGAAAATCCATTGTCTGTTTTAGCTAAATTGCATGAATTTATTGCCCTGCCTTTAGATTGTGGACATTCTATTGATTGTTGGGATGACGAAAAAGAAATTTGCGAATTGTGCGAAACCAGGAAAGAAAATCTCTCTTTTAAAGAGAAGTTGAAAGAATTGAAGAGTTAAACCGCATGAATAGCGATTCTTTTTTTACAATCGGAAGTGATCATAAGATTTGCGAGGATTTTGCTTTGGCAAAAGATATTGTTGCCGAAGATGGGCAAAAAATATCTATCGCAATTGTTTGCGACGGATGTTCTAGCTCTGGCAAACATGTCGATGTCGATTTTGGGGCTAGAATTTTAGCCTATTCGTTTTTGAAAGTTTTTTCCAAACAAATTTTTATTTCTTTGCTTGAAAATATGCAATGTGAAGATGAGAAAATAATTTTTGCTTTTGCTACCAGTGCTCTCAATGATGCAAAAACGATATTGAGAAGACTTGGTATAACGGATGATCGTTTTTTGGATGCAACTATTGTTTTTGCTTTTGCTAATGAAAAAACAAAAAAGGTTTACTCTGGCATGTTTGGAGATGGAACAATTATCACCAAATATAAAAGTGGAGGCAAATATAAAATATATAATGGCCATTATGTTTCCAATATGCCATATTATTTAGGATACCTTTTGAAAAATGGAAGAAAAGAACTATATGAAAAGAATGTAGGAGAAAATATAAATCAATTTATTCACAATGAGCACATCATAATAAATGATCAAACTGTATCGAAAACAGAAATGTTGCCATTTGACCATTTCTTTTGTAGAACCGATTTAGTTTCAGATTTGCAATGCATTTCTATTGTTTCTGACGGTATTGAAAGCTTTCTTGATTCGGGAAACAACAAGATAGATCTTCTGGATGTTTATAAGGAATTTTGCGATTTTAAGACACATGGAGGTAAATTCGTGACTCGTCGAATTGCCAATGGATTATCTGATTATTGTAAAAAAAACAATCATCATCATTATGATGATGTTTCATGTGCGGCAATTCATTTTTAACGAAAGAAATGTTTGAAGTCATGACAAATGAAAGAAGAATAAGAACAGAATGTTATGAATGTTGTTATAAAAGCAATATAGCAGGAGATTGTCATATTTCTTGTTCAAATCCCGATCCTAATATGACGGGAAATCCACATGGTATAAAAATGGGTTGGTTTTTTTATCCGCTAATTTTTGATCCGACTTGGAAAACAAAATTTTGTGATAACTTTAAAAAATCTATATGAAAAAAGGTTGAAAAAATGTCTTGTAAGATTGAAGAAACGACGGAATATCTTCTTGGTTTTAATCAAGGGATAGGAATAACTTTTGAATTATTTAAAAAGTTTCTTGGTTTTCCGGAAGAAGACGGAAAAGAAAACCCAGATATTTTAGAAGTTATACAAGAAATACAGGGAAATATAGATGTTTATAAAATGCAACTAGAAGAGAAACTTAAAAAAAACACATTCCTATATGCGAAATTAAACATGAAGAATATTAAGCATATTTTTGAAAAATATCAATCAAGTATCGGGTTGACTTCCGAACAAAAGGCCATTATCGAATGTATCGATTGTTTATTGGTCGAAGATTATAGTCGTGATATTTTTTTCAAAATATTAGAAGAGACAATGTGAAAAGCGAAAACAAAAATGCAAATTATTGTTCCGAGTGAAGGAAAAGTAACACTTAGTCAACTACTTCCACCTAAAGGTGGAGGCTTGCATTGTCTCTAATATCTTTATTCCTAAAAACATTAAATTCACACGATTGGTCTGTTGACTTAGACCGGCCCATAAAGTTTAATTTTCCATCTATTGGAAAATTAAACGATACAGGGAGTTTTCTGTTACTTCTTAATCCAATATTTATAGCAGCATTCCAATCACTATCAAATACTAGATTATCAGAAGTATAATATCTACATCCCTTTCTTATTCCCTTCTCAAAACCACGATAGTCGTTTTGAGAAGTGTAAGCAGGGTCAACTGTTACTACTTTTTTTCCTAAAAGCAGTGCCTTGTAGTTTAATATCTCTCTGAATTTATAAAATGGAACTTGACTTCTCTGATTATTTAATCTCCTCCCTTTATTTTTTTTCTTTATTCCTTTTAAATCTTCAATTACTATAACATTCGATTTTGTTTTCAATATATCGTTTACAACTTTATGACATAATTCTTTATTTTTATTTTGTTCTTTTTTTCTTAATTTATTTAACTTTATTTTAGTTGAGTGAGAACGCTTAGTGTTTAATTTAGATTTTAAAATGCGTTTATTATATCTTAATGTTCTTTTTTCTTTAAGGAATTTTTTATCTTGATAAACATTGCCTTCTGATGTTACAGCAAATCTTTTAATTCCTAAATCAACTCCAATTATTGAATTTTCAATAACTATAGGTTCTGGAATATCAAAAGATACACTTAACCACAATTGATTATCTTTATAATATAATAATGGATCACACATAGAATATTTAGATAATAACTCTTTAAATTTAGAATAAGGGGAATAAGAACAAATTATTCTTTCTTCACATGTTGTTAATTTAATTTTAT
>Ga0247727_10005646_pt1 | contig 25197 bp, 21 predicted proteins | sample WisWelCaveWW1625_FD_202498 | JGI IMG/M metagenome (GOLD analysis project Ga0247727, IMG submission 202498) | Biofilm microbial communities from Wishing Well Cave, Virginia, United States - WW16-25 | ecosystem: Environmental > Aquatic > Deep subsurface > Groundwater > Cave microbial mat | place...
GCTGGCAATTCAACCTCACCATCAGCTGAGGTCTCAACAACCTCAGCTGATAATTCTACTACCACTGTACCAGCTAGTGACTCTACTACCACAACCACACTAGCTGGTAATTCTACTTCATCTGAGGAGCTAACCTCACAAACCGAATCAGTTCCTGACAACTCTACTTCAAATGAGGTAACTCAACCCCTTCCGGACGCAACATTATCCCTACAATTTGATGACACTGATACACAAACACCAGATGTGGCAGGTGATGCTACTGTAGAAGAAAAGCTAGATGTAACTTCGCTTAATCTGGATGGAGTGGGCGATTTTGTCCAAGTAACTGACACAGATTTAAGAGAACTAACTGCTATGTCACTTTCGACATGGGTTAAACCAGATTATAGTGGTGGCTCATCAGAGTTTACAGTTGTAAGCAAAGACAAGGCATTTGTTCTTGCAATAAACAACAACATCCCTCCATACAAAGTAGCTAAATTCTCTGTGTTTGATGGAATAAAATGGACCACAGTAGAATCTACAACTCAGATTGGCGAGGAATGGACACATCTTGCAGCAACATTTGACGGCTCATCAATCGGAATTTATGTTAATGGAAACCTCGAGTCCACACTTCCAATAACAGGAGTTCCATCACTTACTGTTAATGGACAGCTAGAGCTAACTACTGTGGATAGCATCTCATCTGATTCAGATATTGTGATCGGCGCATATCTTAGTGAAAGGAGTGGCCATAGCGAAACAAGTAACCAATTTTCAGGATCGGTTGATGGTGTTCGCCTGTATGATTCACTTTTAGAACCAACACAGATCAGCGAGATATACAACCAAAACATCATATCGTATTATTCATCTGAGGAAATAGAAAACTTTGCACTAGTACATGATACCATCGAGATTGGCAAACCGGTAACCTGGACTCAAAATGTGGTCATATCAGAACAAACAGAAAGCATTGCAGTAGAGGTTCCAGCCGATGCGCAAATTGTTCAAGTAGAGACATCTAATGGTGAGAGCGTGGATTTATCCACAATTGAAACAACAACACAATCTGCAGTTTTAGATAATGAAGTGCCTGTTGCATCTTTAGATTTAGTACCTGAAATGGTACAGGAAGATAAGCCAACTGAACTTGTTGTCATTAACGAAGCTGCAACTGACTATACTATTACATTTGAGACGCCGGCACCATACACAGTAGAAGAAGATCAGTCCACTACGGAACTTTATAGCAAAGAAGTCACAGTTGCTCATGATTCTACATTACACTATACTGATGTGAAATCGTATTCTGACATCCCAGAAGATTTGGTAGCACAAGGAATACCATTCAGATTATACTGGATAATTGATGGTCAAAGAACTGATGTAACAGAAGATCTTAGGTTTGCAGTAGAGTATGTTGACACAAATGGCAACGGCATCGTAGATCAAATGCAATGGATTGTACCACAACTCTCAGAACAGGTGTTTGTAATTGAAGCTGTAATGACAGTCATCAACATACAAAGCTATCCGGCCGTTGGTGGAAACTGGACTGTTAAATTCACAACAGTCGGTACTGGCGACCTTATCATTACTGCAATAGATGGAACAACATTTGGTGATTCACTTCCAGCTGATCTGAAGTTCTTAGAGCTAAACAACGGCACTCATACCCTTACACCAACAATAGAAGGAAATTCTATAGTATTTCATGGATATTCTAGTATAGCAGAAGGATTTGAAACATCACAAGTTCTAACTTCAGGAAAACACCATTTGGAGTTTAGATTTGGAAATGATGTCAAATACGCACACAATGATGCCTCAGGTATATCATTTGATGCTGTTTCAAGTAAATTTGGAAATAATGTTAACACCATCACATTGGTTCATACGGTTGGAACATCTGAAACTAACAAAATATTGATAGTTGGTGTGGTTACAGAGGATGGTGCGCAAGTATCAAGTGTTACATACAACAATCAACCCCTAACAAAAATACGCGCTGACCAAGATCCGAGTGATCTCCGTTCGGAGCTTTGGTACAGACTCAATCCCGCAACTGGTACACACAACATCATTGTGAATTTGAATAGTAGGGATGATGTCGGTGTAGGTGGTATATCACTAAACGGCGTTGACCAGTCTGCAGGATTCATAGATGCTCATAATGGTGCATTTGCTCCCCCATCTACAAAAACTGTTTCAACAAGCCTCGCTACCACTGTTGCCAATGATTGGATTATTGACACAATTGGTGTTAATCACTCTCCAAATGATCCATCGCCTGGTAGCGGACAAACACAACGTTGGCTTGTTAAGCCAGAAAATGATTTCATTGTTGCTGCAAGTACAAAAACTACCACCACAGCTGGTTCATACAGCATGAGTTGGTCAGTACCTACAGGTAGTGGTAATAAACTCGTATTAAGCGCTGTAGCAGTAAAACCAGCAAGTATAGTCAATCATCCTCCAGTAGCAAATAATGATGTCTACTCAACCGACGAAGACACTCCACTTGTTGTTGCAGCTCCAGGTGTTCTAGGAAATGACAATGATCCTGATGGTAATTCACTCACTGCGTCACTTGTAGCTGGTTCAGCTCATGGTACATTGACACTAAACTCTAACGGAGGATTTACTTACAAACCGACAGCAAACTATAACGGTCCAGATAATTTTACATACAGAGCTTATGATGGAACGGCTTTTAGCAATATTGCTACTGTTAACATAACTGTCAGACCAGTAAATGATGCACCGTCAGATGAAGATGACGCATATTCTACAAATGAAGACACTCAACTCAATGTGGCAGCACCAGGTGTTCTAGGAAATGACAATGATCCTGATGGCGATCCACTAGCTGCGATATATGTATCTGGCCCATCCCATGGCACATTGACACTGAATGAAGATGGAAGCTTTGAGTACATGCCAGAATCAGACTTCAATGGTCAAGATTCGTTCCAATACAAGGCTCGTGATATTGCAGGACTAGAAGAAAACACTGCAACTGTTACAATAACTGTCAATGCAGTAAATGATGCACCAGTACTTGCTCCTATAGGCAACAAAGTAGTAGATGAGGGCACATTACTCTCCTTTATCGCATCAGCCACTGATCCTGATGTACCTCCACAGACACTAACATTCAGTCTAGGAGGAGCTCCATCAGGTGCAACAATTAATCCAGCAACTGGTGAATTTAGCTGGACGCCAACTGAAGCTCAAGGACCAGGTGTATACACGTTTGATGTTAGAGTTACAGATAACGGTGTACCACCATTATCAGACACCGAGACCATCACGGTTACGGTAAATGAGGTCAACACTACTCCAGCAGCTGTAAGTGACACGTATGCTGTCAATGAAGGTAGTACACTTGGCGTTGTAATTCCTGGAGTTTTAGGAAATGATGTTGATGCAGAAGACGATGGCTTGAGTGCTATTCTGGTATCTCCACCAACTCACCACGTTGGTCTATTCACACTAAATCCAGATGGCAGCTTCACTTACATACACGATGGTAGCGAGACAACATCAGATTCATTCACATATGTTGCCTTCGATGGATTAGTTGGCAGCAACGTAGCTACCGTAACCATCACTGTCAACCCCGTCAATGATGTGCCAGTAGCACAAGATAATTCCTATTCAGTAAATGAAGGTGGCACTCTAACTGTTCCAAGTCCTGGAGTTCTAGGTGATGACACTGATAACGATCTTGACTTACTTACTGCAGAACTAGTATCAGGTCCAAGCTTTGGCACATTAACATTGAATCCAGATGGCAGCTTTATTTACACACATGATGGTAGCGAGACAACATCAGATTCATTCACATATGTTGCCTTCGATGGATTAGTTGGCAGCAACGTAGCTACTGTAACCATAACAATTAACTCAATTATGGACCCACCGATAGCAGTAGATGATTTCTATACAGTGGATGAAGGTGGTTCGCTTATCATTGGAATCCCTGGGGTTCTAGGAAATGATGATGATGCCGACAGCCCACTTACTGCAGAACTAGTATCAGGTCCAAGCTTTGGCACATTAACATTGAATCCCGATGGCAGCTTTATTTACACACATGATGGTAGCGAGACAACATCAGATTCATTCAGATACAATGCTATTGGAGATGACGATAGTGCCATAGCTACTGTAACCATCACTGTCAACCCCGTCAATGATGTGCCAGTAGCACAAGATAATTTCTATTCAGTAAATGAAGGTGGCACTCTAACTGTTCCGAGTCCTGCCTTGGGAGTTCTAGGTAATGATGAAGATGATGATGACACTTTCCTACTTGCACTATTAGTGACTGGCCCAAGCTCTGGTAGTTTGATATTAAATGTGGATGGCACATTCACTTACATACATGACGGTAGCGACGTTGTATCAGATTCGTTCACATACCAGGCAAATGATGGTGAAGACGACAGTAATGTTACTACTGTAACGATAGTTGTCACACCAGATAATGATGCACCAGTTGCCACTGATAATTCTTATGATGTAAATGAAGGTGGCACTCTAACTGTTCCAAGTCCTGGAGTTCTAGGTGATGACACTGACAGCGATTCCGCATCAATTACGGCAGCCCCGGTATCAGGTCCAAGCTTTGGTAGACTAACATTGAATGGTGATGGCAGCTTCACTTACATACATGATGGTAGTGAGACACCATCATCAGATTCATTCACATATGTTGCCTTTGATGGAACTGCAAGTAGTAATGTAGTTATCGTAACCATAACTATCAACCCAGACAATGATCCACCAATCGCAGGAAATGATGCTTATTCAACTGGTGCTGGTATTGATCTTATTATTGCAGCTCCTGGAGTTCTAGGAAATGACTTTGATGCAGAAGGCGATGAACTAAATGCTATTCTGGTCACTCCACCCATCTCTGGCACCATCATCTTTAACACTGATGGAAGTTTCGTCTACACACCAGTAGATCCTTCTGGCACAATTTCATTCACATACAATGCAAATGATGGTGAAGACGACAGTAATGTTGCCACTGTAACCATAACAATAATTCCAGCTCTGACACCAGGTACAACAGTACAGGTTCCACCACCAGAAATTCCTCCAACCACAGTTGCTCAGTTAGCAACACTTGGTGCAACAATTAACGGTGAAGCTATTGGCTCAGATGACTTGCCAGATTTGATTCTAGCGCCACCAAATAGCATTGCTGATATTAATGCTGCATTGTTAACATCTTCACTAACACCAATAACTGTAGGTACCACATTTACTGCGGGAACATTAGGTTCTGACATAGCTAACATCCTTCCACCATATCCTGCACCAAATGTGGCTGCAGCAATCATAACATCAGCAATTGTAACACAGGCAGGTGACACTCAATTTGTATCCACACCTCCTATTAGTGGTGGAATAGTACCTGGTTCAACAATAGCTTTTGCAGCTCCGTCATCAACTCTTGATGTTGGTGTTTCTAGTATAATTGTACAGACAAGTCCTTCTGCATCTCCCACCACTGCAGATGAATTCATTGCAATAGAGTCATCAAATGAACCAATAGGAACGGCTCCAGTACCTCCCTTCCCACCTGGTACAACCCGCGTCTTCTTTGACATAAAGACGGCTGGAGAGGAGGGTGTATTTGATGCATTAGATCTTTCCAATCCAGCAAACTTGGCAGCTCCAATCCAAATGACACTATTAATAGAGAAACCTGTCGCAGATTCTGATGGAAATTTCCCAATTCCGGTAAGCGGAAATGGATGTCCTGTAACTATACAAGCATTATTCTTAGATACAACACTTGTTCCTGCCGCATGGACTGAAGTAGGTGTCACCGTGGTCCCCGGTTCAATTACATCAATAAGCATAGACAAATGCTCTGTAGGAGTAACCTCAGAACACGCGTCCAAGTTTGCAATAGGTGGTGTAAAAGCTCTATTGGGCGCATCTCTCTTTGGTGGCTCAAACAATGTGCCCCCATCAGTTGTTACTGTGACATTCAGTGGAAATGACCAATCATCATCAACAGATAGCACAGTAATTGGATTTGGCGGCAGACTGCAAACAGGATCAAACTTAGCTCCAGGTACATTCAAGACAGGAGAACCAGTAACGATGAGTTCAGCAAAAATAGTTAAGACAGGAGATCCGCTATCACTAAAACTGGTAGTTCAAGAAGAAGAAGGTGCATTAGCAATAGCACATGTAGCATTTTACGTTAACCTGCTTGGAAATGAACCGCAAGTTGATGACAGTGACACATACATTATCTATGAAAAGTCCAAGCCTATTACAGTAGTTGATCCACATGGATTCTTCTCTGAGGTCAATGTAGTCACATCACAAACAGATGCACTTACACTTGTGCTAACATATGACATCAAATTTGTAAAACCCATGGCAAAGTCTGATATCATTATACGATCATGGGACATAAAGAGAAATGTAGACGATACAAAAATATTGGATGCACTACAAGTTGTGGAATCTGGAACATTGCCTCGCACCATACCTGATTGGGTTAAAAACAACGCAAACTGGTGGTCTTCAGGACAAATTGCTGATTCTGACTTTGTGCAAGGAGTTCAGTACCTAATCAAACAAGGAATAGTAACTGTACCAGAAACGGAAGCTGGAACTGATTCATCACAACAGATACCTACTTGGATTAAAAACAACGCTGGATGGTGGGCAGAAGGTCTAATCTCAGATGACGACTTTATTTCTGCAATGCAATGGTTGATCACCAACGGAATAATGAAAGTGTAAACTTTCTATTCACTAATCTTTGCTAGAAAATTCTTAATTGAATCTTGTGAAGACATTTCATCTAATCGTCTTCTTATCGATTGTACAATTACGGTGTGAGAGTTACCAAATAATTCCTTAAGTACTCTGTTTAGATATTCTGGTTTGGTATAGCAGTCAGGTATGTAACAATGATAGTATTCAAACAGCTTGTTGCTGACTTTTTCCAGTGCAGGTGGTCCAAATTCAAGTAATGTTTGCTCTATGGCCAAGGATACCAGTGCTTTTTTTATTTGCTCATCTGTAACTTCAACCATCTTCTTCAACCATAATTAAAAAAATTAAAGGGGTCGCGTAGCAGTACCTCTGGCAGTACTGATAACGAATCCCCTTAGAGAGATTATTTTTGGCACCTGAGGATATTCTGATATCTTCATAGTGCTGGTGCCACGTCGTATTGAAAGCACCGTGCCGTATGGTACCAAAGGCATTTTCTTTTTTTGGTCTTCTCGGTACAACTCTCCGGCCCAGTAGGATGGTTTTAATTCCCCTTCATGGACAGACGTGCCTTTGTCTGTCACTATTTTGGTTTTCATAAGTTCTTAGGTTTGTATTGTCCAAGGCAGTTGATAGTATCTGCTTAGCTAAAACAACAAATGCTTAGCTAGTTTGATAAATTGCACTAATATCTGGTGTTGCTGAATAAACTACATGACAGAGCATGAACCTGTGGAATGTAGGTCATGTGGTTCACCAAACGCACGCATTTTTGTAGAACCTAAGTATAACGGTCTTAGAGGTCGTTGTCCTGAATGTGGCGGCGATTGGCCAGAATCATAAATTTATTTGTTCAAAATTACTTGTGGCGCGTATTATTTTTATACAGAAGAAATCCATCTTGTTACTTTTTGATATTTCACAGAGTATACTGGATATTGAAGCTTAAAGCCTGATGAATATACCGTCACTGGTTCAAATTTATATCCATCAAAAGATTTTACAATTTCAAATAAATCGCTGCCTATTACCATGCTATTTTGTGTTGCAATATGATTTATCTTTGCACATATGTTTACTGTAGCACCAAATACGTCTTCGTTGGCAGAAGTTATCGTTTTGGCTGTTACTACACTACCATAATCAGCACTAATTCTATAATTGACAGGTGGCAGCCCTTCCTCACGCATTTTTTGATTGATGATACTATGCGCTTCAATCATAGTCATGCTACACTCAAGTGGATCGACAAAACTATGTTTATCAGAGTTGTCTGATGTTTGGGGGAAATAATACAGTAGGCTATCTCCAATGTTCTTTACTACTTTGCCGCCAAACTCTTTTGCTATCATGGCCATTGAGTTTAGAAATATACTATAGTATTTGCACACTTTTGCTTTAGGTAAGGTAGCCGTAATCTTGCTAGAATTCACAATATCCACAATGCATATACAATAATTCCTGTAGCCTCCATTAAACGATATTTCATTATCAAGCGCATTTTTTAAACGAGCAGTAAAACTGTCAGATACTGGTTCTAAGGTAGGCAAGTCAGCTTTTGTATAAGACGGGTTTTCCATAACTAGGGTTAGGAGAATGAATTGATAGGATCTGCTTAGCTAAAACAGCAAACGCTTAGCTATCTTGTTAAACTACCCTAATATGCAGTGCGTGGTTATACAGTGCATGAGCTACTACAAATTGGAATGCGTAATCTGTAGATTACCGGTTTCAGCAGGAGGCGGTAGTGGCACTATTCCTGGCATGATATAATTAACTATCGAATTCCTGCAGTAAGATTTAGATTCATAGACTTTTAGATTAGCATGTGAATTATCAATACGAAAGCGCAGCAAATGACTTTTTAGAGCTTGCTAGTGAACAACGACTTGGTATACTACTGAAGCTTCTTGAAGAAAAATCAAAAATCTCTGTCATAGCAAAAGAGATGGAGGCAACTGTCCCTGAAGTATATAGAAATTTCGAACGGCTCGTGAAGGCGGACCTTGTTATGAAAGACGCAGATGGTTATTATGAACTTACTACATACGGCAAGACAGTATGTGCTCTTGTTCCATTACTGCGCTTTGTTTCACAGAATAGAAAATATTTTAAAAATCATGATTTTGGCGACATTCCACAAAAGTTCATTCAAAGAATTGGTGCATTATCTGAGGGCCAACATGTAAAAGGATTCGTAAAGGTATTAGAACATTGGAAGGAGATTTACAAAAATTCAGATGAATACATATGTAACATTTTATCTGAGGTGCATTACAGTGTGGATCTTATAGAACCGATTGTGCAGAAAGTAAAGAAAGGTATCAAATTAAACTCTGTTCTTTCCGAGTCGGCTATAATTCCAAAAGAAAGAAAACAAATTCTTGAAAAACTTGGTCTGAAAAAACTTATGGAAACTGGGAGTATTGAAAGAAAGATGAAAAAAGATGTCAAAACGGTTCTAGTTTTAAATGAAAAAGAAGCATGCGTTATGTTTCCCACAATTGATGGTGAAGCTGATATGAGCGAGATGTTTTACAGCAACGATCCGCTATTTCATGAGTGGTGTCTTGACTATTTCAGATATTGTTGGGATGTTTCTAATACTTTTCAGGAAAGCAAGCTCAAGGAATAACAAAAATTTACCACTCAAACCGGTATGCGTCATAAGCATGCAAATTAGTAGCTTGCCATCGCATCTCAGTTCTCTTTTTTAGGTACTTGATGTTTGCGGATGGTGTTGCATGTGTTTTGTATCCTGTTTCTGGATCAACTCTGAGCACACGAAGGTTCTTCAATTCTATTTCATTAGGTAGAGTGAGCAGGAATGTGAATTTTTTACACTCAGATGATAACTTGTAAACAAAATTCCTATCAGGTTCATCCCAATCGTATTCCAATTTTAAGGATCTGCCTTTTTGATTAAGTTTTAGCGGTTTATTCAGTTTAACAAGAAATTCTTTTTCATAGGGTTTGTTCACATTCAAGCTTACTAGTTTGAGTTTATTCCTATGTTCATCGGTGACTTTAACGTTAATTTTGGAGAAATCTTTTGGTGTATCACCGCCTATATAATAAAAGATGTGTTCTTTTGGTGACTCGGTGATATTTTTTATGTTCCAAATCCACGTATGATGAGTCATCATAGTTTTAGGATTTGTTATCTCAAGAATTACATCAACCTTAGAAAATTCAAAAGTACTTTTGATTTGTTGATCTTGTTCACTAACCGTTCGTTGCTGTATCTTGCCTGTACGAGACATATTTTTATTTCCAAACCCATCCCCGTAAATATTGTAAATTTGCAATTGCTCTCCATGCTTTATCGAATAATCTCCAATTTTGTGCATCATTTTCTTATATTCTGGCGATAATTTACGAATGTCATCTGCGATTTTTTTTGATGCAAGCACGTGCATTGGCCCTCCCAAATCCATAACACGCCTTGCTGTAATTATGCCATCGCCCCAAACATTATCTTTCCCATTCAGGTCATGGAAGATATACACTGGACCAGTATGAATTCCTGTTCTGATCTTAAGCTTGTCTTGATCATTTCTTAACGTGTTATACTTGTAAATAGATCTATGCAATTGTATTGCAAGCTGGAGAGGTTTTTCCGGACTGTCAGCAAAGCCAATATACACACCATCCCCCGTAGGGAAAATAATGGTAGTGTCTGGGTTTCGCTGCTTGAAGCTCTCCGTTTTTTCTATCAACCCATTTAATGCGATAATCTTGTGAGCTTGTTCTTTAGTAGTTATATCAGGACGAGCACTAGCAACTATGTCAGTATAGAACCAGTGATAAGTTTTTGTCAAGGTTCGAATCTCTTCAAAATTTTCAAACTCATCACTTTTCAAAACACGAAGGAGATGTGAAACAATTCCTTGAGGACAAGATTTCAAGATTTCTGCACTATTCGTTGTAGGTGTATTGAGTTTTACACGATGACGTTTTAGCTCTGCAAGTATCCAATCTTTACTTTTACCTTTTTCCTCCAACAATCCAAGGATTTCTGTGATATCAACAAGCTTATCTTTCTCTTTAGTATCACTATGTGTCTTATCATGCGGATCTCTAAGCAAGTCTATACTCTCTGTGAATGTAACGCATCTAATAAATTGTTATTTAAAATGAATACAAATTTGAATATGCCAAAATTAATGTAGAATCTAAAAACTTGAAAAACCACGTAATGCCAACTTTTATGAATCTGAATCTTTCCGCAAACTTTTAGTTATGAAGTAGAAATACGTGAGGAACAGTGCCACCACCGCCTCCTGCTGAAACCGGTAATCTACAGATTACGCATTCCAATTTGTAGTAGCTCATGCACTGTATAACCACGCACTGCATATTAGGGTAGTTTAACAAGATAGCTAAGCGTTTGCTGTTTTAGCTAAGCAAGCACTATCAATCCAATCTGTACAATCATATCATGAAATACAATGTATGTCTGGTGTCTAGAAAAGGAAATATGGCTGCATTAAGGTGAAATGATAATAAGAGTAAAGCCAAGTGTATAAAAATGGATTACAAGTTAATAAAACAGATTTTTGACGCTACAGATAGCCACACTATGAAATTTTTGATAGCTATTTCTATTTTAGTAATTTTTACATACATGCCTTCTGCATTAGCAGATTCTCCAATATGGCAAGTTGATCCATTGTCTCTTAACGATGGTGGTGTTTACGCCGGATCTTTTCCAGTGATTATTAATGTCACAGACGCTAGTTATGCTATTGGTGGTCTTAATGATGGTGGTATTGATACGATAACCATTACCATAACTTCTACTGTTGATCCGACTGGCATCACACTAACTCTAACAGAAAATACTGTAAATGATGGTGTGTTTGGAAATACCAATCTCATTTTCATGACAGGTAATGACATATTTGCTGTAGAAGATACTGCAACAATTACTATAGTAGATGATGATGCAAACACCGATTCTGGATTGGTAGAAACTCTTGTACCGCCACTTTCTGCAACTGTAAGATCATCAAGTGATCCTGTAGGATTCTCGCCTACTCTTACAGAAACGGGTCCTGATACAGGAATCTTCACTACTGTAATTAGATTTAGTACTGTTGCCACTGATGCACCTACAAATACTATTTTGGTGGCAGGGGGTGATATTATCAGCATACAAGATGACATTACTGCTGAGGCCGCAAATGGACTAATAGTTCCAAACCCCTTTGCAGGTATTGGTGCTATACAAGCAGAAATTGCTGTTGCTTCAGTGACAGCAACTTATGCTGGTGACCCACCCACTTCACTAGAAATAATCGACAGCGGCGCTACTGGCAGGGGCGGCGGTGGCTTGGTTCGTCCTGGCTTAGTGCTTGATTTTGTCGGTGCTGCAGGTGGTGACAGTGGAGATACTAGTCCCCCGTCATTGACTGTTAGCAGATCACGAATAATTGGTCTCATACTTCTTGATGAGGTACTTGACAAAATATTGGGCGCAGATCCATTTACAGTGCTAGAACCGCTATATGATCCGACCATTGATTATCCACTGTCTATTAACGAAAACGGATTTATTCTGTCACAGTATGCAAATACAATTCAAACATTCCAAGCAAACACTGGAGAGCCAATACAGCTAAAACTAAACTTATTTGATAGTACGGGTGTGGAACACATTGCGCTATATACTAATCTCTATGGATATGAAAAAGAAATTCACAATAGTGATACCTATATCATTTACGATGAAGGAGAACCAGTAGAAATTGTTGATCCTACAGGTTTCTTTTCTAATATCAACTTTACAATATCGGATGAAGGTACAAAATATGTAGTTACATATGATATGGTATTTGCCAAACCAATGGATACATCTGATATCATCATAAGAGCATGGGATCAAAAAAGAAATTCCGGTGATATTAAAATTTTTGATGCTATTAAGATAAACGGCGCCCAAATTGTAGCGCCTAGTCCAGGAACTTCAGTTCAGACCGAAACTACAAGCATGTCAATACCATATTTCAAAATTCTCAAATCTACAATGCCAGTTGCAGATTCATCAGGAAAATTATCGTACTATAACTCGTTTGGTGAGTTGGAACAAAAAAATGCACATCCATACTATGAACCATTCCATTATCCAAATAATATTGGGAGAGCTGAAAGACATGACGATGGCTTTCAAAACTCTGTAGTTATGGAAGATATTAACGCACGGGTGCTTGCACAAGAAATAGTTGGTAATCCATTTACAGAATCAGAAGATAAGCCAATTCACCACGTATACATTTATCCGTCTACTGTTGGTAAATTAGATAGAGAAAATATAGTTACACTAAATGATGCTATGTTGGTAGAGAATGCAAAGGCAACAAAAATTTATTTCAAACGATACAGCACTAATCACTTGATAGATTAAATCACCATAGCGTATGCGTGCCAGATTTCAACAGTATTGTATAAATTATAACAATTTATGTAATAATTTATAAATTTTGTTCATTAGATGATGCGATCAGCAATGTTAAAAACTAGTAATTATTATCCATACTACTTGAAAAGTAAAATAATCATTACTATTGTATTCTCCATACTTCTTTTAACCTTGTTTGTTGGTAGCAATCAAGCCAATGCCGTAAGCGTTAATCTTGATCAACCGTCTGTTGTTATCAATCACAGTGGAATTATCACAGTAATTGATCCAGGTGTTACAAGTGTAACGGTAACTGTAGCATCAACATCACCAGCGGGTTCGATAGACCTTATTCTTCCACAAGATAGTTCTGGAAACTTCATTGGGACTGTAGATTTCATTCCTGCTGGAGCGATTCAAGACGGGATTAATGATTTGCGAGTAGATGGTACTGCAACAATTAATGTGAGTTACAGTGGATCAGATGGTCCACATACTGACAGTGCAGAAGTTGAACTTACTGGCACCAACACATTTGGCACGCGTCAAACTTACACGAACAAACCAACTTGCACAGACAATGAGATGAGAAATGGTGTTGTCACTGGGGATGGTCTATGTGATTCATGGGAACAAAACCCAGGTGGCTTGACAATTGTCTGGACTGGCGGTTCTCCTATGGTAGCAGGAACCCCCGCATATGTATGGCCATGCGATCCTTGCCCAAGCTCCTCTGTATTTGATCTTTATGTAGAAATTGATTATATGGAAGGCCATTATCCTGATCAAACTGCAATACAAAAAGTCAAAGATGCATTTCTTGCAAAGGGTATCCAACTACATGTGCAAGTAGATGAGATGGTTCTGTATCATACCTCTACTACCCCATTTCCTGGTACTAGCACAAACCCTGGATTTGATCAAGAAAAAGATCTGAAATTTGGCACAGCATGGGAAAGAGATCATATTGTTCCAATAGGGACAGAAGATCCAACATGGGGTACAACTGATTTCTACAGGAAAAAAGCAGCAGTACACTATGTTATGTTTGTGCATGATCAGATGGGCTTTGTCGGCACTTCAGGAGTAGGAGAAGTATGGGGAAATGATGCTATGATTTCTTTAGGTGCGTTTGCTGGGCAAGTAGGTAGCACAGATCAACAGGCAGGAACCCTCATGCATGAGCTTGGCCATAATCTAAGGTTGCATCATGGAGGTTTGTATACCGATCAAATAAACTGTAAGCCAAATTACATCAGTGTAATGAACTACAACAGACAGATGCCAAATTTTATCAGTAATAGAGAATTGACTTTTTCTAGTAAAGCATTCCCATCTATTAATGAAAACAGCCCTCTTAACGAGGGAACTGATGTTGGGCCATATCTGCCAGAACATCCAGAAGAATCAATAGTCTACGGACTATCGACATCTCCAACAACCCCCTCCCCACCTTGGTATGACACGACTGGTCAAAATGTTGACTGGAATCGAGACGGAGACGGTGGCACTGATAATGAAATGGTTACCGCAGATACCAATAACCTTGCAGGATGCAATGGTGCTGGTTTAAGTGCCACATCATTTAGTGGATATAATGACTGGGCAAATCTGAATTATAAGATTCGAGATAGTGGCACGAATTATGCCGATGGAGTTACTATGGCTGAACCTATATCAGACGCTGAGGTAGCTGGCGGAGTAATTGCTGATTACCAAATTAGCTATACTGGAACAGAATATACAAAAAGGATAGACATTGATCAACGACTCATGCGTGTGGCACAACTAGAAGTTGCTGTTGCAGGAAGCGATAAAGAATGTAAAGATCTTGTAAACCATTTGGAAATTCTAACTGCAAACGATAAATTAACTAGAGCAATCGAAGTATTGGAATACTGGATGGAAGGAACAATGTGTTAATTCAGGAGATGATAGTTTGAATATGAATTACAAAAAGACTTGTGGCAAACCAAATGGTTACAAAATTCTTGAGACTGTCAAACATGATAGAATGCACTTGTTATATCTACTAATTATATTTGGGGCAATATGTGTTTCGATAACTCCAAGTGCATTAGCTGTGCATTTTATAGGTGCTGACACAAAAGAGCTTACAGATGATATCAAAACAGCTTTTGAAAAGGCATCAACATTTACTCCTACTGATATCCACGGTCCAGAAATACCAGAACAAATTAACTGTTCTACGATAACAGTAACAAATGGTGGCCTTGTAGATAGTATTTCATATTGTATTGCAAACGCCACAATAGATAGCATAACTCTTACCGCTGACTCATATTCTTTGCTCACTGATATCACTACTATAGATGATGGTTGGATAAGTTTGAAAATTCCAAAGAATGTCCTAGACGCAGTTGATGCTGACAATGTGGATGACAAATTCCTTGTATTAAGAGATGGTGAGGAGGTTGTAGGAAACTTGGCTAATCCGGAATTAATTCTGCTTGATAATGATAAGGATAATTTTGCAGAAATAAAAACTACCGATTGGGCAAGAACCTTGACCATTGAATTTGAAGATGGGACAGATAAAATAGAAATTATCGGCAACTCGGTAATTCCAGAATTTGGCATGTTTGCAATTCTTGTGTTAATATCCGCAATAATATCAGTAATTGTTCTTTCTAAAAGAACACAATTGCGATTTTCAGGTACTTATTGATAGAAAGACTATTTGCCAATTAACTTGATTAAAATTTTTATAGACAACACTGCTGGATACACAATCCAATATTTTATCAATGATTTTGCAAATACATTTTTCTCCATCAAGTCTGCAACGGCAGGACTGAAAGAGTAGTAAACGTTTAGGATCCGAAGAAACTGTTCTTTATATCCAGATTTTAGTATAACAGAATCTCTGTACTCGCGCAACATCTGGACATGAGGATGTAATTCTGAACCCATGGCCGCCGTTGCAATAAAACAGCCTTGTTTTTTGGCCTCAATAATAATCGGATTTTTGTTAGCAAACTCTTTAATTTTTAGTAATATCTCATCCTTGTTGCTATAGTCTTCAAGCCACGCAATACCGCCTGCAAAGCCATTAGAATTTGCGTTTTCTAAGAATTGCCGGATTGTTTTCACTATCTTTGCCTCGTTTGCATCATTTGCAGATTCGCCCAGATCACTTACAGGATACCCACATTCACCTACGATACATGGTTTTGTAGTCATCTGTGTTATACTATTATGATCCAGATTTCCATCACGGTTGTATTCATGGAAATCAAAAAAATCAAGATATCTATCAAGTTCCTTTGCGATATTCTTAATAGTGGAAAAATGTTGAAAGCCGCAAGAAACTTTGATAGAAGGTTCAAGAGAACGAATGTAATTAGATGAAGTTATTATGTAATTTTTAATATCTGTTATTTTAATTTGAGGATCTTTTGATACTAACCCCTCTGGCTCGTTCATTAAATCTATAGCAAACAAGTTTTGGCGAATTGAATCATGTTCAAGCAAAGGATGTAGTGCAGTGTGGAAAAATTTGTCACGTGCCGCATCATCCCTTACTAGCATTCTTATGATCTTTATCCATGTATTTTGAAGCTGAAGATAATGTTCTTGTTTCCCACCCTGTATTATATCTAAAGTCGGTTCACTGTAAATAGACCATGTATCTAAAAGGCACAAGTATATCTTGATACCAAATGATTTTGCTGTATCAAATAGCATAGAAAGATTGGACAAAAACTCATCATCTATACCAATTACATAGCCATTACTATCAAATCGTAATCCTTCAAACCTCTCAAAAGCCCACACTCTTAATACACTTACATTGCGGTGCTCTGTTTGTAATCTTTCAAAGAAATTGACTACTTCCTCTTGATGAGAGGAAAGATATGGCACTTCTGGATTGGGGTCTGGCAAGGAAGGATTAGGTATGTCTTCTAAGGAAGGATTAGGTATGTTTGTGCGATATAGCCGCCCTATCGAAAACTGATTGTAACCAATATCGTGGTCGTATTTGCCTCCAAACCAGCCCTTGTTTACACCAACCACAAATCTATTTCCTGGTGATAATGACATAATGCAAAAGCATTTCATGTATGTTTATAATTAATTTTCCTGTTGCTTTATGTATGAAACTCATCGTATTTGTAATTAAATATAGAATTGTTTATCTTAAAGATTCACTAATCACACACAAAATGAATACTTTCCTTGAAGGAAAATCGTATTATCACAATATTTGATTAAAATGTACCTAAAAATTAAACAAAGAGCACTGCTGATTATAGCAGCATTACTAATATCATTTGGAACATTCAATCTTACAGTAAATAGCTTTGCAACTGAACATGAAGCCACTTCAAATAACGTTGATTGGGGAAGCATAAGCACTGCAATCATAGAGCGACTATTAACAGAGATAGGTCCAATAGTTGGAGGAATAGTTGGTATTGGTATTCAATTTGCGCGCAAACAAGGTCTGAAAATAAGCGCTGAAGCGGAGGAATATTTTGTAAACTCAGCAAGATCATTTGTAGAAAACCAAGGTAGGTGGCTGTATCAACAAATTAGGGACAATCCAAAATACCGTGAAGAATTTCTTAGGGGCAAAATTCCAAAAGAACTAGGACAAGAAGCACTACTCAATGTAAAAAAACAGCTAGAAGTAGAGCTGAAATCTGATGAATTTACAAAGGTTGCACGTGGAATGCTTACCGAAAACCTTGAGACTCTTATAGAGAGAGTTGTAACTGAACACAAAAAAGATCAGAATGAGAAAGCAAGACAATTGCTTTATGCCTCGGTACCCATAGTAGTGGATGCGGCACTTCTTATCTATAAAAACAATGAAGAGATTCGAAATAATAAAGATGCCATAATAGAGGAAGCGTTGCAATCCTTGTTTGGCATCTTCCAACATGACAGCGTTTTACTACCTTACGAGCATGCGAAAATATACATCAAATCAGAGCTCAACAAAAGAATTGACAAAAAATAATGTAATGAAATTGCTAATCTCTTTCAATGGATGTCCAGTACATCTCTTTAAACATGCATTATCTTTAATCGCAATTTTTACTTTGGTCATAATTGGCAATGAACAATTTGTATGGGCACAGCCCCTTCTTGAATTAGCACCACTTCCATCCTTAGTGCAGGAAGAACAAGAAATAACATTTTTGGGTAGAATATCATTTGAAGGACAGCCGTTGATTGATCAATCAATAGATATTGTAGATGCAGTAACTGACCAAATAATGGGAACGACAATCTCTGATTCAAATGGTGAATTCATTTTCACTTGGATTGCAGTATCACGAGGTGAAGCGTATTATTTTTATGCTGAGTTCACACCAGCTGGCGCGCCTGTATTTTCAAGAAGTGTACAGTACCCAGTACTAGTGACTCAAACGGTAGGAGAAGAAACACCTGATGTTGTTGAAACTGAAAGTGATTCTCCAAGTGGAGAAAACTCTGAGAGTACTAATGAAATCAGCGAATCAAACAGCGAACTTGTAGTTGGGTCAGATTATGTTAATCCTGATGTCTTGCTTCTGGTAATTATTCCAATAGCAGTTTCTGTAGGATACATCATCTACAAATCAAAGCGTCGTTATACTACAAGACCATCAATTGAGATCAGAGGAGGATTAGATTAACAAAAGAAAATGTTACTAATCGAATTAATTCCAATAATTAAAAAAGAGTTGTTTCAAGTACTAGAACAAACTATTACAAATAAACAAGATGTTGCCAAACTCGAAGCGGTTAGCACAACGTTAGACTGGTACAAGGAAGCGGCCGAACAAAACATGGACTTTTCAAGTTTGTCAAACAAGATTGCAAATACTATAATTGATAACGTTGTAGAACCAATGGTTGAACCATTACTTGAAGACATACATCTAAAAATAGAAGACGGTCATGCTGAAGTACGTTTTAATACCAGCCCCTTTAAATCTGAGCTAAGACCTTATGTTGAATTTGTTAAGAAAATTAACAATGCAGATGTTGCAAAAATAAAAATCAAGTTTCAAATAAATTCTGATTTGCAAATCAAAGATATACAGGTAAAACACGTTGAGGAAAATACAACTATAAACTTTGGCAATCTTGTAGGCTCCATCGGCTTATCTATAATCAGTATAAACACGCCACTTGGTAATTATGAAGACTCGATATCATTAGGTAGCAAGAGCTTCTCATTTCCGCTACCAGAGATTAGTCTCTAATCAGATCTAATATTTTCAGAAGACTTTTACCAAGTAAACCTATGAATTTTAGCTCGTACAATGAAGTCCATTAATTATTCACTACTTGGGGATGAATCAGTTTCCAAAGAATTTGGAAAAAAAGGTACCACGACTGATATTACGATATTTGATAAAAATGATATCTGCGTTATACTAAAGCCAGAATCACAGACTATACGAATAGTAGGTAGTGGTGTAATAATCTGATGGCAAACCCAGACCTAATTGCATTTGGAACATGGTCTGCAATTACTGCTGTTTTTATTGTGGTAATAAGTTTGGTTTATAGAAAATTTTCTAGGCGGAAACAAGATGAACCATCTACACATTGAAAAAAAAGGGCTACGCGGACTTGCCATAGCTGAAAGTTTCAAAGAAGACGAGAAGATCTCTACACTTGCTGGTGTTGTGATGCGACGAGATTTTATTATAGATGGGTTTGTGTTTGGTCAAACCACAATAGAAGGAAATGACGCAACTGATTCTATACTTAAAATGCATCAAAAACTAAATCGTGATGATATTAGCTTTGTAATGATTTCTGGATTAATTATATCCATGTACAATATTGTGGATATAAAAAAAATCTGGGATAACCTAAAGATTCCAGTGATTGGAGTAACATATGATGATTCAAAGGGAATTGAGACTGCCATAAAATACCACTTTCCTGATTCATATCAATCTAAAATAGAGGAATACCATAAGCTTGGAGAGAGAACAAAGATTAGACTTCACACAGGACATGATTTGTATATCAGAATAGAAGGCTGTACAGTACAAGAGACAAAAAGTCTCCTAGATGCATTTACACTGCAGGGTGCCATACCAGAACCACTTCGTATTGCACACATGCTTGCAAGAACAAGACTCCAATCATAACATAGATACGCGAATTATTTTCGTTCTTCTAGCTTTACTACCCATTTGCTGCCTGTTAGTCTTGAAGAAGAAAATTCGATGTGGCCTATCACTCTGTCACCTTTTCGAACCATAGCGTAATCGGTTTTCTCAACCTTTAGCATTATCTCTTTTGCCTTGTAACCTCCCTCTATTACTTTGATCTTGAACCGTTTGCTTGCTTTTATGATGAGACTTCGTGCTGCCTTGGTATCACCAATCCATGAAAACATCTCAAAAGAACCAAAGTTTTTTGTTTCAATTTCATAACCATAAAGCCTTGCCTCAAATCTCCAATCTAATTTTTTGGCTTCTTCGTTCATCCATTGTACAGCTTGTTCTCCATATCCTTTCTCTACGCCAAAAGTCTCCGCATCTCCCATTTGCTATGTCTCCTCAAATATGGTACATGAATGTAACTTTTAATCCATAGAAAACTCTGACTTAGAAGCCTTTTTCAACTAAGAGATCGTAATAATATGTAGTGACAGACGATCTATGTAGGAAATGTGGCGCAGACATGATAGGCAAATTATTTTGCACTGAATGCAAGGAGGCAACACAGAAAATCTGTACAAAATGTGATTATAAAACCGATGAACATATTCATGTGCACGGCTTGTCCCAAAAGGCTTCTTTTGGTTTGCTTGCTGTTAGTTTTCAAGCAATTGATTTATTTCCGAGTATCTCGCTTGCCTGATGTTATAAAATGATCTTGCCTAGAGATTTTGATTTGAATGTCGCTAGACTATAAACTTCAAGCTAGTAATGATTGATTGTGCAAGATTATTAGCAAGACTTTGATGTCATATAATGATGAAACGAACTTCAGCAGATATTCGCAAGGCAATTGAATCAAACTGGAAAGAATATCTGTCACGATATGCCAACTTGTTTTCTTCTAATTTTTTAAGTGGTTCCAGCCCGCCTTCTGTTTTTGTGGGCTCGTATGGTTATCCAAAGGTTTTGGTAGGTCCTATGGTACCTCCGTTACATGGCGACACTACGATACTTGATCTGCCAGAACACTGGCTAGGAAAAAGTCTTGAAGAAATTGTAAACTATAGGCTAAGTTTGGTAAGAGGAGTACAAAGTGTCCCAGTCACAAACCCACAAGGAAAATACATTGAAAATCTGCAGGAAGTAGCCATGTCATCACGACCAATAGACTCTGACATTGAATTTTTCAAAAACACAATTCCAGTTACGTCTATTGATGGTGAGAATCCGCCGTTTGGACCAATCGGCGAGATAAAGACAGCAAAATTTTCTAATTCTACTTCAGACAGAGTCATACAAAGAATTTTTTATGACAAAGACCTGTTGGCACAAGACTCAGTTTTAGAGCTTTACAACAGGGGTATAGAAATAACCAGAATTCAAAAGTGCTTTAGTGTTGGGATGTTTGGCAAAAACAGAAAGCTTGTTCCTACCAGATGGAGCATAACTGCTACTGATGATATTGTATCAAAATCATTAGCAGAACAGATAATGGAATTTGATCTAACTGATAGCTGTCAAGTATTTTCCTACAACCACATTGGAAATTATTTCGCTGTTATTGTTTTTCCAAGTAGGTGGATGTTTGAGATGCAAGAAGCTTGGCATGATCAGCAAGGAAATATAGGATTTGGTTCTGACTTTGAAGATGCGAGAGGCCTTAATCACTATCCAGCTACAGCTGGTGCACATTTTGCAGCAAGACTTGGTGTGGCAGAATATCTTTTTAAAAATAAAATTCAGGCCGCAGCTATGGTGTTAAGAGAAATAAGACCAGAATATGCTGTTCCTGTTGGTGTGTGGCAAGTACGTGAGGGAATAAGGATGGCAATGAAACAAAGCTCACACTTAGTATCAAGCTTTGAGGAAGGACTTGATCTTGCATGCAAAGGTCTGAGCATAGACAAAAAAGAATGGCTTGCAAAAAGCAAGATGCAAAAAGCAAGAAGCCAAAAATCGATCTCAGACTATTTTTAGCTCCTACGTTTTTATTTGCCCCATATAGCTGGTTAGATGATGCAAGACAAAAGCACAATTTTTGCAATTTTGTTAATTGCAAGCCCAATCATATTTGCACTTGCTGTCTTTCCTGATTCGTTTAGCTTGAGTTGGAATCAAGGAAGGGGTGGGTTCCTTTTTGCACTGGCATTTATTGTAGCGGAGCTTATTGGGCTAAAGATTGGCATATCAAAAAAAAGACTACTTGCAGTAATACCACTTGCAACACTTACAATAACATATCTTGTCAGTCTTGAGTTTGGATTACGCGATTATATTGTTTCGATAGCACCAAACTACAATGTCCAGCTGATATTTTCTTGGACTTGGATGTGGGATTTTGTTGTCTTGGCTATCTTTCTTGTTGCCACTATGAGCATATTGTTTGGTAAAAAATGGGTAAGGATATGCCCTGCTGGACCAATATTCATAGCTGGCAGCGCCGTGATTTTATCACTTGACGCTTTCTTCCCATATGATACTCTAGGACCATTACAGTACATAGTACCATATTTAGTGCAAACAAACGCGTTGTTGATAACTACTTTAGACCTTGGAATAGCAAGTGCAAGAGACAATATCCTGTTTTTAAGAGGTGATCATGGCCCGTTCGCATTGCAAGTGTTCTGGCCCTCAGCTGGGGTGCACAGTGTTATAATCTACTCACTGGTAATGATGGCTTTCTTGTTTAAGATGAATATTCCACCAAAGAGAAAAGCAGTGTATTTTGTATTGGGTATAATTGGTACAATCGGTGTTAACATGATCAGGATATTTTCACTGTCAATTTTTGTGTTAAAGGTGTCAACAAAGGTGTCGGAATTTGAAGAATTTCATTCAGTAGCGGGCGAAATAATGTTTCTGCCTTGGCTTTTTATTTTCCTACTTATTGTAACATATGTAGAAACACGACGAATAAAAAAACTAGAACTTGCCAAAAAAGAACATGATCAAAATAAATAGAGAGATAACGCCCGGCTCATACGCTCTCAACGACATATTTGATGGATTAAAACAATCTACAATTCTCATGGAAATTTTTAAAACAAAAAAAGAGCTTGATGATGTATTTTCAAAAAAAAATGTCTACGTAGAAAAAAATGATCATTATATGTTTGTAAAAAATGATGATGCTTCAATAGTAATAGGGCTTGAGCATCTGCAAAAATCAGATTCAAAAATTCTGTATCTTGATATAGTGCATGAACTTGTACATGTGAAGCAACAAAGATGTGGTCTTGATCTATATGACAAGTCATATTCGTATGTTGACAGGCCAACTGAGATTGAAGCATATGAGATAGCTGTTAGGGAAGCAAAACGCCTTGGAATGGACAACAAAGAAATTCTGGATTATCTACATGTAGAATGGATAACTCCAGAAGAACACAAAAGATTGGCCTCTCGTGTGGGAATTGTCACCTAGAAGTATCTAGTAATATTGTCTTGACCAGATACTTGTGATAACTCAGAGACTTTGACTCCAATTCTGCGCACTGGCATTTTCTGATCATCTAATGATTCGCGAAGTAGCTGTAAGGCGGTCTTTTTTAGCTCGTCAAGGTTTGAAGTAGAATTTTTTAGCATTTTGGATTTAGTCTTGTTGGAAAGATCGGATTGCACAAACTGTATGCCAACTGATTTGAAAAGGATGTTATCCTTTAGTATAGTGGCATGTACATCTTCACACAACCTTTCAAGATCCTTTGCCAAAAAGTCATAGTCCTTTGAATCCTGTTTTAAAGTGGTTATTCTGCTGTATTGAGTTGCCTCTTGTCTTTGCGAAACTGGTTCGTCATCTATGCCTCTTGCTGCATTGTAGATGTATGCCCCCGTCTTTCTTCCAAACATGCTGTTGAGAGAAAAGACGTCTAGTTTTTTTAGATCCGAGATTGTTTCAAGCCCCATCTCTACAAATTTTTCTTCCGTCTTTTTTCCTACTCCTGGAATAGATCTTATTGGCAGCGGATCCAGAAAAGTTTCTACCTTGTCTGATGGAACTATTGTCAAGCCATCTGGTTTTTTAAAATCAGACGCAATCTTTGATACGAGTTTGTTAACTGATACTCCTACGGTGCACGAAAGTTTTGTAGAATTGCGCACGGCGTTTTTTAGCTGTTGAGCAAGATGGCCCGCACTAACAAAGCTTCCCCCTGTTCTCTTTGAAACATCCAAATACGCTTCATCTTTTCCAACATATTCAAAAATGTCTGCATATTCCTTTATTGTATCCATAGCTTTTTGTGATATTTCAGAATAATAATCAAAATCAGTAGGCAAAAAGACGGCATCTGAGACTTCCTTAAGTCTTTTTTTTGCAAATTTTATTGGCATGCCAGACTTGACCCCATATTTTCTTGCTACATAATTTGCAGTTGCTATTGCCCCACTGTCCCCACCACGATCTGAAAAAACACAAACTGCAACAGGTTTTGTCTTCAGCTCTGGATTGCGTAGCTCTTCACACTGGGCATAAAAATAATCGAAATCAACATGAAATACAATTCTCTGTTCCATCATACTCTAAAACTAGAAAATTACTTATTATATTATCGAATCCAATCATCTAAATATCTTCTGTGAATAAGTCAATTGTGGATTACCCAGTTACGGCAGAACCGGAAGGGGTCAAGATAAAACCAGAAAAGATGGTAACTGACAAGCTTTACTACTGTATATACAAAGACAAAGTCGTACTTTTTTACAAAGACGACCAAGATCTTTTGAATTGTTACGAAATTGAAGAAAAGGAACTTGTCGATTCAATAAAACAATCTACCTCCTTGGATGTCATTGAAAACATACTGCAGAAATTTATAGAAAAAGAAAATCTTAACCATTAAATAAAACCCGAATCGAGAGGGCTTTTGTGAGCCGTCCTACAAACGTCATTTTCATTGGCAAAAAACC
>Ga0247727_10005647_pt1 | contig 25197 bp, 14 predicted proteins | sample WisWelCaveWW1625_FD_202498 | JGI IMG/M metagenome (GOLD analysis project Ga0247727, IMG submission 202498) | Biofilm microbial communities from Wishing Well Cave, Virginia, United States - WW16-25 | ecosystem: Environmental > Aquatic > Deep subsurface > Groundwater > Cave microbial mat | place...
AGAGCGCCACCTTGCCAAGGTGGATGTCGACGGTTCGAATCCGTTCACCCGCTCCAGTCCCCACACCGACGCCCGGCTAATCCGTGGCGGCGACCGCCTTCGCGAGGGCCTTCGCCGCCTTCCCGAGGATCTTGAATCGCTCCTTGGAGGTGGTCGCGGCCTCCGCGGCCGCGAGCGCGGCCTCGGTCGCGGCCTCTGCGTCGGAGCCCAGCCCGTCGATGACCGCCGCGTCGAGGTCCTCCTGCAGGAGGAGGGACGCGAAGCCCTCGAGCGCGGCCAGGAGGAGGTCCGCCGCGGCGGAGTCGAACCCCTTCTTGACGGCCGCGGCCACCGCCTTGTCCGCCTTCGCGAGCCTGCCGATGGCCTTCGCGGCGTCCCTCGGCACCCCCTCGAGGTCGGCGACCGCGAGGTCCGCCTGCTTCACAGCGGCGTCGAGCTTCTTCGAGACCTGCGTGGTCCCCACCGCGACGCTCTGGCTCCGGACGTCCTTCCCCCAGGCGAAGACGTCGTCCGCGGTCGTCCTCACGATCGCCGGGTCCACGGTCGTCCGGAAGATCCGGTCCGAGGTCCGGGCGATGAACCCTTCCCCGCCCGTCCCCTCCTGGGCGGCGCCCCCGGCGTAGGGGTCCGCGTTGATCAGGCTCCAGGCGTAGTAGGCCGCCGAATTGAACGGGTTCCCCGTGACCGTGACGATGCCCAGCGGAACCCCCTGCTGGACGTCGATCCGCTCGGGGAGGAAATCCACGCTCAGGAAGGCGGGGACCTGGGGGACCTCGGCCGCGGGCACGACCACGCTCCCGAGCAGGGGACCGGGGAGGTCGGCGTGGATCTCGACCGTCAGGTCGTGTTCGGGGATCCCGGCGTTCTGTCGTGCGACCGCAATCTCGACGGTCACCAGCCGCCCCGTGATCCCCGGCGTGAGGGTCTGCCCGAGCTTGAAGAGGGACATCACTTCCTGGATACCGCTCGCCTCGCTGACGTTCTCCTGGTCCACCATCGTCGCGGCGAGGGCCAATCCCCCGACGGAGAGCAGGGCGAGAGCGCGCACGATCCGCATGGGATCCTCCTTCCGGGACCCGCCCGCGAAGGGCGTCGCCGGACCCTGGATTCTGACCGATCGCCCGTCGCGGAAGGAGCAGGATTCGAATCCGTTCACCCGCTTCAATCCACTACCCGGGAACCTGCGTCACAGCGCCCCTCCCCGGCCCGCCGTACGCTCCTCCCGGACACCACGGAGGACCCGCCCATGCAGAGGACGAAGGAGCGCCCGACGACCCTCACCCCCACCGGCATCCTCATGGCCGAGCACCGCAACATCGAGAAGGTGCTGGCCTGCCTCGACCGGATGGCCGACGCCTTCGAGGAGGCGGGGGCGCTGGACGCGAAGGTCGCGGGGGATGCGCTCGAGTTCCTCCGCACCTACGCCGACAGGCTCCACCACGGGAAGGAGGAGGCGAACCTCTTCCCGGCCATGGAGGAGCGGGGGATCCCCCGGGAGGTCGGGCCCACGGCCGTGATGCGGCAGGAGCACGACATCGGGCGAGGGCTCGTCCGGGACATGGGGGCCGCGGTCGAGGGGAAGGACCTCGCGGGCTTCGTCGCCGCGGCGCGGGACTACGTGGGGCTCCTCCGGGAGCACATCGCGAAGGAGGACCAGATCCTCTTCCCCATGGCGGACAGCATCATCCCCGCCGGGGAGCAGGAGGGCCTGCTCGACGCGTTCCAGCGCGTCGAGGAGCGGGACATCGGCCCCGACATGCTCGGCCGGATGATCGCCGTCTGCGGGTCGCTCTGCGCACGCTACGGCGTCACCGAGGCCCCGCGCGCCGTCGCCGGCAGCGCCTGCGGCCACTGCTGCGGTGAACGGGGACGTTCCTGACTTCTTAACTTTCCAGAGTCCCTCGTGGGCACCCAGGCACCCGTCCACCGGGAAGTTAAGAAATCAGGAACGTCCCCTACAGGAACAGCGGCGCCAGCACCAGGGTGATCGTCGAGAGCAGCTTGATGAGCACGTGGAGCGACGGCCCCGCGGTGTCCTTGAAGGGGTCCCCCACGGTGTCCCCGACGACCGCCGCCTTGTGGGGCTCGCTGCGCTTTCCGCCGTGCGCCCCGGTCTCGATGTACTTCTTGGCGTTGTCCCAGGCGCCGCCGGCGTTGTTGAGGAACATCGCCATGAGGATGCCGGCAATGGTGCCGACCATGAGGAAGCCGGCCACCACCTCGGCGCCGAGGCCGGGCTGGCCGGTCGCGGCGCCCAGGGCCTTGAAGGCGAGGCCCGTGGCGATGGGCATGGCCACGACGATGATGCCCGGGAGCACCATCTGGCGGAGCGCCCCGCTCGTGACGATGTCGACGACCTTGCCGTAGTCGGGGACGAAGTCCGCGGGGAGGACGAGCTCCCCGCCCTTGCGGAAGGGCTTGAACTGCTCGCGCACGGCCTCGATGACCTGCTTGGCGGCCCGGCCCACGGCCCGGATGGTGAGGGCGGAGAAGAAGAAGACGAGCGTGGCGCCCAGCAGCGCGCCGACGAAGACCTCGGGCTTGGCGAGGTTCACTCCCTCGAAGGTCGCGCCGTAGTGGTGGACCTCGTCGAGGTAGGCCGAGAACAGAAGGAAGGCCGCGAGCGCCGCCGAGCCCACCGCGTACCCCTTGGTGAGCGCCTTGGTCGTGTTGCCGACGGCGTCGAGGCGGTCGGTGCGCTTGCGGATCTCCTCGGGCTGATGGCTCATCTCCACGATGCCGCCCGCGTTGTCGGTGATGGGCCCGAAGGTGTCCATGGCGAGGATGTAGGCCGCCGTCCCGAGCATGCCCATGGTGGCGACCGCGGTACCGAAGAGGCCGCCCCCGTCGATGGCAGACGACCCGAGGTAGTAGGAGCCGACGATGGCGGCGGAGACCACGAGGACCGGCGCCAGCACGCACTCCAGCCCCACGGCGATCCCCGCGATGATGTTGGTCGCCGGGCCCGTCATCGAGGCGTCGGCGATCTCCCTCACCGGCCGGTACTTGTACTCCGTGTAGTACTGGGTGATGTAGACGAAGGCCTGCGCGGTGGCGATCCCGATGAGCCCGCAGAAGAAGAACTGCATCCACCCCTCGGGCGCGAGCGGGGCGATGAGCCACTTCGTGGCCGCGAAGAAGCCGGCGGCGGCGAGGACCGAGGTGACGTAGTACCCCCGGTTGAGGCCGTCCATGGGGTCCTGCTCCTCGCGGATCCTCGTGAAGAAGAGCCCGATGACGGAGGCCACGATCCCGAAGGCGCGCGCGACGAGCGGGAACATCATCACGCCCAGCGCCACCTCGGGCGTGGCGCCGACGTGGATCGCCAGCGAGGCCGCGAGGATCATGGCGCCGATGTTCTCGGCGGCCGTGGACTCGAAGAGGTCGGCCCCGCGGCCCGCGCAGTCCCCCACGTTGTCGCCCACGAGGTCCGCGATGACCGCCGGGTTCCGCGGGTCGTCCTCGGGGATGCCCGCCTCGACCTTGCCGACGAGGTCGGCGCCCACGTCCGCGGCCTTGGTGTAGATGCCGCCTCCGACCTGGGCGAACAGCGCCACCAGTGACGCGCCGAAGCCGTAGCCCGCGATGAGGAGGGGGATCTGCGTCAGTTCCTTCGTTGCGCCCGTCGCCTCGGCGATGCCGTAGAGGCCGCCCACGCCGAGAAGCGACATTGCCACCACGAGGAGGCCCGAGACCGCGCCCCCGCGCAGCGCCGCCTGGAGCGCCCCGTTCAGCGTCGTCCGCGCCGCGGCGGCCGTGCGGATGTTGGTCCGGATGGAGATCCACATCCCCACGTAGCCGGCGACGAGCGAGCAGCCGGCGCCGAGGAGGAAGGAGATCGCGGTCCACGCCGCCAGCCGGCCGGGGTTGTCAATGCCCGTGGGGTCGAACTCGGTGGGCGTCCGCACGAAGGCGTAGAGGAGGTAGATGAGGAGCCCGAGGGGGACCGCGATCTTGAGGATCGTGCCGTTCTGGCGACGGAGGAAGGCCTCTGCCCCGGAGCGGATGGCCCGGGAGATCTTCCGCATGTCCTCGGGGCCCTGGTCGAGCCCGAGGACGTGCTTCGCGAGGAAGGCGGCGACCACGAGGCCGGCCACCGAGATGCCGAGCACGAGCGCGAGGAGCATGGGCGTTCCCCCGTCGAGGGTAGGGAGCCCCCGCGAATGCCGCGCGGGGGCCGCCGGAAAAGCGGCGGAGTCTAGCGTCCGGCCGGGCGCCATGCCAAGGTGTCCCGGGGGGAGGGCCGGAGGGGCGGCGGACGGCCGGTGGTAGCCTGAACCGGTCCGGCTCCGGGCGGCGTTCTACAGGGTGAGCAGAATGTCCCAGACCTCGGTTCCGATCGAACGCCTGCTGGCCCACCGCGAGTGGGTCCGGGCCCTCGCACGCTCCCTCGTCCGGGATCCCTCGGACGCCGACGACCTGGAGCAGGAGGCGTGGCTCGACACGCTCCGCCATCCTCCCCGCCACGACGCGGGCCTGCGGGGGTGGTTCCGCGCCCTCCTGCGCAGTCGCGCCCGGGACGCCTGGAGGGGAGGCGGGCGCCGTGCCGCGCGGGAAGCCGCCGCGACGCCGCCGCCGGCCGTCCCCACCCCGGAGGAGACCGTGGCGCAGGCCGAGGCCCACCGGCGGGTCGTGGACGCGGTGCTCTCCCTGGAGGAGCCCTACCGCGCGACGGTCCTCCTGCGGTACTTCGAGGGACTGCCTCCCCGGGAAGTGGCCGCGCGGATGGGGGTCCCCGTGGAGACTGTGCGGACCCGCGGGAAGAGGGCCCTCGAGCGGCTCCGGGAGATGCTGGACCGGGACCACCGCGGCGACCGCGGGGCTTGGATGGCGATCTTGCTCCCGCTCGCCCGCCGGGCAGAGGACGGGCCCCTGCCTCCCTCCCCCGGTCCGGGCCACCCGGTCCCATGGCTGACGTCCCCGGCCCTGGCCGCGGCCGGCGCGGGGGTCCTCCTCGCGGGGGGGTTCGGCATCGTCGCCCTCCGGGGCAGGTCCGCGCCTCCACGCCCGGCCGGGGAGGTCCACGCCCGGGTCTCCGGCGGCGGTGTTCCTGCGGCCGAGCCTCCCGCGTCCCCGGAGGCCCCCCCGGCGGAGTCGGCCATGCCGGCGGCGGCGGTGCCGGATTCCGTCCCCGCGGCCGCGGTTCCCCCACGTGCCACCATCCCGGTCCGCGTCCTGGACATGGCGGACGGGAGGCCGGTCGAAGGGCTGGCTCTGGTGGCGTCCCTCGCCGGAGGGACCTCCCTGCAGGCGACCTCCGACGGGACGGGGTCGGTCCTCCTCCCCGCGGAGGGGATGAAGGGGGTCCTTCCGCGCGCCGCGGCGTGGAGGTGCCCGAACTACGCCGAGGGGGAGATCCTCGCCGCGGGGGAGATGTGGGTCTATCGGATGATCCCCGTCGAGGGGGAGGTCTGGTTCGAGTCCCCGGAGAGGGCCCTGAACCCCGCCTCCGTGGAACTGCAGTGCTCGACGTTCGATCGCGCATCCCTCGTCCAGGTGCAGGAGCGGGAGAAGGCGCCGTGGGGGGCGCAGTGGCTCCGCACCCACGGCTTCGAGGAGCGCCTCCTCCTGCCCCACCCGGACGTGGACGGTTCCTTCTTCGCGCGGGTGCCGCGGATCCGCGGGGCGCGCCTGCTCGCCTGGGCCCAGGGCTGGATCGGGGACGCCGCCCCCGTGCCCGCCGACGCTCCGGGGGAGGAGCCGGTCCGCATGGACCTCGTCCTTCGCGACGCTCCTAGGGTGGCCGGCGTGCTCCGGGACGACGCGGGGGCGCCGGTGGCCGGGGCGCGCGTGGAGTTCCACCAGAGCCTGCGCATCCCCGCGGCGGAGGCCGCGGACCTGGCGCGGAGGTTGCGGCCGCGAGGGGGCTACGGCATCCGCACCCGCGACGACGAGGCCATCCTCTCCTTCCTGGACAGCCAGGCAACGGCGGACGACGGCTCCTTCGAGTTCCTGGCCGACGCCGCGGGGACCGGGCTGCTTGCGGTGGCGCCGCCGACCGGGTACCGCCCGCTCACGAGCATCCTCGGTCGAATCGAGGAGACCTCCCTCCAAGTGGACCTGGCGCTCCAGCGCCTCGACGAGACGCGCAGGGTGCGGCTGATTCAGGGGGGCATCCCCCTCTGCTCGGGAAGGGTGGGATTCCAAGACCTCTCCTGCGGCGATGCGGAACCGTGGGTCGGGATGACGACGGACGATCGGGGCGAGGTGGCGGCCGAGTCGCTGGAGACCGGTCACCGGTACCGGATCTCCCTGGAGGGCTCGCAGCGGTTCCCCGAGATCGTGTGGAAGGGAGAGCCGGGGGACCTTGACCTGGCGGACTTCACCGGGGATCGCTGAGAGGAGGATGTCCATGCGCACAGCGTGCCTGACGCTCGGACTCGCCGTTCTGTTCGCGCTCCCCGCCCGGGCCGGCGAGGAGGGGAAGCGGCCCACCGCCGAGGAGGGGTTCAAGGCCATCCAGGAGGTCGTCAAGGGGGCCGACGCCGACATGCTCGAGGTGGTCATCCCAGGAAAAATCCAGGATCGCCGGATGAAGGACGAGGAGGTTGCGGCCTGGCGGGAGAAGCTGGCCCGGAGGATCGCGAAGGCCTCCCTGCTCCGCGCCCGGGAGGGCGGGACCGAGGCCGTGGCCCGGTTCTCCTCCGAGAGGGGCGAGGAGTCGGAGATAGCCCTGCACTTCACGGGAACGCGGTGGGTCGTGGCCTCGCCCGACGCGTACCAGGTCAGGGGCCGGTTCCTCGACACGGCGCGGGGGTCCTCGACGGCGAAGGCGACGCTCGTGGCGCGGACGGAGAAGGACCGCGACTACGCGAAGAGCGCGTACTCCTTCGCCCACGTCACCGGGGACCCGAACCTCTGCAAGAACAGGATGAACATCTGGCTCGACGCCAACTGCGGCCAGATCCATGCGAGAGGGGAAGGCAGGATCGCCGTCGTCCCCGGCGACTCCCCGGACAAGGTGGACAGCATCCCGGTGGGGGTCGAGTGGGTGCAGACGGCGACACCGGAGAAGGGAAGAGTCTTCGTCGTGCACTGCAAGCGGCCGGGGACCTCCGACTTCTTCGTGGCCTGCAGTGTGGAGGCGGCGGCAGGCGACAGCGTGGGACTCGAGTGGACCCTCCTCGCGGCGGGTCCCGGGGCCCCGGCGACGATCCACAAGGCCCAGCCGCTGAAGTCGAACGACGGCATGGACGGCTGTGACGGGATGTGCGGCAAGGCCGGGGAGGGCGGGGCGCCGGGCTCCGGCGGAGGCTCGGGCAAGGGCGGCTCGGGGGGACGGGGCGGGGGGAAGTAGGGCCTACTCGAACCGGAATCCCTTCTTCGCCGCCAGCGCGCGGAGGGACTTGGAGACCTCGAGGTCGAAGGAGCTCCCGCCGCCCTCGGCGGCGGCCTTCTTCGCGGCCTCGGCGAGGAAGGCGGCGCGCTTGCCGCCGAGGTCCTCGAGCTCCTTCCGGATGACCTCCCGGTCCTTCGACTTGGCCTCGATGCGGGAGCGGCGCTCCTCCGCGGAAAGCGCCTTCAGCTCCTCGGGGAGCATCCTCTCGTCGAGGTCCTCCACCTTCAGCGTCCCCGCGGCGACGAGCGCCACGAGATCGGCCTCGTCGAGGCGGCCCGCCTTCGCGACGACCTCGGCGCGGTCCGCGGCGACGGCGGCGGGGGCCGAGGGGCCCGCGGCGGCGCCCGCCAGCCCCTCGGCGGACTTGAGCTTCGCCCTCGCGCCGTCGCGGGCGTCCTTCTCCCCGTAGGCGAGGAAGCCCTCGGCCATGCGGGAGCCGAGCGCCGCGATGCGCTCGTCGAAGGGGGTCGCGACGGTCTCCGTCCCCTCCTGCGGGATGCTCGCATAGGTCCCCTCCGAGGACTTCGCGATCTCCGTCCACACCTTCTCCGTCGTGGGGTCGCCGCCGCAGCGGAGCGCGTTGACGACGATCCCGGCCCGCACCGCCTCCTCGCAGGTCCTGGCGTAGGGGACGTCGTCCGCGTAGTCCATGTGGGGCGGGGCGTCCCCCACGAGGAAGATCACCTTCAGCACGCGGTCCTCCCGGGTCCAGGAGAGCCGCGTCACCGCCTCGCGCAGCGCCTGGTTCACGCTCTCCGGCCCGTCGCCCCCGCCCCCGGCCTCGCAGGCGGCGAGGTCGCGGTAGACGCGGTCGAGGTCCAGGTCGAGGTCCGTGACGCGCGTGACGTAGTCGTCGCCCCGGTCGCGGAACGCGACGAGCCCGAGCCGGAGCTCCGGGGAGGGCCTCGCCCGCACGAGGTCGTTGGCGATGGCCCAGATCTTCCGCTTCGCCGTCTCCAGGAGTCCGCCCATGGACCCCGTGGTGTCCAGCACGAAGGCCACCTCCATCCGGGGGCGCTTCTCCGGGGGCGGAGAGGGCTTCGGGACGGCCTCGTCGGCCCGCGCGGCGGCGGCGAGGGAGAGGGCGAGGACGGCGGGGAGCGTGCGGGCGAACCTCATGGCGGCGTCTCCTTTCGTAGACCCGGTTCTCCGGGTCCCGCCCCCTGAGACGCGGCGCTCCACCCCGCGGTTCCCGGCTCGCCCGGCCACGCGTTGCCCCGGGACTCCGGGCCCCGTAGGATCCGGCCCCGGGAGGGCGCTTGATCGGGACCAACCTCGGGCCGTTCCGGATCCTCTCCGAGCTGGGCCGGGGGGGGATGGGGACGGTCCTCCTCGCGGAGACGGCGGCCCCCGTGGAGGGGGTGCCCCCCGGCGTGCCCGTGGCTCTCAAGGTCTTCCACTCCCACCTCACGGGGGACGCGGAGACGGAGCGGCGCTTCCTCCAGGAGGCGGTGCTGGGGGCCCGCATCGAGAGCGACCACGTGGTGCGGACCTACGGGGCCGGCATCACCGAGGTGGCGGGCCGCGGCCCCACGCGCTGGCTCGCCATGGAGTTCGTCCGCGGGCAGAACCTCCGCGAGCTGCTGCGCGAGATCGGGCCCTTCCCCGAGCCGCTGGCCCTGCTCCTCGCCCGCCAGGCCGCCGCCGCGCTCGCCGCCATCCACGACGCCGGGATCATCCACCGGGACATCAAGCCCGAGAACCTGCTCGTCACCCCCGACCACCGGCTCAAGGTGATGGACCTCGGCGTGGCGCGGATCCAGGAGGCGTCGCTGCGCCTCAGCAGGACCGGGGAGTTCCTGGGCTCGCTCCCCTACGCGGCCCCCGAGCAGCTCGACGGGACCAAGGAGGTGGACGGGCGGGCCGACATCTACTCGCTGGGCGTCGTCCTCTACGAGGTGCTCACGGGCCGCAACCCCTTCGCCGCCGCCGATCCCTTCGCCTCCATCCGCCGCCACATGGAGGTCGTCCCCGACAAGCCGGGCATGGTGAACCCCCAGATCTCCCACATGCTGGAGGAGCTGGTGATGGCGTGCCTGGAGAAGAAGCGGGAGGACCGCTTCCCCGGCGCCCGGGCCCTGCTGGAGGCGCTCGAGCAGGGGGCCGCCTCCCGCTGGTGGCTGGGACGCCGGACCATCTCCATGCGGCCCGCGGGCCCCCGCGTCCTCCGCCGGATGCGTCTCCCCCGCGAGACCGCGGTCTTCGGGCGGGACCGGGAGCTGGAGACGCTGAAGGAGGCCTTCCAGGCGGCCTCGCGCGGCCAGGGGCAGGTCCTGGCGCTGGTCGGGGAGCCGGGGATCGGGAAGTCGCGCCTCATGGACGAGTTCGCCGCGCGCCTGGAGGCCGGGAGCCTCCCCTTCCAGTACCTCCACGGGAGCACGCCGCCCGAGGGCCCGGTCCGCCCGCTCCAGCCCTTCACGGAGGCCCTGCTGGACTGCCTCGGGCCCGAGGACCGCCTCGAGGAGTCCCTGGGGAAGGTCCTCCCCGGGATGGCCATCCTCGTACCCGCCTTCGCTTCCTTCCTCCGCGGCTCGCCGCCCCCCGCCGGGGCCGAGCCGCTGACCCGGGATTCCATGCTGACCGTGGCCGCGGGGGCCTTCCGGACGCTGGCCGCCGAGACCCCCACCGTGCTCGTCGTGGACGACCTCCACTTCGCCGACGAGGAGACGCGGCGCCTGTTCGCCTACCTCGCCCGGCAGGCGGAGGACCTCCGCCTCCTGCTCGTCGGGACGGCGCGCCCCGAGCGCCACCTCGCCGAGTTCCTCGCGGGGCTCGAGATGCTCCCCGGGGGGAAGCGGGTCAACCTCGGCCGCCTCGGCGCCAAGGAGAGCGTGGCGCTCCTGCGGGAGTACTTCGGCTCGGAGAAGACGGTGGAGGAGATCGGCCTCAAGGTGCTGGAGAAGGCGGACGGGAACCCCTTCTTCATCTTCGAGATCTGTCGGGGGCTGCGGGAGCGCGGGGCGCTGGCCCCCATGCCCGACGGCACCATGGCCGCCCGGATGGGGGTGACCGAGGTGGACATCCCGAGCAGCATCCGCGACCTCCTGATGCTGCGTCTCTCGGAGCTCGACGAGGACGACATGGACGTCCTCCACGGGGCGGCGGTGCAGGGCTTCGAGTTCGACCCGGAGGTGGTGGCGGACGCGCTGAAGGCCGAGCGCCTGCCGGTCCTCAAGCGCCTCGGGAGCCTCGAGCGCCGCCACCGGCTCGTGCGCCACCTCGGCTACCGCTACCGCTTCGACCACCACCTCGTGCGGGAGATGATCTACGAGGACCTGGGGCCGGCGCTGCGGGAGGAGTACCACCGGCTCGTGGGCGAGGCGCTCCGCCAGCGGGCGGCGCCGCCCGAGGTCGTGGCCGCCCACTTCTTCCGCTCGAACCGGCCCAGGGACGGGCTGGGGGACCTCCTCCCCGGCATCGGCCGCCTGCTGGCCGCCTTCCAGAACGAGGCCGGCGCGGCGCTCTGCCGCGCGGGGCTCGCGGCGCTGGGGGAGGGCGGCACCGACGTCGAGGCGACCCGGTTCGACGTCGTCCTCCACCTCGCCACCTTCCTCGACCGTCTGGGCCAGCGGGAGGAGCAGGAGAAGGTGCTGCTCGGCGCGAAGGCCGTCCTCGATAGCCTCGGAGGCGCCGAGCGCGCCATCCGGCTCTTCGACAGCCTCTCCTGGATGTTCGCCAACACGGGGCGCTTCGAAGAGGCCCGGCAGGCCGCGGAGAGGGCGCTCAAGACCGCCCACGAGGCCCAGGACCTCCGCGGCGAGACCCGGGCGAGCAAGAGCCTCGGCATGGTGGCCTGGAGCCTGGGGCGGCTGGACGACGCGCGCTCCCTCTACGACCGCTCGCTCCACCTCGCCCGCCAGCTCGGGGACCGCAAGGAGGAGGCCGACGCGCTCAACAACCTCGGCACCGTGGCCCAGAACACGGGGGACCACGAGGGGGCGCGCGCCTGGAACGAGCAGTCGCTCTCCATCCACCGCGAGATCGGCAACCGCCAGGGCGAGGCGCGGTCGCTCTCCAACCTCGGCATCGTGGCCTACTACCTCGGCCGCTACGACGAGGCGCGGGACTTCCACGACCGGGCGCTCCGCATCCGCCGCGAGGTGGGCGACCGGCAGGGGGAGAGCAACTCGCTCAACAACCTGGGCGCGGTCGCCCACTACCTGGGGCGGTACGACGAGGCCCGCGGGTACCACGAGCAGTCTCTCCAGATCAAGCGCCAGTCCGGGGACCGGGCGGGCGAGGCCTCCGCGCTCAACAACCTCGGGAACGTGGCCTACGCGCAGGGGAACCTGGCCGAGGCGGAGCGGATGCACTCACGGGCGGTGGAGATCCGCCGGGAGATCGGGGACGTGCGCGGGCAGGCCTACTCCGTGGCGAACCTCGGGCTCATCCTCCAGGACCAGGGGCGCCTGGGCGAGGCGCGGCGCAACCACGAGGAGGCGCTGAGCCTCAACCGCGTGGTCGGGGACCGCGCCGGGGCCGCCATCGCGCAGAACTGCCTGGGGGCGCTCGCCACGGCGCGGGGGGACTTCGAGGAGGCCGAGCGCCTCCTGCAGGAGAGCCGGGAGGCCTGCCGGGCGCTGGGGGACGCGCGGGGCGAGTCCTACGCGCTGGTGGCGCTGGCCGACCTCGCCCGGCAGAAGGGGGACCCCGAGGGGGCGCTCGCGGTCCTCCGCCAGTCGCTGGAGATGCGGCGTACCATCCACTACACCAACGGGATCATGGCCGGTCGCCTGCTGGAGGGGGAGATCCTCGGCGACCTCGGGAGGGGGAAGGAGGCGGCCGACGCGCTTCGGGAGGCGGCCGACCTCGCGGCCCGCCTCGGCCGCCCGGGCAACGAGGCCATCGCCCGGGCCCGGCTCTCCCTCCTCGAGGGGACGCCGCCGCCGAAGGTGGACCCCTCCCGGTTCTGCTCCGTCGAGGAGGCCGACCTCCGCTGGGGGCTCCTGCGCGTCGCCGAGGCGCGCGGGGACGAGGCCGCCGCCGCGACCCACCGCGTCCGCCTCCGCGCCCTCCTCGAGGCCGCCGCCGCCAGCCTCCCCGAGAAGGAGCGCGAGGCCTTCTGGACGCGGGTGCACCCGAACCGGGTGCTGCGATAGCCGACTACGCCTGCCCGGCGACCGCCTTCTTCCGCGAGCGGGGCCTCTTCTTCGGCGGGGCCTCCGGCGCGGGGGGCGCCGGGGCCTCCTCGGCGGCCTTCCTCTCCGCCGCCTTCGCGCGGCGCTTCTGGGCCCGGAGGAACTTCTCGGCGCGGTCCCCGGTGAGCGGCTTGTGCCCCGCGGCGGTGGCGACGAGGTGGCGGAACTGGCGGTAGAGCGTCTTCTCCGCGGCCTCCAGCCGCCGGATGTGGACCTTCTGGAGCAGCCGCCGCGCCCCCGCGAGGTCCTTCCCGTGCACCATCACCGCCGCCGCGTAGACGAAGACCCCGTCGCAGCCACGGAGATCGTTCTCCTCGGCGATGCGCGCCGCCTCGGCGAAGGCATTCCAGGAGGCCTCCCACTCCTGGAGCTTCCCCAGCGCCAGGCCGTGGTACTTCAGCCCCTGCACCGTGGTGAAGAGGTCCACGTCCCGGACGCGGTTCAGCACCGCGAAGGCCCGCCCGCTGCGCTCCGGCTCGTCGCGGCGGTGGTGGTACTCCAGCACCGCGCAGGCCAGGCGCGCCGCGTCCCGGTCGGCCCCCGGGTGGACCCCCGTCGCGGCCCCGCGGTCGAGCACCCGGAGCGCCCTCGGGGCGTAGAACCGGAACCCCAGCGGCACGCTCCGGTCCCGGTAGAGGAGCGCCAGCCGCGCCAGCGCCGTCCCCCGGCCGACGGCGGATCGCGCCGCGTCGAAGGCCTCCAGAAGGAGCGCCTCCGCCCCGCCCCCCCCGCCCGCCGCGACCTCGGCCTCGACCGCCGCGAGCAGCGCCCCCGCCGCGGCATCGGGGTCGCCGCCCGGGACGGCGCAGGCCTCCCGCGCCTCGGCCAGGGCGCCTGCGGCGTCGCCCTCCCGCGCGCGCTCCGCCGCCAGGCGCGCGTGGAGGACGGAGAGGAGGGAGGGCCGCGACGCGCAGGCCTCCCGGGCCGCGGCGGGGTCCCTCCGGTGGAGGCGGAGCAGGCGGTCGGCCGCCCTCTCCGCCGCGGGCTCCTGCGCGGGGAGGATCGGGCGGACCCGCCGGACACGCGTCATCAGAAGGACCACTCCTTCAGCAGGCGGCGCTTGAACTCGGAGAACTCGCTCCCGGCGGGCTTCCGGACCCCGTCCAGCATCGCCATCATCTGCTTGTTCTGGTTGTCCAGGCGCCCGGCCAGCATCCTCGAGAAGTAGACGAGCATGGAGATGGCCCCCGGGTTCCTCTCCCGGAGGAGGCGCTGGTACTTCCCCTTGGGGAGGAAGAGGAGCCGGGTGGACTCGGAGCCCCTCGCGCCCGCCGTGTGGCCCCGGTCGGAGATGAGGTCCATCTCGCCCAGGACCTCGTGCCTCTCGAGGCCCGCGATCTCCCGCTCCCCGCCCTTCTCGTTCCTCTTCACGATGCCGACGCGTCCCTCCAGGACGACGAAGAGCCCGTCGCCGGTCTCCCCCTCCTTGAAGATGGGCTCGCCGCGGGCCACCGGGCGCTCCGCCATGAGGCCGAGGAATAGCCGCGCGTCCTCCTCCCCCATGCCGGAGAAGGCGGGGATCTTCCGGAAATCCGCCAGGGAGATGGCGCCCTCCGGGGGAGCCGCCGCCGCCCTCTTCGCCGCCGCCGCCTTCCTCGCCACGGTGCCTCTCCTCTCCGGTGAATCCCGGCCTACGAGATCCCCAGCTTCGACGTCGCCGACGCCACCCGCCCGATGGCCAGGACGAAGGCGGCCGTCCGGAGCGGGACCTTGCGCGTGTCGGCGATGCTCCGCATCTTCCCGAAGGCCTGGACCATCTTGCGGTGCAGGCGCTCGTTGACCGCCTCCTCGGTCCAGGAGTCCACCTGCAGGTTCTGGACCCACTCGAAGTAGGAGACCGTGACCCCGCCCGCGTTGGCGTAGATGTCCGGGACGACGACGACCCCCTTCTTCTGGAGGATCTCGTCCGCCTCCCAGGAGGTGGGCCCGTTGGCCCCCTCCACGATGAACTTCGCCCGCACGTCCTTCGCGTTGCCCTTGTGGAGGACGCCGTCGAGCGCCGCGGGGACGAGGACGTCGCACTTCGTCGCGAGGAGCTCGTCGTTCGTGCAGGGCCCGGCCTCGGGGTACCCCACCACGGTGCCCGTGCGGTGGACCCAGGCGACCACGTCGGGGACGCTGAGGCCCTTGGGGTTGCGGATCCCGCCCTTCACGTCGGTCACCGCCAGGACCGTGCCGCCCTTCTCGTGGATGAGCCGCGCCGCCCAGGAGCCCACGTTGCCGAAGCCCTGCACCGCGAAGGTGCAGTCCGCCACGGTCTTCCCCTTCCCGTAGGCCTTGAGCGTCTCCTCCGTGGCGAAGAGCACCCCGCGCCCCGTGGCCGCCTCGCGGCCGAGCGAGCCGTGGAGGTCCACGGGCTTCCCGGTGACGACCGCGGGCGAGAAGCCGTGGTACTTCGAGTACTGGTCCATGACCCAGGCCATGGTCTGGGCGCCCGTCCCCACGTCCGGGGCGGGGATGTCCTTGTGGGGGCCGATGACGTCGTGGATGCCGTCCACGAACTTGCGGGTCATCCGCTCCGCCTCCCTCTCGCTGAGGGCGTCGGCCCGGCAGGCGATTCCGCCCTTGGCGCCGCCGAAGGGGAGGTCCACCACGGCCGTCTTCCAGGTCATGAGCGAGGCGAGCGACCGGACCTCGTCCAGGTCCACCTGGTGGTGGTAGCGGAGCCCGCCCTTCATGGGTCCGCGGGCGGCGTTGTGCTGGACCCGGAAGCCCACGAAGGTCTCCAGCCGCCCGTCGTCCATCTCGACGGTGACCTCGACGGAGACCTCCCGCCGTGGGGTCGTGAGGAACCGTTCGATCCGGTCGCCCAGGTCCATGACCTTCGAGGCGGCCTTGAAGTACCGCAGCGTGTTCTCGAGCGCTCCCATGCCCGTGCCGTCCCTCCGGGATCCCGGGCGGTGATCCTAGCGGGGCGCCGCGGTCCGGTTCACGGGCATTTTCGTGAAGCCCCGGTGAAGCCGGGACCCGTCGGGAACCCGTCACTCTCCGAGGCCGTTTTCCTGCCCCGCCCCCCGGCGGCGCGGCCTAGGATCGCCGGCTCGACGGGAGCGCCCGAGGCCCCGTCGTTTCCCGGAGGTCCCCATGCGTTCCCGTCCCCGCCTGCGCGCCGCCCTCGCCGCGGTCCTCGCCCTCGCCCTCGCCTCCTGCGGGGACGACTCCAAGTCGAAGGGGTCCGGCGCGGGCAAGGGCGCCGGGACGACCTCCCCCGTCGTCCTGGGGAGGTCGATGCCGGAGTTCATGCCCTCCGGGATCAAGGAGGACTACACCCGGGTCCGGGACCTCAAGGACGCCGTCAAGAGGCAGGCGACGAAGGAGGACGAGCGCGCCGCGGCCAAGAAGGCGCTGGCCGACCTCGTCGCGGAGCTCCCGGGCAAGTGGGAGGGCAGGGATGTCCCGGCCCCCGAGGGCCTCTACTACGCCTACATCCTGAAGGAGGCGGGCAAGGACGCGCTGGCCGTCGTCCAGGCGCGGCGCTACATGGACGTGGCCCCCACCGACACCAACAACTACGTCGCCGCGACCACGATCCTCGTCGGCTGCCTCGCGGCCTCGGGGGACTACGACGGCGCCTCGGCCGAGGTGGCGAAGGCCCTGGACGGGGCCTACAAGGGGCGGGAGACGGAGCGGATGAACGCCGAGACGACCATCGCCATGTCCATGATGAAGGCGGGGCAACTGGAGAAGGCCGCCGACCACTTCGAGACCCTGGTCACCCTCTCCACGGGCGACCCCGAGTCGGCCATCCTGGGGGTGGACTGCGCCCTGCGCATGAGCCGCGTGGACGCCGCCATGCGCATCGCGCAGAAGGGGGCGGACTTCTTCAAGGAGGGCCGCCACACCCCCCGCATGAAGCAGCTCCTCGACCAGGTCCATCTCGTCGGGAAGCCGGCAGCGGACTTCTCCGATGCCCGCGCCTGGAGGGGGACCGGCGGGCCCGTCACCCGGGAGATGATGGCGGGGAAGGTGACGGTGGTCTTCTCCTACAACATGCAGACCCAGTGGCTCCGCTTCCTCATCCAGCGCGTCAACACGATGTACGAGGAGATCGCGCCGAAGGGGGTCCTCCTCGTCGGGATCTCGCGCCTCGCCCACTTCGACCCCATGAAGATGGGGGTCATCAAGGAGATGACCGAGGAGCAGGAGCTGGAGTTCTACGAACGCTGGGCCCAGCAGGAGTCCATCAGGTTCACCCTGGCCATCGGCGGCTACGACCCCGACACCTCGCTCCTGGACGCCTGGGCCGCGCAACCGTTCATCCCCACCTTCGTCGTCGTCGGCAAGGACGGGAAGGTCTCCTACGTCCGCACCGGCAAGGAGGACGACCACATCGCCATCCTGAAGGAGATGGTCGAGAAGGCGCTGGCGCAGTAGCCCCCGAAGACCTTCTAGCGGACCTGCGTCCAGACGCGGGTGCGCCGGACGGTCCCGCCCGGCACCCGGGTGTCCGTCAGGACGAGGTCCAGGTTGCCGTCGCCGTTCACGTCGACGGCGAGGAGCGCCACGGCGTTCCCCGGATCGGAGGACTCGGCGGGGAACAGGCTCGAGGCGTCCACGAAGACGGGGATGCCCGTCGTCTCGTCCCGGTAGGCGTTCAGGAGGTAACGGGTCCTGCGGTTCCCCGCCCCCGCGCTGCCCGGCGTGCTGATCACGAGGTCCGAGTCGCCGTCCCTGTCGAGGTCCACCGCAAGGACGGCCTTCGCGTGGGCCTTGTCTCCCGCCGGGAGGACGCCCGAGAGCAGGCTGGAGGTCCTGTCCTCGAGGGCGGAGGTCAGCGTGTTCTGGATGAGGATCCGCGTGGAGAAGGCCCCGCCGCCGGGCAGGTCGGCGTCCAGGCCGAGGACGAGGTCGCGGTAGAGGTCCGCGTTGAGGTCCGGGAGCGCCACCGCGTCCCCGCGCCAGTCGTCGCTCCCCGCGGTCACCTGGGGAAGGAAGTTGTTCTGCCTCGTGAAGGTGACGATGTTGGCCAGGTTCTTCTGCTTGAACATGCGGGTCGCCGGCAGCGGGTTGCCGCCGCCCGGAGGCAGCCCCTGGTTGTGGACGACGACGATGTCGTTGAGGAAGTCCGAGGACATGTCCCCGACGGCCAGGGCCGCGCCGCGGAAGTCGTCGGAGGAGGAGGAGCCCGAGGCCAGCATGGTGGAGGTGCGGTCGAAGAGGCCCCCAGTGCCCCCGGTGGTGCAGATGCGCAGCGCGCTCCCGTTGGGGTTCGCAATGGCGTCGAGGCAGGCGGTGTAGTACCCCCCCGCGCAGGTCTGCCACCGGTAGTTGCAGCCGCTGCCCGTGTACCACTGGATCGAGGCGTCGTTCACGAGAGCGATGTCCTGGTCCAGGTCCCCGTCCAGGTCGCCAGTCGCCGCAGCGACGGAGCGGAAGTCGAAGTCGTAGGAGAAGCACTTCTGGTAGGAGAGGATCCCCGGGATGGAGAACTTCGAGTTGACCCCCTGCCACTCCTGGGGGGAGAACCCCCCCCCGGAGTCTCCCAGGAGCATCCTCCCCCAGGAGGCCACGTACTTGCTGTCCGACGTCCTGCGTGCGAGGTCCCCCGTCCCCGGCCGGCTCAGGTAGAGATCGGGAACGGTGTCGCTGTTGAAGCGGGCCGCCAGGACGGCGTTGGCCCCGAAGTCCGTGTCCAGGTCCGGTGCCGGCATCCGGATCGCCGTCCCGTCCGTGAAGACCCCCGAGCCGTTGTTCGCGAGGATCCGCGTCCCGGGACGGGTGGCGGAGAGCTTCGCGGAGTCGGCGATGGCGATCCAGTCCACGGTCCCGTTCCCGTCGCTGTCCCCCGCGGCCGTCGAGACCCCGCCCCAGTCGTCGGCCGTGGTGGCGGCCGGGATGGCGGACGGGGTGGCGTCGGCGAAGGTGTAGTAGGCGAGCCCCCCCGTCTTCTTCGAGCTCCGGGTCCCCGCGTCCCGCACCTCGACGTCCACCCTCCCCGGGGCGTGGGCCGCGACCTGGGCCCCATCGATCCGGTGGCCGATGACGGTCCCCGAGTAGAGGACCGGGGTCGAGGCGACCGGGGCGTTGTCGAGGTAGACCGTGTCGCTGGCGTTGAGCCCGGCGCCGTACACGGTCACGGGGATTCCGCCGAACACGGGGACGGCGTTCGGGATGATGTTGCTGATGGAGAGGAGGGCCGAGTAGTCGAAGGAGCCCGGCGCGACGACCGTCTCCCCGCACAGGTTGCGCAGGAGGACCGTCTTGGGCCCCGAGACGTTGGCGGGGATCTGGAGGGAGATCTCCGTGGGGCTCAGGACCTGGACCCGCGAGCCCGGGACCCCGCCGACCAGGATCTCGTAGAGGCCCTGCCCCTCGGTCTCGAACCCCGTGCCGAAGAGGTGCATCTCGATGCGCCCGACGCCCGGGCCCACGGTCGGGTCGAAGCCCGTGAGGGTCGGCAGGGGCTTGAAGGTGAAGGCGCCGGGCAGGACCGCCTCCTGGCCGTCGGCGGCCACGTAGACGACGTCCACGGAGCCGCTCCCCCCGGGGACCGAGCAGGTCACGGTCCTCCCGTCGACCACCGACACGCCCGTGGCGGACTTCGTCCCGAAGAACACGCCCCGCGGGGAGTCGCCGAGGTCGGTGCCCGTGAGGGTCACGACGACCCCGCAGGTGCTGGTGGAGTGGCTGATCCCGTCCAGGGCGGGCTCCCGGACGGTCAGGAGGTTGGAGGTCTTCGGGGCCTTGGGGAGCTTCACCTGCACCGAGAGGGTCACGAAGGAGGAGGCGAGCCTGTTCTCGATCACCAGCCTCCAGTTCCCGCCCGGGCCCGAGGCGGGCAGCGGGAAGTCCTTCACGCTCTCCGAGGTGAGCGTGCGGACGACGAGGTCGGAGTCCTCGGGGTCGTAGCCGGCGTCGGCGCCCGCCGGGTCCCGCACGGCGGCGACCTGGGCGTCCCCGTCCCCCTGGAACTTCATCTTCCAGGAGAGGAGGGCCCCCCCCCGCGCGGGGACGTCCACGAGGACCGTCTGGTTCGCCTGGACCTCGCTCCCCTTCAGCGGCGGGGCGACTTTCGCGGGCGCGAGCTTCCAGTTGACCACGCACCCCCCGAGGCCGGAGGCCCCCCGCACCCGCAGCGCGAAGCGGCCGCCCTCCAGCAGCGTGGCCGCGAGGGAGGCGGAGGCCCCCTTGGCCTTGACCGTCACCCCGTTCGTCTCCAGGGTCCCGTCCGGGGCCACCAGCGCGAGGGTCGGCGCGAGGTCCCACTCCCCGTCGGGGTCGAGGACCTCGTCCTTGACGGCCTTCACCTTGGCCGAGAACTTCCAGCCCGCGCCCGCGTCGAAGACCAGGTCGTCCACGTCCCCCTCCGGGGAGATGTAGGTCGTGAGCGCCTCGCCGAGGACCAGCTCGCGCCCGTAGTTCAGCGCCAGGAGATCGGGCGCGGCGAGCGCCGCGGCCAGGGCGGCGGCCGTCCGGAGAGCGGGGCGGGTCGGGGGGCGGAATCGCATGGACGAGGGGCCTCCGTGGGGCCGCACCCGTCCCGTACGGGGCGACCGCAGGGATCCCAGTGTACCGCCCCGGCGCGCGCGGGACGGATTCGCCCTGCCGGGCGTCACGGCCCGTCCGGGCGGGCGCGGGAAGCGCCCTCCCCCCCTACCGCAGCTGCTTCCAGATCCGCGTCCGCTTCGAGTAGGGCCCGGAGGCCTGGTGCGTGTCCGTGAGGACGAGGTCGAGGTCCCCGTCCCCGTCCACGTCGCCGACGGACACCGCCACGGCGTTCCCCGGGTCGCTCGATTCCGCCGGGAGGAGGGAGGAGCCGTCGAGGAACCGCGGGAGGCCGGTCGCCGGGTCCGTCCCGTTGTTGAGCAGGAGACGCGTCCGGCGGTTCCCCGCGCCGACGGCGTCCGGGGTCGAGAGGATCAGGTCCTGGTCCCCGTCCCGGTCGATGTCACGCGCGATGACGACCCTCGCCCGGCCGTCGTCCCCCGACGGGAAGAGCCCGCCGAGGACCGCGGAGGTCCGGTCCACGAGGCGCGCGGTGTTCGAGTCCTGCACGAGGATCCGCGTCGAGAGCGTCGCGCTCCCCACGGGGGGGCCGTTGATAGAGACGACGACGTCCCGGTAGAAGTCCCCGTTGAAGTCCGCCCCGGCGATGGCGTCGCCCCTCCAGTCGTCCCCGCCAGCGACGGGCACGGGGAAGAACTGGCGGTTCTGCTTGAAGGTGACGCTGCTCCCGGAGTTGCGCTGGTAGAGGAGGCGGGCGGCCGAGGCGGGCTGGCCGCCCAGGGTGATGCCCTGGTTGTGCACGATGAGCACGTCGTTGAGGAAGTCCGCGGTCATGTCGGCCACCGACGCGGCGACCGCGCGGAAGTCCTCGTCCACGGTGGCGGCGGTCTCCATGAAGGTGGCGGTGCGGTCCGTCAGGCCCCCGTTGCTCCCCGTGGAGCAGATGCGCGTCGCGTGGCCGAAGGGGACGGCCGTGTAGTACTGGTAGTTCACGTAGTTGTAGCCGTAGCAGGAGACCCAGACCCCCGCCGCGGTGCCGGTGAAGTCCGCGAGCGACCCGTCGTTCACGAGGACGACGTCCTGGTCGAAGTCCCCGTCCATGTCCCCCATGGCGGCGGCGACGGAGCGGAAGTCGAAGTCGTAGAGCTTGCAGAGGTTCGACCCGCGCTGCACCCCGCCGCAGGCCCAGGTCGCGTTGCAGACGACGATCCCGCTGATGGACAGGAGCCCCAGCGGCCCCGCCACGGTCTGCGGCGACAGCGTCCCCGACGAGTCGGAGAAGAGGAGGTGGCCCCAGGGGTTCACGTGCTTCTGGGTCGACAGCATGCGGGCCTCGTTCCAGTCCGGGGTGCCGTCCGCCGGGGGCTTGTCCCAGGCGACGCCCGTGCCGGGCCGGCTGAGGTAGACGTCCGAGTAGTCGTCGGTGTTCAGCCTCCCGGAGAGGACCGCGTTCCCCCCCCAGCCCTCCGTCGGGGTGGGAGAGGGGACGGCCGAGGCCGTGGCGTCCGAGAAGACCCCGCTCCCGTCCGCCTTCAGGACCCGGAGCCCGGGCCTCGCGGAGGAGAGCTTGTCCGTGTGCAGGAGGAGGATGCGCTCCATGGACCCGTTCGCGTCGCCGTCCGCGAGAGCCTGGGACACGCCTCCCCAGTCGTCGGTCGCGCCCGCCGCCGGGATGGACGCCGCGGTGGCGTCGGAGAAGGTGAAGTAGGCGAGGCCCCCGACCTTGGTCGCCGAGGCGCCGCCGGGGCCCGTCCCCTGCACCTTCACGTCCACCTTCCCCGGGGCGTGGGCCGGGAGGTCGGCGGGCGCGATGCGGTGCCCGATCACGACGCCCTGGTAGATCACGGGGGTGGTCGCGACGGGGCTGCCGTCGAGGGACACCTGGTCCGAGGCCAGGAAGTTGGCGCCGGAGACGATCACCTCGACCCCCCCGAAGACCGGCGCCGCCTCGGGCCGGACCGTCGTGATGAAGAGCCCCGCCCCGTAGGTGAAGGCGCCCGGCGCGGCCACCTCCTCCCCGCAGGAGTTCCGGAGGAGGACGGCCTTCGGCCCCGCGACGTTCGCGGGCGTCCTGCAGGTGATGGTCTCGGAATCCAGGACGCGGACCTGGTTCGCGTTCACCCCGCCGACGATCACGTAGTAGAGGTTGGCGATGCCCTCCTGGAACCCGCGGCCCCGGAGCGTGAGGTCCGTCCCCCCCTGCCCGGGCCCGATGCCGGGGTCGAAGGAGTCGATGACGGGCCCGGGCAGGAAGGAGTAGGCCCCGGGGAGGACCGCCACCTGCCCGTCCGCCGCGACGAAGACCACGTCCACGGTCCCCGTCCCGGCGGGGACGCGGCAGGAGGCGTGCTCGGCGTCAGCCACCTGGACCGAGATCGCCGACGCGGCGCCGAAGAGGATGCCCCGGGGGTTCTGGGAGAGGAACCCGCCCAGGATGTCCACCGGGGCGCCGCAGCCCCCCGCGATGCTGCTCAGCGAGATCAGCACCGGCTCGTCCGCGGTGAGCGCCAGGGAGGAGGAGGCGACCTTGGCGAGCTTCACCTGGATGGAGAGGGACACGAGGGCGGGCTCGAAGGTCGTCCGCACCCCGAGCGCCCAGTCCCCGCCGCGGCGGCCGGCCGGGAGCGGGAAGTCCTTCACCGCCTCGGAGGTGAGGGTCCGCCTCACCACGTCCTCGTCCCCCGGGTCGAACCCGGCGTCCCCCCCGTCGGGGTCCTTCACCGAGTCCACCTGGCACCCGCCGTCCCCCTTGAACTTCAGCTTCCAGGAGACGAGCGCCCCGCCCCGGGCCGGGAAGGCGAAGGGCCGGACGACGTTGGCCGCGACCTGCATCCCCTTCACCGGGGCCACCTTCGCGGGGACGAGCTTCCACTTGAGCGTGCAGGCCCCGGTCCCCGATGAGCCGCGGAGCCGGATCCCCCAGCGGCCGCCGGAGGCCAGGGTCGCGGAGAGCTTCGCCGAGGCCGCCGTCGCCTTGGCGACGACGCCGGAGGTCGTCACGGCGCCGTCGGGATCGACCAGTTCCAGGACCGGGGCGAGGTCGTCGGCCTTCGCCCGCTTCGCCGAGGCCGAGACCTTCCAGCCGGCGCCCGCGTCGAAGACGAAGTCGTCCGCGTCCGCCGCGGGGGCGATGGTCGTCGTCACCACCTCGTGGGGCTCGGTGACCCGGCCGTAGGGGTCGGCGGCGGCCAGCGCCGGGACGAGGACGACGAGGGCGGCGGCACCCAGGGCACGGGCTCTCGAGGATGACGGCATGAATTCGCTCTCCCGGGGGCGCTTCCCGCAGAAGCCCCCCGCCGCCCGCTCGAGGCGGCGGGGCCCCGGGACCATTCTCCCCGACACCGCGGGCGGCGCAAGCCTTCTCGCCGCCCGGTCGCGGCCCCGCTACAGCACCTTGAAGTACTGGTCCCCGGCCCTCAGGACGTCGCCCAGGAGCAGGACGTGGGGCCCGCGCAGGCGCAGGAAGGTCCCGTTCTGGGAGCCCAGGTCCTCGAGCCAGTAGTCGCCCTCGCGGTACTCCAGCGACGCGTGGCGCCGCGACATGCGGTCGTCCTTCTGGAAGATGTGGGTGCCCTCGTTGCGGCCCAGCACGTAGCGGTGGCTCCCGAAGAAGAAGGGCATCCCGGCGAAGCCCTCCTCCTGGCGCTTGACCAGCCGCGCCCGCGGCGCCGAGCCCTGGACCCCCTGGACCCGGGTGAGCGGGTCGCCCTCGACGGTGCGGTCGTCCTTCTCCTCGAACTTCATCAGCTCGAAGCGGAAGACGTGGCGGCCTAGCGCGACGACGTCCCGGTGCTCGAGCTTGAGCGGTGCGCGGATGCGGAGGAACGTGCCGTTGAGGGTCCCCAGGTCCTCCGCGCAGGGCCTCCCCTGCTCGTCCCGGTAGTAGCGGAGGTGCTTCTTGGAGAGGTAGGCGTCGTCGGCGTACCGGAGGTCGCCCCGGTCCCTCCCGACCACCGTCTCCGGCCGGTCGAGCGTGAGGACCTCGGTCTTGACCTTCGGGGCCCAGTGCTCGAGGCGGAGCGCGGCCCCGGCGGGAGGAGGCGGCGGGGGCGGCGGCGGGGGGGCCTGGGGCGCGGGGGCGCGGGGCGCCGCGATCGTCGCGCCGCTCCGGTCGTCGAGGTCGATGTCCTGGGAGATCGGCTCCTCCTCCTCGGGCCGGGCCGGGGGGGGAGCGGCCCGCGGCGGCAGGGGAGCGATCCCCCCGCCCGGGGCGACGGTCCCGACGAAGGTCGCGGTGCTGGGCTCGTCGTCCTCGGGTGGAGGCGGGGGGGGCGGCGCGGGCCTGCCTCCCCTCGCCAGCCCGGCGGCCCCCGCGATGAGGGTCCGGTCGCCCGGGTCCTCCGGGACGTCCGGGGCCCGGGACTCCTGGACGGGGGCGTCGCCCATGAAGGTCTGGGTGCCCGTCCCCGCCCGGGGGGGATCGGCCCCCAAGACGGGGGCGGCGGCCGCGGGGGGGAGGGACCCCAGCACGGTCCTGTCCACGTCCATCCCCTCGGGGAGGACCGGGGAGGGCGATGGGCCCTTGCGCGGCGCCGCACCGCCGATGATGGTGCGGTCCCCCGCGTCTTCCGGGGGCGGCGCCGCGTCCCCGGCCTCGTCCTCGAGGCGGGCCCCGCACTCCCGGCAGAACTTCAGCTTCGGGGCGGCGACCACGCTGCACTGCGAGCAGATCCTGTCGGCCATCGGCGCCTCCTCCTAGGAGAGGAATCGGCCCAGCAAATTCCAGAGCGCCATCAGCACGATGGCGCCCACCACGATCCGAAGGACGTCCATCGGCCCGAGGGACCGTCCCCACCGGCCCGCCGCCGCGGCCGGGGCCGGCTCCCCCCGTCGCTCCCCCGGGGGGGGAGAGGCCGAGGGCGCGGAGGACGCGGCGGCCGCCGGCGCCGGGACGGCAGCGCCCGGGGGCGGCGGAGGGGCCGGGGCGGAGGAGGCGGGAGGAGCGGGAGGCGGCGCGGCGGCGACCGCGGGACGGGACGGAGCCGGGCCTGCGGAGGCAGGGGCGGGGGGCGAGGCGGCGCCGGAGGACCCCGCCTCCTCCGCCTCGGCGGCGAGCACCTCCGCCGCGTCCGCCGCCACCGCCCCGATGAGCGTGTCGTCCCCCTTCACGTCCTTCGCGGTGAACTCGCCCGTGGCCTCGGCCTTCACCTGGGCGAAGGCGAGGGTGGAGTCCCCCCCGGCCCTCGCGAGGGCGGCGTCCAGCGCGATGCTCATCGTCCCGCCCCCGCCGTCGAGCGCCTCCGCCTCCGGGAGGCCCGAACCGGAGAGGAAGGC
>Ga0247727_10005648_pt1 | contig 25197 bp, 16 predicted proteins | sample WisWelCaveWW1625_FD_202498 | JGI IMG/M metagenome (GOLD analysis project Ga0247727, IMG submission 202498) | Biofilm microbial communities from Wishing Well Cave, Virginia, United States - WW16-25 | ecosystem: Environmental > Aquatic > Deep subsurface > Groundwater > Cave microbial mat | place...
CCCACGCTGCGTGGTTTCACCCGCACCCTTCGGCGAGCTGAAGCTCGCCGCGGCACGCTGAAGCGTGCGCCACGACCGCTTCCCCCAAAACGGTTAAGCACACCAGCGTTTGACAGCGCCTTACCCGGGCCGCTATATTGGTGATGCCGCGGCGGCCGTGTCCTGAAGGCAGGGACTATGACGCTCCCCAACTCCCTGACGTTGCTTCGGATTTTCTTTATTCCCTTGCTGCTGGCGGTGTTGCTGCGCAAACCGATCTACATCGACACCCCCTGGGTACTCATCACCAAAGAATGGCTGGCGCTGCCGATCTTCCTGGTCGCCGCCCTGACGGATCTGCTGGACGGGATCATCGCCCGCCGGCGCGGGCAGGTCAGCACCCTGGGAACGCTGCTGGATCCGGTGGCCGACAAGCTGCTCATCTCGGCCGCCTTTATCTCGCTGGTGGAGTTGGGACTGCTGCCGGCCTGGATGGTGGTGCTGATCGTGGGCCGCGAGTTTGCCGTCTCGGGCCTGCGCTCGATCGCGGCCGCGGAGGGCTACACCATCGAGGCCAGCGATCTGGGCAAAACCAAGATGGTGATGCAGGTGGTGGCGGTCGGCTTTCTGCTGGCGGCCGCCGGACCGGCGCCGCGATTCTGGTGGTTCTTGGAACCATATTGGTTCGTCATTCGGTGGATCGGGATGGCGGCGGTCTGGCTGGTGGTGGTGTTTGCGGTCGTCTCGGCGGTGGATTACTTCCGCAAGTTCTGGCGCCGCGTCGACATCCGGTTCAAGACCCGGCGCCGTCGCGAGCGCCTGTTGCTGCTTCGCAAGCGGCGCAAGCAGAATGTTGCCGCTCACTGATGCGGCCCGTCTTTGGCTGCTGGGTCTGGCCCGCCAGGCCCTGGAAGCCGCCAGTCGGAGCCAGGACCTGAAGGCGCCGGAACCGCCGCCGGCGCTGCCGGCTTCCGATCGGGCCGAGTTGGCCCGTCCTCGGGCGGCCTTCGTGACCTTGTCGAAGCGGGGTGATCTGCGCGGCTGCGTGGGGCGGGTGCTCCCGGATACCGCGCTGGCGCCGCTGGTGATTGAGATGGCCCAGGCGGCGGCGCGCCAGGATGCCCGCTTCCAGCCAGTGACTCCCGACGAGGTGCCCCAGATTCAACTGGAAATCTCGGTTCTGTCGCCGTTCTTCCCGATTCAGCCGGACCAGATTGTGCCAGGCACCCATGGTCTGGCGATTCGCCGGGGCCTGTACCACGGTATCCTGCTGCCGCAGGTGGCCACCGAACGGCATTGGAACGCTACCCAATTCCTGGAACAGACCTGCCGCAAGGCCGGTCTGCCGAAGGATGCCTGGAGGCGCGGGGCCACCGTGGAGGCTTTTACCGCGGACATCATCGCCGAGCCGGACCAACGGGCGGACGGTGCGCCGAGATGAGTCTCGGCGCGGCAGGCACGAGTGCCTGCGCCACGTGGCGCAGCCTCTCAGGCTGGCTCTGGAGTCGTGAGAAATCGAGCCTGGCCGGGGTTCTGATACTGCTGGCGGCGGGTTGCTCGTCGCACCGGGACTCGGGGGTCACGGTGGTCCATGAGGAGGCCCCGGCCCCCAAGCTGGCGTCGGTAGTGCAGGTAGCCGACCCGGCCGCGGCCATCCAGTTGCTCCAAGGCTTCCACGAGGTCGAGCAGGGAAGCTGGCGCTGGACCCAGAAACAGTTCTCCCTGTTGCTGAAAACCCCGCCTGGAGGCGCCCGGGGCGCTACGCTGGAGTTGAAGTTCGCCCTGCCGGAGCCGGTGGTCGCCCGGCTGGGCGCCGTAACCCTGACGGCCTCCGTCAGCGGCTCGCCGCTCGGCCCCCAGACCTACACGCGGCCGGGCGATCACGTCTACTCGCGGACGGTACCGCCGGCCGCCCTGGCCGGGGAGGCCGTCAAGGTCGAGTTTCATCTCGACAAGGCCTTGCCGCCCGGGGGCGCCGATGGGCGGGAGCTGGGCCTGGTGGTTTCCTCGGTCGGGCTGGAGTAAGGTGCGCTCCCGCCTGGCGGCCGCTCTGTGGTGGATTCTGCCTCCGCTGGTCTGCCTGCTGGCCTTTCGGCGCGGCCTGTTCGCCTGGTTCCAGCAGGATGATTTCTCCTGGCTGCGGCTGGAAATGCGTTCCTGGGCCGACTTCTGGCGCCTGCTGGCGGAGCCCCACGCCCAGGGCACCATCCGGCCGCTGAGCGAGCGGTTTTTCTTCATCGCCTGGCGGCGGCTGTTTGATCTGAACGCCTTTCCCTATCACCTATTGGTATTTCTCACCCAGGCCGCCAACCTGGCGCTGCTGGGCGCAATCGCCAGGCGCCTGACCGGTTCGCAACCGGCCGCCGCTGTGGCGACGCTGGCGTGGGGCCTGAACGCCGCCCTGGTCAGCCCCCTGGTGTGGGCTTCGGCTTACAACCAGGTGTTGTGCACCTTTTTCTACCTGGCGGGATTTCTGCTGTTCCTGCGGCACCTGGATACGGGACGCCGGGCACTCTACCTCTGGCAGTGGGGGGCGTTTCTGGCGGGGTTCGGGGCGTTGGAAACGATCGTGGCGTACCCGGCAGTGATAGCCGCCTGGTGTTGTTTGGCCGCGCGGCGGGGCCTGGGGAAGGCGCTGCTGATGATGATTCCGGCAGCGGGGTACGCCGCCCTGCACCTGTGGGTGATCCCGCGGGCAGCGGCGGGGCCTTACGCAGTGCATTTCGATAGCAGTATTCTGAGTACTCTCTGGGACTACTGGACCCGGGTCCTGGGACCCCAACCTCTCTCGCACCTGGCGCCGGCGCCGGTTGCCGCCGTGGTCATCGCATTGTCGGCGGGGTTAGCGGCCGCTTTCGCTCGGGCCGCCGGCGGCGCCCGCCGCGTGGCGCTGTTCGGACTGGCGTGGTTCGTCCTGACCCTGGCGCCGGTGCTGCCCTTGCGCGACCACCGCCTCGACTACTACGTCACGATCCCGGCCGTCGGGTTGGCCCTGGCGATCGCCGCCCTGGCGGGATCGGTTCCCCGCCCCGCCGCCATGGCGTGGCTGGCGGTGTACTTCGGCTGCGCGCTCCCGGTCATCGAACGCTCGACGCAGGCGCTGTACCGGCGCAGCCAGGCTGCCCGACGGCTGCTCGACGGGGTGAGCCAGATCCGCGAGCGTCACCCGGGCAAGACCATCCTGCTCGCCGGCGTCAGCGATTTGCAGTTCTATGCCGCCATTTACGATGAGGGCCTCCGCACCGCCGGAATCCGCGGCGCCTATCTGGCTCCGGCGGCCGACGCCATCTCCGGCCAGCCGGGCAGGCTGCCGGTCGACACCTACCGGTTGCCGGCGCGGGTCACGCTCGAGGCGCTGGATCGCGGCAAGGCCGTGGTGTATGAAGTGTCCGGCAGCCGCTTCGAGAACATCACGACGCGCTACCGGATCCTGACGGCCCCTTTGCTGAAACCCGAGCCCTTGCGGCGGGTCAACGTCGGCGAGCCGCTCATGGCCGGGGCGCTCGGCCCCGGCTGGTACGGGATTCAGGGCGAGCACCGCTGGATGGGTCCCAGCGCCGAGGTCCGCCTGGCCGGCCCTCGCTCGCCCCAAGAGAAGCTGCGCCTCGAGACCTTCTATCCCGAGCACCTGGCGCCTGACCCCATCCGGCTGACCGTCTCGATCAACTCGGTTGCTGTCGGAAGGGCCGAGATCCGCGATCGCCACTCCGGCGTGCATTTGTTTCCAGTGCCGGCTTCCGCGGTCGGCCTGGAGGAGATCACGGTCCGGCTGGAGGCGGAGCGAACCTTTCGCGCCTCCCCGGACCCCCGGGATCTGGGGGCGGCGTTCGGGGTCGTCGAGTTGGTAGACTGAGGAATCCGGAGGCTGCCATGTTGCGCTCCCTGACTGTCCCCCTGCTGCTGGTGCTGTTGTGCCCGGCAGCGGTCGCCCAAACGGCGCGCAAAGCGGCCACCTTGCTCGAACCGGTGAAGCCGGTGGAGATTACCGATCCCAGCGCCGCTATTTTGAGTTTCCGCCACCGCTCCGGGGCTACCGAGGTTCTGTTGCAGGGCACCAAGCTGGCGCCCAAGGCCCAGGGCCGGCTCAAGGTCGAGAGCAAGGAGGGGTACCTGGAGCTGGACGCCAACCGGAACGCCTTCACCGGCTTGCCTCGTCCTCATACCTTCGGGAAGGACTTCCTGACCTATGTCCTGTGGGCCGTCAAGCCCGACGGGCAGGCCCAGAACCTGGGTGAGGTTCTGTTTGCCGAGGCGGCGCCGGACCAGACGACGGGGCTGAACGTCACTACGCCCAGCCAGACCTTCTGGCTGATCGCCACCGCCGAGCCGCACTTTGCGGTCAGCGAGCCCAGCAACCTGGTGGTGCTGGTGAGCCAGAACCAGGAGGCCATGCTCACCAGCAACAAGGCCCTGCCGGTGAAGGGTTCGCTCATCTACTTTACCCACTTCGAAGGCTATGACCGCAGCGCGGCGACTGAGCCACGCGGCGCGCCGCTCGAGTTGTTGCAGGCGCGCAAGGCCGTGCAACTGGCCGAGAGTGCCGGCATCCTGAGGAACCCCACGCCGGCCGGCCAGGAGCCGCTGCCCGATGAAAGGCGCACCCGCGATATTCTGGCCCTGGCCAAGGGATTCCTGGCCCGCGCCGAAGAACTGAACCGGCAGACGGGTCCGGAAGCGCGGCGGGAATCCATTCAGTTCGCCCGCACCGCCGCCCAGACCGCCGAGGATGCCCGGGCGCTCGCCACCGGCGCCGTCGGCCAGGTCTACATCCGGCAGTTGCTGCGGGAGATCGATGCGGCCGAAGCGGAGGTCAAGCGCCTGACGGAGCTGAGCGCCAGCCAGAAAACCGAGATCGCCAGGCTCACCACCAGGATTCAGGAGTTCGAGCGCCAGATCGCCGAGATGACCCGCACCCACCGGGAGACCATCTCGAAGCTGGAGCAGCAGCTGGCGGGGTTGCGCGCGGAAAACGCCCAGCTGGCGGCCCGGCTCTCGACGTTGCAGAACGAGATGGCGGCGCTGCGGGCGGAGCTGGACCGGTCGCGCAACGACATTGCCCGGCTGACGGCGGAGCGGGACCGGCTGGGCCAGGACCGCGACCGCATCTGCGCCGAACTGCGCAGGCAACTGGAAGCGCTGGGCAGCCTGCGCAGCGAGGGCGGCCGCTACGTGCTGACGCTGGCCTCCGACATCCTGTTTGACTTCAATAAGTTCGACCTGCGCGACACGGCCCGGGAGCAGCTGGCCAAGCTGGCCATGCTACAGGTCCTGATCTTCCGCGACGTTCCGGTCAAGTACGCCGGCCACACCGATCTGGTGGGGGCCGAGGATTACAACCAGTGGTTGAGCGAGCAGCGCGCCCTGAGCGTGTCGCAGTACCTCCTCACCCAGCGCCAGCAGCTCTACAAGGACGATCCGAGGGCCAACAAGACCGCCGACGAGCTCTCCGCCATCCAGACGCTGCTCCAGATGGACGCCGTCCGCTCGAAAACCCAGGCCGCCGCCCGCAAAGGCCTTCTCGACCAGGTCTCACAGCTCGTCGAAGGTATGGGTTTCCGCAGTCCGGTGGTGAATGAGAAGGGCAAGAACGAAAAGAACCGCCGGGTGGAGGTGATCTTCGCGGAGGCCAAGGGTTCCGCCATGACCTCGCTGTGCGAAGCGCCGGCGGCCACCGCTCCCTAGGATGAGTCTGATGCCCGAGAAGGAATTCGACGTCGTCGGCGTGGGCCTGAACGCCACTGACACGCTGCTGCTGGTCCCGCACTTTCCGGAGTATGCCGGCAAGGCGCCCTTCACCGAGGAGTTGATGTCGCCGGGAGGCCAGGTGGCCAGCGCCATGGTGGCCTGCCGGCGCCTCGGCCTGCGCGTCAAGTACATCGGCACGGTAGGCGACGACCTGCGAGGCACCCTCCAGATGCGCAGCCTGATCGAGGAAGACATCAACATCGATCACGTGCAGCTGCGGCTGGACTGTCCCAACCAGTCGGCCTACATCGTGGTGGACCAGCGTACCGGCGAGCGGACCGTTTTTTGGCGGCGGGACGATGGGTTGCGGATCGATCCGGCCCAGATCGCGCCGGAGCAGATCACGTGCGCGCGGCTGCTGCACATCGACGGGCACGACACCGCCGCCGTGGAGCACGCCGCCGGCATTGCTCGCCGGGCCGGGATGCCCATCACGGTCGATGTCGACACCATCTACCACGGCTTCGACCGGGTGTTGAAGCACGTCGACTACCTCGTCGCCAGCTCGGAGTTTCCGGTGCAGTGGACCAACGAGCGCGACTCGTTCCGGGCGCTGGAGCTGATCCAGCGCGAGTACGGCATGCGGGTGGCGGCCATGACCCTGGGGGCCTACGGAGCCCTGGCCTACTCCGCAGGCCAGTTCTGTTATTCGCCGGCCTTCGTGGTCAGCTGCGTCGATACCACCGGCGCCGGCGACGTCTTTCACGGGGCCTTCTGCTACACGGTGCTCAACGACTACCCGCTGGCGGAGGCGCTGGAGTTCTGTAACGCCATGGCGGCTCTGAACTGCACGGTGCTGGGCGCGCGGGGCGGCATCGCCACCCGAGCCGAGGCCCAGCGGCTGATGGGACGCGCCGAGAGGCGATCCAACAAGGATTTCGAGCTGCGGACCGCGGTCGCCGTGGGCCCATGATCCCGCGCGTCACCCTGTACACCCGCTCCGGCTGTTGCCTCTGCGAAGACGCTCGCCGCGAACTGGCTCGGGCCGGCCTCGGCGCCGAGTTCGAGCTGGAAATCGTCGACATCGACGCCAGCGCCGAGCTGCGGGCCCTCTACAACGACGAAGTTCCCGTTATCGCGATCAACGGCCGCAAGGCCTTCAAGTACCGGGTGGAGGCCGGGGACTTTCTACGCCGCCTGGAGGCCCGCTCGTGAGTAGAAGGGTTCATGTCCTGGCGATCGCGGCCCACCGCGACGACGTCGAGCAGACCTGTGGGGGCTCGCTGATCCGGATGGCGGAGCGCGGCTACCGCACTGCGGCGCTGGAGCTGACGGCCGGTGAGATGGGCACCCGGGGCGACGCCGAAACCCGCGCCCGCGAGGCGGAGGCAGCGGCCGGCGAGCTGCTGCTCGAGTCCCGGCACAACCTGGGGCTCCCCGACGCCCGCCTGGAGAATACGCTGGAGGCCCGCCTGGCGGTGGCGGCCAAGATCCGCCAGCTGCGGCCGCGGACCGTGATTCTCCCCTACTGGGAGGCCCGCCACCCGGACCACTGCCGCACGGCTCAGATCGGCTACGAGGCCTGCTTCCTGGGGGGCCTAAAGAAACTGGACCTGCCCGGAGAGCCGCACCGGCCTGCCAAAATCCTATACGCCTCCCTCTACGCCAACGTCCGGCCCAGCTTTGTAGTGGACATCACGGCCCAGTTCGAGCGGCGGATGCGGGCGCTCGACTGCTACAAGTCTCAGTACGATGATCAAACCGCCGGCGCCGGCCTGTTTCCGGCCCGCCAGGAAATCACCGAGCGGCTGCGCTCGGTGGCCCGCTACTACGGGATGCTGGTCGGGGTCCAGTACGGCGAGCCGTTCGTGGTGAAGGAGATGATGGAGGTCGAGGACCTGGTGAAGATGCCGGTTCGAAGCCTGTAACACAGGCATTCCTGCCAGTCCGGCCGGGGCGGCCTGCGGCCGCTCTCTGGAGTTGTGTGCCCAGCATGCCTGTGTTACTGGGGCCTGTAGGCGACGCAATCGATCTCGACCTTGGTGCCCAAGGCGGGCAGCACCGCTTGCACGGTGGTGCGGGCGGGCCTGGCGTCGCCGAAGAACTCCTGGTAGACCTGGTTCATAGCCGCGAAGTCGCGCACGTCGGCGAGGAACACGGAACACTTCACGACGTCGGCCAGGTCGGCGCCGGCGGCCCGCAGGATCAGGCGCAAGTTCTCGATGGTGCGCCTGGTTTCGGCGGCGATATCCCCGGTCTGGAACTGGTTGGTGGCCGGGTCGAGCGGTCCCTGGCCAGAGACGAAGATGAAGTCACCCGCCCGGACGGCGTGTGAGTAAGGTCCGCGGGGCGCGGCCGCGCCCGGCACAAGAATTCTCTCGAGCATGATGGTTGTCCTGTTCTACTGGAGTTTTCCCCGGCCCTCCACCCGCCAGACCTGCTCCACCGCCTCGCCCCGCACGCCATAGACCTGCTCGTGCAGGTTCATGGCCACGCAAACGTGGTTGGGCACGATGCGCAGGCGGTCGCCGACCTGGAGATCGCGCCGGCACTTGCGCAGGTCCAGGTATCCGTGCTCCTCGTTCTGGCTGTAGCAGACGGCCTCGGGGGCCTCGATGACCCGGCCGAAGCTCATCAGGTTGGTGCCCGCCAGGCGGTCGGAAGAAAAGGTTTTCGAGCCTCCATCCATGATGGCGTAGCCCTGGCGGGCCGTGGAGACCACCGTCACCAGGATGGTTACGGCGCAGTCCTCCCAGGCGGCCATGCCGCTGCGAACGCAGTTGACGTCGTGAAAGACGTAGGTGCCGGGCCGGATCTCGGTGACACCCGGGAAGAGGTGGGACTGGAACAGCAGCGGGGTGGAGCCGGCGCTCAGGATCCCCAGCTCCAGGCCGGCGCGTTGGAAGTCCTCGACAATGCGCGTGACGTCGGCCTTGAGCTGGTCGAGCAACCGCTGGTTCTCTTCCCCGGCCGAGCGGATGTGGCCAGGATAAAACGCCACCCCTTCCAGGGTCAGGTGCGGCAGGCGCTGGACGGCTTGGGCGAGGGTGACCAGCTCCTCGCCGATGGCGACCCCGCAGCGACCCATGCCGACCTCGGCTTCCACCAGGACCCCGACGCCCACCCGGGCGGCGCGCGCGGCCTCCGACAGTTGCCGGGCGGCGGCCACGCTGTCGAGGGCCACCGTCACGCGGGTGCGGCGAGCGACCTCCATCAGGCGCCGCAGCTTGGCGGCGCCGATGACGGGGTAGGCCACCAGCAAGTCGGGCGTGCCGCTGGACAGCATGACCTCGGCTTCGCCGACCTTGGCGACTGTCAGCCCGGCCGCGCCCAACTCGATTTGCTGGCGGCCAATCTCGGGGATCTTGTGGGTTTTGGTATGAGGACGCAGCCGCAGGTCATGCTCTTTGGCGTAGTGCGCCACCCGGCAGAGGTTGCGTTCCATGCAGTCGAGGTCGACCAGCAGCGCCGGGGTCTCCAGATCCGAGATCTGCATAGCGGAATGGCCAGCTTAACACAGAGGATGAGGGGATGAGGGGAGAGGGGGCCACTGGCGTAGAATGAAGTGACGCATGAGATATCGGGTTGCGGTGCTGGGACTGGTGGCGTCGGCAGCGGTGGTGTCGTTGCTGTCGCCGGCCGACCCTCGCCAGGAACGCCTGGCCCGGCACATCAACCTTGGCAAGGCCTTCTACGAGAACCCGGCGACGCCCAAAGAGGCCGTCGAGGAGTTTCGCCAGGCCCTGGCGTTGAACCCCAACGCCGCCCGCGAGCGCCTTAACTACGGACTGGCGTTGCTGCGGGCCGGCGCGACCAAGGAAGGCGTGGCGGAGCTGGAAGCCGCCCGGCGCCTCGACCCGAAGCTGCCGCACCCCTACTTCAACCTGGGGGTGGTTTTCAAGAAGGAGGGAGACTTCGCCCGCTCCGTTCAGGAGTTTCAGCAGATGATCCGGCTGGTCCCGGAGGAGCCGGTAAGCCACTACAATCTCGGGGCCCTGCTGAAGCTGGAAGGGAAAACCGACCAGGCCATCGCCGAATTCCAGACGGCCGCCCGCCTGGACCCAACCCTGGCGGCGCCGCACTTTCAGCTCTTCAACGTCTTTCGCACCTCCAACCGCCCGGGGGATGCCCAGCGCGAGCTGGCGATCTTTCAGGAGATCAAGAAGCGGCAGGCCGCCCTGGGTATCACGGAGGATATAGACTGGTGCTACTATGCCGAGATCCTGGAGACCATCCAGCCGGCGCCGGCCGAGGCCGCCACGCCGGTGGAGGTCGTTTTCACCGATCAGCAGTTGGGGGCGGTGGCAGGCGAGAACCCTGGCATCCTGGTCCTGGACGCCGACGCCGACGGGAGGGTGGACGTGCTGGCCTGGTCCTCGCGTGGCGCTACCCTGTTCCGCAACACCCCGAAAGGATTCGCCGCCACGGCGGTGGCCGGGGCCGCCGGACCCCTGGCCGCCGGCGACTTCAATAACGACGGCCTGCCCGACCTCTGCGCCGGGGCGCGGCTCTACACCAACCGCCAGGGCAGTTTCTCGGCCGCCGGCCAGCCGGTGCTGCCGGGCGCTTTCCGCCAATGCCTGTGGGTGGACTACGACCACGACTATGATCTGGACCTGCTGCTGCTGGGGTCCTCGCAGGGGCTGGCGCGCAACAACGGCGACGGCGCCTTCGCCGACGCCACGGCTTCGTTCCCGTTTGTCGCGGGTCCGGCCCTGGCCGGGGTGGCGCTGGAGCTGGGCGAGAATAGCGGCTTCGACATCGTAGTTGCCTATCAGAACCGCCCGGCGGTCGTCTACCGCGACCGCAAGGCGGGACGCTACGAGGCCCAGCCGCTGGAAGTCACGCTGTCGGGCGCGCTGGAGGCCGGCGACTTCAACCAGGACGGCTTCCTGGACGTGGCGGCGCTCGACCCCGCCGGCGTCAGCTTTCTGGAGAATCAGCGGGGCGTGCTGCGCGCTGGTCCACGACTGCCCAAGCCGGGCGCGGCATTCGCCGACTTTCAGAACCGCGGCCGCGCGGATCTGCTGGCCGGCGCTGAAATGCTGGTGCACCGCGCGGGTTACACTTGGGAGCTGGGGAAGCTGCGCGGCGTGGCGGGCGCGTGGGCGGCGGCGGCGGCGGCGGACTTCACGGGCGACGGCCGCGCCGACGTGGCGGGCGTGAGGCCGGACGGGGCCGTCCACCTGCTCCGGAATGTCACGCCCATCAAGAATACCTGGATGCGGGTGGCCCTGACCGGCGTCAAGAATCTCAAGCTCGCCGAGGGGGCGCGGGTGGAGGTGAAGGCCGGCGCTTCCTACCAGAAGAGGGTCTACCACGGCGCCCCGCTGGTGTTCGGCCTTGGCTCCTACACCCAGGCCGACGCCGTGCGCATCACCTGGCCCAACGGCCTGATCCAGAACGAGGTCCGGCAGAACCCTGGATCCTACAACTACAAAGAAGCTCAGCGGCTCTCCGGCTCCTGTCCCATGATCTTTACGTGGAACGGGGAGCGGTTCGAGTTCATTTCCGACGTCCTGGGCGTCGCACCGCTGGGGGTGTTCTTTCCGCTGGACCACGACGAATACGTCCAGATCCCGGGGCGCTCCCTGGCGCCGCGGCAGGGCTTCTATGATGTGCGTATCACCGAGGAGCTTCGGGAGGTCTCCTATCTGGACCAGGTGCGTCTGGTGGCCGTGGACCATCCCGGCGCCGTCGAGATTTTCACCAACGACAAATTCCAGGGGCCGCCGTTCCCCCAGTTTCGGCTGTTTGGGGTGAAGCGGCGGATCTACCCGTCGCGGGCGGTCGATCACCAAGGGCGCCAGGTGCTGGACCGGATCCTGAGCCGCGACGGGCGCACCATCGACGGCTTCGGCCGCCAACCTGACGGCCGCGCCGAGAGCCACTGGGTGACGCTGGAGTTTCCCGAAGGCGGGGAGGTGTTGTACCTGCACGGCTGGGTGGACTGGGCCGACGGCAGCACCTTCGTGGCCGCCTCCCAGAGCAACAGCCGGCCGCTGTTCGCGCCTCGCCTCGAGGCGCTGGACGCCGGCGGCCGTTGGGTGACTGTGCTCGAAGACATGGGCATGCCGGCGGGCAAGCCCAAGACCATCGCCGTGGACCTGCGGGGCAAGCTTCCGCGAGGCTGGCGCCGGCTCCGCATCTCAACCGGCATGTGCGTCTACTGGGATGAGATCTTTCTGGGCGAGACGGCGGGGGCGCCCGAGACGCGCCTGACGCCGCTCGAGGCGGCTGGGGCCGATCTGCGCTTCCGCGGTTTCTCCGCCCTGCGGGTGGATCCCCAGCGCCGCCGGCCGGAACACTTCGAGTACTCCGTCGTTCGCCCGGCGGCCATGTGGAATCCGACGCCCGGCCTCTACACGCGCTACGGCGAGGTCGGGGAGCTGCTGGGAGGCGTCGACGATGGTTTCGTGATCATGGGATCGGGCGACGAGTTGCGGCTGCTGTTTCGGGCCGCGGCGCTGCCGCGGCTCCCCGAGGGATGGCGGCGGGATTTCCTGCTGCACGTCGACGGCTGGGCTAAGGACGCCGACCCCAACACGGCCTTCGGCTCGACGGTCGAGCCGTTGCCGTTCCACGCCATGCGAAGCTACCCGGATCCGGAGACCCCGGCGGTTAAGGAGCGCTCCTACCAAACCCGCCCGGCGCTGCGACTGATCCGGCCGCTGGTGGCCCATGAGAAAGGCTACTGACTGGAATAGTGGCGGAGGAGGCGTTCGCATGGCCCTGCTGAAGCGCTGGAGGGCAAAATTAGCAGTGGAGGTGTACAAGAGGCTATTTGAGGGAGAGTATGCGACGCCTACGCCGAGACTTGAGCCGGAGCCGCAGTTTGTTAAGGGCCCAGCCATCGGGAATCATCCAATCCACTTGGTTCACATCTCGGACCTCCACATTGGTCGGCACTCAGGAGAGAAGCTTAAGTACCTCAAGAGTGCCCTTCGGGAACTCGCACCACATTTTCTCGTCATCTCTGGCGATATCGTGCACGAACCAACGAAGGAAAACCTGGAATCGGCTTCGTCCGTGATGAACGATCTGAGAAGTTTCGCGACGCACACCTTAGTGGTACCGGGAAACCATGATCGTCATGGGGAACTGGAACTTGAAGCCTGGGCAAAACACATGGGGGACGATGCGGCGGCGACCTGCCAGTGCCGGGTTTATGAGCTTGGGGACCAGTTCGTGTTCTTCTTTCTCCTGAACTCGACAGTGGCTCGAACAGGCGACTGGCTGAGTCAGCAAATCCATGATGTTGTACAAGTGCGCGGCTGGATCGAGCGAGAGCAGATGGTGTGGTTGAGGCAGGCGTGGAATTGGCTTCTCGAGAACCGCCGGACAGAGTACATTCGAGGACTGAAGGTGGCAGTGTTGCACCATCACCTGATTCCCGTCGGATCAGAAACGTACATCGCCGACGCATTCATGACCCTGGGAAACGCGAATGCGCTTTTGGGACTGCTGGCGGAGATGAAGGTGGACCTAGTCCTCCATGGGCACAAGCACGTTCCAGCGGTCCGCACGTTGGAGATGCGGGAGTGGAACCACGTTCTGACCATTCTGTCGGCCGGCAGTGCTAGCGCGTTTACCAGCAAGGAGGAGGAGGCCGGTCACAGGATGTCCGTGGACTGTGGTTTTTTCGATATCACCGCGCAGGACCATGAAGTGACAGTGAGACAGTACACCTACGGCAATCAGTCAGGTTTTGCGAGGAGGTTTCAGGACACTCGTGTGCACAAAGTCGAACGCCGACTTCCGAAGTATTCGAGGCACGAAGTCGATTTGTTCTGGACGATAGAGTTTCCGAGCCTGGACTGGGAAGTGACTGAGCACTACCTTGTCGAGAGAGCAAATGGCGTCGAGCAGACCGAGTATAGGCTAGATGCCGGGTGCACTGTCGAGGCTAAGTTCAGCGATTTAGGGGTTCAGATCTACAGGAAGCTCAACGGAACGGAGGCGCGCGCTGATGTGGATGGGATTCCGGAAGTGACGCAGCTCACGCGCGGCACAGAGACACTTTACTACCTGCATCTTCCGCTGAAGCTGACCCCGGGGTTGGCTAAGGGCCTTGATCGCGACCTCCTTACGCTTCGATATCGTTGGCCCAAGGGCTTCCAGGAGTTCGGGGGCAGGAATTATGTCGACGATCTCTGGAACTACCCATGGGACATCGATCGGTTCCGTCTGACTGTTCGATTCACGGGAACTCATAAGCTGAAGGCTCTTCGAATTCTGACTTCCGGTCAGAGAGAACCGATAGAGGGGACGCCGGAGTCAGGGGTTGGCGCCGGCTTATATTGCGAGGTCAAGAACGTTGCGGCCGGGGAACAGATCATCTATGCCATAGAGCGAGCTTGAGAATCCGATGAGAATCTGCTTGACGGCTTGGTTCGTTCGGAGTTATCCTATTCACACGGGCGGAGAATGAGAGTGCGACGCAAAGCTGTGGGTTGGCCGATACGGCCGAAGGTCGGCACACGATAAGCGCTCGGGCGAGTCGAAGTTCGGCTGCAAACGGTACACGCATCTGCCGTTTCCTTCGGTACGATATACCCTAGCCTCGCGGGCTACAGTTGTGGTGTGCCGGCTGCGCGCCTCAATCTGCGCGCCAAGCAATACAGCGCCTGAGCGCCGGGTTAGCACATTCGCGTCGGAGATTGGCATGGGCCCTCGAAAAGAGCGGCGAGCTATACTTGTTCCGAGGGAACGATAGACATTAACAGTTTCCGTTCCGATGAACGATTGCGGCTTTGGATGACCTTGGGGTTTTCCGTGGTAGTAGTGCCGACATGCGCCAGTTAGCGCCGGTCCTGTTTCTGCTGCTGGTGGTCAACGCCGGGTACCTCAACGCCTTTCCCGACGCCAACCTCTTCTATATCGGGAACGTGCTGCTGCACCTGGGGCTGGGCGGCGCGTTGCTGGTGTTGTTCCGCTGGCAGCGGGCGGCGCTCTCGCTGCTGGTGGCGCTGGCCGGCGGCACGGGGCTGGCGCTGGCGGTGGTGGGAGCCCGGACGCCTTACCGCTGGCTCCTGCTGCTGCACGTTGCCACCAGCCTGGCGGCTGCCCTGCTGTGGGGCCTGCGCTGGCGACGCCGGGCATTCGCCCTGTGCGCCGCCATCGCGCTGGCGTTTCCTGTCGCCGCCCGACTGCGCGCCCGCTTCTTCCCTAATCCGGCCCACCGCATCACCAACCCCAAGGTGGTCGCCGCCACCATGGACGAAGAGGGCGGGGGGCCCTCCAGCCCCTTTTTTCCCTCCGCGGCGGCTACCAATACCGGCGCCACCATCCCGGCCGGCTTTTTCCTGGACTCCCAGGCCTGCGCCCGCTGCCACCGGGACATTTACGAACAGTGGAACGCCTCGGTGCACCACTTCGCCTCTTTCAACAACCAGTTTTATCGTAAGTCTGTGGAATACATGCAAGACGTGGTGGGCACGCGCCCCTCCAAGTGGTGCGCCGGGTGCCACGACCACGCCGTCTTCTTCAATGGCCGCTTCGACCGGCCCATCCGCGAGCAGATCGACACCCCGGAGGCCCGCGCCGGCCTGGCCTGCGTCTCGTGTCACTCCATCACCCGCGTCGCCGACACCCTGGGGAACGCCGGCTTCACCATCGAGTACCCGCCGCTGCACCATCTGATCGCCAGTGGCAACCCCGCCATCCGGCTGCTGCACGACTACGTGGTTCGCACCGCGCCGGAGCCGCACCGGCGGGCCTTCCTCAAGCCCTTCATGCGCCTGGACGCCTCCGAGTTCTGCTCCACGTGTCACAAGGTGCACCTGGACGCGCCCGTCAACCAGTACCGCTGGCTGCGCGGCTTCAACGAGTACGACAACTGGCAGGCCAGCGGCGTTTCAGGCCAAGGCGCCAGATCTTTTTACTACCCGGAGAAGCCGTCCAACTGTGTTGACTGCCACATGCCGCTGGTGAAGTCCGCTGACCCGGCCGGGCACGGCGGGCTGGTTCACTCCCACCGTTTTCCGGGCGCCAATACGGCAGTGCCATTCGTGAATCGCGACGCCGAGCAGCTGCGGGTGACGGAGGAGTTCCTGAAAGCCGGCATCGTCTCGGTGGATATCTTCGCCATTACGCCGGTAGAGACGGTTGCGGGCGCGCCGGAGATGAGGCGGCGGGCGTCGGAGGCCCAGGCGGCGGCCTCCACGTTCGCGGTGGGGGAGGAGGCCGAGACCGGCCCCGGCCCGGTCGTGCTCCGCGAGGTGGGACGGCTGGCGGCGCCCATCGACCGGGCGGCGCCGTCGGTCCGGCCCGGCGACACGGTGCGGGTGGAGGTGGTGGTCCGCACCCGCAAGGTCGGGCATTTCTTCCCCGGCGGCACCGTAGACGCCTTCGACGTGTGGCTGGAGCTGAAGGCCGAGGACGAGACCGGCCGGGTGGTGTTCTGGAGCGGTATGGTTGAGGAAGGCGGCCGGGGCCCGGTGGAGCCGGGCGCCCACTTCTACCGTTCCTACCAGCTCGACGCCGAGGGCAACCCCATCAACAAGCGCAACGCCTGGCAGACCCGCAGCCTCCTCTACGTCCGGCTGATACCGCCAGGAGCCGCCGACGTGGCCCACTTCCGCCTGAGGGCGCCGCGGGAGGCCTCCGGCTTCCTGAAGCTCACGGCAAAGCTCAACTATCGCAAGTTCGCTCACTATTACACCCGGTTCTCCTACGCCGGGCGGCCGGATCCATCCGACGGAGCCGGCTTCGGCGCGGCCTTTGACAACCGCCGGTTCCTCTTTGAGCCGGCGTTCATCCCAGCCAACGTCTCGGGCCAGATCCGCGACCACATTCCGGATCTGCCCATCATCACGCTGGCAACGGCCCAGGCCCGCCTGCGGGTCGGAACGGAGCCCACTTCCTGGCAGCCGGTCGTGGATCGCCAGGACCGGGAGCGCTGGAACGACTGGGGGATCGGCCTGCTGCTGCAAGGCGATCTGAAGGGCGCCGAGTACGCCTTCCGCAAGGTGACCGAGGCCGAGCCCGATTATCCGGACGGCTGGCTCAATGTGGCCCGGGCTTACATCCAGGAAGGAGAAACCGAGGCCGCCAAACCCTACCTGGAGCGGGCGCTGGCTCTCAACCCCCGCCTGGGTCGCATTCATTACTTCAAGGCCCTGGTCCAGAAGGCCGACGGCGACTACCAGGGCGCCCTGGCGTCGCTGGGCGTCGTGGAGGCCCAGTACCCGCGCGACCGGGTGGTCCTGAACCAAATGGCCCGCATTCTGTTTTTGCAGCGCAAGTACCGGGAGGCCCTGGGGGTGCTCGACCGCGTCCGGGCGGTAGATCCCGAGGACGTGCAGATGCACTACACCAAGATGCTATGTCACCGGGGGCTTGGGGAAAACGAGGCCGCCGCCCGCGAGGAGAAGCTTTTTCGGCGCTTCAAGGCCGACGAGGCCTCCCAGGCCATCACGGCGCGCCCGCGCATGGCCAGCCCGGAGGACAACAACGAGCGCCAGATGATCCACGATCACGATTCGGGGCGCCTAGCTGGGAAATGAGGCGGGTGATTAACTCCAGGGCGTGGGCTGAAGCCCACGCCGGCACGCTGAAGCGCGCGCCACGTCTTGTGGGTCTGGCGTTTATCCTGGCCCTGGGGTGTCCCGCGGCGGTGCGCTTCACCGACGTCACGGCCGCCGCCGGCCTGCGTTTTCGCCATGACAACGGCCGCTCCGGCAAGAAGTACCTTCCCGAGACCCTTGGCTCCGGCGCAGCCTTCTTCGACTACAACAACGATCGCTGGCCCGACATCCTGCTGGTGAACGGCAAGAGCTTCACGCCGGCGCCCGGCCGCCGTTCGCTGCCGGCCCTGTACCGCAACAACCAGGACGGCACCTTCACCGACGTCACGGCGGCCGCCGGCCTGGCCATCGAGATGTACGGCATGGGGGTGGCGGCCGGCGACTTCGACAACGACGGCTACCAGGACCTCTACGTCACGGCGCTCGAAGGAGACCGCTTGTTCCAAAACCAGCGCAACGGCGCGTTTCGGGAGGTGACGCGCGCCGCCGGAATCCAAAATGCCGATTTCGGAACCAGCGCCGCCTTCCTGGACTACGACCGCGACGGCCGTCCGGACCTGTTTGTCGCCAACTACGTCAAGTGGTCTGTCCAGACCGACCTGTGGTGCTCGCTCGACGGCCAGACCAAATCCTACTGCACGCCGGAATCCTACAAAGGCACGGCTTCGAAGCTGTACCGCAACGCCGGCGGCGGGCGATTCGAGGATGTTTCCGGGAGAGCCGGGGTGGCGGACCCCACCAGCAAGTCGCTGGGGGTAGCGGTGCTGGACTTCGACGCCGACGGCTGGCCGGACCTCTTCGTGGCCAACGACACCCAGCCCAACAAGCTTTACCGCAACAACCGGAACGGGACCTTCACGGAGGTGGGGGTGTCGGCGGGGGTGGCTTTTGGGGAGGACGGCGTGGCCCGCGGCGCCATGGGCGTGGACGCCGCCGACTACGACCGCTCCGGGTTGCCGCACCTGCTGGTCGGCAACTTCTCCAACCAGATGCTGGGGCTGTATCACAACGAGGGCAACGGCCTGTTCGTCGACGAAGCCCCGGCTTCCACGGTGGGCCGCGCCAGCCTGCTCTCGCTGGCCTTCGGGGTCTTCTTCTTCGACTATGACCTGGACGGCCTGCTCGATATTTTTTCCGCCAACGGCCACATCGAGGAGGAGATCCACCGGGTGCAGCCAAAGGTGCAGTACCGCCAGCCGCCCCTGCTGTTCCGCAACCTGGGCAAGAAGAAGTTCGAGGTCGCCACGGGCGCGGTAGGGCCGGCCCTGGGACGCCCCATAGTGGCTCGCGGCGCCGCCTACGCCGACTACGACCTGGACGGCGATCCGGACATCCTGATTACCACCAACGGCGGCCCCGCCTACCTGTACCGCAACGACGGTGGCAACGCCAACCATTACCTGAGGATCAAGACCGCCGGAACGCGCTCCAACCGCGACGGCATCGGGGCCGTCGTCCGGGTGCGCTCCGCCTCCGGCCTCCAGTGGCAGATGGTGCGGAGCGGCTCCAGCTACTGTTCCCAGAGCGAGCTGGTTCTGAGTTTCGGGCTGGGCCGCGACCCCAAGGTTGACTCGCTCGAAATCCAGTGGCCCAGCGGCGCCCGGCAGAATTTCAGCAACCTGGAGGTGAACCAGTCCGTGGTGGTGGAGGAGGGGGGAAAACAGCAGCGTCTCTCACGGCAGAGGCGCTGAGGACGCCGAGGCGCGCAGAGAAACTCATTTTTCAGAAACCTCTGCGGTCCTCTGCGCTCTCCGCGCCTCGGCGGTGAACCAGCTGGGATCAAAAGTACAACTTGAGCGCCATCTGAATGATGCGCGGGTCGCCGGCGCCGGTGATGCGTCCGAAGTTGCCGGTGACCGCGGTCCCGGGATTACTCAGTTGGGTGTTGTTGAAGAGGTTGAAGAACTCGGCGCGATATTGCAGGCGCCAGCGCTCGTGGAAGGTGAAGTTCTTCTGGGCGGAGAAATTGACCAGGAACGTGCCCGGGCCGGCGAGGAGATTGCGGCCGGCATTGCCGAAGGTGCCGGGGGCATTGACCCGAAACGACTCGGTGGTGAACCACTTGCGAATCCGGTCGCCCCTGGGGCCGGAGGTGAGAGAGGGCTTGGAGACGACATCGGCGTGGTCGTTGCCGATGCCGGCAAAGGCATTGTCCTCGCCTGAGGTAAGGGACAGCGGAAAGCCCGACTGCCAGTTCCAGGTACCGGTGGTCTGCCAGCCGCCCAGCAGGTGGCGCGCCAGACCCTGTTTGGGTCCCGGCAGCTGCCACAGGTAGCTGAGCACCCAGCGATGGGGCACGCTGAAGTCCGAAAGGCCGCGATAGGCGCGGGCGTCGAAGGGGTTGATGACGTTGATGCCGTCCAGGTCGGTGAGGAACGACACCCAGTCGTGGCTGCGGCCAAAGGTGTAGTGGCCGGCGACGGAGAATCCCTGGGAGAAGCGTTTCTCGAGCGAGAGTTGCAGGGAGTTGTAAATGGAGTTGCCGCCGGAGATGTTCTGGGTGACTCGCTGGAAATCCTGGAAGGGACGCCGCGCCTGGACGTTGCTGGCATTGGCGCCGGAGCGGAACAGGGCGGCGTTCAGGTCGGTGTTGAAGCCGAGGTGGGATCCCTTGGAGGCGACATAGCCGGCGCGCAGGAGCAGGTCCGGGCGCCAGGAATGCTCCACCGTCAGATTCCAGTTCATGGCGGTGGCGGGATGCCAGTCGGGAGCGTAGGAGACGGCCAGGGTAGGCTTGTCGATGACGGCGTCGCGCGGCGGGTCCCGGGGGGCGTACTCGGCGGGGAAGGGATTGCGCAGGCCCTGGAACGGATTGGCGAAGGGCACCCCGAACAGGATGAATTGGGGGCTGAACGGCGCGCTGTTCACCATGTTGTTATAGGCCTCCACGAAGGGCGGCTGGTAGAACAGTCCCCCGCCGCCGCGGAGGATGGTGCGGCCCTGTCCGCCGAGGTTGTAGGCGAAGCCGATGCGGGGGGCCAGCAGCCCCCATTGCGACTTGCTGCCGCCGCCGGGGCAACCCGGGTCGCCGGCGTAGAGGTAGCCGCGCGGCGCGTTGGGGAAGCGGCTCGATTGCTGGCCGGCCAGGAAGCATTCGGTGCGGCCCAGGTTGTCGCTGTAGGGGAGGAAGGGATCCCAGCGAAGGCCGAGGTTGACAGTCAACTGCCGGCTGAGGCGCAGGTTGTCCTGGACGAAGAGGCTGCCGTGGGTGCCGCGGCGAGCGGCAAATTCCCCGCCGCCCTGGATGAAGCGCTCGATGGCCCCCAGCAGGAAGTCCGACAGGGCGTGTCCGCTGAGGTTGCTGCCGCGGAAGCGGAACTGGCCCGACTGCCGGAAGGTATTGTCAATGTCCACCTGCATGACGAGCAGGTCGCCGCCGAAGCTGAGTTCGTGGGTGCCGCGCACCCAGTGGGTGCTGTTGGTGAAGTGGTAGTTCTGGCGGTTAAAGACCGACTGGCCCCCGACCCGGGGGTTGAAGAAGGACGGGATTTCGACGCGGATCTCCGGGGTCTTGGGGGCGGCGATGCGCACCCCCGCCTCCGGCATGCTGAACGGCGCCGGGCCGCCCAGGTTGAAGCGGTTGCGATTGTAGGAGAAGGTGAAGCTGTTCAGCAGGTTGGCAGCCAGGTTCCAGGTGTGGCTGGTGGAGGCGCTCTGGTTGAAGAACGCGCGGCCATTGGCGGCAACCACCAGGTCGCCGGTAACCGCGTCGCGAGGCAGCCGGGCGTAGAAATAGCGGCCGTAGATGCGGTGCCGGGTGAGGTGGTAATCGACGCGGCCCATGAACTGGTTCTCGTGCTCTCGTTCCGGCCGGTCGAAGATGAGAAAGCCGTCAGAGGCGCCGGACTGCGGGATCAGCGGCAGGAACTTGGCGGCCGCCGGCTCGATGCGAGAAGCCGGGAGGCGGTTGCCGGGGATGGGCTGGCGAGTGAAGGGCTCCACCAACTGGCGCGAGAGGGAGGAGAAGTCGCCGCTCCGCTGGGCGTTGGTGAACACGAAGGCAGTATTGCCGCGGGAGACGTTGCGGAGCTGCGTTCCCTGGTAGGTGCCGAAGAAAAACAGCTTGTCCTTGACGATGGGTCCGCCGGCGGCGGCGCCGAACTGGTGGCGCTTCAAGCTGTCGCGCACCGGGGCAAAGAAGTTGCGGGCGTTGAGAGCGCCGTCGCGCAGGAAGTGGAAAACGGAGCCGTGGAGCTGGTTGGTGCCCGACTTGGTGACGATGTTGACGACGGCGCCGGAGGCGCGGCCGTGCTCGGCGCTGTAGTTGCTGGTCTGGACACTGAATTCGGCCAGGGCGTCGGGGTTGGGGAAGGGGTTGTTGACGTTGGTGTAGTGGTCGATGTTGCTGCCGCCGTCGAGGAAGTAGTTGACACCGTCGCTGCGGGCGCCGTTGGAAGTGATGGCCTGGGCGCCCGGGTAGGTGGCGCCCTGGAAGACGTCGCCGCGGCCGCGGGCGTTGCCAGAGCCCAGGTCGGTGGTGCCGGGGGCCAGCAGCACCAGGGTGGCCGCGTTCCGCCCCTGTAGGGGCAACTCGCGAATGCGCTCACCATCGACCACCTGGCGCAGGGTGCCGGAGCTGGTGTCGACCAGTGTGGCGGCGGCCTCGACGGTGACGGTGTCCTGCACGGCGCCGATCTCGAGGCTCACCGGGACACTGGTGCTGACTTCCGCCTTCACCTCGATGCCGCGCTGCTCAAACCGCTTGAACCCGGAGCTCTCGACGGTCACGGCGTAGACACCCACGGGCAGCAGCGGGAAGACGTAGCCGCCGTCGACCGCGCCGTGCGTCTCTCGCGACAGGCCCGTGGCCAGCGCCGTGACGCGCACTTTGGCCCCGACCACCGCGGCGCCGCTCGGATCCAGTACGGTTCCCGCGATTCTCCCGGTTGGATCGGCCGCCCAGGCCAACGAGCACACCATTAGCAGGCTCGACAGCAAACGATTGGCGTTCATTTCGCTTCCTCCTTCGCGCGACGGTTATTTGGCGGAAGCCAGTGGGAGTCGAACCCACCTGCGACACGGAGTGCCGCACGCTGGTTTTGAAGACCAGGCCCAGCACCGGCCAAGAATGGCTTCCAGTGGCATTCTAGCAGAGGTTAGTAGGACAGGCATTCCTGCCTGTCACTGACAACTGACAACTGACAACTTGCGGCGGCGCCGCGCTGTGTTACCGTGTCAAGGTGAGAAGCAAGCGGGTGGCCTTCCAGGGCGAGCGGGGCGCATTCAGCGAGGAGGCGGCGCGCCAACTGCTGGGAGAAAAGATCCAGCTGGCGCCCCGGGCGCGATTCGAGGAGGTCTTCCAGGCGCTGAAGGACCGGGCGGTGGACTACGCCGTCATCCCTATCGAGAATACCCTAGCGGGATCGGTCCACGAGAACTACGATCACCTGCTGCGCTTCCGGCTGCCGATCGTAGCCGAGACCAAGGTGCGGATCGTGCACCACCTGATGGCGCAGCCGGGGACGCGATTCGCCCAAATCCGGCGGGCATTCTCGCATCCGGTGGCGCTGGGCCAGTGCCAGCGCTTCTTTGCGCGCCACCCCGGAATCCTCAGCGAAAGCTACTACGACACGGCCGGGAGCGTGAAGATGATCATGGAGCAGGCGCCGGAGGGGGCGGCGGCGATCGCCTCGGCGGCCGCCGCGGAGGTTTACGGGGCCCGCATCCTGCGCCGCTCCATCGAGGATCACCGGCGCAACTACACGCGGTTCTTCCTGCTGGCCCGCCGGCCGGTCCGGGTGCAGGGCGACAACTGGAAAACCTCCATTGTTTTCGCGACCCGCAACGTTGCCGGAGCCCTGTTTCGGTGCCTGAGCGCCTTCGCGCTCCGGGACATCAACCTGGCCAAGATCGAGAGCCGGCCGCTGCGGGGCAAGCCCTGGGAGTACCTGTTCTACCTGGATTTCCTGGGGTCGGTGGAGGAAGCCCGCTGCCGGCACGCCCTGGGCCACCTGGGGGAATTGACCGATCTGCTGCAGGTGTTGGGCTGCTATCGCCCCGGGGCCTAGAACAGACGGCGTAGAATAGAGACCTATGGACCAAGAGAAGGAGCGCCAGGAAGATCAGGCCCCCGCCGAGCTGCCGCTGCTGCCGGTTCGGGACACGGTGCTGTTCCCGCACGCCCTGGTGCCGCTGACGATCGGCCGGGAGAGCTCCATCCTGCTGGTGCAGTCGCTGGGCGAGAACCGCCACCTGGGCGTGATCACGCAGCGCGACCCCCGGGTGGACGTCCCCGGCCCCACCGAGCTGCACGAGATCGGGACCCTGGCGGTGATCCACAAGGTCATCCGCATGCCCAACCAGAACCTGTTCGTGTTTTGCGAGGGTCTGGATCGCATGCGGGTGGAAGAGTTCACGGCCACGGATCCATTCCTGAAGGGACGCATTCAGGTGCTGGAGGAGGCGGAGCCGGAAAGGAGCTCCGAGCTGGAGGCTTTGCAGCAGAACGCCGTGAGCCTGTTCCAGCAGATTGTGTCGCTCTCGCCATCGCTCTCCGACGATCTGCAGTCCATCGCCGTGAACATCACCGAGCTGGGGCGGCTGGCCGATTTCATCGCCACCTCGCTGCCGACCCTCTCCTCCAACGAGCGCCAGGAGGTGCTGAGCGAGCTGGACACCAGGAAGCGGCTGGATCTGGTCCACCGGAAGCTCAACAAGGAGCTGGAGGTGCAGCAGCTGCGGTCCAAGATCCAGAGCCAGGTGCAGGACCAGCTCTCCCAGACGCAGCGCGAGTTTTACCTGCGGGAGCAGATGAAGGCCATCCAGAAGGAGCTGGGCGAGGGCGACGAGCAGCAGCGCGAAATCGAGGAGCTGAAGCGGAAGATCGAGGAGGCCGGCCTGCCGGAGGCGGTCAAGAAGGAAGCGCTGCGCGAGACCCAGCGGCTGGGGCGCATGTCGCCGGCGGCGGCCGACTACACCGTCACGCGGACCTACCTGGACTGGATCGTGGCCCTGCCGTGGAACAAATCCTCCGGCGGGCAGGTGGACGTGCGCAAGGCCAAGGAGATCCTCGATGAGGATCACTACGACCTGGAGAAGGTCAAGGACCGGATTCTCGATTACCTGGCGGTGCGCCAGTTGAACCCGGCGATCAAGGGGCCGATCCTGTGCTTCGTGGGCCCTCCGGGGGTGGGCAAGACGTCGCTGGGCAGGTCGATCGCCCGGGCGGTGGGCCGCAAGTTCGTCCGGATCTCGCTGGGCGGCATGCACGACGAGGCCGAGATCCGGGGCCACCGGCGGACTTACATCGGGGCCTTGCCGGGCCAGATCATCCAGGGCCTGCGCCGGATCGAGACCAACGACCCGGTGTTCATGCTCGATGAGATCGACAAGGTGGGCAAGGATTTCCGGGGCGACCCGTCGTCAGCGCTGCTGGAGGCTCTGGATCCGGAGCAGAACAACAGCTTTCGCGACAACTACCTGGATCTGCCGTTTGATCTCTCCAAGGTGATGTTTATCACCACCGCCAACATCCTGGATCCCGTCCCCGACGCCCTGCGGGACCGCATGCAGGTGATCGAGTTGCAGGGGTACACCGAGATGGAGAAGCGGCGGATCGCCTTCTCCTACCTAATTCCGCGACAGATTCGCGAGAACGGGTTGCAGCCTTCCGACATCGCTTTCACCGAGGAGGGGGTTTCTCACGTTGCGAGGCGGTACACGCGCGAGGCCGGGGTGCGGAACCTGGAACGGGAGATTGGCTCCCTCTGTCGCAAGCAAGCGCGGCGCATCGCGGAGGGCAGAGCCGAGGCGGGGAGTGCGCTGGAGGTCACGCCGCCGGTAGTAGAGAAGATGCTGGGACCGCCCAAGCTGCGGATCGAGGACCAGGTGCTGGAGCGGACGCGGATGCCGGGCGTGGCGGTGGGGCTGGCCTGGACTCCGGCGGGCGGGGATGTTCTGTTCGTGGAGGCCAGCCTGCTGCGGGGCGGCGGGAAGGGCCTGATCATGACCGGCCAGATCGGTCCGGTGATGCAGGAGTCGATGCAGGCGGCGCTGAGCTGGGTGA
>Ga0247727_10005649_pt1 | contig 25197 bp, 22 predicted proteins | sample WisWelCaveWW1625_FD_202498 | JGI IMG/M metagenome (GOLD analysis project Ga0247727, IMG submission 202498) | Biofilm microbial communities from Wishing Well Cave, Virginia, United States - WW16-25 | ecosystem: Environmental > Aquatic > Deep subsurface > Groundwater > Cave microbial mat | place...
TAGGAGAACCTGCGGCTGGATCACCTCCTTAAGAAGGGAGTACTGAAGCGCTATACATCACTTGTGATGTATACCTTCCAACCTCTTAAGTTTTGCAGTGGCCTCGCGATTCAAAGCACTGTTCATTTTTGAAAGATCAAGGTTCATTCTAGATGGGGCGCAATACCCCAGTTTAGAAAAAAGGCCAGGTAAATCGTCCGATACCTGGCCTTTTGATTCTTATTACGTCGTATTGTCTTGAATATCAGCACTGCAGAGTCGCAGCGTACGAGATTGCAGCAGACGACTCCACAGCTCAATGCTGATCAGCGTGGCGATCAGAAAGAAAGCGAGAACAAAGCGGCCCAGTTTGTCTGAAAGGAAAACGGCGTTTGACTGCAGCTTATACACGTAGTTGTTCACATAGCGGCCTTCTGCGTGAACCATTGCATGAGCTACCGGACGCTGATCGGCTGCCAGCGAAATGGGCAGCTTCCGGCTTTGCAAACTGATGATTGCGCCGCTGATAAGACTGGACTCCAACAGGAAGAGAAAAACAATGACAAACTTGAATGTCGGGGTGGAATCCTTCAGGGTTCGGATCAAGAATACTGCGATCAAAAAAACAAAAGGTTGAAGATTCAGATGGGCAACGCCAAATGGCGAATAATCCCGGGATGCCAGAATATTGAGCGGAATACCCAGGAGAAAGAAAATGAACCAGAAGCTTGGACCGAACCGGCGCGACTGCGCGTCAGATTTTCCGGAAAGTATTCTCTGTCCGGCAGCCTTTGTTGATGCTACGACAAGCGCAATGATCCCGGCCAGTCCGAGACATCCCGGCAGACTGTTTGGATGGGTCACCAGCGCTGCGAACCATTCACTTTGCAAATCGAGCTGATCATCAGCAGGAATATGCTGAGGAGCCATTCGCGGATCCCGCTGAATCAGTCTTTTCGTTTTGCCGATTCCTTTCCATGGATCCGTCCATCCGTGTCTCCAGTTGTACGGAACGAGTGTTGTGGTCATATTGCCTATAAAGACGATTTTCCAGGGTGGCACTTCCGATCCGGGAGATTTTTGCCGGTCAATGTAATCTCCAAACGTGCTGGTCGATTGCAGTGTGCCTTTGATTCCGAAGACAGGAAACGCAAAAGCAAACCATGTTGAGAGAACTGCTGTGCACAACACCACAATCCGAATCAGGACCGCCGGCTTTACGTGATGTTTCATTACACGGAAAATAAAATGTGCGGCAAAGAAGATTACAAAGAGGAATACAAGATAATGCGCGATGATCCCGACAGCGAAAAACAGAAAACTCACAGTGAAAAGTCGTGGTTCATCTTTCAGGAAACCAAGACGGTAGAAATGGATGCCCCCCAGAATGAAAGCGGTTGCCACAGATTTTGTCCATGTATACGTTTCCTGCTGCACTGCGAATGGAGCGATGGCACAAATAACAACACTGCAAAGCAACGCAGTCGATTGTTTTGTGTTCGCCATATCGCGGATCAACAGCGCAAGAGGCAGGACCACCGAAGTATTCAAAACCGTTGCAAAAACCTGGTAAGAAGCAAAGTCCCTTCCGGTATTCATGAAAAAGGCGCAAACAGAGTTGAACAGCGGACCTCTCGCAGCGAGCGACCACATTTCGTGCAGAAATCGCGAATCTACGGGCAGACGGTCCAGAAAGAAAATGGACCTTTCGTAATGTTCGTACCAGTCTCCATACCATCCGCTGCTGCCGTAAACGGAAATGAAAGCCTGGAGACCCAGTATCCAGATTGAAACTGCAGACCACGCCCGAATTCCGTCCCACGAAAAATCATTGCGGGCTGAACGCGTCTTTCTGAGTGAAAAAATCAGAAGCGCGAGGTATAGAAAGAGAACCAGCCATTGGGGTAGTGCTAGAAGATAAGCCATCCATTCGAGAAGGTAGATTCCCGCAAACGCTGCAAAAACAGACACCAGAAGAGTGCTGAGGGCATCCAGGTTCAGTCGCGCTGCGAGAAACCGGAAGGGAACGGCGGACAGCATGATTCCTGCGAACACTTGAAAAAAAGGAAGGAATAAAATTCCGAGAAACCTGTAGCTTTGCGGATCGAAAGGGTTCATAGTTCTAATCCGAAATAACCCGGCGATGCACCGGCCAACTCTGCGGTACTCTCATAGTATCAGGGTGCATGCGTTAGATGAAGTTCGCGTTCAGCGTTGCGGAGGGATTTGTTCCGTGCCTCTTTCCTGCCGTGCAGAATCGCGGCGACGCTGCGCTGGATGCCGAGAGTTGAAGTATCAACCGCTAAATCAGCCCGCGCGTAAAGTGACTCCCGCCGGTGCAACAAACTCTGGAGTTGGCCGAACGCATCCGGATAATTTCTCATCGGGCGTGGATCCTGCTTGAGAACCCGGTTCCAGTGATCTTTCGGATCTGCTTTCAACCATACGATCCAGCAATGCCGTTGCAAAAGATCATAGGTTTCGGTTCTCATGACGATGCCGCCTCCCGTTGCGAGCACTACGTTTTTTTGTTGCGAAAAGAGGTCAACCAGAACTTCCTCTTCCAGGCGGCGATAGTAATCTTCTCCGTGCAATTCAAATATGTTCTGCAACGTGAGCCCCGCAGCCTTTTCAATCAGATCATCCAGTTCTACAAACCGCCATTTTAACTCAGCAGCAAGTCGCTTTCCGACGGTTGTTTTACCTGCTCCGCGCAATCCAATTAAGGCAATCGTCGATTGCTTTTGTTTCAAAAGCCGGGTCAGCATTGAATCGAGCTCTCGAAGCTGTTTTTCGTTGCATTGCTGAATCATGGAGAAGATGCCGGAATACAGTTGCGCACGTGGCGTCTTCTTTTTCCCATTCGTGGTTGCAAGGCCATCGAGCAACGCAGCCGGTTCCAGATCCAGCGCCTGACACAAAGAGGCGAGCTTGTTCAGGGAAATGTTACCGTGTCCTGACTCCACATCCGCCAGAAATCGCGCGCTCAAACCGGACCGCACAGCCAGTTCAGCCCGTGAAAACCCCAGATTCCGGCGTAACCGTGTGATCCTCGAACCAAATTCAGCCAGCATTTCCATGATTTGCAGTATATTGCATATTATGCCCGTTGACAAGGCATAGTGTGTGCATTAAAATTCATCATCCAACAAAAGCCCTGGGGTAAAATTCATGATTTCTTTCGAAACATCTCCTGATCGTTACCGGCACTGGAAGTTGCAGGTGGAAGGCGATATCGCCTTTTTAACCATGGATGTGCAGGAAGACGCGCCGTTGGTGGCGCAGTACAAGCTGAAGTTGAACTCTTATGATCTGGGAGTCGACATTGAGCTTTCGGATGCGGTACAGCGATTGCGTTTTGAACATCCGGAAGTCTCGGCGGTCATCGTTCGCAGCGGTAAAGGCAATGTCTTTTGCGCGGGAGCGAACATCTTTATGCTGGGGACGAGCACGCACGGATTCAAAATCAACTTCTGCAAATACACGAATGAGACTCGTCTTGCAATGGAGGACGCCTGCAATTTCAGCGGCCAGCATTATATTGCAGCCTGCAACGGCACGACCGCAGGCGGCGGGTATGAGCTGGCTCTGGCCTGTGAAGAAATCTTTCTTGTGGATGACGGAAACAGCGCCGTGAGTCTCCCGGAAACACCGCTGCTCGGAGTGCTTCCGGGAACCGGAGGACTTACACGTCTTGTGGATAAGCGAAAAGTGCGTCACGATCGCGCCGATGTGTTTTGCACGCTGGCCGAAGGAATCAAAGGACAACGCGCTGTCGAGTGGGGCCTGGTCGATCACGTCGTTCCGCGCAGTCGTTTTGAGGAGATAGTGCTTGCCCGGGCCAGAGAACTTGCCGGCAGTGAAAGCGGACGGAAGGGTCCGGGCATTCGCTTGAACCCGCTTCAACCGGAGATCACGGAAAACGAAGTCCGGTACAGGCATGTACAAGTGAGCCTCAATAGACCGGCACGTGTTGCTACATTATTAGTAAATGGACCGGGTCCCGAACAACCCGCGGATCTCGAATCGATTCATCGGGCCGGTCCCGATTTCTGGCCGCTTCGAGCGTTCCGTGAAATCGATCATGCGCTGCTGCACCTTCGCTTTCACGAGCCCGAAACCGGAGTGCTGCTTCTGAAGACGCAGGGTGATCTGGAAGCCGTTCGCAAAATCGATCAAACTCTGGCAACACACAGCGGGGACTGGCTTGTCAACGAAATTTTGCTTTTCATGAAACGCACGTTAAAACGTTTGGATCTCACGGCCCGTACCACATTTGCCTTGATTGAGGCCGGATCCTGCTTTGCGGGTTCGCTGCTGGAGGTCGCTCTATCGGCGGATCGCTCGTACATGCTGGACAGTCCGGATGCCGAAGTTTGCATTGAGCTGACTACTTTGAATCGCGGCACTTTTCCCATGAGCAACGGACTGAGCCGTCTTGAAACTCGATTCCTCAGGGATCCCGAACATGCGAAGCGAATTTTCGACTTGCCGCAACCCATGAACCCGCGTCAGGCTGAAAAAGCAGGACTGGTAACGTTTGCAATCGATGATCTGGATTATGAAGATGATGTCCGCGTTGCAATCGAAGAGCGGGCCAGCCTTTCTCCGGATGCGCTTACCGGAATGGAAGCCAATCTCCGGTTCCCGGGTCCGGAAACAATGGAAACAAAAATCTTCGGAAGATTATCTGCCTGGCAAAACTGGATTTTCATACGACCGAACGCAATCGGAGAACAGGGCGCCTTGAAACTTTATGGAAGCCCCCAACGGCCTTCTTTTGACTGGAAAAGAACATAACGGAGAAACATCGATGAGCACGGTAAATCAATTTGAAAAGATTCCAAACAACGTCAACTTGAGTGAAGACCGGAAGCTTCAACGGGCGCTGGAAACATGGCAGCCGGATTATCTCAGGTGGTGGAATGATATGGGGCCGGCCGACTTTCAAAAGGAAACGATTTACCTGCGAACCGCGATTTCCGTGGAGCCCAGCGGCTGGGCTCATTTTGATTACGTAAAAATGCCGGATTACCGCTGGGGCATCTTTCTGACTCCACCCATTCAGGATCAACAAATCCATTTCGGTGATTTTCAAGGCCAGCCCGCCTGGAATGAGATTCCGGGTGAATTTCGAAACGCGCTGCGGCGAATCATTGTGACGCAAGGAGACACAGAGCCGGCCAGCGTGGAACAACAGCGATTGCTCGGGCATACGGCTCCCAGCCTCTATGATTTGCGCAATCTTTTTCAGGTCAACGTGGAAGAAGGACGCCATCTCTGGGCCATGGTTTACCTGCTGCATCGATTTTTCGGCAGAGACGGTCGCGAAGAAGCCGAAGAATTGCTGGCCCGCCGCAGCGGAAATCCGGACAAACCACGCATTCTCGGGGCGTTCAATCAACCGGTTGAAAACTGGCTCGACTTCTATATGTTTACGATGTTTACAGATCGCGACGGCAAGTATCAACTCCTTGCGCTGAGCGAAAGTGGCTTTGATCCACTCGCCCGCACAACCAAATTCATGCTTACCGAAGAAGCGCATCACATGTTTGTAGGAGAAACCGGTGTCATGCGCGTTGTGCAGCGCGCCTGTCAACACATGAAGGAAGATCCAAACGAAGATGTCCGTAAGCTCGGTGGAATCGATCTTCCCACAATTCAGAGATACATTAATTTGTGGTACAGCTTGAGCGCGGATTTGTTTGGCGGCGAAATCTCTTCAAATGCCGCAAACTATTTTGGAGCCAGTCTCAAAGGACGACATAAGGAAGACAGCTACGAAGATCATCAGGCAAAATCCGAAGTCTACAATATGTCTGTTCTCGAAAACGGCAGGCTCACCGAACAGGAAGTGCCATTGCGGAACGCGATGAATGAGGTGCTGCGCGATTCGTATATAGAGGATTGCCAACGCGGCTGCGAGCGCTGGAACAAGGTTGTAGAGCATGCGGGCTTTCCCTTCCGGTTTAAGATTCCCAGCCGGAGATTCAACCGGCATATCGGAATCTATTCCGGCAGCTATTTCACCCCGGAAGGTGAATTGATCACACCGGAACAGTGGGAACGAAACAAGAACCAGTGGCTGCCCACTGTCGAAGATCGCGAGTACATCCGGAGTCTCATGAAACCTGTCTACGAAATCGGCAAGATCGCCAACTGGATTGCGCCTCCTGAGAGAGGAGTCAACACAAAACCGTTCGACTTCGAATACGTTCGCTTCGAGAATTAACCGGCTGGCCGCTCATAAAGCGCCACGCCCAACAGCTAAGGCCCGGATGTTCCAACCTTTGGAACACTCATCTGGTTGCTCCTCCAGGTTACTTACGGGAGAGTGAAATCAAATTGAAGATACGAAAGATAAACTGGTTCGCCATTTGCGTGATGTTTGCCGCGTTTGCAGCATATGCTGACGAAGTCACAATCGTGAGCGATGTTCTTGGCGCTGAGGGTCCGTTATATGTTGATGGTAATTTGTACTACGTTGCCTGGATCTCGAACACGCTATCGAAGTGGGACGGCAAAACGGCAACTATTTTGAATCATACGCCCGGTTGTGGCCATAATGGCTTGGTGCTGACGAAACAAAAGACTTTCATGATCGCATGTTTTGACCTCGGCGCAATTCTTGAAGTCGATCAGGCCGGGAAAGAGCTGCGCCGATGGGAAACCGACAACAAAGGTCAGAAGTTTGAAGGCGGCATTAACGATATTGTGTTCACAGCCAACGGTGGCGCTTATGCAACAGTTTTCGGTCCCTTCGTAGAGACACCAACTTCCGTTATCGGCAAAATAATCTATCTTGCACCGGGCAGTCAGAAATGGATCGTTGTAGCGGATGATCTGAATTATGCTAATGGAATTGCTGTCTCTCCGGACCAGAAGACCCTTTATGTATGCGAGACTGTCGGAAACAGTATCAAGAAATTCACCATTCATGACGACGGCTCGCTGAGCCATAGATCGAATTTTGCTCAGTTGAATGTTCTCACAAGAAATAAAGTTGAATCCTGGTCACCCGTAAAATCAACTTTAGCGGATGGACAGGAGATATCCTTCCTCGTAACCTTGTCGTCAAATGCCCAGGCCGGAACCTTCGATGCAAAGGTGAAGATCAACGGATCCGCTCGCGGGAGAGTTCCAGTACTCCAGGCAGAAGTCGACTTGATCGCGATTGTACTTCCGGACCTTCAGATCACAGCAGTGCATAATGCCACCAATATCACCGGTAGTATCCGATCCGTCAGCATTCATCTGATATGCAAGAGTGTTGGGATCACAACCACATCCATAAAAACTCATGTGTTTGTCTCTTTAAACAATCAGCCCGAAGTAAAAGTGCAGGACAGTCTTTTGACATACTCGAGCTCAGGACAGATCAATCCTTTCGTACATCAGAGTCAACTCGCTCTGCAATCATTGAGAGTTCGAGTGGTCACAGACCCGGACAACACAACGGTGGAATCGATAGAGAACAATAATCAATCCGTTGTTACTTTGACTTTTTGATCCTACTTAGTGCTTTGTTACGGCCTGGAACGGTCGAGCAGTAGTCCTGAAACATGCAAATCGTGCTGCGATCATCCTGTAGTAGTCGAAGGCAGGCTCTGTCCCGCCAATCGTTTTCCGCATTGATTTGAATCGCGGATTGCGAGAGTGTCGGGCCTGAATTCCTGGGAGACCCCTGGCCCCGTGCCGGCTTCCAGAACCTGTTAATCCTGCGACGAATTCATAATATAATCGAATACATATTCAAGGAGGGATTATGTCATTTGGAATGATTGAAGAGCTTTTGGGTGCAGAACTGGAATCGTTGCTTCGTCATGAAGCCAGAGGAATCAATAAGGATCAACTTCATTTGCCGGGTCCGGATTTTATCGATCGTGTCTGGCGGGATACAGATCGCAATTCGCAGGTTCTCCGAAACTTCCAGGGAATTCTTTCAAACGGACGTCTCAGCCAAACAGGCTACGTTTCCATTTTGCCTGTCGATCAAGGTATCGAGCATTCCGCAGGCGCATCTTTTGCTCCGAATCCTGTTTACTTTGATCCGGAAAACATTGTAAAACTCGCGATGGAAGGTGGTTGCAATGCTGTGGCTTCAACCCTCGGTATTCTGGGCTCCGTATCGCGCAAGTACGCACACCGGATACCATTTATTGTAAAAATCAATCACAACGAATTCCTTACCTATCCAAACAAGTTTGATCAGATTCTCTTCGCCAGTGTAAACCAGGCATGGGATCTTGGCGCGGCTGCAGTGGGCGCGACGATTTATTTCGGGTCCCCCGAGTCAGCCAGACAGATTCAGGAAATCAGCGAAGTATTTCAACATGCGCATGAGCTCGGAATGCTGACGATTCTCTGGTGTTATCTCAGGAACCCGGCGTTTAAAGTCGGTGATACCGACTATCATGTCGCCGCGGATCTCACCGGACAGGCGAACCACCTGGGAGTTACGATCCAGGCGGATATCATCAAACAAAAGTTACCCGAAAATAACGGCGGATACAACGCCATAAAATTCGGGAAGACCCACAAAAAAGTGTACGAGCAGCTCACAACGGATCATCCGATCGATCTTTGCCGGTATCAGGTAGCCAACTGTTTCATGGGACGTTCCGGACTCATTAACTCAGGCGGCGCTTCGGGCAGCAATGATCTTGCCGAAGCTGTACGTACAGCCGTGATCAATAAGAGGGCCGCCGGAATGGGATTGATATCCGGACGCAAGGCATTCCAGAAACCGATGGCCGATGGGGTCAAGCTGTTGAACGCCATCCAGGATGTTTATCTGGCAAAAGAGATCACCATCGCCTGAATTTGCATGTGACAGCGGGTTGTGCTATATTTTGCACCTTCCCGAAATAGAGGCTGTCTCTCCGACGAGTTGCTCTGTGCGGCTCAATTTACTGAGAATGCGATCTATGAATACGGGCGAATTTTTCCTGGAGTGAAATACTATGGCTCAAAGATGCGATGTTTGCGGCAAAGGCCCGGTTACCGGACACAATATCAGCCACGCCCACAACGTAACCAGCCGGAGATGGATGCCGAATCTCCACAAAACAAAAGTGAAAATCGGTGAGTCCATCAAGACTCTCAAGGTCTGTACACGCTGCATTCGTTCCAACCGCGTACAAAAAGTCGTTTAATCGTTCAACCAGGGATGCGTCTCCGGATCCTCTAATGGCAACCTTGTCAGAAAGTACTTGTCCGGGATGCGGTCTGAACATGCCGGCAGGTGAACGACCATCGTATGACGGTTATTTCAATGCTTCGTCCCAGTGCCGGAGTGTCTTCACTGAAGTGCTTGCGGCCGAATTCAGCAATGCCTTCCTGTTCGGACGGGTACATCAATTGACTGTTGACGCCTATGCGGTACAGCACGCGGGTGGATTGCATCCGGACAAATCTGTTGACGTCCATCTCTGCGGATTGTACTGGATGCTGAATCAAGGAGTTGCTCCGACCGCCGTTCCGAAAATGATTCAGGGCCTGGCCGGCGTGATTCATGATTGGCCGCATTTTCTACCTCCTTCCGATAGAGGAACCCTGACAGTCTTTGATGTTGCTCTTGCAAATTCAGTTGAAGACCATATCCGTATCGCGCGCGAGTGGGCAAACTCGGTTTGGAATTCGTGGAGGCTCCATCACATAGCGATTGCGGATCTGGCATCTGATCGGTTGAAGTGGTAACGCAGGCGGCCCGCCCGCACTTCAATTGTAGATGTCAGATTCTAGAGATTGCAGGTAACGCACCCGATCCGAAGTCTTAAATTGCAGTGGCGTTCGCGGTTTGTTATATTATAAATTGCGGAATTCTTGAAATGGGTAGAATTGTTTCTTCGGTTACAATTGCCAATGCGATTCATCCCGAGTTCGAGATTCGCTGTGACGCTCTCGTGGATACAGGAACGAGCGGCATGATTCTGCCGGCAGCATGGAAGGATCGTCTCGGAAATTTTGCAGCAACCAGGGAAATAAGGATGGAGACGGCCGATCAAAGGATCGTCACGGCGGAAGTTTGTGGACCAGCTCGAGTGCAGATCGAAGGCTTTGACCTTGTTTTTAATGAAGTAACCTACATTCATATGGCACCTGTCGAAGGCGGATATGAGCCTTTGATCGGCTATATCATCCTGGAACAATCGCGTGCTGCCGTCGATATGATTGGACACCGTCTTGTGCCCATCAAGTACATGGATCTTAAATAGTTGGCGCTCCAATGCATATGGTAAGCGCCTCTAGAAACGCATCCGGAAACCCCGGTTTTGTGGCGGCGGGCGTCCCTGCCCGCCGTTGGGCTCGACGAGCGATGGGCAGGCACGGAGGCCTGCCCCCACTGATTGATGGGTTTCCGGATGCGTTTCTAGCGATTCGGAGGGCTTCCACGCAGAGTATCCAGCTCGGTTTGAAGCCGGCGTCGCACATCCTGCTCCTGCTTCAACATACGACGTGCTTCGGCGAGTTGCTGGACCATAATGTCGGCTGCTGCCTGATCGCCGTCTGTAATGGACTTCAGCTTTTTCTGTAATTCGTTGTAGTTTCGTGTTGTGCGGTCCAATTCGGTCCGCACTTTTGATATGTCAGCCTGACCTTTAGTGAGTTGATCCTGCAAACGTTTTATCTCCACTGCCCTGGCCGTCACATCTTTTTTCAACCCGGCAACTTCAGCGTCTACCACCGACTTCTCTTTGCGCAGCTGATCCTCTTTGGCATCGGCGGAGCGAATTTCAGATTCTTTTTCCTTCTTCACGCTCACAAGCTGGGTGTCACGCATCTGCAATTGCTTTTTGTATTGCGCTGCAGCGGCGCTGGAATCTTTTGTCATCTTTTCCAGATTGATCTGTAGCTCCTGCTTTTCCTGATTGGCCTGACTCAGTTGTTTCTGCGTCGAATCTTTTTCCATTTGCAGCGCTTCAACAGTGCGATGTTGAGACTGGTTCCACAATAGAAAAGCAACAACTGCCGCAATGAAAACTGCGCCGATCAGTCCGAATTTAACCGGATTAAATCCCTGCTCTTCCTGTTCATCACGCATCTTCTCACCTCAAAAATCTCTCCCGGAGCCGTCTACAACTCCGATTTCTGTTGCTATTAAGAATAGCTTTTCGATAACGGTCAATTCAAGTTATTGTTGATTTTCGCTTTTTCTTCGCCTATTATTAAAGAGTGAGGGAGGCGGGAAAGCCGCCCCCGGGAGGAGCAACTTTGTACTTAACCAGGGTACAGAAGAATATTTTTGATTACATTGAAAATTTCATCCAGGCGAACGGATACGCGCCGAGTATGGAAGAAATAGCTCAACATTTTCAATACAATTCCCTGGCCACCGTTCATAAACATTTGACGCATCTCCAGCAGAAAAAGTTGATTCGTCGAAAGAAGAATTCGAGCCGTTCGATCGAATTGATTCCAGTGGAATCGGATGAACAGGGTTGGGATGTGCCGCTGCTTGGCTATGTGGCTGCAGGGAAGCCGATCGAAGCAATTCAAATGAATGAAGTGATTTCGATTCCGCCCGATATGGTGGCGCATAAGGGAAAGACTTACGTACTGCAGGTCCGCGGTAATTCCATGATTGAAGAGCAAATTCGTGATGGAGATTACGTGATTGTGGAAGATCGCCAGACAGCGCAAAACGGCGAAGTGGTGATCGCCCTTATTGATAAGGAGGAAGCAACATTGAAAAAGTTTTACCGGGAAAAAAATGGATGGATCCGTTTGCAACCGGCCAATCCGGATATGCAGCCGCTCTCCTTTCCACCGGATCGCGTAAAGATTCAGGGAATCGTGATCGGAATCCTCCGCAAATATTAATCTGAAATCTGGCCGAGAATACTCGAACTCTGTGCCTGAAACAACGGCTGGCGCACTAAGGGAGATAGTGAGATAACACCAATGTTTGTGCATGTGGATATGGATGCCTTTTTTGTGGCAGTGGAGGAGCTGTTGAATCCTGCATTGCGCGGAAAAGCGGTGGCAGTGGGTGGTTCTCCGGATGGTAGGGGCGTGGTTGCTTCTGCTTCTTATGAAGCGCGAAAATTCGGAGTTCGTTCGGCAATGGCAAGTTATCAGGCCCGAAAGATCTGTCCACAGTTGATTTTCGTGCATCCCCATTTTGATGAATATGCGAATTACTCGGATGCCGTTGCCGGTATACTGGATCGTTATTCCCCCGATGTCAGGTGGAGCTCGATTGATGAAGCAACCGTCAACCTGAAGGGGTTTGACCGGCTGTACGGTCCGGTCATTGGATCTGCCGAACGAATTCGCGCGGCGATCCATAAAGAGTTGCATTTGAGCGCTTCCATTGGAGTTGCGCAAAGTTATTTGATGGCCAAAGTAGCTTCTGATTATGCGAAGCCGCAGGGACTGCTTTTCATTCTTCCGGGACATGAAGAAAGTTTTTTAAGGCCATTGCCGGTCCGCGCTCTTCCCGGCGTGGGCGAAAAATTGGAAAAAGAATTTCAAGAAATGGGAATCCACACTATCGGTGAGCTTGCCGCAATGCCCGTTGAATTGTTGCAGGCGGTTTTTGGACTGCATGGTTTGTATCTTTCAAAGCGGGCCCACGGTCAGGATTGTGAATGGCACGTTCCTCAGAGCGAATCGAAATCAATCAGCCGCGAAGTCACGCTTGACGAAGATACGGTTGATGAGGAGCGTCTTGCTTCCGTGCTTCATCTGATGGTTGAAAAGGCCGCAAACGAATTGCGTAAGACCCGCCGCAAAGCAGGAACCATAACGTTGAAGATTCGATACAGCGATTTCAGGCAGGTGACTCGCGCCGTTACTCTGGAAAAGACTACGAATCTGGATGAAGTGATTTATCGAACCGCCGGCCGGTTGCTTGAACAAAACCGGCAACGTCGTGTCCGGATCCGTCTGATCGGCATTCATCTGTCGCAGTTCGAACCCGATACCGGGCAACTGGAACTGTTTCCCGATCTCGATGAAATTAAATTCCGGAATCTGTACGAACAGATGGATACGGTTCGTGATCGGTTCGGGTTTGATTCATTGAAAACCGGTTCTTTGCTGCGCTTTTGACAGCTTTGAAATTATTCGCCAAACGAAGTACCATGACAGAACCACAAAGACAGGAGGTTCAGTTATGGGTTCACCAAAAGTAGGCGGATCATCGTCTGTTCCAGTATCACAACCTTCATCGCAGCCGGATGCTAATACCGTAACAGTCGGGAAAAGGGAAGGGTGGAAAGACATCGCAGCGCGTATCGGCGTATCTGTTGATGATTTGAAAAAAGCAAATCCTGATATTCGTTGGAGGGAATTGGACGAGGGACGCGAACTTAAAATTCCTGCAAAGAAAGGTCCCGGGCAAACCGAGACTGCGGGCGAGGTAGCCGTGGATACCGGCGGTGCGGCTGCGGAGAAGAAAGGCGAGCTAAAATCGACTGAAAAAGCAAAGTCAAAAGATCTCCAGTCAGAAGTCACCGGTTCATCGGGTGGATTGCAGGCATCCGACGGAACGCTCAAAACAGGAGTCAAAGGCAAGGAAAAAGAAATCAAGGAGCTGCAAAAGGATTTGAACGCGTGGCGAAAAGGCCAGGGTCTTGCGGAGATCAAGGTGACGGGAAATTATGACGATGCCACCCTGAAGGCGGTCAAGCAGTTTGAAAAGAAGAATGAAATAAAAGAGGATGGGATAGCGGATCCCCGCACAAGGGACCTTCTGAGGCTCGAAACCAATCCCAATTTTAAGGGTTTGACTGAATATGACAAGAATAGTGCGGACGGTCTTCTGTCTCGCCACAGGGATAATCCTGAAGCCAGAAAAGAAATTATGGATATCATGAGCGATCCGAATTTTTCAAACCTGGGAACGAGCGAAAAGAGGATCGTCTATGATCAAATTAAAGCGTTAGATAAGGGTGCCGACTTTTCAGGCCTCGCCGCAGGTATCAGCGAAAAGATGAAAGCCGTTTCGGACCTGAAAAAGGATGAATCCTTCAAGAGCCTGAGTGCCGGTATGCAGGAGGGGCTCAGTCACACAATTCTCATTACCGGTGAAAAGGACAAAGCTTTAAGGGCAGACATTATCAGAATGGCCACAGATGACGGTTTCGCAAAACTACCCGGGCATATTCAACAGGAGGCCGCTTTGGCGCTCTCGTACAATAAATCCGATAACACGTATACGCGAAAAGTTGTGGATCTGGTAACGGGTGACGCTTTCCAGGGCATGAACAAAGCAGATCAAAATGAAGTACTCGATTGGATCCAGGATCATCCGGACTCACGGCTGGTTGATGAGATTGCCGGATTGAGCGCAAAAAAAATGGGTAAACTCGATGACGGTGACCTGTCCAAACTCTTGCGCCGTGCCGGAATCGAATAGCTGGAATCAGCGAAACATTTCGAAAAATTCTCTGGGCGGCGGATACAAAGACTCCATCATAGCAGCGGCTTGCCGTAAGACTGCATGATAAGGGGTAATTGTCGCGCGTAGATCTTCCAGTTCTTTGCGTACTGTTTCCGGCTCTGAATCGGATTTTCCGTATCTAACTTCGGCTCTGCGGACCTTTTCCTCAAGCGCCGCCAATCCGGCCATGGTAGATTCGTTCAATTCTTCCACAGCATCTTTATAAACGTATTCCAGATCTGCGATCAGATTTCGCATCGCGTATTCGGTGATTGCGGATTGTTTTCGGATTTCCTCGATTCTTGCTCGTTGATCCTTTTCTGAAAGACTCGATTCCGTAAGGATTGAATCCACAGTGCGGCGAAGTTCCAGTAATCTGAGCATGGGTTTCCCTTCTTTTTCCCGTTCCGCATTCAGTAAGATGGCCTCTGTAATCGAAAGCCGTCCGGGATTCACAATACGCGTCATAACCCGGTTCCGATTTTGAGCCGGATAGTCTTCGGCGCCTGTTGATGAAGGTGACGGCTGTTTTGCCGGGGCGAGATCTGCCGGCAAACGATTGCTCTTCGCGGAATCACAGAGAACCCTCAACGTCACTTTAGACAGATCGCTTTGAAGCGCCAGATCGGGACGATCGTAGGCTCCCGCGAGCAGGCTCCATTTCTTCCGTGCCTCCTGGTCCTGCAGTTTGTTTCCCACGTCGATCACTGCAACCTGTAAGATTGCATCGAATTCTTCTTTATCCTTTGTTGACTGAAGCAAGCCAATGCACGCCCGGCTGGAACGCTTATTCGGGCTCCCGTCACTTAACTGTTTGAGCATGTCCGCTTTCTCGGATACGGTAGACACCAGCATATTCAACGGTTTTTCAATGATTCTGATGATGTCATCATTCGTTCGTCCGACATGCCATCTCGTTTCCTGCATTGCCTGTCTGGCCCGATTGATCTGCTTTGAAGAGTAACCCTTTTCGAGGGCGTTCATTGCAAGCTGTGCCTGCCCCTGATTCGTTGCGTACTTTGCTGTATGGAATGCGCCTGCCGTCACGTTAAAATCTGTGACTTCCTTTTCGCCGAACGTTCCAATGGCTTTTTGCACTTGCTGAAATCCGGCATTGCTCAACACGATTCCGTATTCATTAGCGCTGGAAGCAGATTGAAGAATCCGGTTGATTCTGTGTCCATCGTTGCCTCCTTCTTCGTCCTCTACACCTGAAAGTATGTTTTGTGACAGCCACTTGAGGAGCACGGATTTTTCTTCAGGCAACGCGATCGCAAGGGAAGTGTCGTCCCGGATCAGCGCGCGCAATTTGCTGAGGTGCTTTTGTGAGAAAGCCAGGTTCCATTCATCTGATTTTTCAACAGCAGTTTTGACGTCAAATCCAGGCGGCAGAAGTCTTCGTTCTAAAGAGATATTGCCGGGATCTGCCAGGGGCCAGGGTAACATTTGACGCAACGCATCGGTCAACTGAGAACAGAGCACGTTCGTATCGGTTGATTTTCCCGTTTTGATTTCCTGGACAATATTGTTGAGTGTCCGAAGCAAGCCGGGCAGAAGCTCGCTCAACGGCTCGGTTGAGGGTGTCGATTCTGTTGCCTTTGAAGGACCAAGCATCATCTGGAACTCGAGCGTGCGCGCAACTTCGCTCATCATTTGGAGAAGGTCCTGTGGAGAACGTGGCGTACCGGGACGATACGGATTGCCGCCATAAAAGTGGGCAATCCGGAACAATTGATCGGAGATTTTGGTCAAAAGTGGGTCCTTGTTCATCTCGGCGGCAAGGCGCTGCTGCTGAACAATTCCCCGCAGGGCGGATGAACGCTGCTTTGCATGTGCGATTTTCGCTTTTGCCGGCTCGGATACTTTTTGCACTGCGGTCTGGAGTCCTTTGATCGCTAACGACACGCTTTTATCTGAAAAGACTCTCGCAGCATCTCCTTTAATTTCCAGACTTTTTGATTCAATCGGCGAAAGAATCAATTTGTCTTTGCCGTTGGCGATTAAGTGCAGTTGATCCTTCATCTGAATGATCACAATGACGTCATCGGGCCCGGGAGTCAAAACGGTCTTCGTCCCTTCCCGCGAGAGCGTGGTCCCTTTACCTACAGTTCTTGCTCCAACACCTTTCATATTCACTTATTCAACAGCTTCGATCCTGACCCGGACGATCAGAAACCAGGCGAGTTTCTTAGTAATCCGCTGTTTGATTCTAACGCAAAGTCGAGCTTCGGAACATCCACCCGGACAATGATGTTTTAATCCAGCCGAATTGAGGTATATGATTGCGTTCATGAAGAACAAGGTTCAAATAGCGATTGTAGGGGATTGGAATCCAGCATGGTCCCATCATGTGAAGCTGGACGAATCGTTGCAACATGCGGCCGTGCAGATTGCTGTTTCTCTGGATGCACGATGGATACCGACGGATTCTTTATCGGCAGGTGGAACCGGTTTGCTGGATGAATTTGACGGAATCTGGTGCGCTTCCGGCAGTCCGTTCAAGAGTATGGAAGGTGCCTTGAGCGCGATCCGGTATGCGCGCGATCGAAAGAAGCCCTTCTTTGGCACGTGAGGCGGTTTCCAACATGCTCTGGTAGAGTATGCAAGAAACGTTCTGGATATGCCGCACGCAGAACATGAGGAGACCTGTCCTGAGGGAGACACGCTGGTAGTCACCAAACTGTATTGCTCTCTGAAAGAACAGGAACAGTCTGTTCAGATTCTTCGGGAAACGCTGGCCTTTGGCGCATATCAGCAGGAGTCTGCTGCGGAGAAATTCATGTGCAACTACGGATTGAATCCCGACTACCGTTACGTCCTGATCCGCGAACCCCTCCGGATGTCCGGCATCGGACCCGATGGAGAAGCCCGAATTGTGGAACTCCACGATCATCCGTTCTATGTTGTGACGTTGTTTGTTCCACAACTGACATCCACAGCGGACCGTCCGCATCCATTGATCGTTGAGTTCGTGAGGGCATCAAGCTACTGACAGGGCTACAATGATCGCGGAGGAGTCGGATTATGCAGGAATCATCCGTGGCCGGTAAACAGGGGATTTATTATGCGCGCAGGGACTTTCTTCGTTTTCTCGCATTGTCGCCGTTATTCAGTCTTGCAGGACCCGCGGTATACGACCTGTTCAGCGAGGATACGGAAATTGATTCACCTGAAAGCGCCACGAACGTCTTCCAGTTTGAAGATGTGATTCGAAAGAAGCTTTCGAAAGGCGCGTTCGATTTCATTCACGATGGAGCTGATGACGGAAAAACGATTCAGGCAAATCGCGATGCATTCGATCGCTTGCAGATTCGCGTTCGGAGATTGATTGATGTTTCGAAAATAGATACAAGCATTGAACTGTTTGGAGAAAAATGGGGATCGCCGATTTTGCTGTCGCCGGTTGGGTTTCAGGGTATTGCGCATCCGGAAGGGGAAATAGCTGCTGCCCGCGCTGCCGGAACGATGAAGTTTCTTCAAATGGTTTCAACCGTAACGACCTTTCCGGTAGGTGAGATTGCGAAAGCGAATCCCCAAAATGTCTGGTTCCAGTTTTATCCGACACAGGACCGCGGAGTATCGAAAGAGCTGTTAAATCGCGCAAACGCCGCCGGATGCCCGGTCGTTGTGTTAACCGTTGATACACCGGTTCTGGGGAATCGGGAGAGCCAAATCGAATTCTTTAAACGCGTTCTAAAAACAAGTGAAGGCGCAATGGGCAATTTCCCGGATCTGAAAATGGAATACGGACTTGCGGATCCAACGCTAACCTGGGGTTTTATTGAATGGATACGGTCGAATACAAAATCGAAACTCGTCATTAAGGGAATCGTAACGCATGAAGACGCCAAACTCTGTCTGGATAAGGGCGCTGATGCAATCATGATTTCGAATCACGGTGGGCGGCAGGAAGAGAGCAATCGTGGGACTATTGAATCATTGCCGGAGATAATGGAAGTTGTTCAAAATCGAATTCCCGTTTTGATAGACGGCGGATTTCGTCGCGGTACTGATATTTTCAAAGCGCTTGCTCTGGGGGCGCGGGCTGTCGGCATCGGGCGGCCTTATGTATGGGGGTTGGCTGCTTTTGGTCAGCCGGGTGTCGAGAGAGTGCTCGAGTTACTGCAGGCTGAACTCATTCGAATCATGCAACTATCGGGTACAACTTCCATCCAGCGCATCAACAGCTCCTATGTTACGAAGAGACTAATGTGAATTTGACTTGTTCCGGCGCAGTCCTCCAACAAATTCTCCAACTTTTGTCGATAAACGAAGGATGTGCTCGGCTCTAATTCCAAACTTGAGCTCATGACGACCAATCGCTGCGAAACCGGCAGACGCCATGCAACCGCAGTTTTCGCAATCCGGTGTTCCACCAAACTGACAGGGCGTAATCCTCTTCTTCAAATCCGGGGAAAGGCAGGTTGTGATATTGGCGAAAATGCATTCCTTCGGATTACGAGGGGGCGTTTTATACACATCGATCAACTTCTCCGGCATATCAAGCTTTGGGTAGAGCTTTCGCAAGGAAAACAATTGCTCAACGGCTGTCAGTCGATCGTTCTCCGTTAGTCTTTCTTCTGATACTTCGCCTTTTTGAGGAGTGTAAAGACTGATCCAGATTTTCTCCACAGCAGGCTGTGCAGACCAGAATTGAATAAACTCTTCCAGGTAACCGGGTCGCGAAAGCTGCTGCCGGGTAATGGTGCAATGAACTGTAATATGATGGCCTGCTATATTCTTCAGGATCCGTTCATAAGTTGCCGGCTTACGGCGCGCATCGTGCTCCGGCTGCAGTCCGTCAATAGAAACGCATATTTGCAGATCCTGAAGCGTCGACCATGCAATGGGAATCTGCCTGACCGCGCTGGTCACGAGTTGAACATGAACTCCGGCATCGAGCATTCTCGGGATCAATATTTCCAGTTCACGACACCTGACAAGGGGCTCGCCGCCGATCAGAGATACGTTATGCGGTTTATGAACTTCCAGTAAGCTCATGATGCCGTTGATTAATGCGTCCCCCTTTAAGTCACTGACCTGACGCAATGTGACAGCGCCGTCTCCCAGATGGTTGTCGTTATAGGCATAACAGCCCGGGCAGATTAGCGGGCATTCCTTGGTGACTTCAATGGAAAGAACCGGTTTGTAACCCGCAAGAATCCGGCCCCACGCTTCGATAACTTTTGATGCAACAGATACTTTTCCCATGTACTCCTGACAATCTGTCCCGTGAATAGTAGGTTTTTTCTGTCGACAGCGCCATTCCTTGAAAGCAGGCAAGATGCCTGCGGCCCATAATGCAGGCTGGAAACCTGGGCGCTCCAAAACCACGAACATCTGGATGCATTAAAAGGGTATTGGTATACTGACTGGTTCAACTGGTCGCGAATGGCTTCATCTCCACGATCCAAAATTCTAAAAAACAGAGTGGTTGCCCTCATATCCGGAGTGGTGCTCTCACTTTGTCTGGGTGAGATTCTTTTGCGAATTTACAATCCGTTTCCCGCCGTTGTGAAGTCGAACAGGATTGTTCTCAGGACCCATGCAAGAACGATCTACGAGCAAACCACTACTCGAAAGTTACAACATAAGATTCAAGTCACTTCCAACGAGCTTGGTTTTCGCGGCGATCCGCTTCCTGAGGATCCGGAGAGTTTTGTGAAAATGATCACAGTTGGGGGCAGCACTACGCATTGTCTTTTCAACTCCGATGGGCTGACCTGGCCATGTCGGCTTGAAAACAAGTTGAAGTCGGATTTCCAGAACATATGGATCAATAATGCAGGTTTGAGCGGTCATTCGACATACGGACACACATTGTTGATTCAGGATATTATCGTAAAACTGAAACCGGAGGTCGTCATTTTTCTGGTCGGCAGAAACGATATGGCCAGAGAGTCACCTGACGAGTTTTCGCTGGTTGATGATCGAGGTAACAATCGTTTTATTGTGAAAGCCAAGGAAGTACTTTTTCAAAGCGAATTACTGGGTGTTCTCATAAATCTCACGCGAGTTGTTCGCGCCCGGAAAGCTGATCTTGGTCACCATATTGAATTCAAGTTGGAGGAACAGGGCGTTGCAGCTTCCGATCCGGAAAAGGAAGCAAACGAACTAATGCGACACGAGACGTACTTGAAAGGGTACAGACATCGATTGTCTCAAATCATCAGAATCTGCCGCGAAAACGGAATTCAGCCGGTCTTCTTGACCCAGCCGGCGCTGTTTGGCGATCAACAGGATCCAACCACTGGTTTGAATCTGGTCACCATCAAAGCAGGTAAGTTTAACGGCAGCTTCTCCTGGAAGCTGCTGGAGAAATATAACGATGTTACACGGCAGGTTTGTAGAGAGAACGGAGTCTTTCTTATTGAAACCGCACGGTTGATGCCAAAAGATTCTCAGTATTATTTCGACTTGATGCACTATTCAGACGCCGGGTGTGAAAAATTCGCAGAGATCATTCATCCGGCAATCAAAGAATATCTTTCCCGCAGTCTGGTCCTTCGAAGTCCGCATGCGCCGGTTCATCGCTGAAAAGAAAAGCCGGGAAGGGAACCGATTACCGACAACAGGAAAGCGTCTTCATCACTTCGACCGATGAACGAGATTCCAATCGGTGGAGAATCGGGCGTCTCGATGGGGATGGATGTTTGCGGAAGTCTCGCCACTCCGGCAACAGAGGTAAGGGATAAGGTGCGGGCATAATAGCCGCCTGGCGATGATTCCCTTTTAATCAATGATCCTTTCAGGGGCGCGTAAGCCGGAGCAGTAGGAATACAAATCAAATCTTTTGATCCAAGAAAAGAGTTCATCAAACGGTAATACTTTTCGCGAAGTTCCCAGTTTGCTTTAATCAGGTTTCTATCCAGATTACGTGCAAGCTGAAAACTTTCATCGATCAGCGGACCAAATTCAGGATTTGTTGCAGCAACCCACGACCCAAGGCAACTTTCAGATTCGGCGCGTTGCATTACTCGATAGATCTCGTACCAGTCATAGAGAAGGCCGGATTCTGATTGTTGATCAATTTCCCGCATCGAAATTTCATGAACTTTGTTGTGAAAGAATTCGCGGATCAATTCGAGTGGTTCCTTCATGGTCTCGCTCACATCGGGATCGCAAAGTTCAAAGGCCTCCCGAATGATAAAAACCCTGTCGGGTTTTTGAGGCTGTGACACAGGTAGTGCCAGCAATACCGACATGGCGCGAACGAGAGTCTGCGCAGAGGACGCAAGAATGCCAACGGTATCCATCGAAGGCGACAGGGGATTTACACCGGCAACCGAAATGCGTCCATGAGTGGGACGCATTCCATAGATTCCACAATTGGAAGCAGGAATTCGTACGGACCCGCCGGTGTCGGTTCCGAGGGCAAAATCAACGAGTCCGCACGCCGTTGCCGAAGCGGAACCGCAGGAAGAACCACCGGGAACTCGATCGGGAGCCCTCGGATTCAAGGGTGTTCCGTAAAAATGGTTTTCACCCAGCAGACTGAACGCCATTTCATCCGTGATCGTTTTGCCCGAGCAAATCGCACCGGCCGCAAGGAGCTGTTCCACGCAGACAGCGTTGACGGTTGCCGGAGGGTGTTGCTTGCGCCAATCCGGATTCCCACAACCGGTCCGGTAACCCGCAACATCAATGAGGTCCTTCACCGCGAATGTCAGTCCATCCAGAACGCCGGAAACCGCCGGCGCTAGAGTAAAACGCTCAATGAAGGCGCCGGATTCATCCATGCTGATTCTTTTCATTCTGTCCGATTGTATCAAATTCGATTTCGGGAAAAGAGTAAGTCTTCACCACGTTTTTCAGCATGTGGTTGAAAAAGTCAACTTTTTGAACCACTCGATGCTTGTTTTTGGAGAGCAAGGGTTGGCACAGTGATTGCTCTTAATAAGAGTGAATAAGGAGGAAAAGAAAATGAGAAACGAATTTGTGAGAGCGCTGATCGTGGCAATGCTTCTGCTCATTTCATTTGGTTGCGGATCCGGCGGAATCGACAACGGTGTGAGTAACCAGTCCGTAACGTCAGGACAGAATGGTGAAGATGGTTCAATTCGCGATGGTCATGGCCCCATTCATCCGTAAGTAATCCCGGGTGCACATCGTTCATGCACGAAAAGGCAGGTACGATGTGCGCCACGGGATAATATGCACTTCTCATTGGCTCCTCCGGCGTGGAGGGAAAAAAGAAACTCCGCGCCGGAGATTTTATTTGCAGTCCGTGCTTTTGCAGTGCAAGATCATTGCTTTTTCAGCTTACGTGCTAGAGTTCGACTGCGTCCGTGTAATTGCGGGGCCTGAGACGCAAGATTTCGATAAGCGCTCAGGACCTGTGGAATTCGAGACGCTTTTGTGGCAGCAGTTTCCAGCGCATTCAGGAGCTTAAAGTTGGTGAGATTCACATCTACATGTTTTAGAAAGAGAGAACAGGCAAGATCGTATGCCTGCGCTTTATAGCAGATCCATGCCAGTCGCACACTCATTCGCGCGTCTGTCTTTTCCAGGCGCCCGGTGACTTCTTCGCGCGCGCGGGGAGTTTGTCCCGTTTCAAATAGTCGTTGCACAAACTCCGGAAAAAGCGCATCCGAAGTTTCTTCTCCCATGCCGGTCAAAGCATCCATCTCTTCAATCAGCGTCTCCGGATCCAGCATTTTTGCTTTGATCCGAACGCTTTGTTCCACAGCGAAGTGATTCTCCGGATGATGTTTCAGATACTGTTGATACGCGCTAAGAGCGGCTTGAAGATCATTCTTTCGGTCATACAGCCAGGCAAGGTCCAGCAACGCATGATCCATTTGCTCGCTTGCAGGAATCAATAATGATTCTGCTTCGTCAAAATCTCCCAGTTGCGTCAGTGTTTTACCCAGCCAGTATTCCGTTTGCCGGCTGGGATAAACGCGGTTACTCTCTCTCAGTCGCATCACTGCGCTTTCATAGCGTTTTTGCCTGTAGGCGAGCTTTCCGGCAAGAAACAGAATCCGGCTGGAGTCCGGAAATAGAACGCAAAGCTGGTCTGCCAGTGATTGCGCTTCGCTCATGCGATTTGAGTTTAGATAGAATTCCAGTTCCAGACCCCTTGTCTCTTTGCTCAAAGGATCTTCCTTTTTTAACCGGCTCAGGATGTTTTCGGCCTCAGATAGCTCGCCGCGAGTTAACGCCAGCCGCAGATTGTTTCTGAGCGTATCGATCAGAGCTCTGGACATCACCCTTCATTATAGTGGACTGTATTTTCCCCGTGGTAGAATCACAACCAAATGACCAGGGATAGCGTGCAGTGAACATACGGGACCACGTAGAGGTAGTCGGTCAACCGACGGTTGTTCGTCTGGATCAACTTCAATCTGCAGATTCAAGCTGGATCAGCGAAAGCTATTACATTACGGAGGAGATCGAGCAACATTTTAAAGCTCTCAAGGTTCTGCTGACTAAACCAAATGGCTGCGGAATGTTTTTAATCGGTCATTACGGATCGGGCAAGTCTCACTTTCTAGCGTACGCTTCACAGCAACTGCAATCGGGAGGTTTTATACCTGATCCCCCCGCGATTGTGCCGCTGTCCCTTCTAAACTTCAAAGCGTCACAGACGCTGGAGTCCATCATTGATGAAACTCTCGGCATCAAACACAGTCAGAGGGACCGCCGCAAAGGATGGACGCGGCTCGCGAAACAGTATCCGTCAGGACTTTTCCTGATGATCGATGAGTTATCAGAATTCCTGCGGTCCAAACCAAACACAAAGAGTTATAACGAGGACCTGCGATATTTACAGTTTCTCGGAGAGTGGTCTCAGGACAAACCGTTCTGGATACTGGCGGCGTTGCAGGAACAGATTGAGCACACCGGAGACCTGGAGCATGACCTGTATCGCAAAATCAAAGATCGCTACCCGATCCGTTTTTTGCTGACTCCTTCACACGTGCGGGATCTCATTGCCGGACGTATTTTGCGAAAGAAGCCTTCCTACAAAGATGCTGTTGAGCAGATAGCCCGCGATTTGATGGCGGTTTACCCTTCCGGCGCCATGGACTATTCCCTCTTCGGCGCGATTTACCCCGTGCATCCGGTTACGCTGGAGCTGCTGGAAGAGGTGCGCGACCGCTTTTCTCAAGCGCGCGGAATCATCGATTTTACGTTGACCCGTTTACTCGGCAATGAAGCTCGCGGCATCGAGCCATTTCTGGATCAGCCCTGGGGACGACTCATCACTCCGGATCTCATCGTGGATCATTTCTCTGACCTTTTTGAAGTGCAACCGGAATTCCTCATGATCGCCCAGAAAGTGCTGCCTTATTTCCGGAAAAATATTCCGCTCTTGTTTGAAAAGGACGGGCAGCGTGAACTTGCCTGGCGATTGTTAAAGCTGTTAATTCTTGTTCATCTCTCGCCGAGTCGACAGTTACTCAGTCCCGAAGAAGCGGCGCTGTGGCTTTTGCTTCGGGTCTCAAGTATCGATCCGCATAAAAACGCGGAAATCACACAGCGTGTGCTGGAAACATTATACGAAAAGGGCTCCTTCCTGAAAAAACAGGGAAGCCAGTACCGGTTGGATTTGACCGATGACAGCAAGCAGAGCTTTGAAAACCTGCTGACCCGGCAGGTTGAAGAGTTAAAGGACCACGGCGAATCAATTTTTGAGGAGCTGATCCCGCTTCTTCAGGGCGCCGATTTCAATCCGTTTTCGTTGCCGCGAGAGCGTCTTCATACGAGAAAGATCCGATGGCACTTTCACGATTGGGATATTCGCGTTTTCTTTGGAGGAGGTCCCGTGCCGCTGGAAAAGGGGCCCGTTTTGCAAATCGGTTTGCCCTGGGGTCTTCCTCCGG
>Ga0247727_10005650_pt1 | contig 25195 bp, 21 predicted proteins | sample WisWelCaveWW1625_FD_202498 | JGI IMG/M metagenome (GOLD analysis project Ga0247727, IMG submission 202498) | Biofilm microbial communities from Wishing Well Cave, Virginia, United States - WW16-25 | ecosystem: Environmental > Aquatic > Deep subsurface > Groundwater > Cave microbial mat | place...
CCGACGACGCCTCCGAAAAGTGACGCGAAAACGCATGAAGACCCCCGCTCGCGGGGGCCTTCATGCGTTCAAGACTGATGCAATATTGCTCCGGCCCGCCGATGCAAAATCGCTCCGGCGTTGACACGCGCTCCCGTCGAAGATCAGCCGGTGGGGTGCTTCCCAGCAGCAAGATGACCACGCCGACCAGGAGGGCAGCACATGTGGAGGGGCTTGCGATCGCTTTGAGGATCACTCTTCCTGCCATTCTGCCGCACAGTCCGTGAGTGTCGCGCCGCGGGAGAGCAATGCGCCCACATCGCGCCTTTGGGACACAGCCGTCATTCACGCTCAGGTCAGCTGCAGTCTCTATCAATGTCGCGCATCTAGCCCCCTGTAGCAATCGACGCGGTCGACGGCTCGTTTCCGCTTGCCGGGGGTCTTGCTGGAGCCGATGCTGGACGGAGGTTTGACCGGGGCGGGAGCGGCGGTCAATCTTGCTTCACGACCATCTTCGTATCGAGGCGCAGACGGCGAGACTTGAACTTTGCCGGCTGCGGTTGGCTGTGCCGCCACAATCCCTGCTGAACCAGCTCGCGCACCTGGTTGCGCACGATGCTGGTCAAAGCACGCGTGGCCGTGGTGGTCGGGCGCTGGCTCGAGGTGGATAAAATGAGCTCTCGCGTTAGTCGCGGCTCGATGATCGGCCAGCACTTCACGCGGCCTTCCTCGACAAGATCGTGAGCGAGCGAATAGGAGTGGATCGTATAGCCGACGCGCTTCTCGGCCAGCTTAATGGTGGCGGGAAGCGCATCGACCTCCAGCTCGACATTCGGCACAATTCCGGCTTCTCCCAGAACCTGATCGATGAGCAGGCGCAGACCGTGCGGCCGGCTGGGCAGGATCAGGGGCAGCTCGGACAGGCGCTTGGCCAGGATCGGCCCCGGAGGCAGCGCGGAGGGGTCGTTTACGGCACCGAGCAGGAACAGCTCGTCCTGCAGCAGAGGCTCCGACAAGAGACTCTTGGTTCGCGGTGCGTTGTAAAGCACGGCCACATCGATCTTGCCGGTCAGCAGCCATTCCAGCAGGTAGCCGCTGAAGCCTTCGATGACCCGCATCTGGATCGAGGGATACTCGCTGCGAAAGCGCTGGATCAGTGGCACAGTGAGGACGGTGCCGATCGATGGCGGCATGCCGATGACGACATTGCCCCGCGGACTTGCCCGCAACGCCCCAATTTCCGACTTGGCTCGCGAGACCGTCGTCAGGATGCCGTTGGCATACTCGTTCAGCAGCCTGCCCGCCTCGGTCAGCACGATGCCGCGCCCATTGCGGTAGAGCAGCTCGATACCGAGCTCCTCCTCGAGCGAGCGCACCTGCCGGCTGAGCATCGGCTGGGCGACACCCAGCACCGCAGCGGCACGCGAGAAGCTGCCGAACTCGGCGACGACCGAAAAGGCCTTCAGCTTCTTGATGTCCATCGCGGGCAGTACTCGCCTGATCCTTGCGCCGAACCGTGTTCGGCATAACAGGTATCACAAATGCAAGGATGGGGCACACGGGGCGCGCAACGGCTCCCGTGCCGCGAAGGGCGAGCAGGCTTGGATGGGCGGCCCGGCAGCCGCTTGCCGCCGGGCCGCGCTGACTGCTACTTCTTCGGCCAAATGGCTTTGGCGACGGCGAGGTCGGGCGGAAACACGGTAACCGGCACGCCCGACTGCCACTGGATGATGGTCAGTCCGGCGTCCACGCGACGCCCCTTGTCGTCGAACTTGATGCGGCCGCCCGGATAGAACTTCGAGAGGCCGCCGTCCATGGTCCGCAACGCCTGCGCTACGGCTTCGCGGTCCGCTTTGCCGGCCTTCTCGAGCGCGTCCTTGATGACCCACATGTCGGCATAGGTCGAGATGGCGTTCTGGGTCATCCAGGGCTCGTTGTATTTCTTCTTGAGGTCGGCAATCAGCTCCTCGTGGCCTTTGGAGCCCCAGCTTCCGACCGCGCTCATGACGCCTTGCAGCAGCTCCGGGGACATGGTCCGGAGCATGTCCGGCTCGGCGATGGCGATCCCGAAGGAGATCACGGGCACCTTGCCTTGCCCCATGCCGAACTCGTTCATCTTCTCGAGGATGAGCTTGGCATCCGAGATGACGGTCGGCAGGAAGAACAGCAGGTCGGGTCGCGCGGCACGCACTTTCTGCACCAGCGGCGTGGCGTCGGCCAGCGGCGGGGTGAAGGTCTCGTCCACGACGAGCTCGATGCCGAGCTCCTTGAGCAGGCGTTCCTTCATCGGCTTGACCGAGGAGATCGATGCGGCTGTGTTGTCGGTGATGATGGCAACCGTCTTTGGCTTGGTGCCGGTGGCTGCCTCCGCGATCTTGGCGATCACCGGCAGCGATTGCTCCGCCTGCGAGCCCGCCGTCGCCGAAGTCTGGAAGATGTACTTGAAGCCGCGCGAGGTGATCAGGTCCGAATAGGACAGGGTCAGCATCGGCAGGTTGGCGCGCTCGGTCACCTCGGTGACCGCAAGCGTAAAGGAGCTCAGATACGAACCCGTCGCCGCCACCAGATCGGGCTCCTGTGCCACCATGCGCTGGGCCGCGTTCTTGGCCTTCTCGGTGGTATCGCCGGAATCGAGCACCACGAGCTTGAGCTTGGCGCCACCGAGCGCCTTGACGCCGCCTTGCGCGTTGATGCGCTCGATCGCCATTTCCGCGCCCATGCGGATGACCGCGCCGGGCCTGGCATAGATGCCCGACAGCGGCACCAGCAGGCCGACCTTGACCTCGCTCGGGTTCTGCGCGTGGGCGGGTGCGCCTGCGAGCATTGCAGGCAGCACGAGACTACCGAGCATCAATTTGACGAATGATCGCTTCGACATGGGAGTCCTCCTTTGCGTTTGTCGTCCCGGTGCTTGTCACCGGGATCCAGCTTTGCCTGCTCCAGCACTCGGGGATGGCTGGATGCCGGGGACAAGCCCCGGCATGACATCTCTTTCACATGCCCAAATACGCCTGCCGCACCCGATCGTTGGCGCGCAGGCTCTCGCTGTTGCCCTCGAGCACGACGCGGCCGGCCTCGAGCACATAGCCATGGTCGGCCGACTCGAGCGCCTCGGCGACGCGCTGCTCCACGAGCAGGATGGTGAGGCGGGCGTGCTGGCGGATCTCCAGCAGCTTGTCGAAGATGAAGTCGGCGATGGTGGGCGCGAGACCCATCGACGGCTCGTCGAGCATGAGAAGCTTGGGCGAAGAGGCCAGTCCACGGCCCACCGCCACCATCTGCTGCTCGCCGCCCGACAGCGTGCCGGCGAGCTGGGAGCGCCGATCGGCAAGAACCGGGAGCCAGGTCAGGATGCGCTCGACGTTGTCCTTCCAATTGCGGCGGCCGGCTTCCGTGAAGGCGCCCATCTCCAGGTTCTCCATCACGGTGAGCGATGGGAAGACCTGCCGGCCTTCGGGCACGTGGGCAATGCCCAGATGCGGCCGACGCGCGGGTGGAACCGTTGCAAGATCGACGTCCTCGAACCAGATCGCGCCGGACATGGGTTTGAGGATGCCCGAGATGGTTTTGAAGAGGGTCGTCTTGCCGGCACCGTTCGGACCGACGATGGAGACGAACTGTCCCTCGCCCACCGTGATCGACACCTCGTTGATCACGGGCAAATCAGAGTATCCGGCGCTGACTTTCTCAACTTTGAGCATAGGCCGTCCACTTCTTGCCGAGGTAGGCCTCGATCACGCGCGGGTCGCGTGTGACCGTCTCGGGGGTGCCTTCCAACAGCACCGCGCCGTGGTCGAGCACGACGAACCGGTCGACCAGGCGAACCATCGCTTGCATGGTGTGCTCGATGATGACGATGGTGATGCCGTCCTGTGCCAGCTTGCGGATGATGCCGATGAGCTCTTCCGCCTCGTTGTGTCCGAGCCCGGCGAGGGTCTCGTCGAGCAGCAAAATGCGCGGCCGGCCAGCCAAGGCGCGGGCGAGCTCCATAAGGCGCAGCTCCCGGGTGGTGAGCTCGCCGGCGAGCCGGTCGGCGTAGTCGCCGAGACCGACCCGGGAGATGGCGTCGGCGGCATGTTGCCTGGCCTCCGGGTCGGTGCGCGCCCGCACGTAGGCGCCGACGACGACATTGTCCGCCACCGACATGCGCGCAAACGGGCGCATGATCTGAAACGTGCGGCCGGCACCGGCTTCGCACAGCTCGTGCGGCCTGCGGCCGACCATGTTGCGGCCATCGAGCAGGATCTGGCCGGCGTCGGGCGCCAGGAAGCCGTTGAGCAGATTGAAAACGGTGGTCTTGCCGGCGCCGTTCGGACCGATGATGCCGAGGATGGTGCCGGCGGCGACATCGAAACTGACGCCCTGCACCGCCTTGAGGCCGCCGAAGCTCTTCGACAGGCCGCGAACGGAGAGGATGGCCTCGCCGGTCTCGGGCCTGGTCGGCCAGAGCGGCATCGCGGCACCGGCTCTCGTGCAGGGCCCGCCCGCGTCCGCCGCGACCGTGAAAGCGCCGGCTGGCGTGACTAGGCTCGGCCAGCGCCGATAGAGAAAATCACGCACCTTCCAGAACATCCCTTCGGGCGCTACGAGGATCAGGATGACGATGGCCAGGCCGAAGATGACGCCCTGGATGCCTGGAATGATGTGGCCAAGCTCGGCATGAAGAATCTCGGCGGTCGGGATGAGGATCGCCGCGCCGATTACCGGTCCCCATACGGTGCCCACGCCCCCGAACAACGTGACGGTCAGCGCCTGGGCAGATACGAGCATGCCGAACACCGAGACCGGCGTGACGACCAGCAGCACCACGGCGTAGAAGGCGCCGACCGCGCCGGCAATCGCCCCGCTCAGCGTGATGGCGTACAGCTTCCATTTCAGCGTGTCGATGCCGGCCGCTTCCGCTGCGGCCTCGTTCTGCTTGATGGCGAGCAGCGCCATGCCGAAGCGCGACTGCTCGACCATGCGCGTGAGCAGCACGATCACGGCCAGCATGGCCAGCGCCAGCAGTGTGTAGACGCGGTGGTCGGCGAACTGCATGTAGGCAAGGGGCGTTTCACGCTTCATCGGCAGCGTGACTTCCTGGTAGCCGAGCCACTCGAACACGTAGAGCAGGGCCAGCGGGTAGGCCAGCATGGCGAGCGCGAAATAGACCCCGCGCAGGCGGAAGGTGGGAAAACCGATGAGAAGGCCGGCGATCCCGCCGAGCACGGCGGCGATCGGGATCAACAGCCAAGGTGAGAGATCGAAATGGATCTGGCCGAGCGCCGTCGTATAGGCGCCGATACCGAAGAAGGCGGCGTGGCCGAAGGAGACGAGGCCCGTGTAGCCGCTGAGCACGTTCCAGGACAGGCCGAAGCTGGCCCACACCAGCACCAGCGTCATCATCAGCTGGTAGTAGGAATTGGTGACGGCGAGCGCGATCACCGCATAGCCGGCCGCGAACACGAAGAAGGGCGCGAGCGAGCGCAGGGCCGGCATCTCACGTCCTCTCCACAACGCGGCCGAAGAAGCCCTGCGGCATGAAGAAGACGATCAGCAGGAACACCACGAAGATCGCCGTGTTCTGCAGCTGGGTCGGCAGCACCAAGGTCGAGAGCTGTTGCACCAGCCCGATGGTCATGCCGCCCCAGAACGGGCCGATGATGCTGCCGAGGCCGCCGAGGACCACGCCCGCATACATGATGATGACGTACTCGAGACCGACATAGGGGTGGAACGGGTAGTTGGTTGCGAGCAGGCCGCCGGCAATGCCCGTGACGCTGATCCCCAGGGCAAAGGCGATGCGGTGGGCATGGTCGACATCGATGCCCATGTAGGTCGCGGCCTCCGGATTGTCGGCGGCAGCCCGCAGCGATTTGCCGAGCCGCGAGCGGCCGATCAGCATGGCCAGCGCAACGATGGTCGCGACCGAGAGCAGCGCCGCAATGCCACGGGATTTGTTGATGAAGATGGAGATGAGATCGCCCCACAGCGGCCCGAGCTCCCAGGCGCTGCTGGAGAGGGGCGTGCGCACGGAGACGAGGATCGAGCCGAAGGCGATCAGGCCCGCGCTCTGGACCACGAGTGAGATGCCGAGGGTGAGGATGAGCTGTGCAAAATGGCCCTCGCCCTCGACTTGGGCACGCGTGCCGCTGACGCGCCCGATCAGTGTCTTGTGGACGAGGTAGCCGACGCAGAACAGCACGGGGCCCGCCAGCACGGCGGCGACATACGGTCCAAGGATGGATCCGAACACCGCTTGAACGCCCAGTGCGGCGAAGAAATAGTAGGCGGCATACATGCCGAGCATCATGAAGTCGCCCTGGGCGAAGTTGATCACCCGCATGACGCCGAAAATCAGTGCGAGTCCGACACACATCAGGCCATAGATCGACCCCACCGTCAGGCCGGCGAACATGGCCTGCAGAAAATTCTCCACCATCTGTGCGGTCATGAGCAGTCCCTCCGGGCGCGGCTTGCGGCAGGCCGCGGCGCCGCGGCGGCCGTCATGTGTTGCCGCCCTTCCGCTGCGAGCGAATCTCGACGCCGGCCCACTCCTCCAGCACCTTGGCAATGGACGTGAAGTCCGACTGCGGTCCGAACTTCGCGTTGGTGACGGCCAGCATCTGGCGCACGGCCGCACCCGCGACCATCGGCACACCCAGCGCCTCGGCCTCGTCCACGCACAGGCGCACGTCCTTGTAGGAGAGGCCCGTGGCAAAGCCGAAGTCGAACGTGCCGGGCAGGATGGCGCGGGGAAACTTGTCCTGCGTCGCGCTGTTGCGGCCGCTGCCGGCATTGATGATGTCGATCATCACCTGCGGGTCGATGCCGGCTTTGACACCCATGGCCAGCGCTTCGGAGGAAACGACCATCGCTGCTGCGGCGAGCAGATTGTTGCCGAGCTTGGCAACCTGGGCGAGGCCCGGCTTGTCGCCCGTGTAGAACAGGCGGCCGAAAGTCTCGAGGATCGGCGTCACGCCGGCATAGGCGGGCCGGGGGCAGGACACCATGACGGCCAGCGTGCCGGCCTTGGCGCCGGAGACGCCGCCGCTGACCGGTGCGTCGACCAGCGTGATGTTGCGGGTCGCGAGCTCGCGCGCAACGATGGTGGCGACGGTGGGACCCGTGGTGGACAAATCGATGAGGGTGCGCACCTTCGAGCCGTGCAGAACGCCGCACTCGCCGATCGCGACACTGCGCACGATGTCCGGCATGGGCAGGCAAATCAGCACGGTCTCGGCCTGCGAGGCGACCTCGGCGGGCGACGAGGCCACGGCAGCCCCGCGCGCAGCAGGGGGCTTGGTGGCATCGGGATTGGTGTCGAAGACGGTCAGCGCGTAGCCCGCATCGAGCAGGCGCGAGGTCATGTGGCTGCCCATGCGGCCAACGCCTACGAAGCCAAGCCTGGTGGCCATGGCGCTTCCTCCTGCCCCACGCGCGCTGGACGGCACGTTGGGGCTTATTGTTGGTTCGTTGCGGGACGCATCGTAGCGGCGTTCGCCGGCGCCCGGTATCCGTCACCGGCCGCATATCAGGTATTGCGCGTGCGATGATTTTCGGACGAACGCGAGGCGGGCAGGCGTTAACCGCAATCGCGTCAATCCCCGGGTTCTGGGGCTGTGGTAATCTGTGTGGGCCTCGGGTCACGAGGCGGCGTCTCCGGAGACGATCGCCTCAGCTTAACGAACCGGGGGTCGCAGTCCGATCGTCTCACCCGGCAGGCCGCCAGACCAGCGGAGCGTCGAATGTGGGGCCCGGATGCGGCGAGCCAATGGGCGTTCGGAGCCCATACGCGAAATCAGGTCGAACGGGTTCTGAACGCCCGGCTCTCTCTTGTCGCGCTGCCACTCGTGGACACGGGTGGCAGGCAATCGCCGTTGGCGCGCGCGGATGGCCGCTTCAGCTTCCCCGTGTGGCGACCTAGTGCGCCGGCGAGCCCGGAAAGGTGATCGGCGGGGCAATCGGCTCAGTGTCGAGGCGCACGGCGATGCCTTCCAGCGTCGGCTTGGGCGCGGGGTACTCTTTCATCACGTAGGGGTCATGGCCGGGCACGATGTGCCTTGGCGACGGCGCCAGCTTCTCGAGAATGCGATAGGCGTCGATCATCTGACCGATGTGGAAGGCGGTGGTGAAGGGCCGGTTGGTGGCCATGTTCTCGTAGTAGTGGGTCGCGTCCGAGGCCAACACCAGCCAGCCGCGCCGCGTGTGCACGCGCACGGCCTGCAGCCCGTCGGAATGGCCGGGCGTCGGATGCAGAGTGAGACCCGGTGCGATCTCGATCTCGCCTGCGTGCATCTCCACCCGGCCCTTGAAGTTGAGGCGCACCATGCCGACCACGTCCTCCACGTGGTAGCTGTGGCCGATGCGCGGATAGCGCATGTACCTGCCGGTCGCATAGGCCATCTCGCGCTCCTGCAGATGAAAGCGCGCGTTCGGGAACTTGTGGAAGTTGCCGACGTGATCGTAGTGCATGTGGGTGAGGACAACATCACGCACGGCGCCAGCATCCACCCCCAGCAGCTTCAGACTATCGACCGGACAGCGCAGGAAGGTGCGCTTGCGCTCCTTCGCCATCTCCGCCGTGAAGCCGGTGTCGACCACGTAAGCGCCGCTCGGGCCGACCGCCACCCAGGTATAGTAGTCCATGGGCATGGGACCATCATGCGGATCGCCGCCGATGAAGTGGTCGCGCCGCTGCGCGTCGCGGGTGGCATAGCGCAGCGCATAGACTTGATACTCCGGCAGTGCGGCCTGCATGGAAAACCTCGCGTGAAACTGGTGCCTTGCGGCGTCGCGGCGATCCGTCAACCGCCGGGTACCGCATGGATGGCCGGGAAGAACATCTCCTGCCACGTCGCCGGGCGCAACTTGATGCTGCCGACGCCAGCCATGAAGTCGGCGTACTTCATGACGTTCTCCGGCGAGGTCGTGTAGCGGATGTCCGGATCGTTGAGGATCTCGAGCACCTCGTCGAGCTTCATGCCTTGGCTCTCCATATCGAGGAAGACTTGCGCGGCGGCGCGCTTGTCGGCGTTGATGAAGACGATCGCCTCCTGATGCGCCTCGAGGAACGCGGCATAGACCTTGGGGTTGGCATCGTGGAATTTGCTGGTCGTGTAGAGCAAGGTGAATGTGCTCGGCCCGCCCATCACGTCGTTGGAGGTCAGGATCGTGCGCACGTCGACGGCCTTGCGCTCCCGCTGATGGAACGGCGGCGAGGCGAAGTGGGCCGTGATGTCGGCGCGGCCCGACATCAGCGCGATGAGCGCATCGGGGTGGGTCAGCCCGACCGTATACTTGTCGTAGCGTGCGAACTCGGCGGCGCCGAACTCCTTGATGGCCGCCATCTGCATGATGATAGCCGGGATCGAGACCTTCACGGCCGTGATCGCGATCTTGTCGGCGGGCCCGAGGTCGCGGAGCGACTTCAGGTGCGGGGCGCGCGTGTTGAGGTACATGGGGATCGACGTCATCGCCGCCACGCCCTTCACGCCGACGTTGCCGCGGGTGCGATCCCACAGCGTTAGGAAGGCCGGCGGGCCGGCGGCGACCACGTCGGCGGAGCCCGACAGCAGCAGATCGTTGACCAGGGCCGGACCGCCGAGCTTGATCCACTCGACCTTCAGATTGGCGACACCGGCTTCGCGCGCCTTCTGCTCGACCAGGCCCTTCTGCTCCATCACCAGCAGCGGCAGGAAGCCCACCCCGCCGGCGCCGCGCGGGACCTTGATCACGTCGACTTCACCCAGCGCCAGCGGCGGCCACAGCAGCACCGCTGCAAACAGCAGAGCAAGGCACCTCTTCATCGTATCCTCCCACAGGACCACCGGCTTTGGACCGCATGCCAGTGTCGTTGTGCGACAGAGCATACCACCATCCGCTCCGGGCGTGGGACGGCCATCTCGCTGTCGTAGGGCTCGAGCTCCCTGTGCAGGTCGGCGAGAACGCCGCCGCCAGGACGTCCTCGTCGCTCTCGGGCTTCACGCCATGTGGGCAACGTCGTAAGCGGTCCTTGTTTCCTCTCTGCAAGGCGGAACGTCAGGGAGCAAGGACACGCCTGGACAGATCATAAGCCGGCAAACCAATTGTAGCCGTAGTTCTCCCAATACCCGGCCGGATACTCGTTCGTCACTCTGATCTCGACGACGAATTTCGGTTGCTTGAACCCGAGCTTGGTTGGGATCTTCACGCGCATCGGCGCGCCGAACTTCGCCTCGATGGGCTTGCCGGCATAGGTGAGGCACAGGATGGTCTGCGGATGCAGCGCCGAGGCCATGTCGATGCTGGTCGTGTAGCTGATTGGGTCGTCGCAACGGAAACCGACGTAGCGAGCGCTGAGATCGGCGCCGACGCGCTCGAGGAAGGTGCGCAGCGGCACGCCGCCCCATTTGCCGATCATGCTCCAGCCTTCGACGCAGACGTGGCGTGTCACGTCGGCACGTTGTGGCAACGCCTGCAACTGCTCGAGCGTCCAGGCCCGCGTGTCGGCGACGAGCCCTGACGGCTTCAGGCGCCAGGTCGAGGGATTGAGAACCGGAATGCTGCCGAGACCGTATTGCGCGTTGAAGCGAAATTCGGGCGCGACCATGCTCTCCGGGAAGGTCGGCGCCAGCTTGTTGGGATTGAAAAGCGCAGCCTGTACGCCGTCGTTGAACCCGGAGATCATCCGCAGGAAGCGGTCCACCGGGTCGGTGTTGGTGACGACGTCGCATCCCGATAGCAAGGTCAGCGCGCCGAAACTCAGACCGTGCCGCAGGAACAGCCGCCGCTCGAGATTGGCAATATCGCCCTTGCCGAGGCCGCCGTCGCGCAGACGGTGCTCGATGCTCGTGGTCACAGCAATTCTCCTGGCGACTGGGTTGGTTCGGCCGTACGCGGCGCCCGGCCGGTGATCATCGGCAGCAAGACCTTGGGGACGAGCAGCGTCAGCGCGATGTGCACGACCAGAAACAGGACGATGGCGCCCATGCCGAGGAAATGGACGTAGCGTGCACCCTCGTATTGGCCCATGAGCAGGCCGAGTGTGTGAAATTGCACCGGCTTCCAGAGCACCAACCCGGACAGCGCCATCACGATCATGGCGACGAGGGCGGCAGCGTAGAGCAACTTCTGCACGGCATTTCGAACGCCCAGATCGTGCGCCAGATGACCCTTGAGGAAATCTCTGACGTTGCTCGACACCTCGCGTGCCGTGATCGGCAGGTATTTCCTCTGGAAGTGGCCGGAGGCGACACTCCAGACGAGGAATACCAAGAGACTTGCGAACAGCAGCCACATGGCAGCGAAATGCCAGAGGAGTGCGCCGGCAAGCCCGAAATCGTTGTGCAGCCGGTTGGCGGCTTCATTGCTGCCGCCGATGGTCGTCCAGGTCGGGAAGTAGAAGTCGAAGAGGGGCTCAGAATTGTAGATGCGCAGGCCGCTGCCGAGCAGGATGAGAACGCCGAGGGTCCACGTCCAATGCGTGATGCGCACGATCATCGGATGAAGCACGATGTGCCTGTCTTTCTGCATCGGGTCGAATCCCTAGAATGGCCGGCGCTCGGCGACGAGATCGTGGCGCCGCGGGTTGCGCAGGGTGAAGGCGAGGCGCAGAAACGTGGTTGTGATCTTCCACGCGGCGTTGAGGCCAGATGTCAGCTTGCCTGAAACCTTGGAGACACCGCCACGACGGCGGCGGTGATCGACGGCGATCTCACGGATGCGCAGCCGCTCGGCGGTAGCGCGCATCTGCATCTCGAGGTTCCAGCCATACGTCGTCTCGCTCATGCCGAGACGATGCAGGTGATCGACGCGGATAGCGCGAAACGGCGACATGTCGGAGAAGCTCACGCCGTAGACGACGCGCATGAGCACACCTGCCAGCCGGCCTGCCACGAACTGCGGCGGCGTCATGCTGCCGGGCTCGCGGCGGCCGCGCAGGCGCGAGCCCATGACGAAATCCGCCTCCCCGCGCGCAACCGGTCCGATGACCGCGGGCAGGAACGTCGGCACATCGCTGCCGTCACCGTCGAGGAAGCATACGATCTCGGCGTCGAGGCGGACGCCCGCGAGACCCGCGGCGCAAGCGCGGCCATAGCCCCGCCTGGGCTCCGACACGATGCGCGCTCCCGCCTCTCTCGCGCGGAGTGCGGTCGCGTCGCGCGAGCCGTTGTCGACAACGATGACTTCGTCGACGCCCTGCTCCAGCACCTCGCGCACGACGCCGGCGATTGGCCCCTCTTCGTCCAGGCACGGGATGACAACGGAGACGACCACGTTGGCGCCGGCGAGCTGCATCGATCACAAGCTCCAGCGCTGGCCGCAGTTCGCGCACGCCTGCGGTGGATGGTTGGACGACAGCGCTTCACGGAATGCCGCGTAGCGTGGTCCGTTCCAGATCTCGCGCAGGTCCTCCTGGGTGGCGTCTCCGAGCGTGTAGTTCTCGTAGCCATGCTGGGAGAACGGCGCAATGCAGCAGGGGAGCGCGCGACCGTTAGCGGTGAAGTACATCACGGTCCACGGCCGACGACACAGCGACCAAGGGCTGTCGTCGCGCTTCCTCGCGAGGCTGAGGGTGGGCTCCGAGGCGGCGCCCGAGGCGCTGGAGGTCAAGTCGAGCGATTTTGCGAGTGTCTCCGCCTCGTCGAGATAGCGAGCCTCATCCCGGCTCATCCGCTCAAACAGCGCCTGGTCGGGTCGCGCAAGCCCGACAGCATCGCGGCCGAAGAACACGAGACGCTGGAGATAGACCTCTTTCACGCCGATCTCGGCGACCAGGCGGACGAAACCCGGCAGCTCCTCGATGGTCTCTTTCAGTCCGGTCAGCCAGGCTGAAACTCTGGGCGTCGCATGGCCCTCGCGCTCCTGCAACGCCCGGAATGCCTTCACGTTCTTCAAGATGCGGCGGAAATAGTCTTTGCCGCGGACCTTGATGTAGGACTCCGGCGTCGACGCATCGAGCGAGACGCGAAGCTCGTCGAGCCCGGCCGCGATTAGTGCGCGCCCGTTCTTCTCGTTCAAGACGGTGCCGTTGGTATTGAACAGCACGTAGACGCCGCGGTCCTTCAGGTAGCGAACCATCTGGGGTAGATTTTTCACCAACATGGGCTCGCCGACGCCGTGCAGGACGGCACGTGACAGTTCGGGCACCTGATCGACGATGCGGGTGAACAGTTCCCACGACATGTCGGCCGGCGGCTCCAGCTCGACATACGTGCGCGGGCACGTGGTGCACAGCAGATTGCAGCGATTGGTGACTTCGAGATAGAGACAGACCGGCGGCTTGGCGGCTGCGTCCGCAGAGGGCGACGCAGCTTCGAAGTAGCGCCGCATATCGATCGTCTCTCGCCGGTCGGGCGAGGTCGTCAGCTCGTCCATGGGAAGGCTCTCTGCATTCGAGTGACCAGGCCACCGCGCGGCAGCAGCGCCGACGCCGCAGCGATCACGAACGGCAACGTTGCCAGGCTTTTCCAGAAGAGATCGTTCTCGGGCAGGGCCAGCGGGCGGTAGAGAAGGACCGCGGCGAGCGTCGTGGCCCAGGCCGGCGCGCCGCCCCCCAGCACAGTGAAGGGAACGACGGCGAGCACGTACCAGGGGTAATTCGGCGACAGGAAGAACAGCCCAGCCATCAACAGGACGGCCACGTCCTGCATCGTCGATTTGGGCGCCGGCTGCGGGCGCGAGATGGCACGCAGGGCGAGCCATCCCAATACGCCGAGAGCGACGAGGATGTACGCGACGGTCAATCCCGGAACGTTGCCGACGGCTGCCCGCGCGAGCGCCACCAGCCAGAACCCCTCGCCCCCCGAGAACCCTTCCTCGGAGAGGTAGCCGGTCGTCACGAAACCCAGCACCCCGCTGCCCGCGCCGAGATAGGGCAAATAGCAAAGAGCGACAGTCGCGAGGACAGCGAGCGGTGCGCGCCAGTCCCATGGGCGCCAAAAGGCAGGCAGAACCACCACCGCATAGGGCTTCACGAGCGCCGCCAGAGCGACTGCTGCGGCGCCAGCCACGCTGCGGTGGCAGACGAGCAGCCACACGCCCAGCATGAGCAGCGCCACCATCGGTCCGTCGACATGGCCATTGTTGGCGATCTCCCAGATCGGCAGCGGATGCCAGGCCCAGGCAACCACGGCAACCGGGGGCAACTGCAAGCGGCGAAGCAGGTCGACAATGACGGCGACGATGACGGCCTCGCACGCCATCATCGCCAACCGCATCATGGTCAGCGTCTCGGCGATGCGCGTGACCGCCAGGAAGAACATTTGCGCGACCGGCGGATAGGCCGTGACCGCGTAGGCGGCCCGATTGATATTGGGGTAGATCGCCGTATCACGCAGCGCCTCGAGGGCGGCAGCCGCCGGCACATGGGCATAGGGGTTGATGCCGGCTGCCTGCACCCGCCCGTCCCACACGTAGCGATAGATATCGGTGGAGAGGAAGGGGTCCTCGGCAACGACGAGCAGCCGCATGACGAGGCCCAAGGCCAGCACCATGAGCAGGCCTCCGCGCGCCGGTACGGTCGGGGCGAGCGCCGTGGCGGCGAGCGTCACCAGGCCGGAGGCGGCCATGCCGGGAACGAACACGCCATATCCGTAGTTGCGGATCATCCATGGCCCGACGGCGACGAAGGTCGCCATCGCCAGACCCAGCGCGCCGAGCGCGAGTAGCGGAGCAAAGCTCCGGCGCGAGGCCATCGCGAGGGAGGTATGCACGCCCGCTACCACGATACACCCTCGCGAAACGGCTCGTGCCGATGCTCCAGGAACCGACGTGTCGCTGGCGCGTCCGCGCCTTTGACCCCGGGCAGCGAAAACGACAGCTGCTCGCCGGCCAGCTCGGCTTCGAGAAGGTGCAGGGTCTGCTTGTCGTCGACGTCGTACCAGCCCGGCACGTTGATCACGGGCACTCCGATTTCGGCGGCGCGCTCCATCGTGAGGTGATGCACCTTCGGCGTGCTCCAGGGAATGTCGGCAAACACACGCGGATGCGGCCGCGAAAGACCGATCAGCGTGTAGCCGCCGTCGATTGCTGGGCTGAGCACCACGGCGTCGTTGCCGCGAACCGCAGCGACAGCAAAACGCAGGATGGACGCGGGCAGGGTTGGACTGTCGGCATTGACCAGAATGACGCCGGCGTGGCCGTCGCTCAGCAGATCGGCCGCTGCCCGGCACAAGCGGGTTCCAAAATCACCCCCGCACTGCAGAAGGAGGCGGAATCTTGCCGGCAACAGCGCGCGGAGCGCCTTCTCCGTTCCTGCCGGCGTGTAGACCGCATAGGGCATCACCCCACCGTCTAGGCAGAGGCCGTGAATGGTCGTGGCAAGATCGCGGATGAAACAGGCCGAGAGAACGCCGCATTCCTCGGGGCGCAGCGGGGGCGACAACCGCGTCTTGGAGAAGCCCGCGGCTGGCGTCTTGCAGAATATTCCTACAGCTACCGATTGCACGGTTATCGACCTCTGCTCGAAACCTGGGCTCGACCTTGCCTGCCGCTTCTCCAATTGCGCTTCGCAGCTGCGTGTGTTGCGCGGGTCACGGACTTGTGTTTGCGCTCGCCACCAGAGGGCGCTCTGCGCGCGGCGGATGGTCCGGAGATTGCGCTCACGGGGCACACAGCGAGGTCTCGATGTCCGCTATCAGGTCTTCGACGTTCTCGAGCCCGACCGAGAAGCGCAGCAGATCCGGTGGACACGGGCTGCCCGCCCCTTCGATGCTCGAGCGATGCTCGACCAGGCTCTCGACCCCGCCGAGCGACGTCGCACGCTTCCAGACCTTCATCTTGGCCGCGGTGGCGATGGCCGCCTCCTCACCACCTCTGACCCGCATTGACAGCATGCCGCCGAACCCGCCCTGCATCTGGCGCGCGGCGATCGCGTGCCCCGGATGCGACTCCAGCCCCGGATAGAGCACATGCGCAATCGTCGGGTGGCCATGGAAATGGCGCGCGATCGTCGAGGCGGACGCGCATTGGTGACGCACGCGCACGTGCAGGGTCCGCAATTCCCGCAGCAGCAGCGCCGCCTCGAAGGAACCGAGGATACCGCCCAGCATGCTGCGCAGTCGGGCGGCGCGTTGGAGCGCGGAGTCGGTACGGGCGAAGACGATCGCGCCCGCCACAACGTCGGAGTGCCCATTGAGGTACTTGGTCGCCGAATGCAGGACTATGTCGGCGCCGAGCGTGAGCGGCCGGGTGAGGACGGGCGTCGGAACGGTGGAGTCGACGGCAAGCAGCGCACCAGTGTCGTGAGCGATACGCGCCGCCTCGGATATATCGGTGATCGTCCAGAGCGGGTTCGACGGCGTCTCTATCCAGACCACCCGCGTGCGGCCCGGCCGGAGGGCGGCATGGAGGGCGCGATGGTCACCCGCGTCGACGAAGGTCGCCTCGACGCCGTGGCTTGGCGCATCATCTGTTAGCCATTGGCGCAAGCCCCAGTACATCGCCGTTGGCGCGATGACGTGCGCGGGGCGCTCCAGCGCCAGAAAGGTGGTGGTGGCTGCCGCCATTCCGGAGGCGAACAGGAGGGTTGCCGCGCCCTCCTCGAGCTGGGTCAGCACGTGCTCGGTCTGGCGTACCGTGGCGTTGTCGGAGCGGCCGTAGCAATAGCCCCTGCGGTACTGGTTGTCCGCATCCCGCACGAAGGTGGTCGCCACGTGGATCGGCAGCACGATGGCGCCAGTCGCGGCGTCGACGGCGCCGCCCGCCTGGGCGGCAATGGTCTCGGGCTTCAGGCCCTTGGGGCGGCCCTGCTGGGTGCGAACGGGCGCGATCCTGCCGTCGGGTTCCGCAGTCGGGCGGGTTCGATGCTCCGGGGCTTGCTCTCCGCTATGGAGGGCCTTGCCAACGAGCGGTGCAGGCATAACTCTGCCAATTGCTGTGGATCGGGGCCGAGCAGGGTCAGCGTGCCCAAAGCTTCCAGAGGTCAATTTGCTCCCCCATGGCAGAAGATGCTTACCAGGGGAGTTCGTTGCAGCTTGGCAGGCCGTTACAGTCATCACGGCTTTGTGCTCGAGGGCCTGCAGCAGCTCACGCGCCAATGATTCGACAAGCCGAGCTGTAACGTTGCAGGCGTCGCGTGCGTATCTGAGGACGGTTGGCCGTTGGCAGATCAGGATTCTCATTGGGCAGAGCTGATGCGAGCCGCCAATCGCGGCGATACGGGTGCGTATCGTCGTGTGCTCGAGGGCGTTGCAGCTGTTCTTCGAGGCTTCGTGAGGCAGGGCTTTTCCAGGTACGGCGTGGGTTCGGAGGAGGTCGAGGACGTCGTGCAGGAGACGCTGCTGGCCGTGCATCTGAAGCGCCACACTTGGGATGAGCGACAGCCGCTTCTGCCGTGGGTGCGGGCCATTGCCCACAACAAGCTGATCGACAATCTTCGTCGTCGCGGCCGGCGGCTGCATGTGCCGATCGATGACATCAGCGAGATGCTTGCGGTCGACGAGCAGCCGGCCGCCATGAACGGCATGGACGCCGAGCGTGTTCTCACGCGCCTCAAGGGACGACAGCGCGACATCGTGGTCGCCATCTCCATCGAGGGCGCCAGTGCACGGCAGGTCGCCGATCGCCTCGGCATGACAGAGGGCGCGGTGCGCGTTGTCCTGCATCGCGCTTTGAAATCTTTGGCAAAAGCATTTCGAGGCAGCCGGCCATGAGGACGGACGATCTGATCAGGGCCTTCGCCCACGACGGGGTGGGGCGCCGGGCCTCGCTGGCCGCCCGAATCTCGGCTGCGCTCGCAATTGGCGGTGCCGTTGCGGTGGCGCTGTTTATGCTTGGCCTCGGGGTCCGCCCAGATATCGGCTCGGCGCTGCAGACTTGGCGCTTCGTGCTCAAGTTGGCGGTTGCGCTGACATTTTTCGCTTTCGCGCTACGGGCCTGCGTGCGGCTGGCGCGTCCAGAGCTAGGCATTCGAGACACGCTTGCCGGACTGGCCTTGGCTCCGGCGCTGCTTGCTGCTGCGGTTAGCTACGAACTCCTGACGCTGTCGCCGGTCGAGTGGCATGCGCGCGCAGTCGGGAGCAACTCTCGCGTCTGCCTGCTGGCCGTGCCCCTGCTGTCTGTCGCCCCCCTCGCTGCGCTGCTCGCGGCGTTGCGCGCAGGCGCCCCCCGCTCGCCTTCCGCGGCCGGGGCCGTAGCAGGATTATTGGCCGGAGCACTCGGAGCAACGCTGTATGCCGCACACTGCATCGACGATTCGCCATTGTTCGTGGCCCTCTGGTACACACCCGGCATCGCCCTGGTGGCACTGCTCGGCGCCGTCGCCGGACATCGAGGGCTGCGGTGGTGAGGCAAGTGCCGGCGTTGCAGCGTGCAGGACCGCCCGACAAGGCGGCTGGATGCGGAAAGCCCCCGTGCTCTCCGGGGGCATTCGGCGTCGGAACGCGGCTCGGGAGACTGCTCGAATGCTTCACCCAACCGAATGCACAAACTATCTTCGCAACGTCGGCGATGCTTCGACTTAAGTCGCAAAGACTCGAGCGATCGCAAGGTCGCCGAGTTGTCCGGCGGCCACCAGGAGCCGCGACACGGTCAAGGCTCCGTCGCCAGCGATTTCCTCGAGTGTGCCTTGCACTCGCCCGAACCTGGCGTCCTGCCGGGCGAGCCAATCCTCGACGCAGAGGGTAGCACCCGCGCGAATGGCCTCACGCGTGAGGGCGGCCTGCGCGCCTGCGAGCTGGCTCAGTGCCTGTGCGACGGCCAGCCGGTCATAGTAGTCGGGCGTCGCCATCGAGCCGGCCTTGGCGGCGAGGTCGGCGATGCGCAGGTGCTCGCCGATTGCCAGATAGGCCCGCGCCGTTTCAGACGGAGACGTGCCGGTCTCCTCGGCGATCGTCGTGATGGGCGGCGCTAGCCCCAGCACGTCGAGCACGGCGGCATCCCACGCCAGGTCGGACGGCACGCCGCCCTGTGCGAGCCGGTTAGTCTCGACATCGAGCTGCGTCTTGCGGCGCGCCGGCAGGATGTCGGCCAACGCGGGCTTCAGCGCCGCCACCCCGGCACGATGCCTGGCGATGGTGCCGCCGAGATTGGACAGCACGTTGCCGTCACGCAGGAACCACAAGGTCTGCGTGTTCACGAGGTTCTGCGTTGCCTGATACAGCGCCAGCTGCGCGGCGCCTTGCACTTTGCCGTCGAGTGCGTCGATCTTCTGCCACAACTGCGGCAGCTCGAATACCTCGCGGGCGGCGAGGAACGCGTGAGCGACGTTCGCGGTGGTGCGGCTGGTTTCGTCCGCCAGCCGCACCGCCATGGCCGGCCCGCCGCGATTGACGATGGCATTGGTGAGGCCGAGCGCGATGATCTCGCGCCGCAGGCTGTGCCGCGCAATGTCGTCGGCATATCCCTCGCGCAGCAGCGCCGGAAAATAGCCGAGCAGCCAGGTCTCGAGCTGCGGCTCGTCGGGCACGGGGCTCGCGAGAATGTCCTCCTGCAGGGCGATCTTGGCATAGCTCAGCAGAACGGCCAGCTCCGGCCGCGTGAGGCCGCGCCCGTTGCGGACGAGCTCGCGCAGATCGGCGTCGGACGGCAGGGCCTCGAGCCCGCGCTCGAACAGCTTGCGTGTTTCCAGCGACCGCATCAGCAGGGCATAGTCGGCCAGCTCGCGGGCGCTGCGCCGTTCCGCCAGGCTGAGCGCCAGCGACTGCTGGTAGTTGTTGCGCAGGGATGCCTCGGCGACGTCGTCGGTCATGGCCGCGAGCAGCTTGTTGCGGGCGGACACGGGGAGCCTGCCCGAGCGTGTCGCTGCGCCCAGCGCGATCTTGATGTTGACCTCCTGGTCGGAGGTGTTCACGCCCGCCGAATTGTCGATGAAGTCGGTGTTGATCCGGCCCCCGCGCGTGGTGAACTCGACGCGGGCGCGCTGCGTCACGCCGAGGTTGGCGCCCTCGCCGATCACCTTGGCCCTGATTTCGGCTGCCGTGACGCGAATGGGATCATTGGCGCGGTCGCCGGCATCGGCGTCGCTCTCGGCGGCGGCGCGGATGTAGGTGCCGATGCCGCCGAACCACAGCAGATCGGTCTGGCACTTGAGGATGGCGCGCATCAGCTCGTAGGGCGCGAGGCTCGCCGCTTCGATGCCGAGCAGGGCGCGGATCTCCTCGCTCAGCGCGATCGATTTCGAGGTGCGCGGGAATACGCCGCCACCCCTGGAGATCTTGGTCTTGTCGTAGTCCTGCCAGCTCGAGCGCGGCAGATCGAACAGCCGCCTGCGCTCGGCGAGACTGCCGACTGGCGGGCTGGGGTCGATGAAGATATCCCGGTGATCGAAGGCGGCGACCAGCTGGATGTGCTCAGACAGCAGCATGCCGTTGCCGAACACGTCGCCCGACATGTCGCCGACGCCCACGACGCGGAACGGCTCGTGCTGGATATCCCTATCCATCTCGCGGAAGTGGCGCTTGACGCACTCCCAGGCCCCGCGGGCGGTGATCGCCATCTTCTTGTGGTCGTAACCAGCCGAGCCGCCGGAGGCGAAGGCGTCGTCCAGCCAGAAGCCGTGCGCGGCGGAAATCTCGTTGGCGATGTCGGAGAAGGTGGCGGTGCCCTTGTCGGCAGCGACCACGAGATAGGGATCATCGCCGTCGTGGCGCACCAGGTTGCGCGGCGGAATCACCTTTCCGTCCTTGATGTTGTCGGTGATGTCGAGCAGGGCGGAGATGAAGATGCGATAGGCGGCGATGCCCTCCTTCTGGATCTCCTCGCGGCCACCTGTGCGCGGCAGCTGCTTGGGCAGGAAGCCGCCCTTGGCGCCCGAGGGCACGATCACCGCGTTCTTCACCAACTGCGCGCGCACCAGTCCGAGCACCTCGGTGCGGAAGTCCTGGGCGCGGTCCGACCAGCGGACGCCGCCGCGCGCGATCGGCGCAAAGCGCAGATGGATGCCTTCGACGCGGGGCGAATAGATCCAGACCTCGCGGAAGGGGCGTGGCTGCGGCGCCGCCTCCACCGCTTGGCTGTCGAGCTTGAAGGCCAGCGTCGAGGGCAGCTTTTGCGACGCATCGGGCTGGTAGAAGCTCGTGCGCACCGTGGCGCCGACGAGGTTCAGGAACTGCCGCAGGATGCGATCCTCGTCCAGGCTCGGCACGCCGGCGAGCGCACCATCGATGCGCTCGCGGATTGTCGCCTCGGCAGCCTCGCATGCCGATGCGGTCATGCGGCGGACCGGGTCGAAGCGAACGTGAAACAGCTCCAGCAGGTCACGGGCGAGCCCAGCGTGGCGATTGAGGGTTTCCGCCAGGTAGCGCAGCCCGAACGGCGAGCCGAGCTGGCGCAGGTAGGCGGCATACCCTCTCAGCACCGCGACCTCGCGCCAATCGGCGCCCGCGGAGACGATCAGGCGGTTGAAGCCATCGTTGTCGGCATCGTCGCGAAAGACCGAGAGGAAGCAGCCCTCGAGCCGCTTGTCGTGGCGCGTCAGATCGATGGCGGCGCCGTCGGCGGTCTCCAGCAGCATGTCGTGCAGGGCGACCTCACGCGCAGCGTCCGCGAACTGCGGCATGATGCGATAGGACCGCTCGTCGATTGCAGAGAACCCGAGGTTTTCCAGCACAGGCACCCGCTCCGACAGGCTGATCGGCGCCCCGAAGCGATAGACGGCGGCGTGCAGCCGGTTCAGCGGTGCACCACGCTGGCGATAAAAATCGATGGCGACCGGCTGATCGGGCCCGAGCCGCTCGATGCGATTGATGTCCTGGAGTGCGCGCTCGGGCGGGAAGGTCTCCTGGTAGCCAGCCGAGAAGGCGGCGCCATACTTGGCTTGCAGCGCCTCGGCGCGCTCCCCCTCCTGCGCGAGCGCGTCCGCGAGTCGGTCCTCCCACGTGCGCACGACGTCGGCGACGCGTGCCTCCAGCTCGGCGGCATCGACGATGGGCGTGGCCCCCGCATAGCGGCCGACGATGAACTGCACCCGCACCAGCGGGCCCTCCAGCGGGAAGTAGGGGTAAAAGGCAGAGATGCGGCCGTTGTAGCATTGCGACAGCAGCACGCCGATGCTCTCGCGCACGGAGCTGCTGTAGCGGTCGCGCGGCACATAGGCGAGCGCCGACACGAAGCGGTCGAAGCGATCGACGCGCGCGAACACGCGCACTCGCGGCCGCGTCTCGAGGTCGAGTATACCCTCGGTCCACTCCTGCAGCTGCGTCACGCCGATCTGGAACAGCTCGTCGCGCGGAAAGGTGTCGAGGATGTTCAGCAGCGCTTTGCCGTCGTGACTGGCAGGCGGATGGCCGGAGGCCGCGACCACGGTATCGACCTTGTGGCGCAGAAGCGGGATCTGGCTCGCCGAGCGCACGTAAGCCTGCGAGGTGAACAGGCCGACGATGCGGATCTCGCCCTTGGGCTTGCCGTCGGGTCGAAAGGTCTTGATGCCGATGTAGTCCATGTGCGCGCGCCGGTGCACGCGGCTCGAGACATTGGCTTTGGTGATGATCAGCGGCGCCGGCGCAAAGAAGAAGCGCCGCACCTCGGGCGTCATCGCGACGAGCTCGGTGCCGCGGCGCAGCACGTGCACCGCCGCGTCGCGCAGCACGCCCAACCCCTCCTCGCCGGTCGGCGCCAGATCGCCGGTCTCCGCGTCACCCTCGAGCGCGAATGCGCGCAGGCCGAGGAAAGTGAAGTTGCCTTGCTCGAGCCACAAGAGGAACTCGAGTGATTCCTTCAGCAGGTCAGGCGGGACGGTCGAGGGGGCCGCCTCGAGCTCGCGGATCGCGGCCCTGAGGCGCTGCAGCATCGGCCGCCAGTCGGCGACCACCACCCGCACATCGGCGAGGATCGCGGAGAGCGCATCGGCAATGTCATGCGCCTGCGCTTCGGAGAAGGCCTTCACGTGGATGGCGATGTAGCTTTCCTGGTGCCCGTCGCTCCCGCCGTCGAGTGTCGTGATTGCCTGCAGGCGTCCGGACTTGTCGCGACGGGTCTTGAAGATCGGATGCAGCAACAGCTCGACGTTGAGGCCGCGCGCTTGGATCTCGCCCAGCACCGAGTCGATCAGGAACGGCATGTCGTCGTTGAGGATCTCGATCACGGAGCCGGCGCTGGCGGCGCAATCGGCCGCCGTCGGGGCTTGGCGAATGCGCAGCTTGTGCCGGCCCGCCGGCTTGTCCGCGATGAACTCGAATGCCGCGCTCGCATTGCCGGCGAGCCACGCCGGCGACATGGCAGCAAGGCCGTTCAGGCTCTTGCTGCCATACAGCAGAGGGACAAACGACGACGCCTGCGACGTCTCGCCGAGCGCTCTTTGTACACGCTGGACGAGAATGTTTGGCGTCATCGACTTGGCGAGCACCATGGCGCTCCTCCCGTGGCGAGCCAAAGTGTGGGCCCGCTGGCCAGGATTGACAATGCGCATGATCGGCCGTTGACAATCGTGTGACACACCTGCGATGGCGGGGTTGAGCGAGGAGACGCGGCATGGCGAAGAAAGAACACATCATGGCGCTCGACGCCGGGCCGCAGAATACACTCGAGCCCGATATGCAGGCCTATTTCGCCAAGTGCCAGGAAAAGCTCGGCTTCGTCCCCAACGTGTTCAAGGCGTACGCCTTCGACAACGCCAAGCTGAAAGCCTTCATTCTGATGGCCGACGACTTGATGCTGGGCGACAGTGGCCTCTCCAAGCTGGAGCGGGAAATGATCGCGGTCGCGGTCAGCTCCATCAACCACTGTCACTATTGCCTGACCTCGCACGGAGCAGCCGTCCGTCAGCGTGCTCAGGATCCCGAGATGGGTGAGCTGATCGCGCAGAACTACCGCGCCGCCGACCTGCCAAGGCGGCAGAAGGCCATGCTCGATTTCGCGGCCAAGCTCACCGAAGCGCCCGCCAAGATCGAGGAGGAGGATCGCCAGCAGCTCCGCAAGGCCGGCTTCAGCGACCGCGACATCTGGGACATCGCCGCCGTCGCCTCCTTCTACAATATGTCGAACCGCCTCGCCGCGGCAGCCGACATCAGGCCCAACCGGGACTACCACTATATCCTGCGCGAGGAGCCCAACGCCGGAGCGGGACGGTCGGTCCAGACCAGGCCGCACCAGCACGCCGCAGCGCGGGCGCGGGGAAAGCGGGCCGAATAAATCGCGCCTTCCTCCCGCCGGGCCTTGAAAGCGACACCCGGAGTCTGCCACATTCGCCCAGCACACCAATTGAGCTCAAACAGCACCCCGGGTCGGGCGGGGCGCGAACGGACCAGTGCGGGGCATGCGCAACAGCGTAGCGGTCATGAACACAAAGGGGGGCGTCGGCAAATCCACGCTCGTCCTCGCCGTTGCGGAGACGCTGTCCGCCCTCTTCCGCAAAAACGTGCTGATCATCGATTCCGATTCGCAGGCCAGCGTCAGCGGCATGCTGCTGTCGGCCGCCAACCTGCATCGCCTGCAGTCGGACGGCCTCACCGTCGTCGACCTGCTGGTGGCCAGCGTCCTCAACAACGTGGCGGTCGACTGGCCGCGCTTCGTGGTCGGCGGCGTCTCCGACGTCGACGAGGCGCGCACGGTCTACCTGATCCCGAGCGACATGCAGCTCACTTTGTTCGAGCGCGAGGTCTCCAAGGAGAGCCTGCACGCGCGGCTGCGCACCAGCATCGGCGCGCTCCTCAACCACGTGCGCGGCGTGTTCGACGTCATCCTGATCGACTGCCCGCCCGGCCTGTCCGTGCTGACCGAATCGTGGCTGCGCGAGGCGGATTTCCACATCTCGCCAACCAAGCCCGACTATGTTTCGACCTGCGGGTTGGAGGTGTTCCGCCGCTTCAGGGGTCTGAACCCGGAGATGGGCTTTGCCGAGAATCTCGGCGTCATCATCAACATGCGCGACCAGCACTCGCCGGTCGAGGCCGACTACCAGAAATGGCTGAGCGACAACACCGACAACCGGATGTTCACCCAGACCGTCCCGCGCACGACCGCATTGCAGCATGCCTCGCATCTGAGCCCGGTGGAGCGCTCCTACGTGGCGAAGTATCCAGGCGACTCCGGCACGGCCCTGCGCGCCATCTGCCAGGAGCTGATGAGCCGGCTCGACGCCGCCAATGCCGCCAATCCACATATGCCGCCTGCTCCCGCTCACGCACCCGCAAAGTCTCAGGCGTCCTAAGGCCATTTGCGCTCTTGGCCCGCAGCTCGCCGCGGCTACCGATCCGGCAGAAATCGCCATGGCCTCCACCGTCTTCGACTCCGACATCTTTCGCGACGCGTTCGGCGCGCCCGCCATGCGCGAGGTCTTTTCGGATGCTTCGGCCATCGGCCGCTACGTCGAGGTGGA
>Ga0247727_10005651_pt1 | contig 25192 bp, 31 predicted proteins | sample WisWelCaveWW1625_FD_202498 | JGI IMG/M metagenome (GOLD analysis project Ga0247727, IMG submission 202498) | Biofilm microbial communities from Wishing Well Cave, Virginia, United States - WW16-25 | ecosystem: Environmental > Aquatic > Deep subsurface > Groundwater > Cave microbial mat | place...
CAATCGGCAGAAGTCGAAGGTGCGGGCGCGGATCGAACAGGTGTTTGGGTCCAGGAGCCAATCGATGAAGGGCTTCTACCTGCGCTACATTGGGAAGCGGCGCAACGCGGCGGCGATGGGCTTGATCAATCTGATCGACAACCTGGCCCGCTATGAACCAATCGTGCGGTTGCAGTTGGTCCCGTTGCGAGCCGTCTGAAAACGAAGCGTCAACGAACCGAAACCAGAAACCAACGTCAGAAAATCAACAACGAAAGGCAAGACCATGACCGACAAAACACAAAAACACGTTCCGCAACCCCCAACAGGGTTCCGAAAAGCAGTTATCGGAGGTTCCCTTACCATTGTCGAAATCCTCTTCCGATCGCACTCGACCATCCCCATGCCAGCTCTTGGAGACGCCATGTTCCACCATCATTTTCTTGGATTCGAACTTGGCGGGCATGCCATCAAGGTGGAGCACCAACAAACTCCCATCCCGCATGATTTTGGCCATCAATTCGTGGCGGTGCTGAGGCGAGAGATCCTTGTACGGGTTTCGGTCGGTCGGCGGGTTATAGACAAACACCTTCGGATTGCTCAGACATTCCTTCACAAAGGCGCGGGCGGAAGCCGCATAGTCCTCTTCCCCGCACGCGGCGGCGATGAAGAAGCAGCAAACTCCCACCGGCAAGAAGTGCCGAATCATGGCGTAACCTCCATCACTTCGATCTTCTCGCGCGTGGCGACACCCACACCGAGTTGGCCGACAGCGACGATGTGCGCGGCGCGTTTGTCGATGGCCGGCACATGGGCTTCTTTGCGCTTCTTCTCGATTTTCTCCAAGCACAGGGTATCCACCGCGACCGGGTCACGGCTGAACAACAACTCGCCGGCCGGCCATGAGTATTGCGGTTTGAACGATGGGCCGCCGGCATAGCCGCCCACCAGCGCGTCCAGGATGTTGAGCACCAGCTTGTCTTTGATGGCGGCGGCGACGCACATCTCGGCGATCTCGCTCTCGCCGCGGCCGGTGAGTTCGAAGCGGCGGGCGTTGTCCACCGCGCCGAGCGAAATATTGTGGAGGCAGCCGGACAGGCCGTAGGTTTCGTGGTCGAGCAGCACCGGCATGTTGATCAGCTTCGTCACGGTCCGCGTGAGCAACCGGGGCAGATGGGAGCGCTCGCTGATCCCGCTGGCGTCGCGTCCGAATTCCAGATCGCCCCAGATGAGTTTGCCCACGACCTTGGACTCGAAAACCATGGCTTCGTCCCAACCCGTGTCCTCAATGACCGCGCGCACTTGAATGGGCGCGTCGAATCGATAGCCGGCCGCCCGCAATTTGGCGGGGTCAACGTCCCAGACGATGATGTTGGTGGCCACGACGCCGGCGGACTGTAAGCCCGCCGCGACAGCCTCCAGCAACGCTTCGTGCGGCGCGTGCAGCGGCGCGGCGCGGACGTTCACCTTGATGCCGACCACGTCGTTGCTGCCGGCAAACACCGACCAGGCAGTTGCGTCAGTGGTTTGGCCGGTAAGTGTCTGAATGCCCTTCGAAACCATCACGCGCACACGTGCGGCGTCCACGTCCAGGCCCGTTACCGCCGCGGGATCGCGCACCACCACGACGCGCTCGCCGGCGAACGCCACCTGTGTTACAAAAACCAGCATCCAGACCAATCTCATGACGGGCGAATGTAAAAGATGAACGCGCCGATGCCAAGACGCCGTTTTGGGCGCACGGAACTGGCGATGCCGGTCTTCTCGTGCGGCGGGATGCGCTATCAGCATGCCTGGACGGATGTCGAGGAGCAGGAAATCCCCGCCGAAAGCCACCGCAAAGTCGAGGCCACCATCCATCGCGCGCTCGAACTCGGCATCAATCACATCGAAACCGCGCGCGGCTATGGTTGTAGCGAGCGACAACTCGGGCACGTCCTGCCGGCCCTGCCGCGCGAGAAGATCATTGTGCAGACCAAGGTTGGTCCGAGTGCCAACCCGAAAGAGTTCTTCGAGACGTTCGACAAGTCCATGTCGCGGCTGCGACTGGAGTACGTGGACTTGCTCGCCTTGCACGGTGTCAACAATGACGAAGTGCTCGATTGGTCAATCCGCAAAGGCGGCTGTCTGGAAGCGGCGCTCCAGTTGAAGAAACAGGGCCGCTGTCGGTTCGTGGGATTCTCGACGCATGCCCCGCCGCGCGTGATCTGCGCCGCGATCGAGACCAGGGCGTTCGATTACGTCAATCTGCACTGGTACTGGGTCAACAACTTCACGTGGCCGGCCATCGAGGCGGCGGCGCGGCACGACATGGGCGTGTTCATCATCAGCCCGAGCGACAAGGGCGGCAAACTGTACGAACCGCCGGAGAAACTGCGAAAACTCTGTGCGCCGTTGACGCCGATTCAGTTCAATGACCTTTACTGTCTCGCCCGCCCGCAAGTCCACACACTCAGCATCGGCGCGGCGCGACCGGGCGATTTCGATGAACACGTCGCCGCGCTGAGTCAACCGGACGTTTCCACCATCATCGCGCCGCGGCTCCGCGAAGAGTTGGAGTGCGTCCATGGCCGGGAATGGATGGACCACTGGCATGAAGGAATCCCGGAATGGCAGAACGTCCCCGGCCAGATCAACGTGCATGAGATACTGCGTCTTTGGACCTTCGCCAAAGCGCTCGATATGACCGCGTGGGGGAAATTTCGGTACAACCTTCTCGGCCAAGGGGATCACTGGTTTCCCGGCAAGAACGCCGCCAGCGTCGATGCCGCCGCGATTCGCATTGCGCTCAAGGCCAATCGCTTTGCCGACCGCATTCCCGGCATCCTCGCCGAAGCGCATCGGCTGCTCTGGGAAGCGCCGAAGAAACGTCTCAGCCAATCTTGACCCCCCACCGCCGTCTTCCAATTCCGTGTTTTGATGTGACATATGTCACACGAAAACACGGAATTGAAGGCGGTCCGATAGGTTCACGGGAGGATCAGCCGCACCGCCGCCACGGCGGCGAGCACCATCACCAATGCGGTGAAGGCCGCCTGCGAAATTCGCGGCAGCGCCCACTTGCCAGCGAACGCGCCGGCGGCGATCAGAGGCACCATCAACAGGTCAAACCAAAGTGTGTCCGCCGTGATGATCCCGAGCGCCGCGAAGATCGGGACTTTGCTCAGGTTGATGATGAAGAAATACCACACGATCGTGCCCATGAACTCGTTCTTCACCAGTCCGCGGCTCAGGAAATAGATCGTCATGATGGGACCGGCGACGTTGCCGAGCGTGGTCGCGAAGCCGGCGGCCATGCCAGTGACAGCGCCAAACGCCCAGTGATGCGGGAGTTCCTGCCAATCGAAGTGCCGGCGCGCGAGATCCACCGCGATCATCGCCAGCACGAGCCATCCCAGCGCCGGCTCCAGCTCGGCATTGTTAAACTTCGCCAGTGCCCACGCGCCCGGGATCGTTCCCACCAGCACCCACGGGAACAACGGCCAGAGCTTGTTCCACTGCGCGTGCCGCCGATAAAACGCCACGCCGAACACGTCGCCGACGATCAGCATGACCAACACCGCGCCGACCGAGAGTTTCGCGGGAAACACCACCGCCATCAGCGGCACGATCAGAATCCCGAGTCCCGGCACGCCCGTCTTGGAGAAACCGACAAGGAATGCCGCGAGACCGCCGAGCAGCCAGTCGTGGGTGGTCATCCGGTGGGAGCGACATTCTTGTCGCGACCGGGCCCTTGGGCATTGATTTCCTCCAACGCCAAGTACAACGCGTGCGTGCCCTTCTTGCCGTGGCCGAGTTCCTGAACATTCCGGTAAAGCTCGTGCGCCAGCGCCAGACCGGGCATCTTGATTCCCATCCGCTTGGACTCCTCCAACGCGATTCCCATGTCCTTCACGAAATGGTCCGCCATGAAGCCCGGATCAAAATTCCCCTTCAAGATGCGTGGCGCGAGATTCTCGAGCGTCCAACACCCGGCCGCGCCCGGGCGAATCGAACTCAGCATTGTCTCCAGATCCAACCCGGCTTTCTTCCCGTACAGCAACCCTTCGCACACGCCGATCATCGTGCCGGCAATCACAATCTGGTTGCACATCTTCGTGTGCTGACCCGCCCCTGGGCCGCCCTGATGGACGATGGTCTTGCCCATCAACTGAAACAGCGGCATCACTTTCTCCACCGCTTCCTTGTCGCCACCCACCATGATCGAGAGCGTCGCGTTGCGCGCTCCAACGTCCCCACCCGAGACGGGCGCATCAATCGCCGTCATCCCCTTCTTCTTCGCTGCCGCGTGAATCTCCTGCGACAAGCTCGGGGAGGTCGTCGTCATGTCCACCGCAGTCTTCCCGGCACCACTCCGACACTCCAACACTCCATTACTCCCCAAGTAGACTTCGCGCACATCGTTCGGAAACCCGACCATCGTGAACACGATGTCCGATTGCTCCGTTACTGCGCGCGGCGAGTCCGCCCACTGCGCGCCCTTGTCCAAAAGCGACTGCGTCTTCGCCTTCGTGCGGTTGAACACCGTGGCCCGGTATCCCTTGGCCATCAAATGCCCGCACATCGAAATGCCCATGACGCCTGTGCCAATCCAGCCGATTTGTTCATGTTGTATGTTCATATCGTCGTGCTTGAGATGTACGTTCCGTTTCGCCGCCAGACAAGACTATGCCCTTTGATAAGGCACGTGAACCTGAGCCAGCATGGGAAAATGTCTCTTGTTCGAGCTCACCAACTCCGCCTGACGTACTTCACAGGTGGCTGCGATCACGGCATCCGCTAGGCCGGTACCGTGCGACCGGTCGTAGTCGCGACGGAACAAGCCGCCTTTGACCGCGATGTCCCGGCTTACCGCCACGATTTCGAAGGCGGTGATGAACGTGTCCAACGCCTGCCGCTCGCTGCCGTCACGCCCGCCCGCATACAGTTCGGCGACTGACACCGCGGAAATCAGTAGCGGCACCGTCTGTCCTTCGACGTACGTGATGGCTTCAGCGCGGCCGCGGAGGTAATCAATCAGAACATCGGTATCGAGCAGTAGTCGTTCAGCCATTGGCCGTCCAGACGGACTTCAGCAGCGTTCCCATTCCGGGCGCAACTGCTCCAGCGTGGGCAAATCTCGGCGGTCCTTCCAGATGCCGCACGCCCGCTGCAGCACCTCGCGCCGGGCCTCAGGCTGCGAACGCACCAGGAGTTGGTCAACAGCTTCACGTAACAACTGCTCCTCGGTCTTACCCGTGCGCCTGGCCAAATCGCGCAACACCTCTCCTTCGGCATCCGTCAGCACGATCTTCGCGGTGGTCATACCCCTATCCTACTGAAACACAAAACCGATGGCAAACCCTTGTTCGCCCACCGGTAGGAAATTACCGCTCCACCCGAAACGTGATGTCCTTCTTCTCATCCCCGCCGTCATCGACTCCATCCTCGCCAGTACTGTACACGACGTAGCCTTTGTCGAGCCTCTTGTAGCGGAGCGGCTGCCCGTCGAAGGGGTCAGCGGGCAGGGCGTGAAGAAATGGCTCGTCGAGTTTGTCCGGGAGTGTTCCGTGCGCGAGCCGCCACCGTTCGACAGCAAGCGCGACGATAGCGACGTGGAGGGAGCCAACGTGCTTGGCATCATGTCCGAGCACCGGTTTGTACAGGCTCGGCACAAGCAGGCGTGTGTAGAACCAGCCTTTTGGCAACGTGGCCGCTCGATCTTCCATAGTCTTGGCATCTTCAAGCCGCTTGGGATAAGGCTGTGCCAGCGCCCTCAGGTAGCCCTCCGTGATCTCCAAGAAGGCCAAGTAATCTTCATCCAGCCGCCCGTCAACCTTGTATTGGGAAAACTCGACAGGCTCCAATGTCGGGTCGCCAGTCAAAAATGCCATTTCCTCTGGCTTCATCTTTCCAGATTGAAGCTGTCCGAACGCATCAATGATCAAATAGCGTTCCCCTGCAAAGGCTCGCATCAGAGACGACGCGTCTTCCGCGTTTCTGAAAGCGGTCTGCAATTGAACTAACTGGTCCTCGTTGAAAGCAGTACGCGAGAGAATTTGGTTAAGCGTATGCAGGCCGGTTCCGTCACACGCAAACCGGACGAGTTGGGAAACCAATAGAGGCTCATTTGCCAGTGATCTGGCCAGCCCAAGCAAAGCGAGCAAAGATTTCGTGGCCGATGCCGGTCGGTCATTCTCTGCTTCGAGGATGGCTTCCAAGCCTAGCATGCGCGCTCCCTTTCGCACATGGCTGAGATGCGCCAAATCACTCCGAAATCCCTTGCTGATGTCGACTGGATACCGGCTCAGTTTGAACCCCGCGCCCTCGTGTAACAGTTCGAAGGCCTCGCCATTAGCCGCCAAATATGCAGCGATGGTCTCCTTCATCTGCTCAGGAAGCGCGACACTCCGCGAGGGCATTACGCCTTGGCCCTCCCATGGCAATTGCTCCGTCTCTGGTCGTTTGGCCCCCAAGGCCGCTGAAAGTGCCCAAACGCCTTCAGGAACACTTCTGCGCCATTGTCGCCCGCCGGAGGCCGCTGATACCATTTCTCCAAGTCGAGGAGTGTTACGGGGTAACCTTGTTGGCGAATCTCAGCGAGTTTGAATTCGACCATCTGACTCAGGGTGGTGGCAGAAATGCGAGGCGCTCCAAGGAAAACCAGAGCACCAACCAAACTGGCCTTTCTCTTGAGAGTCATGGCGGCAGCAACATACCCCGGATCGGCCGGTCGCGACAAGAATGTCGCTCCCACCTTGCAACTCAAAGACTGTTGTAGCCGCGCGCGATGAGCGCGGCGGGTCCGGGGGGACGTTCCCGCCGCGGTCAACGACCGCGGCTACAGATTAAGATCGAGCTGATTCCCGGGCGGGCGGCGGAACGCGGCGGTGGAAAGACTGGGGCCGTGTTCGGGGATGCCGGCCTTGCGGCGGGCGACTTTGAAGACCTGTTGGATTTGCTCGGCGAAGATGCCTTGGCCGGTCATGCGCGAATTGAAATTCGGGTAGTTGAGTTTGCCGCCGCGGATGGCGCGAATTTGGGCGAGGACTTTTTCTTTGCGGAGCGGGAAATGTTGTTCGAGCCATTTCTCGAAGAGGTCGGCGACGCCGTACGGTAGCCGTAGGGGAACACAGCCCGCGAACTTCGCGCCCGCCTGGCCGGCAGCGGCGATGATAGCGGGAAGTTCGTGATCGGTCAGGCCGGGGATCACGGGCGCGACCATGACACCGGCGGGGACGCCAGCGGCGTTGAGTTTGGCGATGGTGTCGAGCCGGCTGGCGGGGCGGGCGGTACGCGGTTCCATGATGCCCGCCAGGTCGGGGTCGAGCGTGGTCACCGAAACGTAAACCGCAACTGCGTCGTGGCGGGCGAGTTCCTGAAGGAGATCGAGGTCGCGGGTGACGAGATGGTTTTTGGTGACGATGCCGACGGGGTTGCGGAACTCCGCCAGCACTTCGAGGCAGCGGCGGGTCAGCTTGAGTTTGCGTTCGATGGGCTGATAGCAATCGGTGACGCCGCTCATGGAGAGCGTCTGCGGTTTCCAGCGAGGGGACGAGAGTTCTTGGCGGAGCAACTCGGGCGCATTTTCCTTCACCATGATCTTGGTTTCGAAATCCAGCCCGGCGGAGAAGCCGAGGTATTCGTGGTACGGCCGCGCGTAGCAGTAGATGCAGCCGTGCTCGCAGCCGCGGTAGGGATTGATGCTGGCGTCGAAGGGAATGTCAGGACTGTCGTTGTAGGTGATGAAGGATTTGGAGTGGTCGCGGAAGAACTGCGTTTCCGGCGATGGATCGTCCGGTTCGTCCGATTCCGCATCCCGCTCGTAATGGAGCGGTTCGAAACGGTTCGGTGGGCGTTCCGCGGCTCCGCGACCGTGAATGGATTTTGATCCCGTCATTGCCACTCGCCTAGACTAGTCGCGAAGTGTGATTGCGGCAAGAAGGCGGCCTCGGGCGCATCTTGGCACTACCACCATCCAGGAACGTGACGCGGGCCTTGTAGGGCGGGCACGTCCAACCCGCTGTCGTTCGCGGGTTGGTCTGCCCGCCGCCGGAACGCGTGATCACGGCCAACGGCGGGCAGACCGCAGCGAAACGACACGCTGCGGACGTGCCCGCCCTACAACGACTGACAGAGTCAGACGGCGACGCACGGTGGTAGTGCCAAGATGCGCCCGGCGGTCTCCATCTGCCCACTCGCTGATTGACCTTCGTTGGCCCGGTCGCTAGGGTCACGTGCCGATGCGGTACGAGGTGATCTTGGCGCGGAGTGCCGCCGAAGACTATCAGCGATTGGATGCGCGCTGGCGCTCTGCCGTGAAACAAGCGCTGGCAGTTCACCTGCAACACGAGCCGTTGAAGGTGAGTAAAAGCCGCATCAAGCGGTTGCGCGGGATGCGCCGACCACAATACCGGTTGCGGGTGGATGCAGTCCGGGTATTCTATGACGTGAATGAGGGGTTGCAACGCGTGGAAGTCATCGGCATTGTCCACAAGGAACAAGCCGGGCAATGGCTGCAACAGTACGGAGTGTCATCATGAGAACATGCACCTTGACCGAAGCCAGGAGTGACCTGGAGCGGTTGATCAAACGCGCCCGCAAACAGGAGATTCTACTGACCCATCGCGGCAAACCGGCGGCAGTTGTGATCGGCTTAGAGGACGAAGACGATTTGTTCGACTATCAGTTGGAGCACGATCCGCGTTTCCTGAAACGCACCGCCAAGGCCCGTGAAGAGATCAAGCGCGGCAAGTTCGTGAAGCTGGCGGATTTGCCGGAATGATTCGGCTCCACGGGTCGGCGCGCTCTGGCGTTTATGGGAGTGCGGCGGCTCGACGACGCCTTGCCGTTCTCCCCTGCGTTGACTTCCCCAGCACGCTTCGTTAGCCTGCCGGCATGATTCGACGCTATTCCCGCGAGGCGATGCGGCAGATTTGGACGGAGGAGAACAAGTTCCGCATCTGGCTGGAGATTGAGATTTTGGCGTGCGCGGCGCGACGGATTCCGGCCAAAGCCCTCGCCACAATCAAACGCCGGGCGAAATTCTCGGTCGAACGCATCAACGAGATCGAGAAGACCACCAACCACGACGTGATCGCGTTCCTGTCGTGCGTCGCGGAGAACGTCGGGCCGGCCTCCCGGCACATCCATGAGGGTTTGACCTCCTCGGACGTGGGCGACACCGCGCTGGCGTATCAGATGACGCAGGCGATGGACATTCTGATTGCCGATGTGAAGCAATTGCGGAAGGTCGTTGCCGCGAAGGCGAAGAAGTACAAGTTCGTGCCGATGATGGGACGTACGCACGGGGTGCATGCCGAGCCGACCACGTTCGGCCTGAAAATGGCGTTGATGTACAACGAATTTGGCCGGGCACTCGAACGGCTCGAACGCGCCCGCGACGTCATGGCGGTCGGGAAGATTTCCGGCGCGGTCGGCACCCATGCGCATCTCAGTCCGAAGGTGGAAGCGTACGTCTGCAAGAAACTGGGGCTTCGGCCGGCCGCCATTTCGACGCAAATTCTCCAGCGCGACCGGCACGCGGAATACCTCGGCGCCATCGCGCTGGTCGGTTGCTCGATCGACCGCTGGGCGCAGGAGTTCCGGCATCTCCAGCGCACCGAGGTGCTGGAAGCCGAAGAGTTTTTCGCCGAAGGCCAGAAGGGCAGCAGCGCGATGCCGCACAAGCGCAACCCGATCACCTGCGAACGGCTTTGCGGCCTGGCCCGGGTGCTCCGCGGCAACGCGCTGGCCGCCATGGAAAACGTCGCCCTCTGGCACGAACGCGACATCTCGCACAGTTCGGTGGAACGCGTCATCCTGCCGGACTCGACGATGTTGCTCGACTACATGCTGGTGAAGCTGACCGACATCGTCGCCAAACTGCTGGTGTATCCCGCGCGGATGAAAACCAACCTCGAATCCAGCAAAGGACTGTTTTACTCCCAGGCCGTGTTGCTGGCGTTGACCAACAAAGGTCTGACGCGCGACGACGCTTACGCGCTGGTCCAACGCAACGCCATGAAGACGTGGGCCGACACCAAGACGTTCAAAGAATTCCTGCTGGCCGATGCCGACGTGTTGAAGCATCTCACTTCCCGCGAACTGGAGAAACTCTTCGACCTCAGCAAATACTTCAAGGAAGTGGATAACACCTTCAAGAAGGTTGGAATCAAGTGAAGCCCCGTCCGTTCAGTTGGTGGGACAAGCAGGAGTGGAAGCCGCAGCCACCCGCCGCCGCCGAGACGCGCCGGCCCGGTCATTCGGCGGAGAATCCTTCCGACGACCTGCCGCAGGGCGAGCAGAAATGGCGGCAGAACAATCCGAAGAAGCGTTCTACCACCCGACGCGGTTCGAGAAGCTGACTCCCGCCAGGAACTTTCCGCACGCCGCGGTGTCTGGTTTCGTTGAATAATCAACGAGCGCAAATCGTATCAACCGACACCATGGTCAGCCATCTCAAATCACGCCTGACGAGCAAGTCCGGCTTCCGCGTGCTGGTCATCGACGAGAACGAACAGAACCGGGCGGACACGTTGCGCGCGCTGGCCCGGAGCTGGCCGTTCCACCGCGAACTGCAAGTGATCTGGGCGCACGATACCAAGGACGCGCTCGCTCGGCTCCGCGAAGAACCGTGCACGCTCGTGCTGCTGAATCGTCACACCCGCGACCGCGACGTCGCCACCGAACTGCGCCGGCTGCGCGACCACGGGCTGCGGGTTCCGGTCGTCGTGGTTTCGGACCTGGCTTCCGCGGAGTTGATCGCCGAGTTGAAATTGCTGGCCGCCGTCCATTTGCCCCGGCAACAAATGAGCAAGGTGACGTTCCACGACGCGGTGGGCAATTCACTGCGGTTGCTGGGCCGGCTGCCGTCCGACACTCAACCCATCGCCGTGCGCTGAGTCCAAAGAGCGCAGCTCCTTGATTTGCGGCCACAGCCGCGCGGCGGCCAGCACCACCAGGATCGTGCCGATTCCGCCGGAGACCACCGACACCACCGGGCCGAACCAGGCCGCGACAAACCCCGATTCGAACTCACCCAGCTCGTTCGAGCAACTGATGAACACGGTATTCACCGCCGACACCCGGCCGCGCATTGCGTCCGGCGCGCTCAACTGCACCAGACTGTGCCGGATGACCACACTGATGTTGTCCAGGGCCCCACTGGCCACCAACATCACCAACGAAAACCAGAACCACCGCGACAAACCGAACCCGATCATCACCAGGCCGAATCCCGTCACCGCCCATAGCAACGCCCGGCCCGCGCGCCGAAACGGCGGCCGATGCGCGATCACCAACCCCATCCCGAACGCCCCGATCGCTGGCGCCGCCCGCAGCCAACCCAGTCCCGTCGGACCCACTGCCAGAATGTCCTTCGCATAAATCGGCAGCAACGCCGTCGCCCCGCCCAGCAACACCGCAAACATATCCAGCGTGATCGCCGCCAGCACCGCTTTCGTCCGCCACACAAACCCCAACCCCGCCAATACCGACGCCCACGTCACCGGCTCCGACGCGCGAATCACCGCCGGTGGCCTGACCCGCGTCACCAATGCCAGATTCAGCAGCGTCAACCCCGCCGTCAATCCGTACACCACCCCGGCCTGCCGGCCGAGCGCGATCAGCAGCCCACCCAGGGCCGGTCCTGCCACCGACGCCACCTGGTAGCTGGTCGTTTTCCACGTCACCGCGTTGCTGAACACCGCGCGCTCCACAAGCTGCGGCATCAACGCCGAACTGGCCGGCCACGTCAACGCCCGCGCCACCGCGGACAAAAACAACAGCCCGTACATCACCGACACCGGCCCCTGCGTGAACGACCCGTAGGCCAGCCCCGCCGAACACAGCGCCGTCAATCCCAGCCCCTGCATCACCAATCGCCGCCGATCCCAGCGGTCCGCCAACTGTCCGGCCGGTAACGCCAGCCCGATGACCGGCAACGCCTGCACCAGTCCCACCCACCCCAGCGCCATGGCCGATCCCGTCCGCTCGTACAATTCCCACCCGATCGCGACCGCCTGCATGTTTGACCCGATGGCCGCGAACAGTCCGCCGACGGCGTAAAGCCGGTAATCCCGGTTGCGCAGCGCCGCATACGGATCGTGTCGGTCTTGCATGGCCGCGCATCTTACCGGGACCGCCCCCCAAAACGAAGCAATTCAGCCCGTCACGCGACGAAAGAACGGACTGGAAATCGGCCCGCGACCGGCTACAATGTGAAGCACGACGATGAGCTGGAATCTTCGAAAAGTGGCGGGCCGTTCCGCCCAGAGCGTGGTTGAGTACGCGGTGATCCTCGCGCTGATCGCCATGATTTGCGTGGTGATCCTGCGCTCGATCGGGACGACCACCGCCAACTCGATGACCCCGGTCAACAACGCATTGAACGAGTAGCGGGAGTCCCGGCGTTTTTTGGCTGGCGTCCGGCGCGGGGTGGGCGTTAAATGCGCCGCGTGGGGAGCTTCGCTTCAAGGAGGGCGGGCTTCTCGCTGGCGGAGTTGTTCGTCGTCACCGCGATCATCGGTGTCATGGCGGCGATGCTGTTGCCGTCGTTGGCCCGCGCCAGAGAGAAATCCCGCAGGACCATCTGTGTCGCCCACCTGCGCCAAATCGGGCAGGTCACGACGATGTACCATGATGTGTATCGCGCGTTGCCCACCGAGGATTTTTCCGGTTACTTGATGTGGGACGGCGTGGACTACCTGCTGAACGGGCAGGTGGTGCGGGTGGGCGGTCCGCACTTGGCGCGAATCTATTTCTGTCCGTCGTCGCCTCTCTTCGAGGTGGATGATGCGGAAACCGGCATGCAGAATTTTGGCGTACCCGGCCAGATCACTGCCAGCACCTACGAATTGCGCGGTCTCGCGCAGGGCGGACCACGGACGCTGGACGGCCACCGGCTGGCCTGGATGGCCGACCTCGCTGGCAGTGCCCGCAATCACGCCGACGGCTTGACCGTGTTGCATACCGACGGGGCGGTGCAATTCATGACCGCACCGGCCGGGTGGACTCTGGCCGCGAGCAACGCGTGGTCGCAACTGGACCAGGAGATGGTGGCCGGCGGTCCGTGAGTAAAGAGAAATATTTTCGGTCGGGCCGTTGATTTTTGAGCGGGTTGGGTGTTTGTTTGTCTCAACAAGAGGGCCGAGGAGGGTTCGGGGAAATCAGAGAGGAGGATTGCCCGCATGCCAGCCAAATTAGACACAACACCGAAGCGGTTGCCGAGCCGCGCGGAGATTGCGAAGCGGGCCTACGAGTTGTATCTCGCCCGCGGCGGAGCGCCAGGCCACGACGTGGATGATTGGTTGCAAGCCGAGTACGACTTGATGCAACTGCCCATCCGCGAGATCGCCAAGCTCGACCCGCCAAGGGAAACGAAGAGTCCCGCCGGCAAGAAATCGCTCGTCACGTTGGTGCGCGCCGCGATGTATTTGTACTGAGGACGGTCGCCTACGGTTTGGAGGAGGCGGCGGTCGCGATGGTGACACGGGCGCGGAGACCGCCGCCTTCTTCCACTTGCAGATGTTCCGCCGTCAGTTCGCCTTCCAGCAGACCGCCACTACGGATGATGACCCGGCCGGTCGCCAGCACCGCGGCTCGCACCGTCCCGTGAATCTCCAAATCCCGCCACTGGGACGCTTGCCGAAACGTGACGTCCGCTTCGTCTCCCACCAACAGGTTTGGCGCGTGGATCGATCCTTCATCGAACTTTGCCCGCGGCCCGATCTCCAACCGCTCCAACGCCCGCACGGTGCCGGCCTCCAGTTTGCCGTCGAGCAAAACCGTTTTGCCCACCAGATCGCCCGCCTGCACCACGGCCTCCGGTTTGATGTGAATGCTCGCGGCGGTCTTCAACGGGCCAGACCACTTGCCGGTGATGATGTGATCGGTGAGATCGAGACTGGCGCGGCATTTCGAGCACGGGACCTTTTTCGCGCGACCGTGAAGCTGGAACGTATAGCCGCACTCGTAGCAGATGATGAACTGCTTGGTCGGGACGGTCTTTTTTCGGGGCCGCGCCGGCAGCGGCGCGCCGGAAACCGCGTCAGAATCCGCCGCGGTCCGGACCGCTTTCAGCGTCTGGTAGCTGTCGAGGACTTTGACTTTGCGCGGGTCAGCCATGAGCCGTCCGCAGTGGGATACGCGTCCCGCGTGTCTGAGCGCGGCGACCCGGACACGCGGGACGCGTATCCCACTGGCAATGACACCGCTCCCACCAGCCGCGGGTCAGCGTCACCTACCGTCGCCCGTAGGACTTCACTGTGGCGGCGGCGGCTTCCTCTTCTTCGTTCGGCGAATCGCCTTCCGCTTCGACCGCGGCCGGCAGGGCCTCGGCCGGGATGCTGATCGGTTGACCCGACGGGTTGACCTCGGAGCGACCGACAAACGTCACCCCATCTTCAACGGTCAGTCGCTTGGCCTTGATGTCGCCCGCGACGCGGGCAGTCGATTTCAGTTCGATGCGGTCTTTGGCGGTGATGTTGCCGTTGACGGCACCCTCGACGGAGACAGAATTCACCGACAAGTTGCCCTTGATCTTGGCTTCTTTGCCGATGACGGCGTCGCCCGAACAATGCATTTCGCCGTCCAGCTTGCCGTCGATGCGGACGGCGCCCGAACTGCGAATTGTGCCCTTGATCTCGACGTCGGTGGCGATGACGGACTGCGGGTTGGAATTGTTATCCATGATCCTACAACCTCCTTGTTCCTTGTTGCGGTGGGCAGCATGGCAGAAACCGGCCCCCAACACAACCGGAAATAGGGGTTGACGGAAAAAAGTTTTCTTGGTGTCCATTCTGATGTGGCCGTGATAAAGAAATCCCGTTCATGAAAGCCAAAATCATCGTCATGCCGAAACGCACGGTGCTCGACCCCCAGGGCAAAACCGTCAAGCACGCGCTCGAATCCATGAGCTTCCGCGGCGTCAAAGACGTCCGGATCGGCAAATTCATCGAGGTTGAAATCGAAGGCAGCGACCGCGCCGCGCTCCAAAAGAAAATGGACCAAGCCTGTCACGAGTTGTTGAGCAACCCGGTCATCGAAGAGTATTCGCTTGAGATCCAATGAAATTCGGCATCATCCAGTTCCCCGGCAGCAACTGCGACCAGGATGTCTTTCACGTGTTGGGCAACGTCCTTGATCAACCGACGCGCTACATCTGGCACAAAGACATCGCGCTCGGTGAGGTGGACTGCGTCGTCGTTCCCGGCGGCTTCAGCTACGGCGACTACCTGCGCACCGGCGCCATTGCTCGTTTCTCGCCGGCCATGCAAGCGGTGGCCGACCACGCCAAAGCCGGTGGGCTTGTCATCGGCATCTGCAACGGTTTCCAGATTCTCTGCGAAGCGCATCTGCTGCCGGGCGCGCTGATCCGCAACCGCCGCCTCAAGTTCATCTGCGACTGGATGCAGTTGCGCGTCGAAACCACCGACTCCCCATTCACCAACGCCTGCCGGAAAGGCCAGGTGCTGCGTCTGCCCATTGCGCACGGCGAAGGCTGCTACTTTGCCGAGCCGGCTGTCATCAAGCGGTTGCAGCGTGACGACCGCGTGCTGTTGCGCTACGTGGAAAATCCAAACGGCGCCGTGGACAACATTGCCGGCATCTGCAACGAAGGTCGCAACGTCTTCGGCCTCATGCCCCACCCCGAACGCGCCAGCGAAACGATCTTGGGAAGTGAAGACGGTCGTATGGTTTTTGAAAGCATCCTCCGCAGCGCCGTCGCCGTTAGGTAGGGCGCGACCGCCGGGCGCGCCGAGACTTGTGATCGCCGCTCACGCCGGAACGGCCAACGTCCGCAGTTTCTTTTCCACCGACGGAGGGAAATCCACGCGAACGAACATCTCATCGGGAAAGAGATAATCCTCGCCGTCCTCATCAATCACGCGGATCAGGGCATCCTTCGCGGCCTTGGCGTCCGGCAACACCTGATACACCTTCCCACGAATCAGGGAGGCCTCGTAATCGGCGTTGTCGAGGCAAAGGGCGAACCGCGGTTTAGTGGCTTTCATGGTTAGTCCCGATAGCGTTTGATCTTGATGTCTCGTTTACCAATACCGTGGGCCTCGTACCAATGCAACTCCACCTTGCGCAATTCTCCGTTGGCCAGCCGAACCGTCGCCACGCCCTTCAGCTTGCGCCAGCGCCCTTCGCCATATTGCTTCCGCAGATAACGCAGCACTCGAATTCCCGAGCCGGTGGCAATCGTCTCGACTTGCTGGATGGTGCCGACTACCTCGAATCGCATCGCCAGCCATCGTGAGAGATTGGCACATCCATGACAAGCCGGTAATCCGCCCCTTCCGCATCCTGGCCGCGCCTCGGAAAAAGCGTTTGTTTTTTGACGACGGGCCTTGTTCTATGGCGATGTTGGCATGAGCACGATCTTCAGTACTTTCCTCGGTGTTGCCGCCGGCTTTCTGTTGTATGTGATCATGCAGGCGGTGCCGGTGCCCATCATCAATGCCATGAGTTTGTGGATTGCCATTCTGTTTGGGTTTGGCACCGCAACCTATCTGGCCAGCAAGTGACTCCGATGAAGCGACGATCTTCTAGCAAGAACTGGCTACCGCTGGCGAAGACGCAGGAGCGGGCCGGTGAATTGCCGACGGGTGAGGCGTTTCGGCCGGAGTGGATTGATTTCGCGCACGGCATTCGCGTGGGCAACATCGAGCCGCACGAGCGGATCACGCAGATTCTGAAGTTCCACCTTGAGCAACGCTACCGGACGCCATTCGTGACCGACCGCTGGGGGCGCGGCGTGTACTGGCAGTGGATTTGTTGGTTGCCGCGCGCCAACCGCGAGGCCAAACCGGTTTCGAACAAGGTCAATTTCGGCTGCGCGAAGCTGTTCAGCTCCGTGGAGCAGGACACGAAAATCTTCAAGAGCGGTCTGCAGATCGAACGCGGCTACGCGGCCGGGCCGGAGCCGTATCCCGGTTGCCTGCTCCAGCCGGATTGGGACTGGCACCGGTTGATGAAGGCATCCGCGGCGCTCGACAAGGAGCTTCACCGTTTGCTTTGCCGGGAGGGCTTTGTGGCCGAGGTCGGCGATTGGGAGACCAATGCCGTTTTCACCAGGCAAAACTTCAAGTCCGCCCGGCAAATTCGCGACGCGGCGAGGAGATACTCGAAACGCGAGTGGGCAGGCTTCCAACTCTACTACCCGATGCCGGAGCGAGAGGTGCGCGCGTGTACCGGGTTGGAGTTGGTGAAGGCCGTTTGCGGCGTTTTCACGGAAGTCATCCCGGCCATGAATTTGTGCATGCAGGTCGCGTTGCGGACGTGCTAGTCTGCGCGGCGTGAAAATCACCAAGACGATCATTACCGCCGCCGGGAAAGGTTAGCGCACGCTGCCGCTGCAACGGCTGGTGGACCGCGACGGCGTCGTCAAGTCGGCGTTGGAGATCGTCATCGAAGAAGCCGTCAGCGCCGGAACCGAAGAGATTTGTTTGGTGGTCTGCCCGGGAGATGAGGACACCTTCCGCGCCGCGGCCGGCAACCAGGCTTCCCGGCTGCGTTTCGTTGCCCAGCCCGAACCGCTCGGCTACGGTCACGCGCTGTTTTGCGCGCGGAAGTTTGTCGGCGACGAACCATTTCTCCACCTCGTCAGCGACCATCTTTACGTCAGCGAGGCGGCGAAGCGTTGCGCGCAGCAACTGGTCGAAATTGCCACGCGCGAAAACTGCGCCGTCTCCGCCGTGCAGGCCACGCGCGAGAACATGCTGCCGTACTACGGCACGGTCGGCGGCCATCGCGTGCAAACCCAGCGTCAGCTTTACCAGATCGAGAACGTCATCGAAAAACCCACGCCGACCGAAGCCGAACAAAAACTCAGCGTGCCCGGTCTGCGCGCCGGCCATTATCTCTGTTTCTTCGGCATCCACGTGCTCACGCCCGCGGTCATGGACATCCTCGGAGAAACTGTCGCCGCGGTCGGTGACCGCGGTGGGATTCAACTTTCCCCGGCCCTGGCGAAGTTGGCGACCCGCGAACGCTACCTCGCCCTCGAAGTGCAAGGCGCGCGCTACAACATCGGCGTTCGCTACGGCCTGCTCACCGCCCAAATGGCGCTCGCGCTCAGCGGCAATGACCGCGACGAAGTCCTGACCCAACTGCTGGAATTGTTGGCCAAGCAGAAACGGGCATGAGCCAGCTCGTCTCCATCATCACCGCCAAAGACGCCGGCGTCCGCGACCAGTCCCTCGATGTCGCGGTGCGCGACGCCTCGCTCAAGGAGCTTTTGGCGGAGTGTGCGGCGCTCGATGCGTTTCGTCGGCAATCCGACAGCCTGTACGAACGGGTCCGGTCGTTGTTCTTCTTGTATGCGATCCACCGATTTCACCTGCCGGCGAAGCTCCGTTTGAATCGCAAAGGCTTCATCCCGTTCACCGGCCACGAGCATCTGCTGCAACGCCGGTTCGAGGAAGCGATTGACTGCTTTCTCGGCGTGCAGCAGGCGCAGGGGCCGAGCGATGCGATCGCCAGCGCGTTGGCCGCGGCGTATCACGAGTTGGGATTTCAAACGCTCGCCAATCAGGTCCGCCGCAGCGTGCGCTCCGTGCGCGGCAATCAATGGATGTTTCGCGTCGGCCACCCCGCCGACCATCCGCTGCGCATCCGACCGGAGTTGCGGCAGCGCGCTGCGGGGACGGGACCGTTCCCCGTGCTGCGGGAGCGGACGCCGGTGCGCATGGATCTGTCGCACAGCGGCTGGTCGGACATCTTTTTTCTCGGCATGGATTTCCCCGAAGGCGCGCGCGTGCTCAACATCTCGATCGACCTCGCCGTGCGCGGCCGCAACGAAGCGCCGCGCCCGCCGGTCGAAGCCTATCTGCGCGTGATCGACGAGCCGGTGTTGCGGTTGGCCAGCGTGGACCTCGGCCAAACGGTGGACATCCGCGATCTCGTCGATGTGTTCGACTTCGCGAAGGATTACCTCGGTCTGTTGAAAGCCGCGGTCATTGCCGCCGGGCGTCGAAGGCTCGGGCGAAAACCTGGCCGAACTTCTCGGACGCGTGGTTGGCCCCGGCCTGGGTTTGGAAATCGTCAGCAACGTCCACCACATCCCCAAAGGCTCGCGGCTCGCGGTCTCGACCAAATTACTGGCTTGTCTGATTTCCGTCTGCATGCGCGCGACCGGCCAGGCGCAATCGCTGACGGGCGGGTTGACCGAGGACGAACGCCGGCTGGTCGCCGCCCGCGCGATTCTCGGGGAATGGCTCGGCGGTTCGGGCGGCGGCTGGCAGGACTCCGGCGGCGTGTGGCCGGGCGCGAAACTCATCCAAGGCGTTTTGGCACAGGAAGACGATCCCGAATCCGGCATCAGCCGGGGCCGACTCTTGCCAAACCACACTCCGCTGACCGTTGGCGCACAACTGCAAGACTCGCTCGTCCTCGTCCACGGCGGCATGGCGCAGAACGTCGGACCGATTTTGGAGATGGTGACGGAGAAATATCTGCTCCGCTCCGAAACCGAGTGGGCGGCGCGCAAAGAGGCGATGACCATTCTCGACGAGATCGTGGCCAAGCTGCCGGCCGGCGACGTGCGGGCCATCGCCGCGGCCACGACGCGGAATTTCTTCGGGCCTATTACCGCCATCATCCCGTGGGTCACGAATCTGTTTACCGAGACGGTGATCGCCCGCGTGCGCGAGCGGTTCGGGGAAAAATTCTGGGAATTCTGGATGCTGGGCGGCATGTCGGGTGGCGGGATGGGATTCATCTTCGCGCCCGGCCAGAAGCCCGGCTCGCAGGATGCGCTGCGGGAAATCATGCGTCAGACCAAACGCGAACTGCAGCACGCGCTGCCGTTCGCCATGGAGCCGGTGGTGTACGATTTCGCGATCAACGAACGCGGCACGTGGTGCGACCTGCTCGAAGCCGATGAAGCGCTACTACCCGCAGGCTACTACGCGTTGATCGTGCCGGAACTGCTCCACGTCGATCCGTGCAAGTTGTCGCCGTTGCGGCGCGCGGAGTTGGGAAGGTTTGGCGCCGCGAGCCGCACCAAGCCGGAACTGAGCGGGATGGTGAGCACGTTGTTCGACCGGTTGTTTCCGCAGGTGCGGCAGGAAGCCGCCACCGGTAACTCGTTGCCCGACCTGTTGGAGCAATTCGGTTTCGACCGCGCGCAGCACGAGCAAATCCGCGCCGATCTGAAAAGCGGTCGCACCGGCCTCGCCCAAAATCGCCTGCCCGCCACGACCGTCATCGAAGACGTGCGCGCGGAGGACGTGACGGAGACGACGGCGGAGCATCGTGACCGCGGCCTGAGTGCCCTGCGCCACGGCGAAGCGGCGGTGGTCGCGCTCGCGGCGGGCGTCGGTAGCCGGTGGACACAGGGCGCGGGCGTGGTGAAAGCGTTGAATCCGTTCTGCAAACTTGGCGGGCAACATCGCGGTTTTCTGGAAGTGCATCTGGCCAAAGCCCGGCGCATCGGTCGGTTGGCCGGCCAGGATGTGCCGGTCATTGTCACGACCAGTTATCTCACGCACCCGCAAATCGAAGCGGCGGGGCTGCCGGTCGTGCTGTCCCCCGGCCGCGCGATCGGGCTGCGGTTGGTGCCGACCGAGCGCGACCTGCGTTTCGCGTGGGAGGAGATGCCCCAGCAAATTCTCGACGAACAGAAGCAGAAGGTCCGCGAGAGTCTCCATGCCGCGCTGATCAACTGGGCTAAGACCGCCGGCGAGGCGAGCGATTACACCGACAACGTGCCGTCGCAATGTCTCCACCCGGTCGGCCACTGGTTTGAGATTCCCAATTTGCTGCGCAATGGCGTGCTGACCCGGCTGCTGGCGGATCGCCCGAGTCTGCGCTGGCTGATGCTGCACAACATCGACACGGTCGGGGCCGATCTCGATCCTGCGTTGCTGGGTCTGCACATCGCCAGCGGCGCGTGCCTGAGCTTCGAGATGATCACCCGCCGGCTCGAAGACCGCGGCGGCGGGTTGGCCCGCGTCAATGGCCGCGTCCGTCTCGTCGAAGGACTCGCCATGCCGCGCGAACGGGATGAGTTCGCGTTGAGCTACTACAACAGCATGACCACGTGGATCGATCTCGACCGGCTGCTGACCGTGTTCGGTCTGACGAAGAACGATCTCGGCAGCGACGAGAAAGTCGCCGCGGCCATCCGCGCGATGGCCGCCCGGATGCCGACGTACATCACGTTGAAGGACGTGAAAAAGCGCTGGGGGCATGGCCAAGAGGACGTGTACCCGGTGGCGCAGTTCGAGAAACTCTGGAGTGACATGACCGCGTTGCCGGAAGTGGACTGCCGGTTCATCGTCGTCCCCCGTCTCCGCGGTCAACAACTCAAAGACCAGGCCCAACTCGACGGCTGGCTGCGCGATGGTTCTGCCCGTTACATTGAAAGCATCTGCGAGTGGAAGTGACTACCCCGCCACGATACGCTCGATCTCGGCGAGTTCTTCAGCGGAGAGTTTCAGATTGGCGAGCGCCGCGACGTTCTCTTCAATCTGGCTGACGCGGCTTGCACCAATCAACGCGCTGGTCACAGCTTCGTCGCGCAACACCCACGCCAATGCCATTTGCGCCATGCTTTGGCCGCGGCGGCGGGCGAGGCCGGCCAGCTTCTGCACCTTGGCGACAACTTCGGGCGTGACTTGTTCCGCTTTCAGAAAAACGCTGGCACCAGCGGCACGCGAATCGGCGGGGATGCCAGCCAGATATTTCTCGGTCAACAACCCTTGTGCCAGTGGGCAGAAGGCGATCACGCCCAGACCGAGCCGGCGCGTCTGCGGCAACAGATCAGGTTCAATCCAGCGATTGAGCATGGAATACGAAGCTTGGTGGATGATGAGCGGCGTGCGCAATTGCCGGGCGATGTCCATCGCGGCGCTTGTCATGCTACCATTGTAATTGCTGATGCCGGCATACAGCGCCTTGCCGGCGCGCACGGCGGAATCGAGCGCGCCGATGGTTTCCTCCAGCGGCGTGTCGGGATCGGGTCGGTGCGAGTAGAAAATGTCCACGTAATCGAGCCGGAGCCGGCGCAGGGATTGGTCGAGACTGGCGAGCAGATTCTTGCGCGAACCCCATTCCCCGTACGGCCCGGGCCACATGAGGAAGCCGGCTTTGGTGGAAATGATGAGTTCATCCCGGTGATCGCGGAAATCGTCTGTCAGCACCTGTCCCACAAACTCCTCCGCGCTGCCCGGCGGCGGTCCGTAGTTGTTGGCGAGATCGAAGTGCGTGATCCCGAGGTCGAACGCCCGGTGCAACATCTGCCGCGCTTCATCGTGGTTCGCGCGTCCGCCGAAATTGTGCCAGCACCCCAGCGAGATGGCCGGCAGTTTCAACCCGCTCCGCCCACACCGGCGGTAGAGCATGGTTTGGTAACGGTTCTCCGAGAAGGTGGTCATGAGATTCGACAGACTGGCGTGCCCAGGACTCATGGGCAAGCGAAAAGGTAGGAGCGGCGTCCCCGCCGCGACCGGGTGGATGGGATGCCGCGTCCCACTCGCCATTGGCGGCAGGACAACCGAGGCGGTTATGCCACCGGTCGCGGCGGGGACGCCGCTCCTACCAACGGTGAGCAGGATTCCTATTCGTGTAGATTCGTGGCTTCGCGCTGTGGTAGTGTCGATCCGCGAGCATGAAGACTGACGTCACGATCACACCCGAACTCATCACCAAACACGGCATCACGCCGGCGGAGTACGACCGCATCGTCAAGATTCTCGGACGCGAGCCGAATGTCACGGAACTGGGCATCTTCTCGGTGATGTGGTCGGAGCATTGCAGCTACAAGAATTCGCGGCCGGAGTTGAAGAAGTTCCCGCGCGACGGCGACTTCATCCTGGTGAAGGCAGGCGAGGAGAACGCGGGCATCGTGGACATCGGCGATGGGTGGGCGATTGCGTTCAAGATCGAGTCGCACAATCACCCGAGCGCGGTCGAACCGTTCCAAGGCGCCGCGACCGGCGTCGGCGGCATCATCCGCGACATTTTTACGATGGGTGCGCGACCGATTTTTGGTTTCAATTCGTTGCGGTTTGGGCCCATTGACCAGCCCGGTCGCGACAAGAATGTCGCTCCCACCGAACAGGTGCTCACCAATCGTAGATTATTCGCCGGCGTCGTGGCCGGCATCGCCCACTACGGCAACTGCATCGGGATTCCGACCGTCGGTGGCGAGGTGTATTTCGACGAGTCATACAACGGCAATCCGCTCGTCAACGCGCTGTGCCTCGGCGTCATCCGTCATGATCAGATCAAACGGGGCAAAGCGACCGGCGCCGGCAACCCGGTGATTTACGTCGGCAGCGCGACGGGTCGGGACGGTTTGGCCGGGGCGGCGTTTGCCTCGCGCGAACTGACCGAGGAATCGCAGCAGGATCGGCCGGCGGTGCAGGTCGGGGATCCGTTCATGGAGAAGTTGCTGCTCGAAGCGTGCCTCGAAGTGATGCGCAAGGATGGTTTGGTGGTCGGCATTCAGGACATGGGCGCGGCCGGGCTGACCTGCTCGACGTGCGAAACGGCCAGCCGGGGCGGCAGCGGCAACGAGATCGATCTGAACCTCGTCCCGAAGCGCGAGATCGGCATGACGCCGTACGAGATCATGCTCAGCGAGTCGCAAGAGCGGATGTTGCTTATCGCGCAGAAGGGCCGCGAGAAGGAGGTCGAAGAGATTTTCCAGAAGTGGGATTTGCACGGCGTCACCATCGGGCGGGTGACCGACGACGGGATGATGCGGGTGAACGTCGGCGGCGAAGTGGCGGCGGAGATACCGGCGAAGCAGTTGGCGGAGGATGCGCCGGTTTACCATCGCGAAAGCAGGCAGCCGGAGTGGGAACGGCAGTGTTCAGTGTTCAGTGTTCAGACGGTGCGCGAACCACGGAACTACGAGAAGGTGTTACTCGAACTGCTCGCATCGCCGACCATTGCTTCCAAGAACTGGGTGTACCGGCAGTACGATCACATGGTGCAGGACGGGACGGTGGTCGCGCCCGGCAGCGATGCCGCGGTGATTCGGATCAACCTCGAACGGCCCGACCTCGGTTACCGGGCCAAAGGCGCGAAGTACATCGCGTTCACGACCGACTGCAACGGGACATACTGCTATCTCGACCCGTTCGAGGGGGGCAAGACGGCGGTGGCGGAAGCCGTGCGCAATCTGGTGTGCAGCGGCGCGCGTCCGCTGGCGATCACCGACAATCTGAATTTCGGCAATCCGATGAAGCCAGAAGTCTTCTGGCAGTTTCGGCGGAGTGTCGAAGGCATCAGCGAAGCTTGCCGGGTGTTCAACACGCCGGTCACGGGCGGCAACGTCAGCTTCTACAACGAGTCGCCTGCCGGGGCCGTCGCCCCGACGCCGACGATTGGGATGCTGGGGTTGATCGACGACCCGAAGCACATCACCACCCAATGGTTCAAGGAAGCCGGGCACGTCATCTTGCTGCTGGGTGAGATCGGCGACGAACTCGGCGGCAGCGAGTACCTGAAACGCATCCACGGTCTGAAAACTGGCAAAGCACCAAAGATGGACTTGGCGCTTGCGAAACGGCATTCCGATTTCACCTTGGAGATGATCAAGAAGGGCTGGGTGAAGAGCGCCCACGATTGCTCCGAGGGCGGCTTGGCCGTGGCACTGGCGGAATGCTGCATGTCCAACCCCGACCTGTCGGTCGGGGCGCAGGTGAACCTGCGTGGCGTTGAGCAGCGTGTCGACGCGACGTTGTTCGGCGAAAGTCAGTCGCGCATCGTCATCAGCGCCGCGAAAACCAACGCGGAGAAAATTCTCAAAGCGGCCGGCAAGGCCGGCGTACCGGCCCTTAAGCTCGGTGTCACGCGTGGCAAGACCCTGAAGATCAAAACATCCCGGAGCGAACTCACGTGGGACGTAGCCCGCCTCCGGGATGTTTGGTGGAACTCGATCAGCCGGCTGATGGAGGGATGAGGCACGCTGTAGCCGCGGGCGATGACCGCAGCTTCGTTTCCCTACTGCACTCACCGCGAGCAGCGCCAGAAACTCGAAGCCCGCGTCGTCGAACTGGAAAAACAGTTGCAGGAATACGCGAAGAAAATTGCCGAACGCAAATCCGGCAATTGAGACGCGACCACTTCCGCGCCAGCGCAACGTAAGCTTACCGGCTGACACACCGGGGCGCGGTGACTCAAAAGTAGGTGTTACCGAAGCGGGGGCCGGAACTCCGGGTTGCCTTGCGTGGGGTGTTACCCACCGTGCGCTTGTTTTGCCCCCACGTTC
>Ga0247727_10005652_pt1 | contig 25185 bp, 23 predicted proteins | sample WisWelCaveWW1625_FD_202498 | JGI IMG/M metagenome (GOLD analysis project Ga0247727, IMG submission 202498) | Biofilm microbial communities from Wishing Well Cave, Virginia, United States - WW16-25 | ecosystem: Environmental > Aquatic > Deep subsurface > Groundwater > Cave microbial mat | place...
GCTCGCCACGCATTTTTTGATTTCTTGCTAGAAAAAGATGTTGGAGCCATTCATCTCACGCACTGAAGTGCGGAGATTTCTGGCTCACGGTGTTAAGAATGGATTAATCCACATTATAGATGATCAGGGATCCTTCTTGAGAACGGATCTCGGTTAATAATGACCAAGATGCTGGAGGACTGAATAATTCTGGAGGAAATTGCATAGAGGGATGCATTGTCCTTGAGCCGAGTATTCCTGCATTGTTTACTATTACATACGAGTTGCTTAGATTGGAGAGGTTCAATATTTCCCTGTTTTTATCTGAAGATGTGTAGTCAGAATAATCATAAGTGTTGTAAGGAATGATTTGCTGTGTGGTGGAAAATCCATAGAGATACTCTAAGACCCTGGCAGTCCTGTCGTCAGCATAAATAGGATGATCGGGGAGGTCGGAAAGGTACTGTTTTGCTTGTTTGATTGCTGTTGCTTGGTTTTTGTCTTGGAGGTAAACATTGCACCCTAAGGAGACTATTAAGAGGAGGGAAAGTAGGATGATTTTTCTTCGTTTTGAGAGATTTTCGATAAAATAAGCCATAATGAGGATGGATGGGTACACTATAATGAACACATGCCTAAATTCAAGAGGGAAAAGTACGTATTCTTTGAAACTAATTGTTCCAAAATTGATGTATAGAAGCAAAGGGAGCATCCAAAGTAGTGCTTGTATAGGTTCTTTTTTTTTGTTGATAAAGATGTAGAGAAGGGAAATGAGGACTACGATAAAAAAAGAACCATAATAAACATTTGTAAGGAATTGGTAGGGGAGGTATAAGAGAGTTCTTTTGAGAATCCCTTCTAAGGTGAAATAATTAGGATAATACTCTTTGAGGAACGCTATCTCTTCGTTTTGATTGGAATGTTTTTGAAAAAATGGGTCTCCTGTGTAGTGATACGAAACTAAAAAAACAAGCAAAATAGAAAGGGCTGGGCCAATGCCAATGAGGGAGTATGCAAATTTAAACCTCTTGTTGTAAAGAATGTGGCCAAAAAAAAATAGCCCAAGAAGCAGTGAAACTTCCTTCATAAGGTAGGCAATCCCAAACGAGATTCCGCTTAAAGTAAAAAATAATGCTGGCTTGAATCCTCTTTCTGCATAGAAAAAGAAAAGGACTGTGAGTGCCATAAAAAAAGCAGAGGGAAGGTCCGGTAGTAGTCTTGTAGCATAAAATATATCAAGGGGAAAAATAGAGAGGAGAAATGCAGCAATCAACCCTGCTCTTTCTGTGAACATCTCTTTTCCAAGAAAATAGATGAGGAGTATGCCTAAAAGTGAAAGAATGAGAACAAACCCATTTGCACTTAGTTCGTTTATCCCAAAAATGAAAAAAAATAAGGCAGGGGGGTAAATAACGCCAAGGCGAAAACTAAAATGGCTTAACTCGATTGAAAATGTGCCTTGTGTCACTTTATGGGCATATTCGTAATAAGTGAGTTCGTCTGATGTCGCTGTTCCTGTAAAAAAGATAATGCGAAGAGACAATCCCAATAGAAGGATGATGAGTAGAATATATTTTTTGTTGGTTTTTTCACTCCAAGGTGTAATGAAGTTTGAGTAAAAAGCTTGGAGGGAGCTCATAGTAATTGAAATACATGAGTACCATGTTTAAAAAGATTATGTCAAAAAATGAGCAAAAACATTAAAAAGATGAGGAAAATCTCTGTTTTAGTTGATTTTTCATGAATGAGGATAAAAAAGATAGTATAATCAAAAAAATGCAGCAGTGTTTTATTTGTGAAAATAAAGAACTTCGTCTGGTTCTCTCTCTGGGTCATCAGCCTCCTAGCAATGCGTTTATCAAAAAAGAAGGATTAAACGTGCCAGAAATAACATATCCACTCGATGTTTTTTTTTGTGGTGAGTGTTTTTTGGTACAGTTAGGGTATTGTGTTAATAAAGCTGAGATGTTTTCTGACTATGTGTACACCACAGGTTCTAACTCGAGCCTAATTGCCAATTTTTCCCAATTGGTGAAGATGTTGATTGAAAGGTATAGCCTCTCGAAAAGGGACTTAGCAATTGATATTGGCTCAAATGACGGGACTTTGCTTTCTTTTTACAAGCCTAAAGGAGTTAAAATCCTAGGAATAGAACCTTCCAGTATTGCAAAAATGGCTGTTGAGAGTGGAGTGCCTACAATGAAGGCATTTTTCAATGAGGATACAGTGGAAGAGATTGTTCAAGGGCATGGTAAAGCAAAAATAATTACTGCAACGAATGTGTTTGCTCACGTTGAGAATCTCCATTCTATGGTCAAAGGGATAAGTCAGCTTCTTACACCTGACGGGGTTTTTGTAAGCGAATCCCATCATCTGCTAAGTCTCATTAGGGATAATCAATGGGATTCTATCTACCATGAGCATCTTCGTTATTACAGCTTAAAACCGCTAATGTATCTCTTCAATCTGTTTGGATTGGAAGTTTTTGATGCAGAGTTGATAGGGACTCATGGGGGATCTCTTAGAGTATTTGCAGCAAAAATAGGCGCTTATGAGATTTCATCAAATGCTATGAGAATCGTGGCAGAAGAAGAAAAGCTTGGACTCTATAGCTTTGATGCTCTTCAAAAGTTTAAAGAAAAAGTAGTGATGCATAAGCTAATGATTCAGCAAATGCTCATTGATATCAAAAAAGATGGAGGAAGGATCATGGGTATTGGCGCTCCTGCAAAAGGGAATACGTTGCTTAATTACTGCAATCTCACACCGGACATCCTTGACGCAATTGTGGAAAGAAGTCCTCTTAAAATAGGGTTATATACGCCAGGAACTCATATTCGAGTGGAAGATGAGTCTCTTCTGTTTACAGAGCAGCCGGAATATGGCCTATTGCTCTCATGGAATATTGCAAATGATATTATTCCAAAGCTAAAAGAAAAAGGCTTTAATGGAAAAATAATAATCCCTATTCCAGAACTGCATTGCGTATGAAAACATAAAGAGTACAATGAAATATCTCAAACTTTCTAAAGAACTAAGACTTCCGGCACTTGGATTAGGGACATGGGGAATTGGAGGGGGCTTTGAGTCCAATCGTGCAACTAAAATGCGAGACATCAAAATCATAAAAGATGCGCTATCATTGGGTTATTCGCATATCGATACTGCTGCTATGTATGGGCAGGGACAAACAGAAAGAGTTATTGGCGAGGCTATTGGTAATGTTTTGAGGGAGGATATTTTTCTCACAACAAAAGTGTGGAAAACCAACCTTCATTATGAAAGTGTTCTCAAATCGCTTGATGCAAGCTTAAAGAGACTCAAAACAACATACGTTGACCTATTTTTGGTTCATTGGCCAAACTTAGAGATTCCTATCAAAGAAACAATGAAAGCAATGGAATTTCTTTATCGGAAGGGGAAAGTAAAGGCTATAGGGGTGAGTAATTTTTCTGTAGAGGGTATAAGAGAGGCTCAGTCTGCTCTTGAAATCTGCCCCATGGTAGCAAATCAGATAGAGTATAATCTTATCGAAAGGAAAGCAGAACAGGAAGTGATCCCTTTCTGCAGAAAAAATAACGTGATTGTGATAGCCTATCGGCCATTGGCAAAAGGGTTGCTTTCAACTAAAGCAAATGCCATTCTCGATGAGTTGGGGGGAAAATACAAAAAAACTCCTTCCCAAATTGCGTTAAAATGGGTCATTTCGAATGAAGGCATCGCTGCAATCTCAAAAGCAGGGTCGTATCAACACTTAAAGGAGAATATTGGGATTTTTGATTGGGAATTGACAAAGAAAGACAAAGAAAAGCTTGGGTTATGGTATCAACGATAAAAAAACCATATTTTAAAAATTCTTAAGGCATAGTCTTTTGCATAGCGCGAGAGCTTAAGTTTGCTTTCCCCCATTTCCCTCTCAAACCAATTGACAGGAACCTCCACTATTCGATAGTGTTTTCTGATTCCTTTAAGGGCGATTTCAAGACCTAGATCAAAGTAGTTTGATTCAAGTTTAAGTTCAAGTATTTTTGTCTTTTTGAAACCCTTAAAGAGGCTGCTAAAATCTTTAAGTTCAGACTCCCAGAAAATGACATTGATGAAACGGTTGCAGATCCAATTACTAATCCGTTTTTTGAGTGGATAACCTACCATTTTTGAGCTTTCGATGAATCTGGAAGTTTGCACAATATCGTTTCCTTCTCTAAGTTTTTTTAAAATGGAGGGGAAATATTTGGTGTCGTTGGGGGCATCTGCCATATAGATAATGATAAACTCACTTGTTGCCTCATGTATCCCCTCCCTAATTGCAGATCCTACTCCTTTCCCAGATTTTCGATGGATGTACCGAAGAGTACTGAATTTATGCGAAAGTTTCTCCAGTATTTTTGGAGTTTCATCGGTGCTGTCGTCAACAACAAGAACTTCCGGATGGAGTTTTAATTTTTTAAGGTTGGAAAAAACCTGTCTTAAGGTGCGTTCAATATGCTGTGCTTCGTTAAAAGTGGGCATCAGAACAGTAAATCCTGCCATTAAAGATGTGTGGTTAGTTGACTATAAAAATGTTGGGCATTCCTAAAGAAAAAGATGTATCGAAAGCCTTTTAAGCCTAAAAAGCCTCCAAGAAGTATGATAACTGTTTCCATAATTGGCCTTGGCTATGTAGGATTGCCGCTAGCTTGCCTTTGTATAGAGAAGGGTCTCCTGGTGAAGGGGGTAGACATAGATGTGCACAAATTGGATCTCTTAAGAAAAGGGGAATGTCCGCTTGACGATGAGCGTCTTGCAAAAGAAGTGAAGAAACATTACAAGAAGTTCCTTCTTACCGACAATACAGCTGAGGCTGTTTCTAAATCTGATGTGATAATCGTATGTGTTCCTACTCCCGTGGACAGCAAACATAATCCAGACCTTAAACCATTGATTGGGGCATGCGAAGCTATCGCTCTAGGCATAAGGGAGAATTGTGTTGTAGTTATAGAATCTACTATCTATCCAGGAACGGTAGAGGAAATTGTGTTGCCAATTTTGCAAAAATCCGGCAAGCATTTCTTTTTGGGCCATTGTCCAGAGCGTATAGATCCTGGAAACAGGAAGTATACGGTAAAGAATCTCCCCAGGGTAGTTGGCGGTATTGATGATGCGTCTACTAAAGAAATTGCAAAGTTTTATCGAAGTATCATAGAAGCAGAGACTGTGGAGCTAAGCTCTGTAAAAGCCGCAGAAGCAACAAAGATTATGGAAAACACGTTTAGGGATGTCAACATTGCTTTTGTAAATGAAATGGCAAAGAGTTTTGACATGGTAGGTATTGACATCACCGAAGTGATAAAAGGTGCGTCGTCAAAACCATTTGGCTTTATGCCACACTATCCTGGAGCCGGGGTTGGGGGGCATTGTATTGCAGTTGATCCGTATTACCTCATCGCAAAGGCAAAGCAGTCCGGATTTGATCATGATTTCCTCATCCTCGCAAGAAAAATCAATGAGAGCATGCCTTTATATACTATAGATATTCTCGAAAATTTGCTCAAACAATTAAAGAAAGGTATCAAAGGAACTAAAGTTGGTGTACTTGGACTTGCGTACAAAGGCAATGTAGATGATACGCGAGAGAGCCCTTCATGGGAAGTGTTAAGCCTTCTAAAGAAGAAAGAATCCATCATCGAAATTTATGATCCGTTTGTGAAGGAAAGCTCAACAGTGAAAAATATCGATGAGTTTTTTTCTAAAGTTGAGGCTGTGGTGCTGGTAACTGACCATACGGAATTCAAGTCTATGGATTATGGATTAATTAAGAGAAATAACGTACGAGTCATTGTTGATGGAAGAAACTGCCTCGATAAAGAAAAGATAAAGTCTGCAGGAGCCTTATACCATGGAATTGGTCGGTGAGAAGATAATAATACACTTACTTTAAAAAAACTGTTTACTGTGTACTAAGCAAGGTTTGAGGAAGAGAAATTTCATTGTTTTTTTTGGGAGGATGAGACCATTTGAAGGTCGGACTCAACCATCATGCGCACCAGTTGCTTGAATGTGGTTTTTGATTTCCAACCCAATACACGCTTAGCTTTTGAAGGGTCTGCAATAAGGAGGTCGACTTCTGTTGGTCGATAAAATTTCTTGTTAACTTTGACAACTATTTTTCCATTAGAGATTCCCACTTCATCCATGCCTTTTCCTCTCCAAGTAATGTCCATTCCGCAGCAACGGAATGCTTCCTCTGCAAACTCCCGTACAGAATGCGCTTCACCCGTGCCGATAACATAATCATCTGGGTTTTTATGCTGAACAATGTGCCACATAGCTTCCACATAGTCTCCTGCATATCCCCAATCTCTTTTTGCATCAAGGTTACCCAATTCAAAGAAGTCCTGAAGTCCAAGCTTGATTTCAGCAGCTGAATAGCTTATTTTTCTTGTGACGAACTGTTTTCCCCTGTAAGGGGATTCATGATTAAAGAGTATTCCATTTGATGCGTGCAGATTGAAGCTTTCCCGATAGTTCACAGTAATCCAATAGCCATATACTTTTGATACGCCATAAGGGCTGCGAGGGTAAAACGGTGTAGACTCTTTTTGCGGGACTTCTTGGGCTTTCCCGAACATCTCACTGCTTGACGCTTGGTAGAAACGAATAGTCGGATCAATACTCCGTATTGCTTCAAGAACTTTAACAGTGCCTAGGGCTGTAATGTCTCCTGTTGATAAGGGCTGTGTCCAGGATGCGGGAACGAATGACTGTGCTGCTAGATTGTACACTTCATCTGGCTTAGTGGTTTTAAGTGCTTGAATAAGGGATGCGGAATCTGTAATGTCGCCTTCGACAAGGGATATATCTTTCCTGATGTTTTCTACACGCTCAAACACATCCATGCTTGTTCTACGGTAAAGCCCAAATACCCCATATCCTTTTGAAAGTAAGAATTTAGCTAAATAAGCGCCGTCTTGGCCAGTGATTCCAGTAATGAGTGCTTTTTTCATTTATTCCCTCATAACAGTTTCTTGGGTTCATTGTTTGATTTATTAAAGTTACTATTGCTTATTGAGTTGTGATTATGAGGTAAGGAAATGAAAGCCGTCAATGTTGTTGTTCAAGTTGTGCACCAACGACCAAAGAAGCCAATCCAGAGATGATTATCGTGATTTCCAGCGCCTTGGCTAGAGGCTTAAAGAAAAGGAAAGGAGAGCCAACAAGTATCCCGCACGCGATTGAGAGAACCACATGGAGTACGATGGTTTTTCCAGTGGAGTGGTGTGCAAAAAGGCTCAGTATGGAAAATACCATGCTTCCAATGAAGAATCCTATAGATAAGCTTGTGACAAAGGTAGAGAGACTCAGCGCTCCTCTTAGAGTGAAAAAAAGGACAGACAAGGAAAATGCTGCAAGTGAAGAGACAAGGCACCAGAGAGCGGGGTTGTATTGATAAGGTTTATCGGGTTCCATGTTGTTAGTGTCGGAGAAGAACATTAACGATTCGTGGTGCTGCATTCCCATCCCAAAGAGGGATAGATATCTTTTTAGTTGTTTTGATAGAAAGTGCTTTGCTAACTGCAGCAAGAACGTTCCTTTTGGTGGTGCCAACAAGCATGTTAGTCCCTTTAGTCAGTGTCACAGGGCGTTCAGTGTTTGATCGCAACGTAATGCAGGGTATGCCTAAGACAGTAGTCTCTTCCTGTATCCCTCCAGAATCCGTCAGCACAAGTTTTGAATTGTTCATCAAGCAGAGGAAATCAAGATAACCAAGCGGTTCCGTTAGGATAAGGTGTTTCAGTGATGCTTTCTTTGTTAACCCGAATTTCTCAAGGTTTTTTCTCGTTCTGGGGTGTATTGGGAATACGACAGTTATTTTTTTTTGGATGTCTGCAATGATGTCCAGAAGTTTTGTAAGTGCTTTTTTTGTGTCAACGTTGTTTGGGCGGTGAAGCGTCACGACAGCATAAGATTTTTTTGTTAAGAGAAGTTGACTCAAAATGAGGGATGATTTGGCAAGTTTTGCATGTGCAAGAAGGGAATCAATCATCACATTACCCACAAAATGTATTTTTTTTGAATCAACACCTTCCTTTCGCAGGTTTTTGTTTGCGCTCTCTTCTGTAGTAAAGAGAAAATCACTGATTCTATCCGTAAGGGCACGGTTGATTTCTTCAGGCATACTCCAATCAAAGCTCCTAAGCCCTGCTTCAACGTGCGCAACAGGGATATGAAGCTGCTTGGAAACAAATGCTGCTGCAAAAGTGGAGTTCACATCTCCAACAACAAGCACAATGTCTGGTTTTTCTTTCCTTAAGATAGTATCAAGCTGAGTGATGATGGCACCTGTCTGCTCCGCAATGCTTCCAGAGCCGATGCCAAGATTGATGTCTGGTTTTGGTAATTTGAGCTGTTGGAAAAAAAGTTGGCTCATGTTCCTATCATAGTGTTGGCCTGTGTGCACAAGTACATGGGTGATGTGCCTTTTCTTGAGCTCGTTCACCAAAGGCGCAATCTTCATGAAATTTGGCCTCGTCCCAACCACACTGAGGATTTTCATACGGCTATTTAACCAAATTTATTTAAATACTTTCCCATTAGTGAAAACCTATGCAAAGTCATAAAAAAGTAAAGGTTGCGCTTGTCATGCCGAATCACGCAGACATGAATTCCTCGCTTAACAATTATGTCAAAACATACCAGCAAATGGTTAGCAGAGGCTTAATCGAGGTCACTCTGTTTACCGATGAGAAAGCAAATATCTCTATTAAAGGGTTTACAATAGAAAAAATAAGAAGTGTTGATTTTGGAACTGCTATTGAAAAGGTGTTGTTTGTCCTAGGCATACCACGGCAATATTATCTTGGCCTTAAAAGAAAGCTTGATGGGTTTGATGTCATTGTTGCAAATAACCCAGAGTTCTATGCATATAGTTTCCAAGCATATAGAGCAGCCAGAGCAAAGGGAGTTCGCCTCGTTCTTCGTACCTCGCAAACTGTGGAAGGGTTTTATTTGTATAGGCTAACCAAATTCATAGTCAACCCTATTGTGAGAGCAGCTTATGCATACGCCTCAAAAAATATTTTTTCGAACCCGCAAGCAGAGCAAAGATGCATCAATTTAGGGCTAATTAAAGAAAAAGAGCGCAGAAAAAGCGTGATAACTGGCCATGCAACGGATACACATTGTTTTAAGCCCATGAGCATTCAAAAGCCAGATTTTCCTGTGCTCCTCTCTGTTGGGGGGCTTTATAAGGTTAAAGGGCACCACTACATCATCAGGGCGCTTAAAAAAATTCATGAATGGGGATTTGAAGATGCACAACTTTGGATTGTTGGAAAGGGTGTCTTCGAAGAAAAACTTAGGCTTCTTTCAAAAGAACTTGGCATAGAGAACAAGGTTAAGTTTTTCGGGTCATTATGCCATAAGGAACTTGCCAAAATGTATAACAAGACAACAGTCTTTATCCTATCAAACGAGCAGGAAATAACACCCGCGGTAAATGAAGCCCTAGCATGTGGAATCCCTACAGTAGTTTCGGAGTGTGGGGGACGATCGTATGTTATCCCCAATGAAAACTATAGCCTGATTGCGAAGAGTCGTGATCCAGAAAGCATCGCCAAAAAAGTCATTACACTTCTCAAAAACAAAAAGCTTGCACAAACAATAGCAACACGCGGAAGAAGGCGTGTGTTGGAAAAATTCTCCATTGAAGTTGTAGTTAAAAAGTTCTGTCGGTCATTTGTTTAGTGCTAACAAAGAATTGCAAAAATACTTCGAGACTAATATTTATAAACTTAGAGAGAGAACCTTTAATAAGTTGTTTTTTGACACTAAGAGTGATAAGGAAGCAATGGTAACGGGATGGAAGTTATGAAAAATCAGCTCAAGAAAAAAAATAGTGTTGGCATAGGGAGGAATATTAGTGTTCTCTATATGGGGGAGATCCTAAGCCAAATTCTCACTTTAGCATTAATAATTGTCATTTCAAGACAACTAGGGGACGAGGGGCTTGGGAAATATTCGTTTGCTTTTTCGTTTGCGTCGATATTCTTGCTGCTTGCTGATTTAGGGATGCAGACATATGTGACAAAAGATGTCGCAAGAAATAAGAAGCTTGTAAAAGAGCACCTAACAAAAACCCTGACCTTAAAGTTTTTTCTAAGCATCATCACGTTTATTATTACCGTTGCAGCGATTTTCTTGTCAAAAAGAGATGTGGAAACAGTACTCATTGTGTTTCTTGCTTGCACTGCAATGTTTTTCTATGGATTTGCAGGCATCTTTCGGTCGGTTGTGCAGGGAGTTGAATCGATGCAATATGAAGTCGTTGCCAAAACTGTTGAAAGGTTTGTTGCGGCAATACTGGGAGGAGTTCTATTGCTTAACGGCTATGGGATCATTTCACTGCTTTATGCGCTCATTTTTTCGAATGTTGTCTATTGTTTGCTTCTTGGCTACTTCACCTCAAAGAATATTTCTAAACTAAGCGTATCGTTTGATTTTTCTTACTGGAAAAAAATCATGAAGAAATCACTTCCATTCTGCCTAACCCTCATCTTCATTAGCCTGTATGTGAGAATAGATACCATATTATTGGGATTCATTAAAGGGTATGCCCAAACAGGATGGTACAGTGCGGCATATAAGATAATAGATATTTTTACAAGAATGCTCTATGTGCCCATTCTTGCGCTCTTTCCTGCCTTTGTAAGGGCTTATAAGGAATCCTCTGGGGAGACAAAAATGATATACCATAAATCCATAGGGTACATGGTGATGCTCTCCATGCCAATTACAATTGGTCTTATTGTTCTTTCAGGAAAAATAATTTTGCTGGTGTATGGCCATCAATTTGATAATTCAGGTATTGCTCTTCAAATACTCTCATGTTCATTATTGTTTACTTCACTTAATTATTTGATGGGATTTTTGCTCAATTCCGTTGGCAAGCAGAAACTGTTTATGATCAGCACCGGAATAGCAACAGTTGTGAATGTCCTACTTAATATCATAGTCATTCCAAAGTACGGCTATGTGGGGGCAAGCGTTGTTACGGTAATGAGCGAAGCTTTGAATTTTCTCTTAATGCACCGTTTCGTTAAAAAAAGCGGGTTTTATATAGACCTTTCAAAAATTTTGGTTAAGCCTGCCATAGCATCTCTGGTCATGTCAATTTTCCTTGTTGTCCTTAGCGGCCATGTGAGCTTGTATATTCTGATTCCGTTTGGCGCCTTTATTTATTTTACGATGATGGTTGTAATGAAAGGAGTTGGCAAAGAAGAAGCGCATTTCCTCATTTCGTTGGTGAGACAATGATTTTTTAGTGAACCAATATAACCTTGTTTATTCTTTCCTTATCTCAATTCATACAGGTAGATGCCATTGTTCTCTATAAGTAAAGTGGCCTTTTTTTCAATCATTTCGTCCATAATGGCTTGGTGTTTTTGAGAAAAAGGCTCTTGCCTTCTCCTCACTATTTGTTGTGGCTTGTACATTTCGATATTAGCATTGATGAGGATATGGGTTACTTTATTTTGTATTAATTGTCTATAGAAATCTTCCTCATCCCCTATTTGTGAATAATCAACAATTTTTTGATCAGAAGGAAGCCCCACAATGTAATCTCTTTCGCTAAAGTATCCCCTAGATTCCCTAAACAGAAAAATAACAGAGTCTTTTGGTGTGTTTTGGTTAAGGTATTGGAATACGGGGTAACCATTAAAATCAATAAGTTTGCTATAGTACTCTTCCTCATTTTCCATCCCAAAAACATAAGGCATTTTTTGAGAAAATGTTCCTACCCATAGAGCAAAAGTGAAAAGAAAAGTTGTGAAAAGCAGGGCCATGATCAGCTTTCTTATTGGTTTTACTGAGTAGAGGTTTGTTATTACGGTGGCTGAAATAAGTGAGAGTGCGGGGTAGATCATGATATACCTTAAGATCCTTAGTCCAAACAGGTAATAAGAAGCAAAGGATATGACGTAGAGAAATAATAGGGAGTGTAAGAGGAGCAGCAATGTTGTTCTTTCTATTTTTTTGTAAAAAAACAGCAGAGGAACAAAAGAGAGGAATAGTGCATTCCATCCAAGAAGGATGGTAAAAGAAGAGCTATCCATGGTGATGGTCCAAGGAAGAATAGCAAATGTAAACAACCCCTCTTCATTTGAGAGGCTTAACCTTTTTGAGTATTCTGATGCAAGATTGTTGTCCCAATACTCGCCACCAAAAATGTCATAGGCAAGGGGCCAAACAGGGTTTCCTGTCCTAACATAGCTCTTGAGGAGCCATGGAGAGACAAAGAGTAGGGCAATTATTCCGAAAATGAGGATTAATTGTACTGCCTTACCTGTTTTATTTTTTTTAAAAAGATAGTAAACAAAAAAAGCTCCAAGTATTGCTGCAGGAAAAAGTGCTGTATGTTTTGAGGCGATAGATAACCCGGTCATGATAGCGCTTACATAAACCCATTTTTGATCATTGGAGTTTTGCCACATAAAGAAGCCATACAATGCAAGAAAAACCAATAATGCCACTGGAATGTCAATATACGCTGATCCAATGTGGTTCATAACCATGGGTAATGTCATGTAAATTGATGTGGATATCAAAGCGGTTTTTTTGTCGTAGAACCTTTGGCCGAATGAGTAGATGGCCAAAGCAAGTAAAAGTCCAAATGTTAGGGAGAAAAGTTTCGAGAGTATCCCATTCTTTAGGACTATCCCAATAATGTAGAGCATGCTGATGTTTGAGGGAAGTTCTGAAATCCAGCGTGAAAAAATTGGCAAAAGCTCGTGGTGTCTTGCCCATATTTTAGGCAGTGCGAGCTGATAGTCCAATTCGTCCCACAAAAAAGGCAATACTAATGCTGAGAGGAGTGCCAATACGCAGGAGATGAAAATGACAATGATTAATGCAGTGTCCAAGTCTCGTTTAAGCCTGAATGTTTGGATTGAATCTCTTGTTTTGCAAATCAAGGTTATGCATTCTTTATGTGAGAACACCAATCCGAAGATGATGACTAGTAAAAAAGCCCAAGCATAAAGGAGATGCAGCATGCCAAGGGAGAAAGTCAGATACATATAGAAAGCAAAGCCAAGAACACATGAAAAAATGAAATTCTCCGTATCTGTGGATTTGACCTTGAACAGTGTGAATAGTTTGTTGCCTATACCATAGGCTGAAAAGAAGATAGGCAGGAAAAAAAATATCTCGATCATAGCAATCCCTTGTATCTAAGAAGCTCGGTTATTTTGTAATAATGGAAAAATGTAAAGACAAGCAATATCCAAAAAATAATTAGTGTGATGGATTTTGACGATCTTAATTCCATGATGTTGATTGAACAAGAGTTGTTTAAAAACATTGCCTCTCATCTACTCATCTAGTTTAGTAGGAAGCAAGGGGAACTAAAACTAAGGGCACAGACACGCCTATAACCGCAACTGTTGTGCATAACTGCTTAACACTAAAGTTTATAAACTTAAATCTGAATCATTGTTCATGCCCAACGTTGAAACTATAACGAAAAACGGAAAAATTATTGCGATTGTTGTTAGAAAAAATGGGTCAAAAAATCCTTTGGATTTTATAACCCCTGATGATTTTCCTTTGCAGGTTGGAGTGCATAATAAAAAAAGGGGAGATGTGGCAAAGCCCCATGAGCATAAGCCATTTGTTGGTCTCAATATTCCTTGTCAGGAGTTTTTTTATATTAAGAAGGGAAAAGTGAATGTTTCATTGTATGACGAAGGGGAAAAATGCGATGAGGTGGTGATTTCTGAAGGAGAATTTGTTGTTCTCAATTGCGGGCATGGTGTTGACTTTCTTGATGACACGGAGCTAATTGAAGTGAAGCAGGGCCCCTATCGTGGGAAAGCCGGGGAGAAATCCTTTTTAGGATGATTGCAATGGAAAAAATACCTGTGTGCGAGCCAACGCTTAGGGGCAATGAGCTAAAATACCTCACTGAGTGCATAAACACCAATTGGATCTCCTCAAGTGGAAAATTCATAAATGAATTTGAAGAAAAGTTTGCAGAGTATTGTGATGTGACCCATGGCGTTTCCTCAACAAATGGGAACACTGCTCTTCATATGGGCCTTGAAGCCCTAGGGATTGGGCCAGGCGATGAGGTGATTGTGCCAGATTTCACGATGGTTGCATCGGTTAGCTCAATAATGTATACTGGTGCAAAGCCGGTTCTTGTTGATTCTGAACATAAGACATGGTGCATGGATCCAAGCCTTATAGAGGAGAAAATCACGCCAAAAACAAAGGCGATCATGCCGGTTCACATCTATGGGCATCCGGTGGACATGGATAAGGTTAACGCTATTGCAAAAAAACACAATCTCTTTGTCATTGAAGATGCAGCGGAAGCCCACGGGGCGCTCTATAATGGAAAAAAATGCGGAAGTCTTGGTGATGTTGCCTGTTTTAGCTTTTATGCGAATAAGATCATTACCACCGGAGAAGGCGGGATGATTGTAACCAATAGCGAAAAAATCGCAAAAAGGGCAAGGCAGGTGAAAAACTACGGATTTGACCAAAAAAGGTATGTTTCTGAGTTTACCGGCTATAATTATCGCATGACAAATATGCAGGCAGCAATAGGACTTGCGCAGCTTGAGAGGATTGATGAACTGCTTAGTGTACGAATCAGGAATGCCCATCTCTACAACTCACTGCTCTCTAGCATCAAAAGCTTAACCACGCCGCCTTGCGCAAAGTGGGCCAAGAATGCATATTGGATGTATGGTATTCTCATCGGTGAGGAATTTGGAATGTCTCCATCTGAACTTCGGAGCTATTTGCTTGATAAGGGAATAGAAACAAGGGATTTTTTTAGTCCAATGCATAAGCAGCCTGCCTTCCTACATAACGATCCTAAGTTCCCCAACAGGCCAGATTGCAGTGGAGAGTATCCTGTCTCTGTGTACCTTAGCCAAAAAGGGATCTATTTGCCCTCCTCTAGCTCCCTCACTAAAGAGCAAGTAGAATATATTGCAAGCGTAATAAAAAGTGCAGCAGATTGGGTTTAGGCAAATGAAGGGAAAAGCTAGCATTTCAGTCGTTCTTCCAACGTATAATGAAAGCGGGAATATTGAAGAGTTGATTGAGCAGATCAGAAAATTTCTAGGCAAAGAAACTGAAATCATAGTGAGTGATGACAACAGTCCAGATGGCACATGGAAGATTGTCACAGAGATGGCAAAAAAAGACAAAAATCTCAAGCTTCTTAGGCGGTTTAAAAATAAGGGTGTTGGCCCTGCGATTTATGATGGAGTGATGAAATCAAAAGGGGAGTATGTTGTGTGGATGGATGCTGATTTGACAATGCCGCCATCCCTCCTCCCGCGAATGGTTAATCTGCTTAAAGACTATGATGTGGTTGTGGGATCACGATATGCACAAGGTGGAGGCGATAAGAGGAGTTTTCTTCGTGTTATCACGAGTGTTGCAATAAACAGGGTTGCGAATCTCATTCTGAATTTCAAGGTGCTTGATTACGATTCCGGCTTTATTGCAGTGAGAAAGAGCGTCTTTGAAAAAGTGCGCTTTTCCCCCAATGGGCATGGGGAATATTGCATTGAATTCCTCTATAAATGCACAAAAAAAGGGTACAGCGTAAAGGAAGTTGGGTATGTGTTTACAGAAAGGAAAGTTGGGGAGTCAAAAACATCACAGTATCTCTATTCCATTTTTTTGCATGGGTTTAAGTATCTCTTAAAGATTCTCAAGCTTAGGTTTTCTGTGAAATGATTATCAAAAAAGCTTCAGAACAGGATATCGGAAGTGTGGTTAATCTTCATTTGGAATCATTACAAGATGGCCTTTTGCCGCTTCTGGGACTGGAAATTCTCTTGGCATTCTATAAAGAACTGCTACAAGATGATGGAAGTGAAATCCTCGTGGCAAAGGAAGGGAAAGAAATTGTTGGTGTTGCTGCGATTTCAAAAAACCCTGATAGGCTCATCGCAAAGTTCAAAGGCGGGAGCTTTTTTAAGATAGCAAAGGGAATGGCGGGAGCTTTTTTAAGAAAACCGCAGGTGACCATCAGGGAAGTTTTTTTTAGCGGAAAATTGAGGGGCTATCCGGAGCTTATGTTTTTGTATACAAAGCCATCAATGCAGGGGAGGGGTATTGGAAAGAGGCTCTTGGCAGAGGTCTTTAAGCTGTTTTTTGCAATGAAAGTTAATGAGTTTATCATAGTCATCTCGCCTAAAAATGAAAAAGGAAAGCGCTTTTATGAAAAAAACGGGTTCAGGAAGATTAAGGAAGCATCCCTTTTTGATTGTCATGAGGCTTATCTCGTAAAATTGCCTTCCTCTTTAGAGAGGTAGTGGTATATGTCAACATCATAATAATGTAGTTCATCTGACAGATAAAAAGCATCGTCAAAATATTTCTTGATTTCTCCTTTAGGATCGTAATATTTGGTTAATGAGGAGACTAGCCAAAAAGAGTCCAAACCTTTTGATTTCAATTGCGCTGCACTAAGGTTGTGAAGTGGAGAGTATTTCCCGTCAAGGGTTGTTGAATAGTGGGAAAAAACGGATTGGACTGAATAGATCTGAAGGAAGATGGGCTCATTCACCCTTCTTTGCTCCAAATAGTGGATAGCCTCCTTAATCTGGGGATATCTTGGGTTTTCATAATACGCAAGGGAGGGGATGATGCTTAAGACAAGTATCAGCGCAATAATGAGGTATCTGTGTATATTCTTTAGGGAAAGCAGTGTCCTTGATATGATGATGAAATAAGCGCTAAGTGTGAAAAGCACATACCCAAGGGATGTGAAGCTTGAGATTGTCTTGTAGAGCAGGATAAAATGGGTTATGAATGGCACAAAAAAAAGGAAAAGTAAAAAGTACTCTTTTTTCTTTGCAAGCTGTATGGTGCCTATAATGAAAAGTGAAGTAAGCACAAAGGTGAGCAGCAAGGCAGACAGAAGAAGAAGCCAACCTTCCACCCCAAATGAATGAAAATTAAGGCTGGTGATTGATTCCCTAAGTTCTAATGAGGGCGAGACTCTGGTGTTGAATTCAGTCCACATTTTTAAGAGCTTGTAGGGGGTTAAGGAGCTTGAGAAATGTGCTGCAACAAACTTGGGATGAAGGAGCCTAAGTAAGAGAAAAAGATAGAGGGAAGACACAAGAAAAAATACCGAGAGGGACTTCTTGATGCTTTGTTGGTGAAGGCGTGCAATGTAGCAAAAAATAAGGTAACTTCCGTTGGCAAAAAGGAGGAATATGAATGGGTAGTGTGTGAATACCCCAAGTGAAGAGAAGAGTGCATAAAAAAGATAATCTTTCGTTTCTGATGTTTTAAGCATTTTAATAAAAAAGAATGTTGAGCAAACGGTGAGGAAAAAAAGAAAGCTGTATAATCTTGCTTCTTGGGAATAATAGACGTGGGATAGGCTTATGCAAACAAAAAAAGCTGCAATGAGCCCGGTTTTTGAATCGTAGAGCTCCTTCCCTAGTGCATAGACTGCAAAGACTGAAAATACTCCAAAAATTGCAGAGAACAGCCTTGCCAAAAAGTCAGTAGGGTGAAAGAGTCCAATCCATCCCTTCAATAAAAGGTAAAAAACAGGCAAGTCTAGATTGCTTGGATATATCCCTGGCAAGATTTGCCCGATGAAGAAGGTGTTGTAAAAGACATCCCCATAGGATTGCCCAACGATTGCGTTAAGTGTTGCGGCTTCATCAGTGCTTAATCCATCTTTTGATAGGCCATGAACTCTGAGAAAAAGTGCCAAAACAAGTATGCCAAGAAGAATGAAGAGGTGTGTTTTTCTCATGGTGTGCTTGTGGTTGAAATTCAAAAATTAAGGTGTTTTAAAGAGGATAAATCCAGGCGTCTGATGAATTGGAGAAAAGCCTGCTTGAAGAAGTGAGGTAATCTTTTCGCTTGTTTTGTTTGCACCCTGGCGCTGGGCAGTCTGCCCATCTACGATGAGATATGAATATCCTTTTGATTTCATAAATGAGGCGATATCTTGAGTGGAAGAGTTGAACTTTGTTCTTGAAAAAACAATATCGTCTTCACACCACCAGCACATATATTTGTCAAATGCAATGATGAGGGAGGGATTTGAAAAACTAAAAATGGGCGTGTTGGGGGGCAAATTCTGCTGCATCCAAACGTAGCCGCCAATTTCTTCTCCAGAAGTCCAAAATCCTCCCGGGTTCCATTGGGCAGTGTTCACTGCATATTTTTGGATAAATGAAGTAGAGTACACCCCATAAACTATGATGATTAGCACAAGAGCTGAGAGGCTTGCGAGAAAAGTTGGAGAAGGTAAGAGTGGTTTTACTGTGTTTTTAATCAAGACAAGAAGGCGAGAGAGACCTTCAGCAGAGAGAATAGACAAAGGAATGGCAAGAACCATCCACGCCCTAAATGGCGATAGCTTGTAGAGGAATGGGCTTGCGTTGACAGCATAAAAAGCAAGCATGCACCATCCAAACGAAAGAAGAGGAAACATGTTTGAATCTGGATTGTTCCAGGATGTAAAGCACAGCAGCAGGATTATAAAAAGGAAAATGGCGAGGAACACAAGCAGCATTGCCTGATCCGACATAAATTCCATAAAAGGTGTGGAACCTGGTTCTCTTGGTTCTGGATTCGTCTTTTTAGGGACAAATTTAATGTAAGTGGACGATAGCCCTATTGAAATGATTGAAAAAAGAAATAGAAATATGATTATAATCGCCAGCTTATGCTTAATCATAACGCCTAAATGGTTCCAGATGAGATAAACAAGATAAAAGACGAAGATGGCGCAAATAACGACTCCGATCCCAACGGGATTGTTGATAAGGTTAGCTTTTTGAGCATAAACAAAATCAGTAAGGGCATATTGCCTATCTGCAGTCCCTGAGATGCTTAAAACATGATAGTTCCTCCCAACAAAGCCATCGATGGTTTTTGAAAAACCAAGCCTTAGGAACACTGGGATCCACCAAAGAATAAGGCAGAGCAAAGCGCCTCCAGCAGCTCCTGCATACTCCATCCATATGAATTTCTTGGAAGTGAATGTTTTTGCCGCAAGATATACTCCCAAAAATAACCCAAAATACACACTATGGCTAGGCGAACTGGTGAGCGTAGCCATGATGACAAAAACTGAAGGAGCCACCCATCCCCTATCTTCCCCTATGCGCTCAAGACAATAAAATGAAACAAAAAAAAGCGGCATTGTTAATGCAAGTGCCCAGATGAAATGACTCATGAAAGCAGGCATTGCAAAAAGGAAAAATGTTGCAAACAGTGCTTTTTTAGAATTTGAAAAAAGCTGCCTTGAGAAAAAATAAAAAAATATTATTCCAAGCGAGATAATGAGCGAATTGAAAAATTTCAGCGTCCACATGACAGAAGTGTTTGTCTGATGCAACATCCCCATGAGCATATCATATGCAGGTGGGTATGGATCGATGTAATGGAGGCCTCCTCCATCTGGAGCAAAAACTATTTTCTCGATTGCAACGTATTTTGTTCCAACTGCATGCCCCCATGGATCATCGTTCTCAAGGTAAGGATAGGAAAACGCTCCTTTATGATACATAGAAAAAGTTATGGCAAAAAGAATGAGCATGCCAACGACATAGAAGTTGATGTTGAATGGCTGCTTGTGCAAGAAGAGCGTTTTATGTTTCCAGTAGCGATGGCCGAAAACCCCACAAGTCCCCACTAAGATAATTCCGAGGAACACGCGATAATCAAGAGGAATGCGAACTAAGTTGAGTAAATAGCCAACAGCAACAAAAGTTCCAAGGCCAATGCCTATCCTCATCAAGTGCCGCTCGAAGAAATGCTCTGAGTTCTTGACAAAAAAGGTTATCAGATAACCAAATCCATAGCACAAAATAAAAAAGATGATAATGCTCAATGGGTACATGGGTTTTAGAGCGAAGAAGCGTTAATAAGCTTTTTCATCTTTTTCTGAGAATGAGGATGTAAGTTGGCATGAGGGGATTGAGAAGCCAAAGCAGGGGCTTTGGAATGGTGCGCAGGAGCGGCTGTATTTTTTTGAGCGTGTCGAGATGGTATTTATCCGGTCTTTGGAGGATGTCCAATGTTTTGTTGTAGACAAAAAACTGCCTTCTTGTTCTTCTTTTGATGTTCCCATAACTTAGCGAATAAATGTCCCATTCCTTGTTCTTGATTACCCTAAACAGGGGGGAAGCGACAAATCTTGGGAGCCAAGTAATGAATGGCATTTGATAATGCGGATCTTTCCACCACCACCTATTTGGGGTTGCAAGATAAAGTATTCCTCTTTTCTTGAGAGCCCGGTAAATCTCGCTAAGATGAATATCCTGATTTGGAACGTGCTCAAGGACATGGTTTGAAATGACAACATCAAACGTGTTGTTTGGAAAAGGAAGCTTCTCACCCATTACTTTTCGAAATGAATATCCTTTCTTGATAAGCCTCTCGTCAAACATGTCAACGCTTGTTGCTTTCTTGCAGTGCTTTGCAATGTCGCTGATGATGTGCCCAGAGCCAGTTCCAATATCGAGAATGTTTGATTTTTTTAGGTTGCAGTGTTCCTTTAGAATTACAATAATCTTGTCTGCCTTGGTGTGTCTGCTTTGCTCATCAAGGCGCGCATGAGAAGCGTCTGATTTGATTGCTTTCATGGGTTTGGAAAAGCTTCCTCGATTTAAATAGGTGTCGAAGATGCTAAGCAAACATATTTAAACAAATATATGCTTTAAGAACCTATGATGATTATTATTACCATTCCCGCCTACAACGAGGGAAAGACGCTGGGAAAGGTCGTCAAAGATATCAGGAAAGTGATGGATTCTTCTTCCTATGACTACCGCTACAAGATTGTGGCGGTGGATGATGGCTCAAGTGATGACACTGCTGATGTTGCAAGGAAAGCTGGCGCAGTGGTTTATTCCCATCCAAGAAATTGCGGCTTGGCAGAAACGTTCAGGACAGAGGTTAAGAAAAGCCTTGATCTTGGCGCTGATATTATCGTGCATATTGACGCGGATGGGCAATACTTACCAAAAGAAATTCCTCTTTTAATCAAAGAGGTACAAAAAGGGAACGATCTTGTACTGGGGAGCAGATTCAAAGGTACAATTGAACACATGCCTTTGCTCAAGCGCATAGGCAACAGGGCATTTTCTCATGTTATCTCACAAGTGACCGGTGTCGATATCTCAGATGGCCAAACTGGTTTTCGCGCATTTACCAAAGAAGTTGCAAAACGCATCACCATCATTTCGAACCATACCTATACTCAGGAGCAAATTATCAAAGCAGTTCGCGAGAAATTCCGCATAAAAGAGGTTCCTGTCTATTTTGCAAGGCGCAACGGAAAAAGCAGGCTCATCAGCAACCCGTTTGAGTACGCAGCTAAAGCGTGGATAAACATCATCCGCATCTATCGCGATTATGAGCCTTTGAGGTTTTTCGGTATGGTGGGCTCTCTGATATTCTTTTTGGGCATTGCTCTTGGCTCCTATCTGGTTTATGCACAATTTTTCGGCGAGGGCGTCAACCGCCATTTTGGGTTGATGATGTTTGATGTCCTTGTGCTAAGCATAGGGTTCCAAGTAATAATCTTCGGCTTCCTTTCTGACATGCTGAAGAAGTAAGATGGACATCAACTTTCTGCTCCTCAACGTGAAGATGGGAAGGCTCTGGAAGGGCATTTTTTCAAAAAAGCAAAAGATTTTGGACATCGGGTGCGGCGACAATCCCGGATACCACAGACACATTCATGCATCTGTTGTTTGCGCAGATAAGTCTCCATCAAGAGCTGCCCATCTGCTCTCCGATGCGCAATCCCTTCCTTTCAAACCAGCTTCTTTTGACGGTGTGGTGAGCGTGAACTCCTTGTATTACTGCGAACGCCCTTCAAGTGCAGTTGCAGAATTCTCAAGGGCACTTAGAAAAGGCGGAAAATTGGTGATGGTGACCCCTTTCCTATATCCCATCCATGATATTCCCCATGATAAGTATCGTTTCACCGAGCATGGCTTGAAGGAGATGCTCAAGGATAAGTTCGCTATTGAGAAAATTGTTCCGATTGGTGGAGTGTTCAGCATCCCTGCGCTGCTGTTGCATTCATTGCATAAGGGCGTGGTGTCCGCATCACCCCGATGGATGAGGCCCGCCGCAAACGTTGTAATGTTCTTGATTCTCCTCATCCCCTCTATTATGGGGCAACTCATCAGCATCCTTGATTTCCTTGACTGGACAAGGAGATGGCCGGTGTACTACTTCACCATCGCTAGGAAAAAATAAGGAAAGGTAAGGAAAATATTAGAATTTAGGATTCTTTAATCGTTTTGAATTGCACATCAGGATATTTCTTGGCAAACCGGATAAAATCATCCAAATCCTTGAGCACGCGCGTTGGCTTTCCTTCTTTTGTTGTCGCCTCTGAGCTATGTGTCATCACCACAAACGGGAACGGCTTCTGGGAGCGGTCTGTTTTTGCGTAGTAAAGGGAGAATGCCTTCTTCAGGGCTTCAGAATACTGCGGGTCTGCCCTCATCTTGACGCCGAAAAAGGAGAACGTTGCTATTGGAACTTCAGTTACAGGGGAGTGTTTTGTTGTCGTTGATTGATAGTATTCCGGGCTTAATGTCCAGGGATAATGGTGCCTCGCATTACTCCAGTCATATTTCCTGCTGTCGTTTCCGTGCCCTTTGATGCCGGGAGTTGCCGAGCTGTCTTTTTTCAGTCCAGAAGAGATTATTGCCCGCGTTCCTTCCGTATTCAGCGCCCAGTTGCCCCATCTGATACTGGTGATGCTCTTCTCCGCACTTTTTCCGAGGTGATCCCCTATCAGCTCTTTTGAAGTCTCAATGAACTTCAGAAGCTGTTTCTCATCGTAAAAGAAGCAGCTTGTCGCTGGAAATTCTTTCCGGAGTTTTTTCTGCAGTGCCTTGTCAGAATCCGGGTGCGGATGCAATCCAATCTCATGGTCTTCCTTCAGCAGCGCCTTCAGCTCGCCCATTATTTTTTTGTGTTCATCTCCTTGCGCGGAAAAGCAATGCGTGTTGAGGAAAAACGTTGCCTCGATGCCGTACGTTTTCAAGACAGGGCGGATGTTCCTGATACCGGCGTAATATCCTTGGTACGCATGTGAAGCTTCTTTTTGCCACACTCTTCGCTCATTCTTCCCTACATAGCCCCCCTCGGTGTCGATGGTGATGATGACGTGAAACGGCTTCTTGTGTTCTTTCGCTGCGCTTCTTGGTTTCTTCAAATAAGGGGCCCGAATTCCAAAAGAGAGCAGTTTGATGATTGCCTTCCCTAGTGCCGTTGTTGAAAACCTATAGAGCAAAAGCTTCATGATGTTGCCCCATCATACAATGTTGAGAAGTTTTTGGCAACAATGTCCCAGGAATAGTGCTTGCGCACAAATGCCATTGCATGTTTTCCCATTTCTTTGGATTTTTTCCGGTTTTTGAGAATGCCAATGATTGCGCCTGCCAGCTGCTCTGGTCTTTTTTGCTCAACCAAAATTCCGTTCTTTCCATTTTCGATGATTGTGGGAATTCCACCAACCTTTGTTCCAATGACCGCACATCCAGATGCCATCGCTTCAAGAATGCTAAGGCCCAGCGCTTCTGTTCCGGTCGCGTTTGAGAGTGCCGGCAGCACAAACACATCACAAATGTTGTGGTGGTATGCGATGTCTTCTTGGGTAAGTGCCCCGAGGAACTGCACAGAATTCCCAACGCCTTGCGGGTAAATGCATTGATCCAATTCCTGCTTGTAAGGGCCCTCTCCGATAATCAGGAGTTTTGCCTTTGGCTCCTTTTTGAGTATCGTTGGCATTGCTTCAATTAAATATTGGACACCTTTTTGATCGCTCAGCCTTCCGACAAACAAAATGAGCTTGTTGTCTTTTAGGGAGATTGGTTTCTTTATCTCTCGGGGCTTGAAATGATTGACATCAACCCCCATAGGAATTTGGTGAACTTTGTTTTTGAGCCAAGGGAATCTTGAAAGAAGCTCTTTTTTGGTTGCATCGCTATTGACCGTGATGAGATGTGCATGTGCGAATGAGAATTGCTGAAGTTTCCTGAAAAAGCTGTTTTTGAGGGGGAAAAGGTCGCTTCCGTGAATCGTAATGATGAGCGGGATGTTGAATTTCTTTTTGAGGAATGCGCCGATGAGCCCTTGCGGTAGCACCCAATGCGCATGAATAAGTGATATGCGCTCATGTTTGATGATTTTTTTTGCTGCTGAGAATTCCCTTTCCAAAAGCAAGGGAAGCTGCAGTTTTGCAATAAAACTCTTCTTAAGGTTGGGGATGATACCTCCACCATAACACAGCTTCTGAAGGGATTCTGGCTTGAAATAGGGGAATCTTCTCACTTCCACATTGCCCATCCTCTCCTGTTTTGCGGCTTTTGGATAGTGGGGTGCAAGGGCAATCATATCGTGCTTCTCCCCAAGCCTATGTGAAAGTTGGTACACAAATGGAGGGGAAGTATCATTCACCCAACGCGGAAATGTGGTAGTAAGCACTAAAACACGTTGTTTTGCCATGAGGGTGGGCTAGAGAAACTCAATTTAAAAACATTCGGGTGGAGAGAAGGGAAGACAAGGAACAATAGTTGCGGCAAACCAAGCGCAAAAGAAGAGATTAAAAAAGAAAAATGGGCTTATGCTTATTGGTCCTTTGCAGGCTCGTCCTTGTCGGAATACGCAGGAACTGCTGCCCTGGAGATAATCATGATGTCGCCAATGCTCTTGACAAGCTGATGTGGCACAATGACGCCTTTCGCACTGCCTAAGACCTTATTGAGGAAGCTGCTTTTGGTTGCTCTAACCCTCCAAGCATGGATTTTGTTCTTTGTGAGGATGAGTTCTTCAACATCTCCGAAATATTCGCCATTATCCGTAAAGACCTTCATGTCATAGCATTCAGAAAGTGGTTTCATCTTCAACATGCGTTCTCACCTTTAAAATCTTACGAATACGCTCACTACTGGCAAGTATTTAAAGTTTTTGTTTATAAGGTTATGTGTTGAGTAACCCTGTGTAGGGTAGTGACATATGTCACCACCCTAATATTCTTTCTCGACCACCACAAAAATGGTGGTTTTCATGAAGAAAGAAGAGGTACGAAAAGAATTCTCCAAGCTTAAGCAGCAAGGATTCTCATACGCGAAATGCAGAGCACTTCTGATAGGGCAATTTGAGTATAGGGCAACCACAAGAACGTCCTCAAGGAGC
>Ga0247727_10005653_pt1 | contig 25175 bp, 25 predicted proteins | sample WisWelCaveWW1625_FD_202498 | JGI IMG/M metagenome (GOLD analysis project Ga0247727, IMG submission 202498) | Biofilm microbial communities from Wishing Well Cave, Virginia, United States - WW16-25 | ecosystem: Environmental > Aquatic > Deep subsurface > Groundwater > Cave microbial mat | place...
CCGCCCCGTGGGTCGCGCCGGCGAATCGTTTGCCCGGGCCGAAGGGCAGCTCCCAGATGGCGTTGCTGCGCCAGACGTGCGCGCGGTGGAAGGAAAGCAGCTTCTTGTCCATGGCGCGGTTGCGCAGCGTGCGATAGTTGCTGCCCAGCGCGGAGCCGTCGCCGTCTTCTTCCCCGAGGCTCTTGCTCCAGGTGTAGCTGCCCTGGAACATCCAGCCTTTCGCGAAGCGCTTGTTCGCCTCGACTTGCAGGGAGTTATACGTGGAGCCGGCGAAATTGCCCGTGAGCATGGCGCTGCCGAACTGCGGGCTGGGAACGACGAAGTTCTCGGGAAGGCCGGCGCGACGCAGCAGGCCGCCGCGCGCGGTGAACTGGTCCGAGCCGCTGATGTAGCTCGCCAGCGAACCGACGTTGTTGCTCGCCAGCGACCCTTGCGTCGTCGGGTTGACGCGGATCAGGTCCGAGCCGGTGATCCGGACGCCGTCGATGACGCCCAAGCCGGGAACATTGAGACCCTGGAAGATCTGATTGAGCAGGGGCGAGTGCCCGCCCGCCTGCGTGATCAGAAACGCCTCGAGGATCCCGTTCTCGAAGACGTTCACCTCGTTGATGCTGGCGTCGCGAATCAGCCGCGTCCCTTTGCTGCCGACATAGCGCACGTCGAGCGACCAGTCGCGGCCGAGAAGGCGCTGGATCGAGAGGTTCCAGTTCTGAATGTAGGGCGCGCGCAGGTTGTCGTCGTAGCTGTAGACCGTGGCGGTCCTGGCCGTGAGCGGCACCAGCTCGAGCGGCTGCGTCAGCGGCGTCAGGGGCAGGCGGAAGTTCGAGACGCTCAGGGGCGCCGCGGTCGTGCTCGCCACCGTCCGCGCCTCCGAGTAGCCGGGATTCATGCCGGAAACGGTGTGGGTCAGGTAGATCGGGCTGCGCTCGTAGCCGAGGCCGTAGCCCAGGCGCAGCACGGTCTTGTTTTTGCCGAACCAGGGGAGCGACCAGCTCAGGCCGGCCGAGGGGGCGAAGTTGTTGTAGTCGTCCTTGTAAAGCTGGAGGTTCGGGTTGTCGGTTTTGGGGCCGATGGGGATGACGCGGGTCAGCGACCCGTTGAGCCGCGTGGGCTGGAACATGTCGGCGAAACTGGTTCCGGAGAGGCCGAAAATCGCGCCGCTGCCGCCGGCCAGGGCCAGGGTGCGGCCGCGCGGATCGTAGGGCACACCATACCACTCATACCTGACGCCCAGGCTGAGCGTGAGGCTGGGGCGCAGCTTGATGTCGTCCTTGAAAAACCAGTCGAACTCCCGCTGGCGCCAGTTGCGGTAGCGGGACTGGCCGGGGAGATAGGCGGGGTTGCTGCCCCCGGGCGAGTTGAAGACTTGCGTCGAGCCGTTGAGCGAGCCGGCCAGCTCGGTGAGCATCTGCTGGGCGCCCCCGAGATTCTGCTGGATGCCCGGGATGGTGGTGTTGTCGATGCCGCGAACGGCGGCGCCGCCCGGCCCGAGCGTGGCCCGCGGCGTGACCACGAAAGCGTCATAGCCGTAACTCGAGACGAACCGAAACTCGCCGCCGAAACGAAAGGCGTGCCGTCCCTTGAGCCAGCTCACGGTGTCGGCAAACTGGTGAACCGGCGTCATGCGCTCGCTGGGATCGGAGCCGATGTCGGGATAAAGCGGGCTGGTTACATTCCCCCAGCTCAGCAGATACGGGTAGTTGTCGGGAGTCTTGGCCAGCAGGGCGTCCCCTTCGGCCTGGGGGGCCACGATGGTCTGGCGCGGGCGATTGACGCCGGCGCGCAGCTCGTTCAGGAGCGTCGGCCGCAAGGTCGAGGTGAGCGCCAGCGACCCGAAGGTCGTCGTGTTGGGACCGCGCCCGCGCGGCGACGACGGAAACGTCTGCGGCCCGGCCACGTTGAAGCTGTCGTAGGACTGGCGCCCATATGCAAAGTTGAGGCGGTTACTCGGGTTCAGATGGTGATCGACGCGGAAATCGGTCGTCTGGAAGTCGACCAGGACGCTGCGGTTCCACCGGAAGCCGGCGGTGTTGAGGCCGTCGCCGGAGCGGAAGATATTGGGAAGAGGCATAGCGGCGAGCTGCGCCCGCATCACCGCTCCGGTATCCGGCCCCATCCGCAGCGGATCGCGGCCGAACACGTTGACCTCCTGCAACGGGCCGGTGGCGGCGGCCGGGCGGACGGCATTGCCCTGGAGGTCGACGGTGGCGCCGAAGACGGCGTCGGCGTTGCCGTTGCGGGCGCCCGGAAAGAACCGGAACAGGCCCTGGCGAGCGGTCGCGGTGTAGACGGTCTGGGTCACCGCGTTGCGCTCGCGCTGCCGCTGGCCCTCGTAGCCGACGTGGAAGAAGGTCTTGTTCTTCCGCACCGGCCCGCCGAGGCGGCCGCCGTACTGGTTGCGCACCAGAAAGTTGCGCGGGGAGATCGGCGCGCCGGTCCGCGCGTCGTGGCCCTGCCGGTTGTTCGTCCAGCTATTGGCGGTGAGCAGGGTGTTGCGGTGCTCGTGGAAGAGGCTGCCGTGATACTCGTTGGTCCCGGAGCGGGTGAGCATCTGGATTTGCCCGGAGCCGCGCCCGAGCTCGGCGTCGGTCGGCGAGGTGATGACGCGGAACTCCTCGATGCGGTCGACGCGGATGCTGTTGGCCACGGCCGTGTAGAACTGCCCGTTGAGCAGGTTGTCCTGAATGTTGACGCCGTCGAGGGTCACGTTGAGGCTGCCGACGCGGTTCCCGCTGAAGTTGAAGCCCAGCACGCCGGCTTGCGTCGTGAGCAGGTCGTAGGCGCTGCGTCCCTGCAAGGGCAGCTCGAGGACCTTTCGGCCGGCGATCACGCTGCCTACCGAGCTGGTGGCGGCGCTCACCAGCTCGGCGTCGGCGCGGACCTCGACCGCTTCGGCGGTCGACCCCAGCTCGAGGGTGACGTTGATGGTCAGCCGCGCGCCCACCTCGAGATCGAGATCGCTCAGGACGTACTTGCGGAAGCCGGCGTGTTCCGCGGTGATCCGATAGCTGCCCGGCAAGAGGGCCGGGAACGAGTAGACCCCGGAGTCATTGCTGGTAGTTATCGCCGCCACGCCCGTCTTGACGTTCTCGGCGGTGACTTTCGCGCCCCCCACCAGCGCGCCGGTTTGGTCGGTGACGACGCCGGAAACGCTGACGTCGGTGCTCTGCGCCGCTGACGGACTAGCCGCTGCGAGCGCCAGCATGAGGACAACGGGACTCAGCCGCATTGGATACCCCCCTCGGTGGATCGTCTTGGTTCAGTTTACTGGCCGGCCCGAGGCAAGTCAATCGGCTGCCTGTTACTTTTCTCGCCGAGCAGCTTGGCGCAAGCGTAGACGTCGCGCAGGGAGGGAACTCCGACGCCCAGCTTGTCGGCCAGCTCGACCAAGACGCCGCAGACGGCCTCCAGCTCCAGCGGCCGGCCGGCCTCGACGTCCTGGAGCATCGATGTTTTGTGGTCGCCGACTTTCTCGGCGCCGGCGATGCGCTGGTCGATCGAGATGGGGATCTCGACCCCGAGCCGGCCGGCCACGGCGTCGACTTCCTCCATCACCCGCCGCACCAGCGCCCGCGTCTCGGCGTTCTCGAGAATTTCCCGCATCGTGCCGCGGGTGAGCGCGCTGACCGGATTGATGGCCGCGTTGCCTAGCAGCTTTACCCAGATGTCCTGGCGGATCTTGGCGCGGATGGGGCACTGCAAGCCGGCGCGCTGGAAGACGGCGGCGATCTGGCGGCAGCGCTCGGTGCGCTCGCCGTCGAGCTCGCCGATCGAGAACCGCGTCCCTTCGGTGTGCTCGATCATGCCGGGTTCGACGATGACCGTCGAACAGTAAATGACGCAGCCGATGATGCGGCGGGTCTCGATGGCCGCGGCGATCGCGCCGCCGGGATCGACGGCCTCGAGTCGCGTGCCCTCCCACGGCCCGCCGTGCCGCTCGAAGTACCACCAGGGAATACCATTCTGCGCGGTGACCACCGGCGTCTGGGGTCCGAGCAGCGGGGCGAGCCGCGGCGCCATCGCCGGGAGGCTGTGCGCCTTCAGCGCCAGGAATACGGCGTCGACGGGGCCGACCGCCGCGGGATCGTCGGTCGCGGCCGGATGAGCCGTGAAGTCGCCTTGCAGGCTGCGGACGCGGACGCCGTGGGCCTGCATCGCTCGCAGGTGCGGGCCGCGCGCCATCAGCGCGACGTCTTCGCCGGCGGCGGCGAGCTTCGCCCCCACGTAGGCGCCGATGGCGCCCGCGCCGACAATGGCGAACTTCATAACCGCGCCGGCCGGGCCGCCACGTCCTGGCGCGGGCGGCAGCGCGCCCCCAGGTCCGCTTCCGTCGCCGGCGTCTTCAACGCCGCCGACGCCGCCGCTTGCTCCCCGGCGCCGTTCACGGCGAGCTTCATGATCCGGCGAACTGTGCCGCCACCGTCCGCCGCTGGATCTTGCCGGTGGCCGTGCGCGGAATCTTGTCCACGATGTGAATCGTCTTGGGGCACTTATAGTCGGCCAGGCGCGAGCGGCAGTGCGCCGCCAGGTCCGCTTCGCTGGCCGGCGTTTTCAGCACCACGGCGGCGGCCACCTCTTCGCCCCAGACGCGGTGGGGCAAGCCGAAACTCACCGCTTCGCCCACGGCCGGATGCAGGGCCAGAACCTCGTCGATCTCGCGCGGCGAGATTTTCTCGCCGCCGCGGACGATCAGCTCCTTGATCCTGCCTATCAACCGGAGATATCCGGCGGCGTCGAGCACGCCCTCATCGCCGGTGCGGAACCAGCCGTTGGTGAAGGCGGCGGCGTTGGCCTCGGGATTGTCCTCGTAGCCTCGCGTGACGTTGGGCCCGCGGATCGAGACTTCGCCCTGCCGTTCGGCCTCGAGCCGCGTCCCCCGTTCGTCGAGGATAGCGATGTCGACTCCCGTGCCGCGCCCGACCGAGCCGGGCACGCGCGCCGCCGGCGGCAGGGGATTCGACGCCATCTGGTGCGACGCCTCGGTCATCCCGTAGGCCTCGAGCGCCGGCGCGCCGAAGCGCGACTCGAGATCCTGCATGGTCGCCGGCGCCAGCGCCGAACTGCACGAGCGGATGAAGCGCAGCCGCCCGGCGCCCGGCGGCCGGCCCTCGCCACGCGCCCGCGCCAGCAGCAGGAGGTGGATCGAAGGCACCGCCGAATACCACGTGACGCGATATTTTTCCGCCACCGACCAGAAGGACAGCGCGTTGAAGGCCGGCGGGACGACCACGGCGCCGCCCGAGTAGAACGTCGCCAGCATCGAGCCGATCAGCCCGTGCACGTGGAACAGCGGCATGGCGCACAGCGAAACGTCGTCGGGCGTGAGCTGGTAGGTGTCAGCAATGTTCTTGGCGGAAACCGCGAGGTTGGCGTGGGTAAGCGGGACGCGCTTGGGGCGGCTGGTGGTGCCGCTGGTGTGGAGGACCAGAGCCACGTCGTCGGGGGAAGGCGGGACTAAAGTGCCGCCGCGGGCTGAAGCCCGCCCAACCTCGACCACCGAAGCGCCGGGGGGGGCGGCGGCGCGGGCCTCGGGGGCGCCGCCGGGCGGCACTACCAGTAGGCGCACGCCGGTGTCCTCCAGATAGAAGCGGAACTCTTCGCGCTTGTAGTTGGGATTCAGCGGCGCCGCCGTGCCCGCCAGGGCCGCCGCCAGAAACGCGACGACGGCGTCGGCGCCGTTCGGCAGCACCAGCGCCACGCGGTCGCCGCGGCCGACGCCCGCCGCCGCCAGCTCGCCGGCCGCTTGCTCGACCCGCTCGCGCAGCGCGGCGTAGCTCAACGACGGCCCGTCGGGGACGATCAACGCCGGCGCGCCCGGCTCGCCGCGCAACAGTTCGAGCAAGCTCAGCCCCCGGACTCGCCGATGTCGCCGGAGCGGCTCACGTCGAGTCCCAGGTCGTGGTTCTCGCGGGCCGCCTCGCGGCTGAGCGGCTTGCGCGCCGCCTCGGGGCCGGGCCGCGGCGCCACCGGCTCGGGGAACAGCGTCGGCGTCAGCGCCGCGAGGGCGCCGTCCTCGTAGCCGGCGGCCGCGTGGTAGATCGCCTTGTCGAAAAACTGCGAGATCGAGAGCGTCAGCTCGTACTCCAGCGGCAGCTCGGAGGCCGACTCGGCCGCCGCCGAACCGCGGATGAAATTGAGCAGCATGGACTTCGCCGTAGTCAGCGCGAAGACCACTTGGCTGAAGGGGATCTGCTCCTGAAAGCGCCGCCGCCCGAAGTTCTCGTAGCGGTTCTGCACGGCGAACTCCGTGCGCGAGCTCAGCCACTGGCCCAGGTTCTGGAACAGGTCGACGGCGCGCTCGTGCAGGTCGCCTTCTGGTAACTGGTGATAGGCGGCGGTGCGCGGGTCGCGCCGCACCTCCGCCATCAGATCGTTGGCCAGCCGGTCGGCGTTCTGCGCGACCAGCCGGATCAGCCGTTGGGAAATCACTTCGCCTCCTCGGTCCGGCTCACTTTTTCTTCTTGGGTTTCGCCGCCGCCTCCGCCTCCCACTGCATGTAGGAGGCGGCGCCGGGATGCGCCTTGGCCACGGCCTCCACAGACGCCGCGAAGCTCGGATACTGATAGTCCTTCCGCCAGCCTTCGATCACCGGCTTGAGCTTGAACCACACGGAGACGTGTTCGAAAGTGGTCGACTGGAACAGCTCGGCGTTGAGCAGGCCCTTGTCGACCAGCGTGCAGACCGTGTCCCAATAGCCGAGCAGCATGGCCACGTGCGCGGCTCCCTTAGAGCTCTGCGGATACCGTTTGTTGAAGTCCGCGTAGTCCTTGAACTTGAGCTGCCGGCCGAAGAAATCCCGGGCCTGGCGAAGCCTCGCTTCGCGGCGCATGTCGTAAACCTGAAGCAGCAATCGCGCGTCTTCCTGGGTAGCCTGTGGCATGGTGGCCTCCTGGGGGTGAGTCAACCATCATAGCGGATTTGTTGAATTGTTGATTTGCCGATTTGTCGATTGAAGACTGTGCGCGTGGCGGTGTTCAAATCGACAAATCAACAATTCAACAATTCAGCAAATGCCCTGAGCCTCGGCCAATGCTGCCGGAACGCGATCGCCGAGATGCCCAGGTAAAACACGGTGCAGGCGACCAGGCCGAGCTGGATCCACCAGCTGGGGCGGATCGGCGCGGGCAGCAGGGTGCGGTTCACGTAGAGCGTGTGCAGGGCCGAGAATCCAAGGGCCAGGTTCATTAACACCGCCGTGGCCATCGCCAGCACCAGGGGGTTGGGGGTGAGCCGCAGCGCCAGCAGGCCCCAGAGTCCATAGATCGCCATGATGGTGTAGTAGACGACCCGGACCCGGCGTCCTTCGAGGTGGCGCAGTCGGCCGCTGCCGACCCAGATCACGTCCGTCCATCGGCGGGTGATGCCGTCGAGGTTAGAGATCTGGCTCGGCGCGAGCACCAGGAAGCCGCACAACAGCGTGAGGTACCAGAAGGCGGGGCCGTGGTGGTCGGCGATGGCGCGGGCGGTGAGCGCGGCGGCGGCGTGGCCCTCGACCGTTGCCCCTCGCAGGTATTGCAACGACATCATGGAGGGCAGCGCCACCCCCAACAGGCAGCCCGGGGCCCACACCGCCAACTGGTCGCGCACCACGTGGCGGCGCCAGTTGCGCCACCGCGCCAGGCTCTCCGGCGACAGCGTGAAGACCTTCCCGACGTGGGCGAGCGAGATGGTCTTGCCGCCGACGGCGCTCGGAATCGCGCCGACCAGCGATCCCATCCCCCATCCCTTGTCGCGCGCGAAGTTCGAGAAATAGCTATTGGTGAGACCTCCCGCCCCGGCGATGGCGGCGAAGGCGGCCAGCGTCGCCCACTCCACCCGACCCTCCGGCACGTAGCCGAAACGGACGAAGCCGCCGAGTATCTCTCCCCAAGTTTCCCAGGGAACCCACAGCAGAGCGATGAAGCCCAGGTAGGTCAGGACGAGAACAATCTTCGTCACCATGACGCGCTCGATGGCGTTGTAGATCTTGCCGCCGAACAGCAGCGGAATGAAACACGCCAAAAAGATGGCATAGCCGAGACGCCGAATCAGCTCGGCGTCTCCGGCGCCCGGCAGACGGCCGAGGAACGCCGCCGCCAGCGGCACAGCGGCGTTGGATGCCATGTAGGGCCAGATGGCCCCCATATCCAGGAACAGGTAGACCGCCGTCCAGAACTTCGGCCCCGGCGCGGTGCGGAAGAACCCAACCAGGATCGGCTCGCCGGTGTAGAGGGCGTAGCGCATCACTTCCAGGTTGTAGAAGAGCTGGAGGAGAATGCTGGTCGCGGCCAGCCACATGATGCCGCCGCCGTACTGCGCGGTGACGATGGGGCCGAACAGCCACTCGCCGCCGCCGATGTTGGAGCCGGCCATCAGCAGGCCGGGGCCGATCAGCGCGGTCCAGCGTCGCCAGCCCCACAACGGCGCCGGCGGCAGCTCGCCGTGATCCCAGGGCGGAAAGTATCGGGCTTCCGCTCTTTCGGCAGCGGGCGCGGACGTCATCGCCCGCTCATACTAGCAGGGTTATCCCCGGGATCGGAAGGTCAGCCGGCCAGCTTGCGCAGGACGGCTTCCTCAGCGCAGAACTCGGCGCCGGGCAGGCGGATGCAGCCCAGGTCGCACTGATGCTCAGGAAAGATTCTGCGGAACATGCTGCGCAGCCAGCCCTCGGCCGCCTTGCGCTCCCGAAACGAATTGCCGAGGCAAACGCCGGCTCCCTCGATCAGGCACAGCCACTCGCCGGACTCCTCGACCGGCTGCACCGCCAGGTGCACCATGGCGCGGTTGACCTGGTGGATCTCGTTGAGCTGCTCCTGGAGCTGCGTCATGCCTCGATCTTGCGCCACGGCCACGGGCCCCACAATAGGACGCCGGGTTCAATTTTCTAGGGTACGCCGGTACCCTTCTTACTACTCGGGAGTTACGCCTGAACGCGCGGCGGATGCGTGCTTTCGTATGCCGCGATCTCGGACTGCCTCCGCAACAAGTACCCGAGCTGGTCGACGCCCGCCAGCAGGCACTGCTTCGAGAAGCTATCGATGGGAAAGGAGAGCACCCGGCCGGCCGGCAGCTCCAGAGCTTGAGAGGCCAAATCGACGCGCAGCTCCACCGACGGGTTCCGCGCGACCATCGCGAACAACTCGGCGTGGGCGGCCGAGTCTACGACCACGGGCAGCAGCCCGTTCTTGAGAGAATTGTTGCGAAAGATGTCGGCGAACGAAGTGCTGATCACGGCGCGAAACCCGAACCCCAGCAGCGCCCAGGGGGCGTGCTCGCGCGAGCTGCCGCAGCCGAAATTGTCGCCCGCCAGCAGAATCGTCGCGCCGGCCGCCTCCGGGCGATTCAGCGGAAAATCCGGCTTGGGTTTGCCGGCAGCGTCTGCGCGCCAGTCGCAGAACAGCGACTCGCCCAGACCGGTCTTGCCGGTGATCTTGAGAAAGCGCGCCGGGATGATCTGATCGGTGTCGACGTTGTCGACCGGCAGCGCCACGACTCGTCCCGAAAAACTCTTGATTGGTTCCATTACCCGATTCCCGTCACTGCAAAATCGTCCGCACGTCCGTCACAACGCCCTTCAGCGCGCTGGCGGCCGCGGTCAGCGGGCTGGCGAGAAAGGTCCGGCCACCCTTGCCCTGCCGTCCCTCGAAGTTGCGGTTGGAGGTCGAGACGCAGTACTGGCCGGGCTTCAGCTCGTCGCCGTTCATGGCGATGCACATGCTGCAGCCGGGCTCGCGCCACTCGCAGCCGGCGGCGCGGAAGATTTCCGGCAGGCCTTCGGCTTCGGCCTGCTTTTTGACCAGCTGCGATCCGGGCACTACCAGTACCCGGACGTTCGGATCGACCTTGCGCCCCTTGAGGACGCCGGCCGCCAGCCGCAGGTCCGAAAGGCGCGAGTTGGTGCAGCTTCCGATGAACACCACGTCGAGCCGCAGGCCGGCGACGGCGCGTCCCGGCTCGAGGCCCATGTAGGCCAGCGCTTTGGCGACGGCGGCCCTATGCGCCGCGTCCGGCAGCTTCTCGGGATCGGGGATTCGACCGCTGATCGGCAGGCCCATTCCGGGGTTGGTCCCGTAGGTGATCATGGGTTCGAGCTGGCCGGCGTCGATGGCGATGGAGCGGTCGTAGGCGGCCCCGTCGTCGGTGGGCAGGCGGCGCCAGGCGGCCAGGGCCTCCTCCCAGGCGGCGCCTTGCGGGGCAAAGGTCCTGCCCGCGAGGTACTGGAACGTGGTGTCGTCGGGGGCCACCAGGCCGGCCCGCGCCCCCCCCTCGATCGACATATTACACACCGTCATGCGGCCTTCAATCGAAAGCGCGCGGATGGCGCCGCCGGTGTACTCGAAGACGTGGCCAGTGCCGCCGGCGGTCCCGATGCGCGCCAGCAGGGCCAGGATGATGTCCTTGGCGGTGACGCCCGGACGAAGCGACCCGTCGACGCGGACCTCGAAGGTCTTGGGCTTCGACTGGAGCAGGCACTGTGTGGCGAGCACGTGCTCCACCTCGGTAGTGCCGATACCGGAGGCGAGCGCGCCGAGCGCCCCGTGCGTGGAGGTGTGGCTGTCGCCGCAGACGATAGTCATGCCCGGCTGGGTCAGCCCCAGCTCCGGGCCGATGACGTGGACGATCCCCTGGCGGTCGCTGTCGCGGCCGTAGAGGCGCACGCCGAACTCGCGGCAGTTGGTCTCGAGCTGCGCCACTTGCCGCGCGGCGATGGGGTCGAGGATGGGCAGCGTCGGGTCGGTCGTGGGAATACTGTGGTCGAGGGTGGCCAGCGTCTGCCCGGGCCGCCGGACTTTGAGGCCCCGTTCCCGCAATCCCTGAAACGCCTGCGGGGAGGTGACTTCGTGCACCAGGTGCAGGTCGATATAGAGGACCTCCGGGCAGCCCGGCTCGCGGGCGACGACGTGGTGATCCCAGATTTTCTCGAACAGGGTACGGGGTCTTGGGGCGGTCATTCCCCTCATTCTACAACGGTTTAGTTCCTCGCAGCTTCGGGATCGATGACAGCGATTTCTTCAATTGCGGCGGCTTTGGCAAGAACCTTGTCGGCGGCAACAAGGCTTTGGATGCGAATCGAGTGTGCGCAAGCCATGAGTTGCCCCGTGGCGCCGAATCCATGCCGCCGCCTCGTCGTAATGATCACCCGTGAGCGCGACGACTCGGAGGACGCCCCTGGCGATGTCCTCGAAAAAGCGACGGCGAAGGGCGGCGGCCTCGACTTCGGAAATGACGCCCGATCGAACCTTGCCAAACTCCTCGATGACGTCCGTTCCGACCTCCGCGTGATAGAGTTTCGCCAGGGCGCTTGAATCCAGGAAGTAGCTGGCCAACTAGCGGCCCTCACGCTCCGCGCGGATGTCATCAGAAAGATTGCCAGGAATGTTCGAGAGCGCCTCTCTAACCGCTTGCAGGCTCGGTGCGAGTCCCATCGCGGCCGCGTCCCTTCGGACCTTTTCCATGTACTCCTGGTCCAGCCATCGGTCCGCAAGGTCGGAGACGGTCACCGTGACCTGCTGACGCTCCTTCAACGGGAGCGGTTCGAGGGGACGGAGAACGCCGTTCTCGTAAACAGCCTGGACTGTCTTCGACATACGTCCATTGTATCGCCGAAAGCCACCGAAGGAGCAGCAGGAAATCGGGGCAGGTGGTGGGAATACAGTTTGCGAGCGTCGGCATCATGGCAGCGAGACACGGGGCGCGCCTCTAAACGGCGAAGCGGCGGAGGATCCCCGGGCTGTCGACGCGCTCGATCTCCGCGGCGCCCATGGCGTCCTCGACGTATTCGGGGCGGCGCATGCCTACCAATACACAGCTCAACCCTTCCAGGCCCAGCAGGACATTCAGCGCCATGCGGCTGAGCGACTCGCCGCGGTTCGGGTAACCCGCTTCTTCGACTAGGCGCCCGCGGATCAGGTCGGAGGCCAGTTGCTGCGTGGTCGAGAGATGGCGGTGAATCCCCTGCAAGGCGGCGTTCAGAAGCGGCAGGAACCCGCCTTGCCACTGGTTCCACTCGGCGCGTCCGACGAAGCGCTGCCGCGACTGCGTGAGCCAGCGCTGGATGGGCGCGATGACGTGCTGTCCGGCCACCTGTTCCCAGTGCGCCGCCGAGCGCAGTTGCGGCACGATCACCCGCAGCGCCGCGGCGATGCCTTCGCCTTCCATCAGCGCGGCGCCCAGTTCCCGCCGCAGGCGCTGTTCCTGCTCCCCCACCGGGGTCAACAGGGCCTCGAGCTCCGCCGCGCCGGGCGCCTTCTCGCCGGGCGGAAGAAAATCGGCCAGGCGAACCAGCCGGTTCTGCCGCGACGCGTTTAGCGGCCGGTTGGCGAGCACCCCCAGTCCCTTTTCGCGGCAGAACTCGAGCACCGTTTTGCCGTTGTTGTTGGGCTCGAGCGCGCCGCCCGGCTCGTAGAGGTTCATCGGCAACTGCACGACGCGGAAGTGGTGGCTCATCGAAACCGATTCGGCGGCCGCCAGCGTCCGCGCCACGGAGGTCGCTGCCGGCGCCGCTGCCGCCAGCGGGTAGTTGTTGGAGCTGACGCCGTACCAGCGGATCCGCCCCCTCTCGACCTGCGTCTCGAGAAACCGGAACGCCTCCCGCACGCGCCGGTAGAACTCTTCGTGATCCGCCGGCGCGATCGGCCGGCGGTGGTGCGTGATCTCTTCCAGGTAGTACTCGGGGTTGTGCAAGAGGTAGACGTCGACGTAATCCAGTTGCAGCCGCTCCACCGACCTCTCGACCTGCGTTTCGAGAAACTCGGGGTGAATGGAGTGCCAGATGCCCTCTCCGTACTGGACCACCTCGGGGAACTGCCGTTGCTGGGCCAGCTCCATGTTGCGGCCCTGGATGTAGCCGCCCTTCGTGACGACGATAACCTGGTCGCGGGGCCGCTCGCGCAGGGCCTTTCCGACGAGCGTCTCGGAGTCGCCGTCGGTGTAGTTGGCGCTGGTGTCGATGAGGTTGCCGCCGCGGTCGAGATAGGCGGCCAGCGCGCCGGCGTGAAGCGGGTTGTCGTCGGCGATCCGGTAGCAGCCAAAACCCAGCGGATGGCAGCTAAGCCCGGTCGCGCCCAGCGGGCGGTGGAGGTTCATCAGGCAGCTATCCCTCGAAATCTTCCAGGATAGCGCGGGCGACGGTGATGGGACGATCGTCGCGCCGGCCGCCGGCGGCGTTGTAGTCTTCCTGCGCGCGCTTCCAGCGGTCGTAGATGCCGGTCTGGATCTGGACCAACTGGCCGTCGGCGATCTCCTCGCCGGAGGAGAAATTGAGCTCGCAGGCGAAGACTTGTCCGGGCCGCTGCGGGTTGTAGAGCGGCATGCCGAACTTGCGGCAGATCAGCGGGCGGTGCTCGTAGATGCGGCAGGCGCCGTCGCCGGCGAGCGCGGGGCAGGCCAGGCGCGTGCCTTCCGGCGGCAGCTTGCCCCAGGCCTCGATCAGCCCGTGCCGGCGCATGATTTCTTCGCGCTGCGGCAGGTAGTCGCGCGAGCGGGCCCGCAGGTCGTCGCGCTCGGCCGCGGGCATGGCTTTCACCGCCCGGGAGATTACCGCGGCTTCGATTTCGGTGATCTGGAAAAGCTGGTAGCAGCACTGGGTGCAGCCCTGGCGGCAGTGGATGCGCTCGCCGTAGAGCGCTACGTTGCGCTGAAACTCCGCTGCAACCTGGTTGCAGATCTGCAACCAGGTTGTCAGGAATGGACCCGGCATCTCTACCCGATGGCTTCGCAAACCGCGCGGCCCACTTCCTCGGTCGTCGCCGGCGGTCCGGCGGGCTTCAGGTCGGCCGTGACGCGCCCGGACGCCAGCACCTTCTCGATGGCTTGCTCCACGGCGCGAGCTTCTTCGGCCAGCCCGAAGCTGTAGCTCAGCATTGCTGCGACGGACCCGATGGCCCCTAGCGGGTTGGCCTTGTTCTGCCCCGCGATGTCCGGCGCGGCGCCGTGCACCGGCTCATAGAGGCCAGTCCAGACGCCGTTGGGCTGCTGCGCGCCGATCGACGCCGACGGCAGCATCCCGATCGATCCGGCCAGCACGGCGCCCTCGTCGCTCAGAATGTCGCCGAACATGTTCTCGGTCACCAGCACGTCGAAGCGCCGCGGGTTGAGCACCAGTTGCATGGCGCAATTGTCGACCAGGATGTGGTCCAGCTCGACGTCGGGAAACTCCGCGCCGAGCTCGGTCACCACCTGCCGCCACATCTGGGAGTTCTCGAGCACATTGGCCTTGTCGACCGAGGTCAGCTTCTTGCGCCGCTTGCGGGCGAGGGCGAACGCCAGGCGCGTCACGCGCTCGACCTCGGAGCGGCGGTAGAGCATGGTGTTCACTGCCGTCGGCTCTCCGTCGATAGTGGTAATACCTCGTGGCGTGCCGTAGTAGATGCCGCCGGTGAGCTCGCGCACGATAATCATATCGGCGCCGCGGACGACGGCGTCTTTGAGCGGCGAGGCGCCGAGCAGGCTCTCGTAGGCCACCACGGGCCGCAGGTTGGCGTAGAGGCCGAGCGCCTTGCGCAAGTCGAGCAAGCCGCGTTCCGGGCGCCGCTCGGGCGGGGCCGAATCGAACTCCGGCAGCCCCACCGCCCCGAGCAGGATGGCGTCGGCGGCTCGCGCCAGCCGCGCGGTTTCCTCCGGCAGCGGCCGTCCAGTTTGGTGGATGGCGACGGCGCCGAGCAAGCCTTCGGTAAGCCGCAACTGGTGGCCGAATCTGCGCCCCACGTGCTCGAGCACGCGCACCGCCTCGCGCGTAACCTCGACGCCGATGCCGTCGCCGGGCAACACCAGTACGTTCAGTTCCATGGACCAATTCGGGTGTTTGGCGTCATTCAGTTTCCCCCCCCTCGGCACATCAGTGTACCATCGCGAAACCACGCTCCTCGACGCGGGTCATTCTACAATTAGGTGGGACTGCACCGTATCTGTGTGCAGGCGGAGGGTTCGTGATAGCGGGAAGAAACACCCTAGGATCAAGGACTTCCAGAAATACCTGGCCTCGGTCTAAGGCCCAGGATCTGGCAGTTCGCGTGCACAAAACAGCGGTGTCCTTCCTAACCGGCCGGGCAGAAGGACAGTCTAAGGAATCGGATGGAGGTTAGCGACGAGCAGGCGGTGGCGCTGGCGCGCGGCGGGGATCAGGACGCCTTCCGGGTGCTGGTTGACCGCCACAGCCGCTCCGTCTACCGACTGGCGTATCGCATGACCGGCAACCCCAACGACACCGAGGACGTTGTGCAGGAGACTTGGCTGCGGGCGTGGCGGCGGCTGGGCCGCTTCGAGGCGCGCGCCGGATTCGGAACCTGGCTCTACCGGATCGCGGCGAACTGTTCGCTCGACCTGATCCGGGTGCGCGAGCGGCAGGGGCGGGCGTCCTCGTTCGACGATGGCGGCGTGGCCGACACGGTGGCGGCGGGCGATCCGGGTCCGGACCGGCTGGCCATCAGCGATCAGGTTCATCGCAAGCTGGCGGAAGCGATGGCCGCGCTGAGCCCCATGGAGCGCGCCGCGTTTGTGTTGCGGCACTTCGAGGGCCGGTCGATCGAGGAGATCGGCGAGGCGCTGGGGCGCGAGGCCAACGCCACGAAAAACTGCGTTTTCCGCGCGGTCGCCAAACTGCGGCGGGCGCTCGAGCCGGTCGTGAGTGGAGCACCATGCGGCACTTAAACGAAGAGCAACTGATTCTGTATCACTACGGGGAAGCAACCGAGGACCGCGCGGCTCTGGCCGAGCATCTGGGCGCGTGCCCGAGCTGCCAGGCGAGACTGGAAACGCTCGAAGCGGTGCTGGCCGCCGTCCGGGCGCCGGTGCGCGAGCCGGCGCCGGGCTTCGAGCGGCAGGTGTGGCAGCGGCTGGAGCCGGAGATCGCGCCGCGCCGCCCATGGAGCTGGCCCTGGGCGTGGGCCCCGCGGCAGTGGGCCACGGCCGGGGCCATGGCGGTACTGGCAGTAGGCTCGTTCCTGGCCGGCCGCTATTTGCCGCGAGCTTCGCCGGCCCGCCAGGCGCCGGTCCGGGCGGCAGCCGGGGAAGGCCGCGATCGGGTGTTCGTGGTGGCCCTCGGCGATCATCTCGACCGCTCCCAGATGATCCTGATCGAGCTCGCCAACGCGCGGACCGCCGATGACATTTCGGCGGAGCAGCAATTGGCGGAAGAGCTGCTCGGCGCCAACCGGCTCTACCGGCTGACGGCGGCCAACGCCGGGGAGAAGGTTGTGGCCGAGGTGCTCGATGAGCTGGAGCGCGTTCTGCTCGATATCGCCCACAGCCCGGCCCGGCTGACCGCGCCGCAGCTCGAGGCGTTGCGCGAACGGATCGAGGAGCAAGGGATCGTGTTCAAGGTGCGGGTTATCGGGTCGCAACTGAGGGAAAGGCGCGGGGCCAGTTGAGGAACCGGGAGGAAACATGAAAACGGCGAGCATGAGGTTGCTGGCGGTTTGGCTGGTGGCAGCCGGCGTGACGGCCGGGCAGGAGCCCGAGCGAATCCGGGCCGAACAGGAACGCGCGCTGGCCGTGCAGGCTCGCGCGGAGGCTGAAGCCCTTGCGCAGCTGTTGATCGCTCGGGCCCAGGACGTCCGCGGCCAGGTGGAGCAGGTCCGGCAGCAGGTCGACCAGACGCGGGCGCAGGCGGAGAGGATGCGAGCCGAGGGCGGCCGGCAGACGGAAGAATACTATCGCGCCGGCCGGCGGCAGCTCGACGAGGGCCGCTGGGACCGCGCGGTCGAGAATTTCAGCGCGGTTGCCAGGCTCGGCGGCAGCCGGGCCGACGCGTCGTTGTATTGGAAGGCGTACGCCCAGCACAAGCTCGGCCAGCGGACCGAAGCCCTCGCCACGCTGGCGGAAATGCAAAAGGCGCATCCCTCCAGCCGCTGGAGCCATGACGCCAAGGCCCTGGAAGTCGAGGTTCGCCAATCTTCCGGCCAGCCGGTCTCTCCGGAGAGCGAGACGGACGAAGACATCAAGCTGATGGCCATCAATAGTCTCGTTAATACCGATCCGGAGCGCGCGCTGCCGCTGCTCGACAAGCTGTTCCGCACCGGGCAATCTCCCAGAATCAAGGAGCGAGCGTTGTTCATTCTCAGTCGCACCGACTCGGCGCGGGCCCGGGAGATTGTGACCCAGGTGGCCCGCGGCGGCGCCAATCCGGAGCTCCAGATGCGGGCCTTGGAGCACATCGGCAGCATCGGAGGGGTCGAGAACCGGCAGATCCTGGTGGAAGTGTACTCCTCGACCAGCGATCCCGGATTGAAGCGGGCCATCCTGCGCGGCTACCGTCATGCGGGCGACAAAGAGCGGCTGCTGGCGGCGGCCCGCGAAGAGAAGATCCCGGAGGTGCGCCGCGAGGCCATCCAGCAGCTCGGCTCGCTCGACGCCCATGCCGAGCTCTGGCAGCTCTACACGGCCGAGCCCACCGTGGAGTACAAGCTGCACATTCTGCGCGCGAATTTCGATGAGCCCAGTTTGGAAAAGCTGGCCGAGGTGGCCCGCACCGAAAAAGATCCCAAGCTCCGCGCCGAGGCCGCCCGCATCCTGGGGCATCGCCCCGCCAAGCAGACTGGCGAGATCCTGGCTTCGCTTTACGCCGCCGACTCCGACAGGAGTGTGCGCCGGGCGGTCCTCGACGGCATGCAGTCTCAGAACAACGCCACCGCGCTGATAGCCATCGCGCGCAAGGAGACCGATGCGTCGCTCAAGAAGGAGGCCGTCAACCGGCTCTCCCACATGCGCTCCAAGGAAGCGACCGACTTCCTGATGGAGATCCTGAGCAAGTAGCCGCTACTGGAGTGGAATCCCGAACAGGGCCTCGACGGGCACGGGCGTGTCGCCGCGCATAGCCGGGCGGAAGGACCAGCGGGCGAGCGTGGCGACTGCGGTCTGATCAATCTCGTGGCCCGTGCCGCGGATGAGACGAACGCTTTCCGTCTCGCCGCGCTCGTTGACGATCGCAAAAACCACCAGCCGCCGGGCGTTTCCCTCGTAGCCCGCCACGTCGAAGGGAATCCGCTGCAGCGGAAAGGGAGGCTGCACCGACTTGCGCGGCACGATGCGGATCACGTCTCCGTCTTGCGCCATCGACGGAGTCGCCGTCGAGCCGGGAATGCAGTACTGCAAGATCCACCGCCGCGGCGCGCCCGGCACGTCGAAGAAAACCGTATAAACCGGCTGGCCGGAGAGGGCGTCACCGCCCTCGAGAGCGGTTTCCTGGCCGGACTGCTGCACGATGACCACGCCGAGGCTGCCGCGCGGGGCGGGTTGAGTGTCGGCGGAGTCCTTGCGTTTCTCGAGATCGACGCTGGCCGATTTGGCGGCGGCGGCTAGTAAGTCGGCGTGCGTGCCCTTGGCAAGCGCGGCCGCTTCGGCCGAGCCGCTGGCGCTGGTTCCGCTCGGGGCGTCCGTGGCGGCAGCGCCGGGGGAAGCCGCAGAGTTCGCGCCGGCGGCGGCGCCGCCCGGGCTACCGGCGGAGCCGCCAGCTTCGGGCCCGGCTGCCCCGGCTGCTGCTCCCTTGGCTGCGCCTTCCCCGGTCTTACTGCTATCTGGCTGACCCGCCGCGGAGGCCGATTCCGCCAAGCGGTTCCCCGCCTCCAGCAGATAGCCGAGCGAAGCCGGTGCCGGCCGCCGCATCAAGGCGATGAGATTGATGGGCACGCCGGTCGGAAGTTCCGTGGCGGGCAGCTCACCTGGCGCCTCGACCTCGGCCGGCGACCGCACGGGCGTGACGTTGGCCGCCGCAACGGGCAGACGCGGCGACCGGAAGGTCAACACCGGCGCCGGGCCAATTTGCAGGTCAGCGATCGCTAATTCGCGGTTGGGCAGTTGCACTTGCGGGAGTGTTTGCGGCAACGAAAACGGCCGAGGGACGAGCCGCAGTCCCCGGGGCAGTCCGGCGAGCCTCGTAGGCTCCGGCGGCGCCGGTTGCTGCGCCCACAGGAACGTGGTCGGGAGCTTCTGGTGCATTACCAGCGCGATCTCGGGCGGCTGGTCGGGCTGGATCACGACATCGCGGGTTTTCGAGCGAACCGAGACGGGCAGTTCGAATTGGGCACGGAGCGGGCGCTCCAGCGCAGATCTGCGCTCGATAACACCTTTTCTTTCAGCAGCGAGGATCTTAGGCGCCCGCTTGGCTGGCCGACGCTCGGGCCCCGCGCTCGGCCCCGGCGTGTACATCAACGGCGTCGGAAGACGGAACTCCATGATCTTGACGTTGTAGTTGCGGAAGTCGATGTGGAGCTTTTCGGGGAAAAGGTACGGCAGCAGCGGCCCCCCGATGATCACCCAGGCGTGCAAGACGATCGAGACGATCAAGCCAACCGCCGGCGGCCGACGCTCCACCAGCAGGCCCGAAAACGGCAGGCGGTCCGCTTCCGCAAGGCCACCGGCCAGGGCCGACGGCAGGGTGCTCTCGAGGTCGGAGCGTCCCCGGCGGGACCGGATCACGTAGACCAGGGCCAGCGAGAACAGCGCAGCCGAGACAACTGCTATCAGAACGCCGGGGGGATGGGGTATCATCAGCGGCCTGCGCGTCAGTTCATTTCGTTTATCGATAGAAGTGTAGGGGAATAGCAGGCCGGAACCCATCAGGGCAAGACATTAGGCGGGATGGGGAGCTTCCCTTAGGCGGTAGTACTGGAGTTCCGAAGCGCCCGGGACAGGAAGGCTTCGAACTCGGCGGCGTTGCGAGTCAGGCCGGCGAAGGTCTCAACGATAGTGTCGTCGGCGCGTATGACGGCGTAGTAGGGAATGGCGCTGGTCGCGAAGCGGGTTTCGGCGAGCTTCTGGTTCTGTTCGGAAACCGCGTCGGCGCCGTCCGTGTAGAGCTCGAGCAGCACGAACTTCTCGAGCGCCGCGGCGATTTCGGGGCGGGTGAACATGTTGGCCTTCATCCAGTGACAGTTGGTGCAGGCGTAGCCGGTGAAACTGACGAACAGCGGCTTGCCGCTTTGGCGGGCCGTTTCGAGGGCGGCACGGTAGTCGTTCTTGACCCACTTGAGATTGCCGCCGCTCGAGCCAAGCAGGCCGGTGGTCGCGGTGGACTCGGGAACATAGCCGTCGAGCTCGCCGAGCCGCGCGCCGAACATGCCGGGAACGAGCGACACCGCCAGCACCAGGATTAGCGCCGCCGTCGAGAGCCGCCACAGGCTCAGCGGCTCGTCGCTGTGGCCGGCGAACTTGAGCAATCCCAGCAAGTAGAGTCCGGCTAAAAACAGCATCACGATCCATGCGGCCAGGAATCGTTCGCGGGTCAGCAGGTTCCACTGCTTGACCTGGTCGATGTTGCTGAAGAACTTCAGGCTGGCGGCGACGACGAAGAAGCCCAAGGTGACCTTGGTACGGGTCAGCCATCCGCCGCTCTTAGGCAAGCGGTTGAGGTAGGCCGGAAACAACGCCAGAAAGAAAAACGGCGAGGCCAGGCCGGTCGCGAACACCAGCATGCCGAGGACGGGCCAGAGCCGGTCGCCGGCGGTCGATCCGGCGAGCAGCGTGCCGACGAACGGTCCGGTGCAGGCGAACGAGGTCAGCGCGAAGGCCAGCCCCATGATCAGCGTGCCGGTGATCCCGCCGCGATTCGAGGCGTTCGAGAGCGCCGTGAGCAGGCCGCTCGGCACGGTGATCTCGAAGGCGCCCATCAGGCTGAGGCCGAAGGCGACCAGCAGCACGGCGATGAACAGGTTGACCCAGGGGTTGGCGCCGAGCTGCGAGAGGCCGAAGGGTCCGAGCACGGCGGTCACGATCGCGCCGATGCCGGTGAACAGCACGATCACGCCGATGCAAAACGTCAGGGCCTGCACCACGCTCTGGCGGCGGCTGCCGGTCTGCGATCCCAGGAAGTAGGACATGGTAATAGGGATCATCGGAAACACGCACGGCGTGAAGATGGCAAGGAAGCCGAAGCTGAGCGCGACGACGATGAACTGGAGCGTCCCCTGGGAGGCTGGATTCGCGCGGGCCGGGGCCGGCGGGCGTTCCGGCGGCGCGGCCGGCGGTTGGAAAACCGTGTAGCCGGCGGGAATGGCGGCGACGACGGCGCGTGCCGCCAAGTCGACCCGCAGTGTGGCGCTGGCGGTGCGCCGCGCCGGAAGGAGGCAGATCTTGTCGGTGCAGGCCTGGTAGCGGATCTGCGCCGCGAGCGCGGCCGGCCCGGCGGGCGCGCCGGCGGCGACTTCGAGATCCAGCAGAAACTCGGCGCTGCCCTCGTAGGTATCAGTGTCGGCCTTGAAATTGGGATCGAACGCGCGCTTCGGCTGGGGCTCCCAGAAAGTCACGGTCGCGAGCGCCGGCGACGCCAGCCGGATGGTCGTGGGATTCGGCCCGCCCGGTGTCGAGAGCGAATACAGGTGCCAGCCCGGCTCGATCGCGGCGGAGAGCCGGCCGAGGACTTTCTGACCCGGCGCTGCGGCGTCGGGCTCGAGCCGCAGCGTCCACTTGACCGGATCGACCTTGGGCTTGGGCGCGCCGGCTTGGGCGAGGAGCAGGCACGGGACGAGGAGGCCGATGGTTGCGGTCGCGACTCGGAAGCTCATCGTTGCTGCGGGCCGGGTATTTCCAGTGTAGCAAGCCCGATCTGGCCGTGGAGATTGTGGTCGGGCGAGGGGAGGTCGCCGCCGCCGAACCACAGCCAGAGTTTACCGCCGTCCGCGAGCACCGTGGGGTCGCAGACGACGCGCGAGTTCCACGGCTGGTCGCCCGAGATGGGCCGCGGCAGGGCGGCGCGCTGCCAGCGGACGCCGTCGGGGGAGCGCGCCGCGCCGAGGCGGCGGTTCTCGGAGGCGTTGCGGCCGGCGTAGATCATGTAGAACCCGGCGGCGCCCCGGAAGACGGCCGGCTCGCCCAGGCCGCGCTCGTCGAAAGCGCCGGGCGGGCCGAGGTCGAGCACCGGGTTGTCGATGAATTTCTGCCAGGAGACGCCGTCGGCGGAGCGGGCGACCCCGAGCCGCTGCACGGCGCGCCGGTTCTGGCCTAGATAGTACATGTAGTAGTTAGCCCGGCAGCGGATCACGTAGGGGTCGGCGACGCCGGCCTCGTCCCAGCTTCCCGCCGGGCCCGGCTCGAGCACCGGCGGGCCGTGTCGCCGCAAGCTCTCGGCGTCCGCGGAGCGCGCCAGCCCCAGGCGCGGCGGCCGGCCGCCCTGGTACCAGTAGAGAAACTCGCGTCCGTCGTGCAGGGTCGAGCCGTTGGCGGCGATGTAGTCGCCTTCCCAGCTCGAAGCGATCGGCGAAAGCACAGGATTCGCGGCGGACTTCTGCCAGGCGCGGCCGTCGGTCGAGGTGGCCAGGCCGGTGTGCCAGGCGCGGCCGTCGAAGCCGGAGTAGAGATTGTAAAAGCGCCCGTTCCAGCGAACGACGCTGGGGTTGAGCGCGTCGATCGCGTCCCATCCGCTCGCGGACGGCGAGAGCACCGGGCGAGGCTCCGCCTGCCAGCGCCATTCCTCGGGCGGCGGGACGGTCGCCTGAACCTCGCAGTCTTCGAGCGAAAAAGAGGCCTGCTTCGGCCGCCACGCCGGGCCGCAGCCGGCTAGCAACAGCGCGAGACAAACGGCTGCGCCTTTCACTCGAACTGTTTTACACTGAAGTCGCCATGGATGTCGAACGAGCCGTCGAGCTCCGGCAGGCCCAAAGGGAGACGACCGAGCAAATCCGGGCCCTGGCCCCCGACGAGAAGGAGCTCCACGCCTTGATGAAGGCCTTCCTGCGGCGGAGCACCAACGGCGGCCGGCGCAACGGCTGATGTTGATACACTGAAGGCACCATGGATATCGAACGAGCCATCGAACACCTCCTGGATCTGCACGCTCGAGCTGAGCTCCGGATGGACAAAGCCGAGGTCCGCATGGACCGGCACGACGCCCGGATGAAGCAAGTCGACAAGAGGCTGGAGACCCTCAGTCGAGTCGTGGAAGGCGGCATCAAGATGGTGATCGAGCTGCGGGAGTCGCAGAGGCAGACGGCGCTGCAAATCCGGGACCTCACCGAGCAAGTAGGGGCCATGGCCGCCGATCAGAAGGAGCTCCGCGCCTTGATGAAGGCCTTCCTGCGGCGGAGCACCAACGGCGGCCGGCGCAACGGCTGATGTTGATACACTGAAGTCACCATGGATATCGAACGCGCCATCGAACACCTCCTGGAGTTGCACGCCCGCGCTGAGGTCCGCATGGACCGGCAGGAAGCCCGAATGAAGCAGGTCGACAAGAGGCTTGAGACCCTCAGTCGAGTCGTGGAAGGCGGCATCAAGATGGTGATCGAGCTCCGGCAGGCCCAAAGGGAGACGACCGAGCAAATCCGTGCCATGGCCGCCGACCAGAAAGAGCTCCGCGGCCTAATGAAGGCCTTCCTGCGCCGGAGCACCAACGGCGGCCGGCGCAACGGCTGATGTTGATGCGCTGAAGTCACCATGGATGTCGAACGAGCCATCGAACACCTCCTGGAGCTGCACGCTCGAGCTGAGCTCCGTATGGACAAAGCCGATGCCCGCATGGACCGGCACGACGCCCGAATGAAGCAAGTCGACAAGAGGCTGGAGACCCTCAGTCGAGTCGTGGAAGGCGGCATCAAGATGGTGATCGAGCTGCGCGGAGACGTTCGGGCCGTTACAAAGCGGGTCGACAAACTGACGGGTCACGTCGAGGCATTAACGCAGCAAATTGGAACCCAGGCCGCCGACCAGAAAGCGCGGAGCACCAACGGCGGCCGGCGCAACGGCTGACGGCGGGACCTCAGTTGGCGCACGCTTGCACTTTTCGCTAGGTCGTCTAACCGCCAAGACGCCAGGAAGAACTATCCCCGAAAAATCTTGGCGTCTTGGCGGTTAATCCTCAGTTCAGCTTGCGCTTGGCCGGATTCTGCCGCACGCGCCAGCGGGGCTCGGCCAGCGTCTTGTTCCAAGCTTCGTACGTTTCGCGCAGTTCGCGCATTTTGGCGGGCTGGCTCGAGGCGAGATCGGTCGACTCCGCTGCGTCGGCGGCGAGGTTGTAGAGCCGGGGCGGATCGTTTTCCCACACCAGTTTCCAGTCGCCTTTGCGCACGGCGGCCTGCGGGCCGAAGCGCCAGAAGAGGCTTTCGTGCGGCGGCGCGGTGCGGCTGCCGGTCGCGTGCGGCAACAGGTTGACGCCGTCGAGTCGGGCGCTCGCCGGGATGGTCCCGCCTGCGGCGGCGACTGCCGTCGGATGCACGTCGAGCGCGATCACCGGATGGTCGTTGACTCTGCCCCGCGGCAGCTTCGCTTTCCACTGCATGAAGAACGGCACGCGGATGCCGCCCTCGAACACCTGGCCTTTCTGACCGCGCCGCGGATCGTTGCGCGCGGTGGTCTGCCGCGTCGGCCCGCCGTTGTCGCTGATGAAGAAGATCATCGTGTTGTCCTCGATCTTCCTCTCGCGGAGCTTGGCCAGCACTTTGCCGACGCCGTCGTCGAGCGGCGACAGCAGGCCCGCGAAGTTTCTGCGGCGCTCGTCGGCGATGCCCGCGAACCGGGCCAGGTGCGACGGCGACGGCTGCATGGGATTGTGGACGGCGTTGTAGCACAAATACAGAAAGAAGGGCTGGCGGTGGCGGCGGTCGATAAACGAGACGGCCTCGCGAGTGAAAGCGTCGGTGAGGTAACCGACCTCGCCGGCCGGCTCGGTGCCCCGCAGGACCAGCCGAGAGTTGACATAGGGGTGCGCGCCGCCGAGGAATCCGAAGAATTCGTCGAAGCCGCGCTTCAGCGGATGCAGCTCCGGCTTGTACCCCAGGTGCCACTTGCCGACCAGACCGGTGGAGTAACCGAGCGAGCGGAGGCGGTCCGCCAAGGTTGTCTCGGTCAGAGGTAGTCCGAAGGTATCGTCGGCCTGCCCCTCCGGGCCGGGATTGAACTCGTGACCGAAGCGCTGCTGGTAGCGGCCGGTCATCAGCCCGGCGCGCGTCGGGCTGCACACCGGGCAGGAGACGTAGCCGTTGGTGAAGCGCACGCCGCTCTGAGCGATCGAGTCGATATGGGGCGTGGCGAGGTCGGAGCCTTGGATGCTCAGATCGGTGGAGCCGAGGTCGTCGGCGACAATGAGCAGGATGTTCGGCCGGGCCACCGGCGCCTGGCCGCGCAGCTGCGAAGCCGCAGCCGCCGCACCCGTGGTGAGGAAATCGCGTCGTCGCATTGGTAGATTATGGCGCGGTACCAGCGTTTAGCGCCGGCCCGTTTCCATGAACCCCCTTTCAAACCGTGCGTGCGGTTTTCCCGCACACGGCTTA
>Ga0247727_10005654_pt1 | contig 25175 bp, 21 predicted proteins | sample WisWelCaveWW1625_FD_202498 | JGI IMG/M metagenome (GOLD analysis project Ga0247727, IMG submission 202498) | Biofilm microbial communities from Wishing Well Cave, Virginia, United States - WW16-25 | ecosystem: Environmental > Aquatic > Deep subsurface > Groundwater > Cave microbial mat | place...
AAGCAACTGTGTTATCAAAGTAATGCTTTAACTGTATAATGTTTTACATGTTTGCATCAATATAATATAATAAAAAATAAAAACAAATTCAAGTCTTTTGTAATTATTATTTTCCGGACAGACACTAATTACGGCTGTCCCACCGAAGGGAATATTTGCCTGACTCTTGGAATGAAGAAATCAAAGTTCGCAATGGCCGGCCAAGCGCGTCGTAGATCGTAATGGATACTTCACTTGGTTCGGAAATGTCGTAATTAATAATCGCGCCGAGTTGGCCGTTACGCAAAATTGATTGCCCGATCGGATTGGGATAATTTTGATGCAGCGAAAATTTTTGCGGAACCTCTGCTGTTGCCATGCGTACGGGATTATTCGATGCTTTTAATGATGAATTGGGTCGAGATAGATTATCCCGATAAAATTGCTGCGCCGCCAGCAGATTATCTTCCAGGCTCTTAAGGTCGGAGCCATAAAGTAAGGCCATATCAAAATACAACGTGTCAGTTTGCTCAAAAGAATATGGACCGCGGCTAATTGTAAAACGATAATCGCCGACATTGTCAAGGTCTGATTTGAGGCTTCCAGTTAGATGCTGAAACCGTTGCCGATCGGATGCAGGACCCGGCAAGCGTTTCCACGCCGAAAGAACCGGCGAATTAATATTCAGCGCACTCACGCCAAGAAAAGGCACGGTTGCTTGTTTGTCGTTTTGATTATAAATGTAGCCCGTCGTGCCGTCCGTTGTTGCGCCAAAGCCGTCATTCTCGGAATTGATTTTTCCAGTGGTTTCGGGAATGTCAACGTCGCTAAAAAATCCGACATATGTATTTTGCAGTTTGGGCTGTGCGGCAAGGCGGTATAAACTGAATCGCAAGATCAAATAATTACCGCTCGTTTCAGCATAAATCTCTTGATTCACTCCAATATTAAGCGGCGTGTGTCCTTTGCTTGAATAGCGGTCATCATAAGTCGTTTGTGCCGACACTTCACCATTCGTTTTTACAGTCGCGTTATACCGGCTGGAGATTGGGTTCCATTCCGGCTGCGATGAAAGATTATTGCCATCGCCACAAGAGACCAAAGTGTCTCCACTCGCCGTTGTTGCCCCAACCCAAAGCGCTCCACGAAACTGAAAGTTAACAAAGTTGGTGAAAGTCGAGTCACGATTTTGATGCGAAACGGTATGAAAATAGCCAACACCTTGGGGATTTAATTTTAGGCCGCCAGCCTTCATAAAGCTCAAATTCTGGCTTTGAGCTATGGCGGCGCAGAAACACAGCAGTAGGCATCGGCAGGCCGTCTTAGTCATGTTCATAATTGTTCTCCGGTTATTGCCTTTCCTGTTCAGGCGGCTTTAGAGGGCGGGTACACTGAGATGCGCATTTTTTGGAAAGTCTGACCCGCTAGGGAAGGATAACTTCAGTAGGGAAGGATAACTTCAATAAGCAAATCACTCACCTTTCATTATAATTAATTAGGAGAGAATTGCTCAACTTGCATTGACAACATTCATCTCCTACATCAATTCCCCCAACAGCCGATCCGATTATCCCGCCGATAAATATCAGCACCCCAGAACCGGATCGGCCGTCCAGATTTAACCGTGTTACCCCGCATCCCCATGGCAATTCCCCCGCCCGCAGATTTATATCCCTCAAGAGAATAAGCAAAAATATAATGCCCCATCATCACCCAATAGGTTTTAATACTAACTCAAAAGCGTGGCCATTATTTTACAACCGGGGAGGCAGCGGACCTGCCTTCCCCCCTGAGCCAGGTCCACTACCTGCCCGGGGTTTAATGCTGACTTTGCTGAACTCTGTAATACTGGCCGATTAGACCAGCGCGGCTCCGTGTAAAAAATCAAACGCAGATTCCAGCGAACCACCAAATTTCCAGCCGGCGTCCAAGCAAAGCTGGCGATCACGTCGAACAAAACTTTCCTGCCACGAATGAAATTGGCCGTTGGCGTCAAGGCGGCCCCGAAGCGATAGCGGATACCGTAGTGTCACACCTCGTTCAATAAAGCGTTGCTCAATCGACATTATTCCCGGCGTTTCGCCAAGCATAAAAACGGTTTTTAAATATTGCCTGACGCGGCGGTCTTGCGTTTGCACGGCAATGCAATACGTCTCTTCAGGCGCGATTCCGGTTTCCTGAATTTCCCCTGCATAAATCGTGCTTCCCGCCAATTGTTCAGGATGGCAGGTCGTCATGAAGATTTGCCATGCCCGCCGTTGATAATCTGCTTCGCTCAGATTATCCGTCTTAAATAAAATACCCAATTCATAAAACATTTGACCCTCCCACGAGTATTATGGTTTTGCTCATTAAAATTGCAAGCCTTATGCCATGAGCTAACGCTAAAATGACAGCGTCTTAAAAATGCAACACGTTGTTTTTTATAAAATGAAAAGAAACCCCGAATGATTTTAAGGCCGTGAGGAAACGTGTTGCTGCGAACAGAAATTTGCGGGGAAAAGGGATGAGGGATTATTCAAATATTTTCAACGAGAAAAGCCTGCGAACATTGGTCACCCGCTATAGCGCGAACCTCCGTTCGCAGTTTAGTCGTCGTGGTCAGCGACAAAACGGCCATGCCGCTTTAAAATTTTTTGCAGACCGCGCCGGGTTAATCCCAGCTTAACCGCGGCCTGCGTGATATTGTTGTTGGTGAGTTGCAGGGCCTCGTCGATCATATCGCGCTCCAATAACATGCGCGCCTGCCGGAGTGTGCACGTTCCGCCCTCAGATCGCCGCGTTCTTTGGGGCGCCAAACCAACCGCTTGCAGGATATCGGCCGAGAGCATGTCGCGCGTGAGGCGCTGCGTGCCGGGCTCGGCCAGCGCCAACATGCGTTCAAACTCGTGACGCAACTGGCGCACATTACCCGGCCAGCGATAGGTCAGCAAAACATTCATCGCGGCATCATCAATGTTGTCAATCTTCAACCCGTTTTTTAGGCTAAAGCGTTTGCAAAAATAATCGGCAAGTAGTGGGATGTCTTCCGGTCGCTTGCGCAATGGCGGCAGCGCGAACGTGATCACATTTAAGCGATAGTACAAATCAGCGCGAAATTTTTCTGCGGCCACCGCCTCAGGCAAGTTATTTTTGGCCGCCGCCACCACGCGCGCCCGCAAACTAATCGGCTTGTTGCTACCGACGCGCGTAAACACTTTGGCTTCGAGCACGCGCAGAAGCTTGGGTTGCAAATTCATCGGCATACAATCAACTTCATCAAAAAAAATCGTCCCCTGCTCCGCTACTTCTAATTTGCCAGGCTGGCGGCGATGGGCATCGGTAAAAGCGCCGCGCTCATGACCTCACAACTCACTTTCAGCGAGGTGCTCCGGAATCGCGGCGCAATTGAGCGCGATGAAAGGCTGGCGCATTTTTTTTCTCCATCCCTGTTCATGCAATCGTCGGGCAATAAGTTCTTTGCCGGTGCCCGCTTCGCCGAGGATTAAAACCGTTTCATCCTTGTCTGCCAGACGATCAACCTGCTGCAAGATTTTCGTAATCTCCGGAGATTTGCCGACGATAAGATCCGGATCTTCTTTCGCATGATGCTCTGCCACGAAACGGTCGCGTTGTAAGCGAACTTTTTCGAGTGCATTTTGCACTTTGATGAGCAATTCGGCGTCGCTGCAGTTCTTGGCAAGATAATCATCGGCGCCGCGTTTCATCGCGTCGACCACGGTGGCAATATTTTCTTCGATGGTGCACATAATCACGCCAACCGGATGGATCAACTCGTGGCGAATCCAAATGAGGATTTCGAAACCGGCGTAGTCCGGCACCCGCGTTTGCAAGTGCAAATCAAGCAAGACCACATCCACTTCGCCGTCTTCCATCTGCGCTTTGGCTTCGGCGATAGTTCCAGCCTGCCGCACGTGATAAGTCGCGCGCAACGCCGCAGCAAAAATTTCGCGCATCCCGACATTGTCGTCGACGATTAAGATGGTTGATTGCATTGATGATGCTCCTGTTGTGGGCGTGAAAAATTATACCGGCAGCAAAATGTTAAAAGTGGTTCCAAACCCTTCTTTGCTCTCCACCGTGATGGTGCCGTGATGCTCCTGCACAATTTTGTGCGACAGGGCGAGACCGAGGCCATTGCCGTCTTTTTTGGTCGTGACGAAGGGCAAAAACAATTGTTCCAGCATCTCCTTGGAAATGCCGCAACCGTTATCGCGGAAGGTAATCATGAGGGCCTGCCTTTCCGGCGGCAACTTGGCCAACAAAATACGGCGCGCGCGGGAGGCCGGTTCGACGATAAGAGAGCTTTTGAGTTTTTGAAAAAACTGCGGCCACCGATTCCCTGTGGGCGGCGCCTTTTCCTCCGATTCGTCAAACGGATCTGCGGAACGCCGGGGGTGGATTTTGTGTTGCAACGCGGTTTCCGACGGTGCCGGCAACAATCTGGTCTCGATACGCAGCTCACCTGGCTCGGCCATGGCCTGCATCGCATTGACGATGATATTACTGAAGACGCTCTGCATGAGGTTTTTATCAACGGCGATCAGGGGCAAAGGTTGAAAAGCCGGGAAAATTTTGATACGTTGTTCATTGAGCGGCTCCGCCAGCAAGAACAGGGTTTGCTTTAAAAGCTCATTGATATCGGTGCGGCCCAGGGCTAATTTATTTTTTTGCGAAAACTGAAGGAGCTGGTTCACCAGATCGTTTAATTGGCTGATTTCGCCCAGCAGCCGGTTTCCCACCTCGGGTGACGCCGACTGGCTGATCAATTCGTTGATCTGGCGCGTAATGATGATTAACGGCGTGCGAATTTCATGCGCCAAATTCGCCGTGGTGGCGCCCAGCGCCGATAACCGCGATTGCAGGCGCACGTCGTCAATCATGTTTTTCAGCGCCTGCTGCAAGTGGCCGATCTCGTCCTGCGCCGTCACTTCGATTTGAATGTCGCGCTCGCCACGGCTGATTTGCAGCGCCTTTTCATCCAACCGTTGCAGCGGCTGTGTGACGAGGCGGGAAAAGACCGCGACCAAAATAAAAGCTACAAACACTCCGGCAACCCCGAAACCAAGAACGCGCCAGGTCAAATCGCGAATAGCTTCATCAGTTCGTTGCAGCGAAATGAGCGCCCGGGAAAAGCCAATTTTTTGGCGCGAATTTAAAAAAATTGGCATGGCCGCGTCCAGCATTTTTTCGCCGTTTAAATGATAAGCCGGCAGAGCGATGAAAGCCTGGCTGCTTAAAATACGTTGCGTTAGCGTGTCGGCGTAAATTTTATCGCATTCAGTAGCGTCGGAATGCGCCAGCATTTTGCCCGTCGCATTGAAAACCATCACCTGGTGCAGGTCCGGGCGGTATTTAAGGCCGTCGATAAACGTTTGCAAAGCGCCATAATTGTTGCGCGCCATCTCGGGCATGCTGGTGAAGGCCAGCATTTCTGTCAGATCGCGCGCCCGCGTTTCGACTTCCTGCAAAATCAACTGTTTTTCCCGCGTAAAAACCAGATAGAGCATTCCCAGCAGGATGCCGCAAATCAGTAGCATCATGCCGAAAAAAAACTTGACTTCCAAGCGCAGGCTCTGGAGCGTATTTCGCATCGTGATCAGCGGAAATAATCGGTGTTAGTCGTTGCGAGGCTTGTTCAACGTTGTGGCTTTCAAATTCGGTATACCAAGCGGATCGGCGGAAAAATTTTTGACCCAGGCGCGGGTGGCGTAAACTACTTTGGGATGGGTGAAAAAAACCGCCGGTGTTTCCTGCAAAACGATTTCCTGCACCCGCCGGTAGAGCCGGCGTTGCGTGGCGAAGTCAACCGTGCGCTGCGCCTGATCAAGCAGCCGATCGACTTCCGGATTTTTGTAGTTAAAAAAATTATTTGACGACTTCGAATAAAAGAGCGAATAGAGAAAATCCCCGGGATGGTGGGTGAAACTGAGATTACCCCACATAAACAACTCGGCAGCATCGCCGCGAAGCACCTCGGCTTCGTATTTTTGCCAATTGGGACAGGGCAGTATCTCGGTTTGCATGCCGATCGTTTGCAGGTTGTATTTAATGGCTTGCACCAATGTGTTGCCCCGCTGGTTATCCGTATCGACGCAGTAAGCCAATTCCACCCGCAAAGACCTGAGAGCACCGGCTTTTTGCAATAAAATTTTAGCGCGCACCGTATCATGCTCCGGCACGGCCAGCGTTGAGTCATAAAAAGCCAGCAACGGCGACAATGGCCCATGCGCGGGGATCGCCAGATTGCGGCTGATGTTCACTGCTAAATAATTTTTATCAATGGCATGAGCAACCGCTTGCCGCATGGCCGCATTATTAAAGGGCGGCTGGCGAAGTTTCATTCCTAAAATAGCCGTGGCGAGCGTAGCTTCTTCAACCATACGGAAACTGGTATCGTTATAAAACTGGCTCACGCTTGCCGCGCTTAAACCGCTGATGACGTCGGCCTGTCCCTGGCGCAGGGTTTTGATTCTTTCATCGAGATTCTCAACCACTTTATAGATGACGCTGTCGAGTTGCGGGCGCTGTCCCCAGTATTGGGAAAATTTTTTCAGCACGATTTGTCCAGTGGTGTTCCACCGCACAAATTCAAACGGGCCGGTACCAATCGGGTGCTGGCCAAACTTTTCGGCGTGGGTTTCCAACCCGCGTTGGCTGGCGATGGTGGAATAATAAGGCGAGGCCAAATGATCTAAAAAAGCGGCATGAGGATATTTGAGCATAAATCGCACGGTTGAATCATTTAACGCGCGAACTTCGCGAATCATGGCAAAAGCCCGCCGGCCATGCAAGCCAGTTTTTTTATCCGTGCCATCGGCGACGATCTGGCGCTCAAAAGAGATTTTCACCGCTCCGGCATTGAGCGGCGACCCATCATGGAAATGCACGCCGCGGCGCAAATAGAACGTCCAGCTTGATTGCGACGAATCGTAGCGCCAGTGTGTTGCGAGCGCAGGCTCAAAAGCGCCGGTGCGCCAATTTACCGCAATGAGCGTCTCAAAAATGTTGAAAGTGATTTGATAATAAATCAGGTCATTCACTTCCGCTGGGTCCAAAGAAGCCGGCGCATTAGCAATCATATAAATGAGCTGCTTGTTGCCGGAAACGGCGTCGGGCCGTGAACAACCCGTCAGGAAATCCGACAACACCAACAAGATCAAAAAATTCCTCATGATCCTCTTTGAAAAATGAACGCGAGCCAGAGACTGAATAGAATATAAAAAAAATTTCATTCCCGCCACGTTTTTTTTCGAAATGCAAAAGCCCATGCCCGATTGGGTCCAATCAGGCATGGGCCGTTCGTTATAGCGCTAAACCGTTATTACCGGAAAGTTCAGCACGCGGCTCCACAGCGGCAGCATCCGGCAAACCTGCGCGACCAACCACAGCGTCTTCATCACTCTCACCCCCTTTCGTTAAGGAATTTAACGGCAAAGTTTTGGATTTGAATTTATCGCGGAAAAACAAACGCAGATCGCGCCAGTAAAACAGCGAGCGGCTGAAAATTTTGAAAACGAAACCGTCAAAGATGTTTTCCATAAAAAAACGAAACCGGCGCACTTCCTTGTCGGCAATTTGATAATAGAACCCGTTGACAAAATCGCCCAGCAGCCGGTGTTCTTTGACCAGCCGGTCGTAAATCGGCGTGCCGCCGTATGCCATGAGCGAACTGGTGACGGAAAGATACGAACCGCGCTTCTTGATCAACGCCTTTTGCTGCGCGAGATAAAGCAAATTTTGCTTCAATTCATCATACGTGGTATATGGATCGATGAGGATAAATCCGACGTCATACTGCAAATCCATGGCGCGCAGCGTCGCCAGCGCCTGATTGTTCATCTCGACGGTGGTTTCTTTGTCAAACGTGTCGAGGCCGCGCTGGTGGCCGGATTCGATCCCGACAAAAATTTTTTCGAGACCGAGCGCTTTTAGCCGGCCAAATAAATCCGGCTCGATATTATTCGCCCGGCAGGCGATGGAAAACTTTATTTTCAAATTCCGCCGTTCCAACTCGCGCCCAAAGTTGTCCGCAAAGGCGTGGCCTTCTTTCTGGGTGAGAATGAATTGATCGTCGATAAATTTGAAACGATTGGCATGAAATCGCCGAACCAGCGATTCCACCTCATCGACGAGACTTTCCGCGGTGCGGCGCCGCCACACTTTGCCGTTGCCCATGCGGAAAAATTTGGCAATGGAACAAAACGTGCAATTGGCATAACAGCCGCGCGACGTCGAAACGTGAATGAAACTGCCCGCGCGCAACACCTGCGGCGTGAAATCCCGCGCCGGAAACGGCAGTTCGTCGATGGTTTTTGTGAACGGCCGCTGCGCATTTTCTTTCACCTCCGCGCCGTCGCGATAGGACAGCCCCAGCACGCTGCTTAAATCGCCGTCCGGCAATTTCTCGGCGAGATCGAGCAACGTCATCTCGCCCTCGTTGCGCACGATCGAATCAAGCGCTGGAAAGCCGCGCATTAATTCAGCCGCATGAAAGGTTGGGTAATAACCGCCGAGCGTGATATGCCCGCGATAGCCATGTTCGCGCAGCGCATGCACGAGTTTGATCGTTCGTTTCGCGTTCGCGCCGAGCACCGTAATACCGATCAGCTCCGGATCGAATTTAAAAACTTCGCGCAACGTCCCGCGCAGCGACAGCTTTTCGTAGCTGGTGCTCATCAACCGTACCTGATGCCCATGGTGGCGCAACGTGCCGGTCAAATAAGCCAAACCGAGATTTTCGTAGGGTTCAATGGTGACAAATCGAGTGGCAGGATCAATTAGCGCAACACGCATACAACCTCCCAGGTTTAAAAGATGATGGGGTTCCCGTTTATTTTAATTATTCAGTGCCGGCGGCGGCAAAAATCTGGAGCGGCATTTAAAAAATTTCCCGCGCGATGTCACTCCGGCAGCTATTATAATGGACGCCGATTTTAAAATTTTTACCCGAATTTTTGCAGGAGAAAACGAAATAGGATGGAAAGGAAACCGCGAGGCAAAATAATTATGGCAAGATAATGCAGAAGTGTTTTAATTATCTTCTCTGGCCCTCCTCGAAAAAGTATCCACCAGCTTGCGCATCGCGCGAATATGCTCCGGCCCGGTGCCGCAACAACCGCCGAGAATATTCACCCCGAGTTGCAAAAGTTTTTCCGCTTTGGGTAGAGTCAACTCCGGCGTTTCTTGATAAACGGAAACGCCATCCACCCAATCGGGAATGCCGGCGTTGGATTGGGCGATGAGCGGCTTATTCGTGAGTGGCCGCATTTCCTGAATGATCGCGATCATGTCATCGAAGCCGCGGCCGCAATTGGCCCCAAGCACCTCGGCGCCGGCCGCGGTTAATCGGCGCACGGCGCTGGCAACATCGACGCCCCACATCGTGCGCAAACCGGCCTTGCCCATTTCAAACGTCATCGTCGCCACCACGGGTAAATTCGTTTTTGCTTTCACCGCGCGAATGGCGATCTCCGCCTCTTCCGCGGCCATCATCGTCTCGACAAAAATAACCTCGACGCCGCCCGCGGCGAGCGCGACGGCCTGCTCGGCGAAAATGTCAAAAGCCTCTTGCTCTGTGCGCGGCCCCAATGGCTCGATGAGATCGCCCGTCGGCCCCATCGAACCGGCGACGAATTTTCCCGGCGGACAAATCTCCCGCGCCAATTGCGCCGAAGCGCAGCAAAATTCGGCGACACGATCTTCGAAATTGTGCATCATCAAACGCGCGCGATTCGCGCCAAAGGTGTTGGTCTCGACGAGATCGGAGCCGGCGTTGTAATAATCGCGATAGATGCTCTGCACGATTTCCGGATGCGTGACATTATATTCTTCCGGACAAACCCCGGTGGGCATGCCGCGTTTTTGCAGCTCGGTTCCCATCGCGCCGTCGGCGAGGAGAATGACGCCGGAATTTAATTTTTCGAGGAAAGACATGTTTTTTAAAAGTGCGGTTTAATATGGCGAGACCACGTTTGTTGAATGTTGTTCGCGTCATTTTGGGTAATAACCCCTATGCGAGCAATGAGAAGGGTCTGTTCCAAACAATCTAAACGCGACAATCGAACCACTGATGGTGTGCGCAAACCTGCCCGCTGCCAATCATTGAGGAATACATCTGTGTTGCTGCGCGGCGCAGCAGAGGTCACAGCCGATACGACAACATCCGCCCCATCAAGCCAGAGCGCTAAAACCGGACGTTTTTTTGACCCGCTTCCATCCGTGAATGGGATATCCGCAACCCAAAACTCACCTGGTTGGATAATCATCATAGAGTCCCTCATCTTCAGCCGCATAACTATTCAAGAATCCTCCGTGACCACGAATTTGATTGCCATTATTATTTTGTGCCGGCACGGGTCGAATACTAATCCACCATTTCCCCGGGGACAAGCGTTTAACGGCGTCTTCAGGAAACAAAAAAATCTCCCCGTCTTTTAATTCAATTTCATAAGTGAGATTTATCAGTGAACTCTGCATATTCAACCTCATTTTCATTAAGACCGTCTTACCAGCCAAAGCTTCTACAAATAAAATAAGAAAGACTTGTCGCAAAATCAAGCGTCGTTTGTAATTAGATTTAAGACGCTGGTTTTACTTGTTGGCGTTTAAATTCCCAACAATGCCCTCGCTTTCTCCACCGCTTCCGCGGCGTTCTTTGCAAACGCGTCCGCGCCGATTTTTTCCGCGAAGGCCGCGGAGATGGGCGCGCCGCCGATCATGGTTTTCACCGGCAGATTTTCGGCTTTGACTTTGTCGACGACGACTTTCATATAACCCATCGTCGTCGTCAACAGCGCCGACATGCCGACGATATGGGCCTGCTCATTTTTAACCGCTGCGATAAATTTTTCCGCCGGCGTATTGACGCCGAGATCGACAACTTTGAAGCCCGCGCCTTTCAGCATCATCGTGACGATGTTTTTGCCGATGTCGTGGATATCGCCTTTCACCGTGCCGATCACGACGACGCCGATTTCCTTGACTTTCGCCGCGGTCAAAAGCGGTTCCAGAATGGCGAGCGCGGCTTTCATCGCCCGCGCCGAAATCAACACCTCCGGCACGAAAATAATATTGTCGCGAAAACGCACGCCGACCACGTCCATGCCCGGCACCAGGCCGCGGTCGAGAATTTCTTTCGCCGTCAATCCCGCCTCGAGAAGCTGCTGCGTGAGCTGCTCGCAGCGTTCTTTGTTGCCGGCAATGACGGCTTGCGCCATTTCGTGCAGAAGTTCTGTAATCATGTTGAAACGATACTCAACCCTGCGCACAAAGTCAAGATTTTTGTAATGAAAAGGGCGAGAAAATTCATATTGCTGGCCGAAGTGAGAATTTCCACAAAGCGTCCCTCTTCGGCAATCACGAAAACGATGTCCGGCAAAGCGTTGCCGATGGCCCGTAGGCGGGCTTCACTTTCCTGCAATGCTTGTTCGGCCTGCTGGCGCTGCCGCGCGCTGACGATGATTTCGCCGCCGACGTGCAACATGCGAACGTCTTCATCGACCCAAATTTTTTCAGAAGAATAAGCCTGATCATTCGATGGCGCCTTCAAGCTCGGCGCGAAGATGACGCGTGCCCGATATAAAAAATAGCGCCGCGCCGAGCATGGCAACCGCGGCGAGGAGGAGGGCGTATCGCAGCGATGCCGCGCCGAACCTCGGCGCCAACAGATCGCTCGCGACGCCCACCGTGAGCGATCCCAATCCCACGCCGATGAGATTGTACGTCAGCGTCACCAGCGCGGCGGCAAGCGCGCGCATCCGAACCTTTGCCAGCGCCTGGGTGACGGTCATGACGGGTCCAAGCATGGCCGGGCCAAAGAGCATGATGCCGAAAAACATCGGCACCGCCAGCGATGCTGCCGGCAAACTGAGAAACAGAATATGGAAAGAATTTGCCGATCCATGAGGTTGAACACCCCGACGAGAAAAAGCACCGCGACGGCGTACCCGCGATAGCCACGCGTAGTGGGCGTAGCGGCGGAATTGATTTTTGTTGTCATCACGCCTTACGTTTACGTTTTAGCATTATTCCACAATAATCAATTTTCGCGTGGCGGTAAAATTCGGCGCGCGCAGTTGATAAAAATAAACGCCGGCCGGAACGGCCAGGCCGCGTTGATCCAGGCCATCCCATGGCGCCGTGTGGCGACCGCGATTTTGCAGGCCCTGCACGAGCACGGCAGTTTCCTGTCCGAGTAAATTGAAAACGCGTAAACTCACCGGGCCGGATTCTGCCAAATTATACTGAATCGTCGTGGTTGGGGCCGTGCGCATTGCAAAGGGATTCGGCGAGTTCTGGGCCAGCTCAAATTGTAGCGGCGCGCTTTCGTCGCGTGGTTCATTCACACCGGTCGTCAAATAGGCGCCGCGCGCCGCTTGGGCATTCGCGCGCAAATCAGTTAAATCCGTTCCGCCTAAAATTGCAAACGCGACGATCACAGTTTTGCCGGCGGCCAAGCTGTACGGGCCGTAGCTCAAGAGTTGCGACCAGTCATCGGCGCTCGGGCCGCTCACGGTTTGAAAGCCGCCGGTCATGAATTGATATTTGCTCGCCTCGGTGAAACCGTTCCACACGAAAACCGGATTGTTTATGGCGCGATAGGCCGTGGCGCGGTTGGGCGAGACGGCGGTGATGCCGTAATACGCGCTGCCGGCGGCCCATTCATAACCGACTTGATTGGTGTTATCCCAGCCGGCAAAATTTTCATCGGATTTGTTGATGTCCCAATCGAGGTAATAACCAATATAAAGATTGTTGATCGTTGACGCGGTGTTATTGCGCACGGTGTATTCGAGAATCACAAAATCATTCCACGGCGCGTTGGCCCAGGCATACGCTTTTTGATCGACACTGAGGCCAAGCGGCGCATCGGCGGCGCGGTCGTCAAAGCGCGAAGCTGCCTCCAGGGTTGCTTTTTTGCCGGGCGTGATATTCAATTCGCCGCCGGCGACGACGGCAAAATCAAAACGATCTTGATCGGCGTTGCCGTAAGAAACATCGCTCACGCGATTCGTCGCGGCGCCGAGCATCAGGCCGCCGTGATAAAGTGCCGAGGGCGTGCCAACCGGAAATTCAAACCCGCGGCCGAGCGTGCCCGCGCCGCAATCCACATAATCCTGAAAACCAATCGCGCCGAAATCGGTGATCGTGGTTGCCACGTTGCCCACCGCCAAATCGCCGGTCGGCGCACGCAGCAGAATTGAAAAACCCTCCCAATCAGTATAATTCGCCGCGGCAAAATTGAAATAAAACGTCGCTTCATAATTGCCGGGCGTATTGGCGGCGACGCGAAAATTAAACGTGCCGCTGACCTGTGCCGTATCGCCGCGGCCGAGGCTGCCGAGATTTTTGCTGCCGGACAAATTGCTGACGAACGGACTGGGGCTGGAAAACGATACAGTCAGATTCGCCGCCGGTTCGAGCCGATTGGTCAGTTTAATTGATAAAGCGATTTCCTCATTCGGCTCAAGAATGCCGTCACCATCGCCCGTGGCTTCGCGCGCCGAAATCGCCGTGAGCCGCACGGCCGGAACATTTTGCAACGTCACCGCTTTCAGCGCATTGACGCGGCCGCTGCCGAGTTGACGGTTGTAACCGGGATTTTGATTGTTAATATTATCCGTGCTCAACCGAATCTGCTCGGCGATCATCTCTGACGTCCAGTCGGGATGCACCGCTTTGACGAGCGCGGCAACGCCGGCGACGAGCGGCGAAGCAAACGACGTCCCGGTGCCGAACGTGTAGCGGGTCGTGCTCGATTGCCAGGTCGCGTAAATATTTTCTCCCGGCGCTGCCACGTCCACCCAAAAGCCGTAGTTGGAGAAACTGCTTTTTTGATCGTTACTATTGGTCGAGGTCACGGCGAGCACGTGACGATACGCGGCGGGATAAAAAAAACTGTCGTTGCCGTCATTGCCCGCCGCCGCCACGACCAGCGCGCCGAGTTGCGTGACGTAATCGATGGTTTCCTGCTCAAACTGGCTGTAACCGCAGCCGCCCCAACTGCAATTAATAATTTTCGCGCCGTTTTCCGCCGCGTAAACGAGGCCGGCGTAACCCAGCGAATTGGGAATCGCGCCGGGGATATCACCGCGACTGGCTTTGATCGCCATGATTCTACTTTTAAAACCGACGCCGGCGACGCCAATGCCGTTATCCGTGGCGGCGGAAGCGCTGCCCGCGACGAGGGTGCCGTGATCGGACACATCTTCGCGGGGATCATTATCCGGCGTGCCCGTGGCGCCGCCAAAATCCCAGCCGCGAATGTCGTCAATAAAACCGTTGCGATCATCGTCGATACGGTTGTTGGCAATCTCTTTATAATTGCGCCAGAGATTGGCGCGCAAATCTTCATGCTGCCAATCCACGCCGCTGTCGACGATGCCGATGACGACATTGGTGTCGCCCCTGGTCACGTCCCACGCTTCGCGCGCTTTGAGGAGCGCGAGATAGCTTTGGTTGCCAATCGCCGGATCGTTCGGATTATAAACCAGCCGGCGCAAATAAACCGGCTCGGCATAAACCACGCCGGCTTGCGCGCGCAAAAGCTGAATGATTTTTTTGATCGGGGCGGGCTTGGCGAAACGAAATTCGTAGATGGCGCTCAAATCCGCCGTCGTCGCATTTTTGCGCAACGCATTTGACGCGGCCGGGAAAAGCTGTGCAATTTCGCTTGCGCCGAAATCCGATAAAACTTCTGCCGTTGCCGGCGGCAGGGTAAATGCCGATAACGCGCCGCGTTGCGGTCCGACGATATGTCCGGTTGCAAATTTTACAATTACTCGATCCGGCAGGTATTGCGCCGGCTGCGATCCGGTTTTTACCGCGGCGGACGCATAACTCGAAATTATAAAATTTAAGAAAAAAATAGTAAAATTTGATCGGCAAATTTTAAATAAATTGAGAAAATAAGTCACCGCAACCTCCTGCTGAAAAGTCCGTTTTATAGTGAAATCGGATTTTATCGTTGATTCGCCAACAATCTAAACCCCGGAGCTTAGAAAAGCAAACAAATTTTGTGCCGGATGGCAAGAGCGAAGTCCGGCTTGCGCGCGGCGATTTTTCTAATTTAGGAAAATCTTGCAGCACCAGTCGGACTTCGCTCCGAGGCGTTGCCTAAATTTTTCTTGCAATTTAAGCCGAAAAGCTTAAACTATCTTAAATGAACCTGATTGATTTACGCAGTGACACGGTAACTCGTCCCACGCCGGCCATGCGCCGGGCGATGGCTGCAGCCGAGGTGGGCGACGATGTCTTTGGCGAAGATCCAACCGTTAATCGCCTGCAGGATATGGTCGCCGAAATTCTCGGCACCGAAGCGGCGTTGTTTGTTGCCAGCGGTACCATGGGCAATCAAATTTGCATTCGCTGCCATACCCAACCGGGTGATGAATTGATCTGCGAAGCCGGCGCGCATTTTTTGCATTACGAGTCCGGCGCGATGGCGGCATTGAGCGGCGTGCAGGCGCGAACGATTGTGGGAAATCGCGGCATCATTACCGCGCCACAAATTGATGAAGCGTTGCGCGGCGAGGCGTATTATTTTCCCCGCAGCCGTTTGATCACGCTCGAAAATACGCATAACTTCGCCGGTGGCACTATTTTCCCTTTGGATGAAATGGCGCGCATTCGGCAACTGGCCAAAGAACGCGGGCTGGCGATGCATCTTGATGGCGCGCGTTTATGGAATGCCAGCGCGGCCTCGGGCATCGCGTTGCGAGATTACGTTCAACATTTTGATTCGGTGACGGTCTGTTTTTCCAAAGGGCTGGGCGCGCCGATGGGGTCGGCGATTGCGGGCACGAGAAATTTTATCACGCCGGCGCGCCGTGTGCGCAAAATGTTTGGCGGCGGGATGCGGCAGGCCGGCATTATTGCGGCAGGGGCGATTCACGGCCTCGAATATCATCGCGAGCGCTTGAGCGAAGATCATGCGCAGGCGCGAAGTCTCGCCGAAGCGCTGCACGGGCGCGGCGGCCTTGCCATTGATTTGGACACGGTGCAAACGAATATCGTCATGATGAATATCGCCCAGACGAAATTGTCCGTGCCGGCGGCGATGGCGGCGTTAAAAAATGAAGGTATTCTCGTTGGCCCGTTCGGGGCGACGACGTTGCGAGCCGTGACTCACCTCGACGTCAGCCGCGCCGATATGGAACGCGCAGTTGCCGCTTTTGCTAAAATATTTTCGATGTGAAAAAAAACAAAATCAAAGAAAAATTTTTCATCGTCGCCCTGCTGGCGTTCGGCATCTTCGGAACGAGTGCGCCGGCCCAGACGGATTCGCCGACGCGGCGCGCCAACGCCAAAAATTTGGTGATTGGATTGCTCACCGGCCAGATCGATTATCGCGACGTGACGATCCGGACCCATGAGGGAACGTTTCGTGTTTATGGGCCCGGTAATTTTCGCCCGTTTGAGTTGCTCGAAGCGGCGCCGGAGCGGCTAACGATTGCGTTCAAATCCCACGGCGTAGAAATTCCTTCCAGCTTCAACAACGAACTGCGGCCGCAGAAACTCAGCTATCAGTTTTTCCGCACGGAACGCGGCCTGATTTCCTCGATCATTTTGGATGAAACGGATTACGCGGCCTTTGAAAGCGAAGCCGTTGCCGCGGAAATCGCCAACGCCACCCGCAATTATCGCATCATGCCGCTGCCGGCGCCCGCCCAGGCGATAGAAATGATCTGTTATAATCTCAAACATCCTCTCCTGCGCGACCGCGCCGTGCGCCAGGCGCTCTCCTACGCCATTCACCGCGAAGAAATTAAACGCAGCTTTTTCGCCGCGACGGGAGCGGCGGATATCAGCGTCGGCCCGTTTTCCAAAGAGAGCCGTTACTCGCCGCGCGGCCTCGATGATTACAATTACAATCCGAAAAAAGCGCTCGAGTTGTTGCGCGGCGCGGGCTGGGTTGAAACCAATCGCGACGGCATCCGCGTCCGGAACGGCGAGCCGTTGCGTTTTCGTATTTTTTATGATCAAAGCTCGCAATTGAAGGAAGACATTATTCGCCGGATTAAAATCAAGTGGATTCAAATCAACGTCGAGGTTATTCCACAGCCCAAGAGTTTCGGTGAGATTCAGGAGTTGATGCGCACGGGCAATTATGACGCCGTGCTGCTGCGGCATAATTTTGAAGAAAACCTGGCGAGCCTGGAAGAATTTTTTAATCCCGGTTGGCTGAATTACGAAAGCCCGACGCTGCAAAAAGCTTTGGCCAATGCCAGGAAATATCAGGACACGCCCTCGTTCCGGGATAATATGCAGTACATTCAACTGCTCATCAACCGCGATCAGCCGGTTAATTTTCTTTACCGGCCCTGGCAATTTTGGCACGCGATCAATGTCGCCAAGTTTCAAAATTATCTCGAAGGCGGCAAGTTGAAACCGTTTCAAGAGTGGCAGCTTAAACCGCGGCCGTAGTTTTTTAATTATTTTGCCATAATGATTTGCAAAAAATACTTTTAACCATTGTGCGCCGATGTCGAAATGCCTGCTGACCGTATAAAACTTCGTTATCGTCTCTTCACCCGCCTGCTGATTTCCCATATTTTACTCGTATCCATCCCGCTGTTGCTAACCGGGAAGATTCTGGTCGATACGGCGCAGTCCGCCATTCGCCAAACGATTTTGGAGCGCAACCTCGAATTTGCCCGGCGCTCGGCCGGGATGATTGCCGCCACCCTCGGCAAGTCCCGCGAGATTTTGCGTTTCACCGCGGAAATCCCGGACCTGACTAATCTCGGGCGGATGGATCAGGATTTGATGATCAATAACATGGTGGCGCAATTTTCCGTTTTCAAACGTCTTTCGATTATTGATCGCGATGGCCGCGTGATGAGTTCGACCGCTTTTGGCGATTTGGGCCTCGACCTGTCAAGCAACGGACTGTTGCCGAATATTTTGCAGAACCGGCCCTACAATTCCGAAGTGACGCTGACGCCGGATAACTTGCCCACGATGGAGATTGCCGAGCCGATTCTGTTTCATGACGAGGTGATCGGCGCGTTGTGGGGCGAAGTCGATTTGAAAGCGATTTGGGATGTGGTCGATAGCAACGCCGTCGGTGAGCGCGGCGAGGCGTTCATTTTCCATCCCGCGAAAGCCGGCCAATTTATCGCGCATTCCAATCGGCGCATGCTGCTGGGGCATCGTCATTTCGACGAAGCCGACATTATTGACAGCGTCGCCGCGGGGCACAGCAATCACAAAATTTACGTGAACCGCGACGGGGTCGAAATGATTGCGGCGTACGCGCCGATTCCGCAGGAGCAATGGGGCACGGTGATCCAGCAGCCGACGAGCGAAGCCTTTGCGCCGGCGCAGAAGATGAAGCTGCAGATTTTTTTGCTGATGCTCGTGAGCGTGGTGTTGGCCGCGCTGATTGCCGCGATGTACACGCGCCAAATTGTGCAACCGGTCAACGGGCTGGTCTCCGGCATCGAGCGCATGGCGACCGGCGATTTGCGTTATCGGATCCGGCCGCTTGGCCACGATGAAGTGAGCCGGTTGGCGAAGAACATCAATACGATGGCGAGCCGCCTGCATGAATTTCAGCGCCAGCTCAAACGCGGCGAGCGCCTGGAGACGTTGAATAAACTGGCCTCGGTGCTGTCGCACGAAATTCGCAATCCGCTGAACTCAATGGTCATTAACATGCAATTGATGCGCCGCGAATTTCTGCGGAAAGAAATTGCCGTCCGTAAACTGGAGCAGTACCACCAGATCATCAATTCGGAAATCGGCCGCGTCGAATCGTTGGTCAGTAATTTTTTGCTCATCGCCAAACCGCCGAAATTGGAAAAAACCCCACAGCGGTTGAGCGCGCTGTTGGATGATCTGATTAAAGCGGAATTGCCGAATGCCTTGACCAAAGGCGTGCGGGTCGAGCGCGATTACCAACTTCCCGGCCTGGTGGTCGAGATTGATGCGCAAAAGTTGTATCAAGTTTTTCTTAATATTTTTTTAAATGCTTTGCAGGCCATGCCCGGCGGCGGGCGTTTGCGCATTGGCCTCCATAAAGTTAGTTTGGTCGGCAGCGACGAAGACGCGCCAACAGTTGAAGAATTCGGCGGCTTGACTTATGCGGCAATTTCTTTTCAAGACACGGGCAAGGGAATTTCCGCCAGCGAGCAAAACAAAATTTTTGATTTTTATTATACCACCAAAGAGCACGGCACCGGCATTGGCTTGTCGTTGGCGCAGCAAATTGTGGAAGAGCACGGTGGGCGCCTCCGGGTTAAAAGCGAGTTAGGGAAAGGGGCGGAGTTTATTGTTTTGCTTCCATACGCCGAATAAATAGTCCGAGGTCGATGGTCCGAAGTCCAAAGTTGCATTGAAAAAGCAACAAAAATAAAAGAGAAAATTTTGTCAAAACGCTTGACAAAGCAGTTCAGAAGCATTATATTGCACCTTGTCCGATATTGCACCTTGTCCGGATATTGCGGCTTGTCCGGAAATAGGTTTATTTATTTGCAGTTTAATGTACATTTTTGTTCACTACTTAAAATTAAATCCGCTCGGTAAATAAATTTGCTTAATTTTGAAATTTAGGTTCGTCTTTCTCCACTACGTCCCAGCTTAATTTGTTAAACACATACTAAGGAGGGACACTGGAACTTTCTACCTAATTTTCAGTATCTATAAATAGCTAAGATGCTGGACGGGCGTTATTTTGTCCCTGCCTAAATCTGAATGCGAGTGGACAAAGTAACACTAACCTTAATCCCAGAAAGGGGTAGAAGGATGGTTCGCGTCACTGTTGGAGATCATGAATCAATAGACCGCGCGATAATGCGCTTTAAGCGAAAATGTGACCGGGCACGGGTTTTGCGAGATTTTAAAAAATCGACGTATTATATCAAACCCAGCCAACGCCGGCGCATTCGCCGTGAAAAAGCCATACGTCGCGCCAATCGAGTTCTCATGCAGCAAGTTGAGTAAAGCAAAATAAAGCGTAAGTAGAATAAGTCGTGATGAATCAAACTGAGTTAGGGCTTGGTGTAGAAAAGCAAATGGCCAAAAAACGTAAAACCACCGACAATCGCACGAAACAGTCTATCGAGAAATATCTTGAGGAGATTGGCGGTTATTCGCCGTTGGCGCCGGAAGAAGAAGTTGAACTGGCGCGTTTAATTCGCAAGAGCAATTCGCGCGCATTGGACAAACTGGTGAAAGCCAACCTCCGTTTCGTGATTAGTGTGGCCAAGGAATATCAAGGTCAGGGCCTGCCGTTGCAGGATTTGATCAGCGAGGGCAATTTGGGCTTGATTAAAGCCGCGCAGCGTTTCGATGAGACGCGTGGTTTTAAATTCATTTCTTATGCGGTCTGGTGGATTCGCCAGTCGATTCTCCAGGCTTTGGCGGAGCAGAGCCGCGTCGTGCGCCTGCCGCTGAACCGCGTCGGCGCCATCAACAAGGTCGGCCGCGCGCTCGAAGAGTTGGAGAAGAAATTCGGCCGCGAGCCGAGCATGGATGAAATTGCCGAGAAGATGGAAATGACGGCGTACGAAGTGGCCGACGTGCTGAAAACTTCGGCGCGCCATCTGTCGCTCGACGAGCCGTTCAAAGAAGACGAAGGCAACAGCCTGCTCGACATTTTGGAGAGCGACCGTTACGCGCCGCCCGACGACATGCTGATGCAGGAATCGTTGCAGGTGGAAATCGACAAAGTGCTTTCCACGCTGAAGCCGCGCGAAGCGGAAATCATTCGCCTCTATTTCGGCCTGGATGGCGACCGCCCGCTGACGCTCGAAGAGATCGGCGAGCATTTCAAGCTCACCCGCGAGCGCGTCCGCCAGATCAAAGAAAAAGCGCTGCGCCGCCTGCGCCATCGTTCGCGCCTCGAGCCGCTGCGCAAGTATCTGGGTTGATTTGGCTTTGGAAAATTAAAAGCCCTCGTCCGATTGACATCGGACGAGGGCTTTTTGTTGTGAGCTTACTTCTTTGCGATAGCCGTTCCGCGCACCGTTGGCAATCACGATGCTGCCGCCGCTCGGCTGCTCTTCGCCGATGAGCATGCGAAACAGCGTCGTTTTGCCGGAGCCATTCGTCCCGACGAGACCGACGCGCGTTTGCGGCGGCACGTGCGCCGAGGCATTATTAAAAATGATTTTCGTGCCGAAATGTTTTTTGGAGATTGTTGATGTGTATCATGAAAGGTTGGCCCCGTTAATCTGCTCATCTGCCCATCGCCGAATCGTACTTACAATTTCTCTTGTGCGTTCGCGATTCAATGCTTCAAAGTCATCGATCAAGTCATAACGCAGAGTTACAGCATATGGATTTAACTCATCTAAAACATCCATCATCGGTGGCAGCGACAATTTATGTTGCTCATACAAATCAAGCAACTCACCCAGATCGTGCTTCTTGCGAAATTTAATGCTATGCAAGGCAAGCACGGCCTTCAAACACTTTTCCACTGCTTGTTGCGCATGAAACCCCACCGAGGCGTCGGCGATGTCAGTGTCGTCGGCCAGCTTTTGGAAGGCCTTGATATCGTTATCAGCCACGGCCAGGAATTTGCGAGCAAGATCAATTGGCTGCTTCATGGAGGACTTTTCCTTCTGTAAGCGCCCAATATAATGTCGTGCTGGGCAAGTGCCCCCACTCGTCAATCTCCGACTTTGAGGCCACCAACACGTCTGCTGGAATTTGCAAAGGTCGTAACACTCGTCGCAAGCGGACCATTTCCTGGTGTTTGTTTACCAGAGTCGGCACAATGACCAAAAAGTCCAAATCGGAATCTTCACTCGCTTCGTTTCGAGCATACGAGCCGAATAAGACAATTTTGAGCGGATGCGCCGCCGTGGCAAGCAAACGCACCGCTTCGTTAATGGTTTGTTGGGAAATCATATTTCAAGCCTCGTGACAATAACTTTACTGCTGCAAGTTAAGCAATTTTTATCAAAAAATCAAGAATTACATAACCCGCGCGCTTGTTTCTCATCCGACGATAATATCGACCTCGCATCGCTACGGGTTTGGGGGGAATTTCTTTACAAATTACGCAAGTTTCGCTCTGACAATTCAAGCCACACGCTAGCGACGCAAATTTTTCCGCAACCGGCAAATTTTAACGGTAATTCAATATTCAAGAAACTAAGCTCGCGGAATTTGGAGCGCAACCTATGCAACAATTGCTTTTACTCGTGCTCGCGGCAATTCTGGTCGCGGTGGCGCTGGTCGTCGGCATCGACATGTTTCAGCAAAGCGCCGAGCAGGCCAATCAGTATATCATTACCCAGGATTTGCTGACGATTGCCAGTCTGGCGCAGGCCTGGTTTCGCCGGCCGGATGAATTGAGCGGCGGCAATCGCTCGTTCACCAACCTGTCTTTTGCGGCGATCAATTTCGATTCGGTCAATAGCAATGGCGCGTTTATTTTAGTCGATCGCCAAACCCATAGTTTTCGCGTGATTGGAACCGCCAGCGCCGGCGATTCGCTGCAAATGACGCTCAGCGTCTATCCGGATTCAGTCGCTCTGCTGAACAACGAGCCGTAAGACCGGCGGCCAAGGCGTTGCGCTGAAGAGAGAATATTTCAAAAGTTGTTATAGAATCGTAAAAAGTGTTTTACGCAGTTAGAGAACCCCGTTTGTATTTTTAATGGTATCGACAGCACGGACGTACTCCCAGGTGTCGTGCGATGATTAAGTCTCTAAATTAGCAAAAAAACTTGTCTTGTCGCGTGGGACAACGGACCTGCAAGCCGAAGGCGCAATCGTTAAATCTCTTTTGGCAAAAGAGAGGGGAGCGGTTGAGCCTTTTTTATTTTATGCCGTGGCGCCGCCGGCTCGGAGCGGTCAGCGGCTAAAGGCATTCTTATTTTATGGAAACTACACTGACTCGGCCGGGCGCTCGAACGCTAAAGCCGGATCGCAGCACGCCGCCATATCAAATTGGCAGTGAGGCAAAAATATCTCCCAAGCCAATGGCCCAGGAAACGAATCACAACGGCGGCTCGCTGCTGGACGCGCTCTTGCGCATCAGCCACACGATCAACACGCTGCAGGAGCCGGACGTGCTGCTGGAGCGCATCATGGATATTGCCGTGGAGACGGTGGGCGCCGAGCGCGGCTTTTTGATTTTGAGCAACGACACCGCCGGTGCGCTCACCGTGCAAACCGCGCGCAACATTTCCGAGCAAAACATCGAGCATCTCACCAATTTTTCCAACAGCGTGGTGCGCCAGGTTTTGCAGACCGGCGAAACGCTGCTGTCTTACGATGCGCAAAGCGACGCGCGCTTTCGCGAGATGCAGAGCATCGTGATGCACCAGATTCAGGCCATCGTGTGCGCGCCGCTGAAAATCAAAGAGCGGCCGATCGGCGCGATTTATCTCGACAGCATCAACCGCCGCGGCGGCTTTACGGAAAGCAGCACGCAGTTTCTCTCGACTTTTGCCAACCAGGCGGCGATTGCGCTGGAGAACGCGCAACTGTATCAACAGTTGCGCGAAGAAAATCAGCAACTGCGGAAAGCCGCGCAAAAGGTGCACGGCTTTTCCGATATCGTCGGGCAAAGCTGGAAGATGAAGCAGGTGTTCGACATCATGAGCAGCGTCGCCGATTCGGATGCCACCGTGCTGATTCAGGGCGAGAGCGGCACCGGCAAAGAGCTGGTGGCGCGCGCGATTCATTATCACGGGGCGCGCCGCGACCAATCTTTTGTGGCGCTGTTTTGCGGCGCGCTGCCGGAGTCGCTGTTGGAGAGCGAATTGTTCGGCCACAAAAAAGGCGCCTTCACCGGCGCGATCAGCGACAAGAAGGGCCTGTTCGAAACCGCGGACACCGGCACTTTTTTCCTGGACGAGATCGGCGACATCAGCCCGCGGCTGCAAACCCAATTGCTGCGCGTTTTGCAGGAAGGCGAAATCAAACGCGTCGGGGAAAATCATGTGCGCCACGTCGATGTCCGCATCGTGGCGGCCACCAACAAAAATTTGTTGGAGAAAATAAAAGACGGCTCGTTTCGCGAAGATTTGTATTATCGCTTGAACGTCATCAATGTCCATTTGCCTTCCCTGCGCGAACGCATCGAAGATTTGCCGTTGTTGCTGCAGCATTTTCTCGCGAAATTTTCCGCCAAATATAAAAAGAATATTCACGGTTTTACCGCGGAGGCGCTGCAGATGATGACGCGGCATGGCTGGCCGGGAAATGTGCGCGAGCTGGAGAACACGCTGGAACGCGCCGTCGTGCTGGCCAAAGGCGCCTTGATCAGCCCGGCGGAATTGCGTTTAACGGAAACGAACGGCCATGCGGAGGCGTCGTTTCCCACCGGGATGACGCTCGAACAAATGGCCAAGCAGCTCGTCGAACAAACGCTGCACGAGCTGCAGGGCAACGTGACGCACGCCGCCGAGCGGCTCGGGGTGTCGCGCCGCTGGATTCAATACAAGCAGAAGCAATGGGCGCATGCAAAAAATTGACGGCTATCAAATTTTTGCGGAATTGACGCGCGGCCCCGGCTCGACGATTTACAAAGCGTGGGATTTTCAAAACAATCGCCTCGTGCTCATCAAACAGTTGCCGGCCGAGGCGATCGCCGAGCCGCAGTGGCGCGAACAATTGCGCAAAGAAAGCAAAATCAGCGCCCGGCTGGCGCATCCGAATTTGCGGCGCATTTTCCAGGCCGGCATGCTGGAAGACGAGCCGTACATCGTGCTGGAGTTTGTCGAAGGCCCGACGCTCTTCGAGCTGATTAAAAAAAATAAAAAACTGCCGCTGGATATTTGCCTGTTCATCGCGCGCGAGCTGGCGCAGGGCATTGTCGCCGTGCATCAAGGCAAGGTTTTGCATCGCGACCTCAAGCCGCAAAATGTTTTTCTCTCGTTTGGGGGCGAGGTGAAGTTGGGCGATCTCGGGCTGGCGCATGACAGCAAAGAAGCGACGACGTCCATTGCCGGCACGCCGGCATACATGGCGCCCGAACAAGTGCTGGGCCAGGAAATCGCCGAAGCGAGCGATCTGTTTTCGTTTGGCGCGGTGTTGTATGAAATGTTGACCGGCGAGCCGGCGTTTGCCGATCGCACGCTGGCGGCGACGTTGCATCATGTGGTCAACTGGGAGCCGATGCCGGTTACGCAATTGCGGCCGGAAGCTCCCGCTGATCTGGTTTCGACCTGCCAGAAGCTGTTGGCGAAAAATTCCGCCGAGCGCTTTCGCGACGCGCAGGCGGTGGTGGAT
>Ga0247727_10005655_pt1 | contig 25170 bp, 25 predicted proteins | sample WisWelCaveWW1625_FD_202498 | JGI IMG/M metagenome (GOLD analysis project Ga0247727, IMG submission 202498) | Biofilm microbial communities from Wishing Well Cave, Virginia, United States - WW16-25 | ecosystem: Environmental > Aquatic > Deep subsurface > Groundwater > Cave microbial mat | place...
CATGGTTTTGCTCATTCTCGAATTCTCCTCACGATTTCACTCAAGATGCTTTTCAAATCGCCGGTGGCAATGCTGAACGAATGCGCGTCAATCGCCAGCGGCGCTCCGATCACCACCAGCGGCGCGCCGCGCTTAGGCATTCCAATCGCTTCTTCAATCGTCAACCCGCCGACCGCCTGCACAGGAATGCTGACGGCGGCGACTACGGCTTTCAGGTCGTCGAGCGGACTCAACCGCTTGCCAGTCGTGGCAAAGATGCCGTTGCGTTCGTCGAAGCCGGTGTGGTGGACGATGTAATCAACGCCCAGGTCTTCCATACATTTGCTGGCGGCAGCTTTGTCTTCGCAGACCATGTTGTCGCCCATCACCTTGGCGCCGAAATCGCGCCCGGCTTTGACGACGCATTTGATCGTCTCCGCATGCGCGCGAGCCATCACGACCACGTGTGTCGCGCCCGCTTTGGCCATCATCTCGGCTTCAAGGTAGCCGCCGTCCATCGTCTTCAGGTCGGCGACGATTGGATGATCAGGGAATTCAGATCGCAAAGCCCGCACGCCGTGCAAGCCTTCGGCCAGGATCAGCGGCGTGCCCGCTTCGAGCCAGTCAACTCCGGCTTCGACGGCGATGCGCGCGGTTTCAATCGCTTCTTTGATGTCGATGAGGTCGAGCGAAATTTGAACGATGGGAGGGTGTGTTGCATTCATGGCTTATTCGGGAATTCCGTTCGGGAAGACGAGTACTGCGAGCTCAGGCCGGAGCCGCTTCCGAAGATGCGCTGGCAACGGCTGGTTCAACGGCTTTCGCTTCGGAGAGTAGTGCTGTGATGATTTTCAGCAGCTTACCTCGCAGTTCATCGTGAAGTTCGATTTCAGCGCGCAGCGTTGGGGTATCGGTCTCGGAGATCAAAGCGGCAAGCGGCAAGTATTCGGGATGCTTCTCGAAGAACGATCTTTCGAGCGTCGCGCGCGCTTTGATTAAATCATCCTTCGGCAGGCGCAATAGTTTTTTGCCGAGGCTGCAATACTTGGCCACGTCCCAGAAGTAGAGATCGAGATCGGGAATCAAGCCCTCATAAATTCCCCCGGCCTTCGCACGCAAGCGACGGCAATCGCCGTGCGGAAACGGCCCCGACAAATCTTCTTTGAAGATACGCCGAAGCTCGACAACCGCCTCTTCTACCGTATGGTCAATCATTGTCATTGTTCTTTTCCGGGCCAAAGGAAATAATTTTTCCTTGCCCATCGAGAATCAGGAATCGTTCGTTCTTGGTGTAACGGACTTTGCCTTCGTCCAACGCTATTCGCCGCGCGCCGCGAAGGCTCCGCCGCATCCCATAAGCCTTGCGCAAATATTGCCAGGCATTCGCGGTTGCGACATCGTCGCCGTGCTTGCGAAAGTGATACCGAATCGAATCAGCAACGGTTTCTTGCGTGGCGCGCGACCAGCCACGCATCAACATTTTCGCCTCGCTCAGTGTAACACCAGATGGTCTCATCACACCAAGCCCGCTACTTCAATTCACGAACCTTGATGTTGCGATACCAGACGGCGTCGCCGTGATCCTGCAACAGGATGTGGCCTTTGGCGGTTTCGCCGAAGCCTTTCGTGTCTTTGAATTTGCTCTCGGCGATGTGCTGTTTCAACTTCTCGCCGCCGCGCTCGAATTCGAGGACCTTTACGCCGTTCAGCCAGTGCTCGATGTGATTGCCTTTGACGACGATCCGCGTCTGGTTGAATTCGCCTGGAGGATTGATCTTCTTGTCTTTGCTCGCCGGGATCAGGTCGTAAAGCGACCCGGCAGTGCGATTGCCCGCGATGCCCGCCTTGGAGTCGGGATGGCTGCCGTCGTCCAGAACCTGGTACTCAAAGCTGAGGCCCGATCTGCCCGTTGGCGGCAGGCTTTCGGAGACCAGATATTTGATCCCGCTGTTTCCGCCCTTCGACAGCTTCCATTCGACCGAAAACTCGAAGTTGTCGAATTGATCAACGGTGATCAGGTCGCCGCCGGCTTGACCGAGTTCTCCCTGGGCTTGAGCTTTCTTGATGCAACCGTCTTCGATCACCCAGCCGGCGGGAACTTTGTCGCTGTGAAAACCGCGCCAGCCGGTGAATGTTTTGCCGTCGAAGAGCAGACGCCAGCCGGCGGCTTTCTCGGCTTTCGTCAATTGATTGCTTGAAGCTTTGTTGTTTTGGGCTGATGCTGTGATCACGCAGATTGCGATGAGCATCACGAAGGGCACAACCTTTCTACGCATAAATTCACCTCGATTTATTTGGTTGTTGTCCGGGAAATGAAATCAACTACGACCTGCGCCAACTCTTCACCTTTATCTTCCTGCAGGAAATGGCCAGCGCCGGTGATCGTCACGTGCGGCTGGCCTTGCGCGCCGGGAACCAGCTTTTGAAAAACCCGCTCGCCGCCGCGCGTCACCGGATCGCTGTCGCTGAACGCGGTCAGGAATGGCTTCTCCCACCGGCGCAAAACTTCCCAGGCTTTGCGATTGGCCGCCGACGCGGGATCATCAGGGCTGATCGGCACGAGCAAGGGAAACTGGCGCGCGCCCGCTTTGTAATTGTCATCCGGGAAAGGCGCGTTGTAAGCGGCGATGACTTCGGGCGGCAACTCGGTCGCGCAGCCGCCCTTGACGATGCCGCCGACGTGGAAGTTTTCGACCTTCTGCGAATACTCGCGCCAGCGCATGAAGCCTTCGGTCATCGGTTGATCGCCGGTCGGCAAGCCGGTGTTGGCGACGACGATGCGCGCGAACCGGTCGGTTTTTTCTGCCGCGATTCGCAATCCGATCAGCCCGCCCCAGTCCTGACCGAAGAGCGTGATGTCGCCGAGATCAGCCGCTTCGACGAACGCCGTCATCGTCTCAACGTGGAACTGGTAGGTGTAATCTTCGCGCGCGGTGAGTTTGTCCGAACGCCCGAAGCCGATCAGGTCGGGCGCGACCGCGCGATGGCCCGCAGCCGTGATGGTCGGGATCATCTTGCGATAGAGGTAGCACCACGAAGGCTCGCCGTGCAGCAGCAGCACGGGCGCTGCGTCGCGCGGGCCTTCGTCAAGGTAATGCACGCGCAGACCGTTAATCTCAACGTAATGCGGCTCGAAGTTGTAGCCGGGCAGGTTGACGAAACGCTCGTCGGGCGTCCGCAGAATCTCCATCTTAATTTCCTTTCGAGAAATCTGTTGAAGCTACACAAGCTTGACAGTGTTTGAATGCGAATATAAAGTCCGACCGATCGGTAAGTACGCCGAAATACGGCAGGCATTATAGGCTCGCCGAACCCAAAAACAAATTCCCAAAGCAATACCGTGAACATCATCGTTTGTCTCAAACAGATTCTCGATCCTGAAGTCCCCGCGCGCGATTTCCGCGTGGACCACGAGAAGAAAGAGGCCGTGCGCGGCTCGGCCAATCTCGTCACCAACATCTTCTGCGAGAACGCGCTGGAGACCGCGCTGCAATTGAAAGAGAAAGCGGGCGGCCAGATCACCGCGTTGACCTTCGGTGCGGAGAGCGCGGAAGACACGCTGCGCAAGGCTTTGGCGATGAAAGCTGACGAGGCCGTGCTGGTCGCGAACGACGGCCATGCTCATCCCGACGCCCTGGCCGTTGCGCAAACGCTGGCCGGCGCGATCCGCAAGATCGGCTCATTCGATCTGGTGATGGTCGGGCGCGAATCGGGCGATTGGGGCGTGGCGCAGACCGGCGGGTTGCTCGCCGAAGAGTTGGGTCTGCCTTGCGCGTCGTTTGTTGATCAGATCGAGGCGAATGGTGGAGGTTTGATTGTCAAGCGCCAGACCGACAACGGTTGGGAGAAGCTGGAAGCAAAAACGCCGCTGGTCGTCACGATCACCAACAATGAATTCAACGTGCCGCGCATTCCCAAAACGCGCGACATTATGATGTCCGCGCGACAACCGATCACGAAATGGTCGCTGGAAGACATCGGGGTCAACGCCGCCGAAATCCGCGCGGGCGGCAGTTATTATGAAGTCGTTGATCTGGCCGTCCCGGTCAAAGAAGTAAATTGCGAATTCGTCAGCGGAGACACGCTGGAACAGAAGGTCGAACAATTTGCCGAGCGCATCATCGAGGTTACACGCGCGCTGTGAGCAGAGAGGAAATTTTATGAAACGCATTCTTGTCCTGTCACTGATTGCGGCGATGGTTTTCCCGTTCGCCATTGGAAACAACTCCGTTCTCTCGCAGGCAGCGGTTCAAGGCTTGCCAACGGCTAAACCTGAAGACGTCGGGATGTCTTCGGAGCGTCTGGGTCGCATTCGCACGGCGATGCAGCGTTACATTGATCGCGGCCTCGTGCCGGGCACGGTGACGATGGTTGCGCGGCGTGGGCGCGTGGTTCACTTCGAGGCCGCGGGCTACCGCGACGCTGAAGCGAAAGCGCCGATGACGACCGACACGATCTTCCGCATCGCCTCGATGACCAAGCCCATCGCTTCGGTCGCGCTGATGATTCTTTACGAAGAAGGCCACTTCCTGCTCAGCGATCCGATCTCGAAGTTCCTGCCCGAATTCGCCGAGATGAAGGTCGCGCAGGTTGCGCCGGCGAACGAACGCATCGGAGCGCCTTACAAGCTAGTGCCCGCCGCGCGGCCCATCACTTTCAAACACGTCTTGACGCACACCGCCGGCTTTCCCAATTCGTATCGGGGCCTCACTCAGCCGGAGTTCGCCAAGATTGTTCAACAAGGCAGAAAGCCGAACGACACGGTCGGTGATTCGGTCAAGCGGCTGGCCACGCTGCCGCTCAACTTTCATCCGGGCGACGCCTGGGAATACGGCCCGGCGACCGATGTCGTGGGTCGCCTGGTCGAAGTCATTTCGGGGATGACGCTGGATGAATTCCAGCGCAAGCGAATCTTCGAGCCGTTGAAGATGAAGGACACTCACTTCTATTTGCCGAAAACGAAGCTGGATCGTTTCGCGGCGAACTATCAACCGGACGACAAGAACAACAAGAAGATCAAGCTGGTCGAAGCGCCCAACGCTGAAAGCCGATACGTGAAAGAGCCGCACGTTTACTTCTCCGGCGCGGGCGGGCTGGTTTCGACTGCGGCGGATTATTTCCGCTTTCACCAGATGATGCTCAACGGCGGAGAACTCGACGGCGCGCGATTGCTCGGGCGCAAGACGGTTGAGTTGATGACCGCGAATCACATCGGCGACCTGCCGGTCTGGCTGAGCGGCCCTGGCTATGGTTTCGGTCTCGGTTACAGCGTGGTCAAAGACGTGGGGATGGCGGCCGTGCCAGGCTCTGTGGGCAATTACGGCTGGGGCGGCGCATTCTGCACCTACTTCTGGGTTGATCCGGTTGAGGAGTTGATCGGCATCGTGATGACGCAGGTGCGGCCTTACGATCACCTGAACATCCGGCAGGAGTTTCAGGTGCTGGCCAATCAAGCCATCGTTGATGGCGCGAAGTCGAAGCCGCCAGTCCCGGCTCACACTGCGATACGTTGAGGTTTTACTCTTATGAACGATGTTGCTGTCTGTTTATTCTCCACTGGCGGATATGACCGCGCCGCGCAAGGCGTCGTGGGCGCAGGACGCCGTCTGGCCGATGCGTTGGGCGGAAGGCTTCACGCGATCATCATCGCCGGCCACAGTTTCGATCTGAACATCAAAACCGCTTCCGTGGCCGATGCGGTCGTCTCCGCCGATCAGCCTGAATTGGCTGAGTACCAGCCCGAGGTCTGCTTGAACGCGCTGACGCAAATCTGCCGCGAGATTGCGCCGCGCGCGGTGTTGTTCAGCAACGACACATACAGCCAGGAGCTTGCGCCGCGATTGGCGTATCGTTTGGGTGGAAGCGCGGCGGGCGATTGTCTGGGCCTGCTGGTCGAGGACGGCGCGGTTCGCGTCAAGCGCAGCGTTTACGGCGGCAAGGCCGTGGCGACCGTCGAGTTGAAACGCTCGCCGGCGGTCGCGTGGCTGCGCGCCCGGGCGTTCGAGCCTGCGGCTGTGGCGGAGACTGCATCGGTGGCGACAGTCCGCCAGACCAGACTCGAGCTTCCATCCGACAACCGCACGCCCATCATCGAGCGCAAATCGGAAGCGGCTGGCGAAGCGCGATTGGAAGACGCTCGCGTGATCGTTTCGGGCGGACGCGGACTCGGCGGCCCCGAGCCGTTCAAAGATTTGCAGGAGCTGGCTGCGATGCTCGGCGGACAGACTGCCGCTTCGCGCGCAGCCTGCGATTCGGGCTGGTGCCCGCCGCAGTGGCAGGTCGGTCAAACCGGCAAGAAGGTCGCGCCCGGTTTGTACCTCGCCGTGGCGATTCGTGGCGCGAGCCAACATATGGCCGGCATTTCAGATGCGAAGAACATCGCCGCGATCAACATTGACGCCGACGCGCCGATCTTCAAACACTGCCGCTTCGGCATCGTCGAGGATTACAAGAAAGTCGTTCCGCTGTTGAAAGAGAAACTGGCCGCCCTCCAGAAATGAATCAAGCGACCGCGACACGCGAAGTCCTCTGGAACATCTCCCACGTCTGGGTGATGTATTTGATGTTCGCCGTTTCGCTCGTCGTTGCGGGCTACGGCGTCTACCGGCGTGCGGCGTTGTGGCGTCGAGGGCTTCCCGCGGATCGCTTCGATCGCCCGATGGAGCGGCTGAAGATGCTCGTCAAACATGCGCTGGAGCAGCGGCGCACGGCGCGCGAAAAATACGCCGCCGTCTTTCACACCTTCATCTTCTACGGCTTCATCGTTCTGACCATAGCGACGACGGTCGTGATGCTCGATTACGATTTCGGCCTGCCGATCATGCGCGGCCAGTTCTATCTCTACTTCCAGTCGTTCATCGTTGATGTTTTCGGGGCGCTCGTTTTGGTTGGAGTCGGAATTGCCGCGATCAGGCGGTTGATCGTCAGACCGAAGAAACTGGTCTACACCGACGAGGCGTTGTGGATTCTGGCGGCGATTTTCCTGGTCGCGCTGACCGGCTTTTTGATCGAAGGCTGGCGGATTGCGGCGACGAACGATCCGTGGAGAGCGTGGTCGCCGTTCGGCAACCTGGTTGCGCAAGCCTCCCAATCGCTGATGAGCGAAGGCGCGATGGTCACGGCGCACAGGATCACCTGGTGGTTTCACGCGGCGCTCGTTTTCGGCTTCATCGCCTGGGCGCCGTACACGAAGATGATCCACGTCTTGACGGGGCCGCTCAATATCTACACCGCGCGGTTGGGACCGACCGGTGGCTCGCTCAAACCGATTGATTTTGACAAGCTGGCGGAGACGGGCGAGCCGATGGGCGTCAAAACTCTCGCGGGCTTCACGTGGAAAGACCTGCTCGATCTCGATGCCTGCACAGAATGTGGCCGCTGCACGTCGGTTTGCCCGGCGAACGCTGTCGGCAAATCGCTTTCGCCGCGCGACATCATTCTCGACCTGCGGAACTTCGCGCGCAGCGACGGCGACTCCGCATTCGCCGCGCCGATTATCAACGCGGTTCCGGCGACCGCAGCGGAATCGCTTTGGCAATGCACGACCTGCGGCGCGTGTATGGAAGCCTGTCCGGTCTTCATCGAGCAGATGCCGAAGATCGTTGATCTGCGCCGATACCTGGTGATGGAGGAATCGGATTTCCCCGACACGATGCAGGAAGCGATCACTTCGCTCGAATCGCGCGGCCATCCTTTCAGAGGGACGCAATCGTCGAGAATTGACTGGGCCGAAGGGTTGAACGTCAAAACGATGGCTGAAGCGCGCGACGCTGAGGTCTTGTTGTGGGTCGGCTGCGGCGGAGCATTGATCGAGCGCAACCAGAAGGTCGTCCGCGCGACCGCTCAGTTGCTGGAAAAAGCCGGAGTCAGATTCGCCATTCTCGGTCGGGAAGAGAAATGCACGGGCGATCCGGCGCGAAGGATCGGCAACGAATTCCTGTTCGAGATGCTGGCGAAGGAGAACGTCGAGAAGCTCGGGCAGTACGGTGTGAGGAAGATCGTCACGTCGTGCCCGCATTGCTTCAACACACTCCGCAACGAGTACCCGCAGTTCGGCGGCCATTACGAGGTCTATCACCACAGCGAGTTCCTGGCGAAGCTCGTTGATGAGGGGAAGATCAAGTCTGTTGTGCTGAACGACCAGAAGATCACGTTCCACGATCCGTGCTATCTGGGCCGTCACAACGGTGTCTTCGATGCGCCACGCGAGCTGGTGCGGATTTCATCGAAGAACGCTCCGGTCGAGATGAAACAGAGTCGCGCCAATGGGTTCTGCTGCGGCGGCGGCGGCGGAATAAGTTTCGTCGAAGAGCCGTCCGACAAGCGCGTCAACCAGGAGCGCGCGCGGCAGGCGTTGGAGACCGGAGCGGATATTGTCGCCGTCGGTTGTCCGTTTTGCCTGACGATGCTCGAAGACGGCATCAACGCTCGCAGAGGCGAACGCGATGTGAACGTGATGGACGTGGCTGAACTGCTTTGGCAGTCGTCGCAAAAGTAGCGCAACCTGTCGAGGTTGCGCTGGCCCCACGTAGTGACGAATTTATTCGTCACGTGACGAATAAATTCGTCACTACGTGGTTATTTCCCGAGGAATCTTATGGACCTGAATCTCACACCTGAGCAACAACAATTCCGCGATGAACTGCGCGCTTGGCTGCAAGCCAACGTGCCGCCGCCTTTCGCGGGCAACACGAGCGAAGAAGAGAAAGGCGAATATTTTCAGTACCTGCGCGACTGGCAGCGCAAAGTCAGCGACGCCGGCTGGGCCGCCATCTCGTGGCCGAAAGAGTACGGCGGGCGCAATGCGAAGCTGATCGAGATGGCGATCTTGCAGGAGGAATGGGCGCGCGCCGAAGCCCCGCCGCTGATCAACGCGCTCGGCCTCTACCTGATCGGCCCGACGATCATCGCCGTTGGCACGCCGGAGCAGAAGGCTCGCTTCCTGCCGAAGATCGTCTCCGCCGAAGAGATCTGGTGTCAGGGTTTTTCAGAACCGAACGCCGGCAGCGACGTTGCCTCGCTGGCGACCAAGGCCGTGCTCGACGGCGATCACTTCGTGGTCAACGGCCAGAAGATTTGGACCAGCCTGGCTCACGCCGCCGATTGGTGTCTGCTGCTCGTGCGCACCGATCCGGACGCGCCGAAGCACAAAGGCATCACTGCGCTCCTGGTTGATATGCACAGCCCCGGCGTCATCGTTCGCCCGCTCAAACAGATGACCGGCGACGCCAGCTTCAACGAAGTCTTCTTCGACAACGTGCGCGTGCCTGTCGCCAACGTGCTCGGCGAAATCAACAAAGGCTGGCACACGGCGATCACTACGCTGATGAACGAGCGCGCCAATCTGGGCACGGGCACCTACATTCAATTCAAACGCAACTTCGACGAATTGATCGAGCGCGCCCGTCAAACAAAGCGCGGCGGCAAGGCGGCCAGCCAGAACCCGATCTACCGGCAGAAGCTCGCGCAGGCTTATGTCGAGTTGGAAATTTTCCGGCTCACCAATATGCGGTCGCTCACCCGCATCAGCCAGACAGGCGCGCCCGGCCCCGAAGGCTCGATCCTCAAGCTGCAATGGAGCGAATTCAATCAGCGATTTCAGCAGACGGCGATGGAGTCGCTCGGGCCGCACGCCCAGTTGTGGAGCTTCGACGACGGGCGCTGGGTTTTCAATTACCTGCGCACGCGCGCCAACACCATCGAAGCGGGCACGAGTGAAATCCTGCGCAACATCGTCGCCGAGCGCGTGCTTGGCTTGCCGAAAAGTTATTGACCTGTCTGTTCAGCGCAGTATCGAGGGTAACTCGGAAAATCGAATGACGGTGTTTGGAGTACCGCCTTTAGGCGGAAGAGGCCTGCTGAGAAAGCCCCTTCCGCCTAAAGGCGGTACTCTAAACACCGTCGCCTGGCGGCCTGAGTGAAATCGAGACCCGCTGAAGACATAACCTTTTACTGACAAACTATGGATTTCGATTTCTCAAAAGCACAAAAACTACTGCAACAATCCGCGCGAGATTTCTTTGCGCGCGAATGCAAACCGGAGCGCGTGCGTGAATTGATGGCTGCCGGCACGGCTTTCGATGACGGCTTGTGGCGGGCGATGGCTGACCAGGGATGGACGGGTTTGATCATCCCCGAAGAACACGGTGGGTTGGGATTGAGCCTGGTTGATCTGATCGCCGTTACGGAAGAGATGGGGCGCGCCTGTTTGCCGGGGCCGTTTCTTTCGACGCTCTGGGCTGCCGCACTCGTTGATCGCGCGGGCAGTGAAGGTCAGCGCAAGCAGTATCTGGAACCGATTGCCGCAGGCGATATGAAGGCGACGGTCGCATCGCTGGAAGAAGACGCTGATTGGAATCCAGCGGCAGTGCGGATGCGAGCCGAAAAGGAAGGCAAAGAGTATCGGCTGCGCGGGCGCAAAGAGTTTGTCACCGACGCCGAGGTCGCCGACGTGATCATCTGCGTCGCTCGCGGCGACGACGGATTGCTCCTGCTGCCGATTGAACGCGGCGCGAAAGGTTTGAAGGTCGCGGCCACGCCCGGTGTTGACGCGACTCGCAAGCTCTACTCGGTCGAATTCGACGATGTGGTCGTGCCCGAAGCCAATGCGCTGGCGTTCAACACCCGCACGCAGGAAGCGGTTGAAGCGGCGACGAACGTAGCCATCATCGCGCTGTGCGCCGAGATGCTCGGCGGAATGCAGTGGACGCTCGAAAACACCGTTGAGTACGCCAAGACGCGGCAGCAATTCGGCAAGCCAATCGGCATTTACCAAGCCGTGCAGCACCAATGCGCCGATATGTTCCTGATGACCGAGAGCGCGCGCTCGGCGGTTTACTACGCGGCCTGGGCGGTTTCTGAAAACGATCCTTCGGCGAAGCTGGCGGTCTCAGTCGCCAAAGCATATTGCTCCGACGCGGCGCGTGAAGTGGGCAATCGTGGCGCCCAGGTTCACGGCGGCATCGGCTTCACGTGGGAGCACAACCTGCAGCTTTATTACAAACGCGCGAAAGCTTCGGAGATTATGTTCGGTGACGCCAACTATCATCGCGAAGAGGTTGCGCGAAAGGTGGTGGACGAGGATGAAGGCTGAGTCGCTTCCGAGGTGAATCGGCTGGTCAACCGGCTCATCGAAGACGTTGAGAGTTTTGCTAAAAGCCAGCCACAGATCGAAGGATCACTGACTGGCAAGGAGATAGCCATTGCCGTTTGAGGCCTTTAAATTTTGTGACCATCAGCAGTGCGGCGGCGTCTTAGCAGGCAGCGGGAAAGCGTTGGCGCTTTCGTCATTTGATCGAAGGCCTCGGCGCAATCAATTCAAATTCCATTCAAATTTCTACAGGGAGACAAGACGATGAAAAGATTGTTAGCAGTTTGTGGCGTGTTGTGCGCATTGATGATCGGCATTGCGACGGTCAGCGCGCAAAAGGGCGCCAACTTTGCAGGCACGTGGGACTTGGACAAAGCGAAGAGCCAGTTGCCGCAGATGCAGGCAGACACGATCCAGAGCGCAACCTGGATTGTCACGCAGGATGACAAACAGCTCTCGCGTGAACAGAAAATTGAGCGCAACCCCAACGCGGCGCCTCCGGGCGGCGGCGGTGGCGGCGGTCGCGGCGGGGGGATGGGCGGCGGCGGCACGTTGACGGCCAAACTCGACGGCAGCGAAACGGTTGCTGAAGCTCAGGGACGCAAATCAACTACCAAAGCGAAATGGAACGACGGCGGAAAGATCCTCGAAATCAACACCGTCTCCACTTTCAGCGGCCCCAACGGCGAAATCACGACCACGACGGTTGAACATTGGGAACTGGCCGACGGCGGCAAGACGCTCAAGGTTCATCGCAAGGCAGAAACGCCTCGCGGCCCACAGGAATCAACCTGGGTCTTCACGAAGAAGTGATGGCCGAAAATCAACCCTGACCAATCAGCGACCAGCCGAGCAGCGTCTGGTCGCTGATTTTTTATTGCAGCAGTTTCACCAACGTCTGCATCTGTTTGAACTCCGCCGTCCCCGCCGGGCACAGCTCAAACAAAGCCATTTCAATCGAAGAGATGATCGCGCCGGCCCGCGCCAGCTTGTTGATCGCCACTTCACGGTTCCTGGCCAATCGAGTCGAAACTGCATCGCTGAGCAGGTGAACCTGGTAACTGTTCTGCAACAGGTCGTGCGCCGTCTGGCTGACGCAGACGTGCGCTTCGATGCCGCAGAGCATCACCTGTTCGACGTGATGTTCGCGCAACTGCGTGTCGAACTCCTGCACGCCGCAGGCCGAAAACGAGAGCTTTTCAATCGGCTCGACGCCTTCGGGCAAATGCCCGGCGATTGCGGCCACCGTTCTGCCCAAGCCTTTCGGGTATTGTTCGGTGACGATGATCGGCAGATTGAGCAAACGGCACGCCTGCACCATCAGCGCAATGCGCGAAGCCGTCGCGTCGAAATCGGGAATGATCCGATGGAACGCTGCCTGCATATCAATCACGGCCAGTGCAGCGCGGTTACGATCGAGCAATGACGGATGTCTCATGGCAAATCTTTCACTTCTTTTCAGATATTGGCGCGGCCATCGCCGGCGCGCTCGTCACCCAGGCCGTCCACCACAGATCGCGCAGCATCTGCGCTCCGGCGGCCAATCGCACGCTCACGAATCTCTTGTGCTCCGGCGAAGTCGTCGTGGAGTTGAACTTCTCCTGTTTGTCGAGGATGTAAAGCTGTTCGACCAGCGCGTTCGAGCTTCGCAGGTAATTCCAAATCTCCTCGCGCGGTTTTTCGATCACGCGCGAGCCTTCGCCGATGAGCGGCAGCACGTCTTTCAGTTGAATGTGAGTCTTGACGTACTCTTCTTCGAATCGGTAATGAATTCCCTGGTTCGGCTCGCGCGTGAAGACGGCGTAGCCTTTCGGATTGTCGCCCGACCAGCCGTTGAAATGGATCGTTGTGTGGTGCGGGTTCGAGACATCCGCGACGTAATGCCCGAGCACGCCCGCGTCGTTGATGATTCGCTGCTCGATCCATTTGCGTCTGTTTGTGTCCGTTTCCCTGCGCCACAGTCGAAACTCCACGCGGATGCGTTGGAAGAGCTCGAGAATCCGAAAAGGAACGAGTCCCGCGGTCGTCGGCTTCTGCCCCGCCTTGATCAATTCCGCCACGAATTCGTAACGATTGGCCGCGTTGAACGCCGACGGCGGAACGAGTTCGAGATCGAGGTAATGGTCGGGCGCGGCGGCTGAATCCATTGCTCGGTCGAGGCTCGACTCGACGCGGTCGCGCCAGCGGTCAGGCTCAGGATTCAAATAGCTGAGTTGATCAACAGCTTTGCGGAAAAACTTCGGCATCTCGTCGGGCAGCTTCATTGCGGCGGCGCGGCCCGCCATCGCGTGGCCTTCAAGCCCCCAACTCTGCACACCGGATGGGCGCATCGTCAAGGCGGCCAAAGCCGTCAGCAAACAAAGAAGGGTCTTGGCAGCTCGATTCGTCTTCATCTCAAATCCCGGATTTCCTATCTCAAATTTTCTGCGACGGCAGATCAACGCTGAACAGTTTCTGGCCCGCAATGTCGTGCAGGCTCACGGTCATCGCCTCGGACTGGCCGTCAATTTTGACCGCGCCGAAAAACTGAAACCCGTCTTTCGGCGAGCGATTCGGCTTCAAGTCTTTCGGAACCCCGACGAATTTTACTTGCAGGCCGAAAGTGTCGTCCATGTCGCCTGGTTTGAATGTGCCCGCGTTCAGAGGCCCGGCGACAAACTCCCAGAACGGATTGAAGTCAGTGAACCGAGCCTTCGCCGGATCGTAATAATGCACCGCGCAGTAATGCACGTCAGCCGTCACCCACACGACGTTTTTGATTCTGTTTCGTTTGATGAACCGAAGCAACTCGGCCAGCTCAAGCTCTCGCCCTAGCGCCGGGCCGTTGCCGTTGGCGAACGCTTCAAAGTTCTTGCCGTCGCGCACGACGATTCCGATTGGCATATCGCTGGCGATGACTTTCCACGTGGCCTTCGACGCAAGCAGTCGCCGCTTGATCCAATGCATCTGCGCGCTGCCGAAGAAGACCGTCTCGTCGCTCATCGCCGTCTGGCGATTCGGCGTGTTCGGCCCGCGATAACTGCGCTCGTCCAGCATCAACACGTCGAGCAACGGGCCATAGCTGTAAGCGCGATAGATTCGCTCAGGATCGTCGGGATTGAAGCGAAGCGGCAGGTAATCCAGAAACGCCCGTTTCGCCCGCGCCGCCAGCAGATCAACGCTTTTCACCGCATAACGGTCGTCATCCAGAATCTGTCCCGGATACCAGTTGTTGCGGACTTCGTGGTCGTCCCACTGCGCCAGCATCGGGACTTCCGAGTTGAATCGCCGCAGGTTTTCATCCATCAGGTTGTAGCGATAGTTGCCGCGAAACTCGTCGAGCGTTTCGGCGACCTTCGACTTCTCCGGCGTGGTCAGGTTCTTCCAGATCGAGCCGTCGTCGAGCTTAACCTCGGCTGGGATCAGGCCGTCGGCGTAAATCGTGTCGCCCGAATGTATGAAGAAGTCGGGCCGCATTTGCCGCATCGTTTCGTAAACCTTCATCCCGCCGAATTCGGGATTGATGCCCCAACCCTGTCCGCAAACATCGCCGCCCCAGACGAAGCTCACGTCACGTTTTGTGTTCGGCGCGGTGCGGAAGCTGCCAACGACGGGTTGGCTGAAGAGCTTGATGCCGTTCAAATCCTGAAATGTGACGCGGTAGGAAATCTTCTGGCCAGCAGGCAGGTTGGCCAGGTCAACTCGTGCAGTGAAATCAGTCGGTTCAAGCGCGACAGGGCCGGCGATGCGCCGCGCGTTTCGGAAAGATTCAGTCGTCGCGTATTCGACGATCATTCGCGCTGGCCGGTCGCTGCGGCTCCAGATCACGGCTCGGTTAGCAGTTACGTCGCCGCTCTGAACACCGAAGGGAATTGCCGGGCGGAGTTTGTCAGAAACGATGATGGCGGGAGCTTTACCAAAAAGCACATTTGAAGCTGAGTGGCAAACGAGCAGCCCCCCGGTTGTGAGCGTTGTCTGAAGAAGAAATGCACGACGGTTGAGCATCGGTAGATGTCGTTTCCCGGCTTCTGCCGCTGGTGTTTGAATCATCTAGTTCCCATTCGGGCTCCGGGTAATGGAAACTCTGATCGCCAATTCCCAAATGCTGGCAAGGCTCAGAAAAGCGGTGATGATGATCTCTTCGTTACGCTTGAGACCGGCGATCAACTCTTTGATCTTCGGCGTGAATTCGGAAATATCCATTGCGATTGCTGACATAAAAAACTCCTTTCGCTGAACCAGGGGAATTATACCGTATCAATCGCAGACCTTTCAGCCAAACTCTATCGGGCCGATCCGCTTATTCGGCGGCGCGCGACCCGCGCTTCATTCAACGCTCGTTGAAGCTGGTCTTCTGATTGATCCTGGGACAAAATAGCGCCTCATCCTGCCAATGCCGAGGAGACAAAGGAATGGAGATTCGATCCGCGGATTTGCCGGCAAAGGCGATCACGGTTGCGTTTCGACTCGCTCACGCTTGCCTGCCGATTGAAAGCGCAGGCGTGGGTGAACACTGCAAAAAGGAGACCCCGATGCGAATCATACTCTTGATCGTGTTGTTGTTTGCGCTCTCGTTGTTCGCGCTCTTCGCCGTGCGTCCGATGCAGCCGGGCGCGGCGCAGACTGAAGCAGTGCGCGTTCCGATGACAACCAACGGCGTTGCGCTGCAATTGACCTTCGGATTGAAAGACGCGGAGCCGGCGGACTGGAGCGGGCGATTGAAGCTCTCCGCCGGCAGGCTCGCGCGGCTCGAAGGGCGGCTGCAAGCGAACGACCGGATCGAAGGCGATTCGTGGCAGTTGCGCTCGCGGCGTCAGGGACAGGGGGCCAACGCGCGCGTCAATCCCGTGCAGTTGTTCGCCGTCCTCGACGCGCCGCTCGACGCGAAGGTTGAGGTGACGGCAGGCGGGCGCGGCTTTTCCTTCGCGCTCGGCGATCTCGCGCTCGGCAAACAGGCGCTGTTTCTCGATTCGGCAGTGGCGGTCGAGCGCGTGCCGTCATTTGCGCAAGTCACCAAAGACGCGAGCGAAGATGACTTTCCGGCCTGCGCCGCCGCGCCCGACGGAGCGGTCTGGTGCGCTTACGTCGCCTATCAACATGGGACGCCGATTGACCGGAACGTCGTCAATCAAGGCAAGTTCGATACGCTGGTCACCAAAGGCAATGGCGATCAGGTCAGACTGCTGAAGTTCGACGGCGGGCAGTGGAGCGGGGCGTGGAATGTCAGCGGCGCTGGTTTGGATGTCTGGCGTCCGGCAGTCGTGGCGGATGCGCGGGGCGGGGTTCACGTCATCTGGTCGCAGAATGTGAAGGGCAACTGGGACCTGCACGCGGCGCGCTTCGATCCGAAGTCGGGCCGCGCGAGCGCCGCCAAACGGCTGACGAGCGAAGCGGGTGCGGACATCAATCCCGTGGCCGTCGCCGCGGGGCGCAACCTTTACGTCGCGTGGCAGGGATGGCGCGGCGGCAATTTCGACATCTGGCTGGCGGGTTTGACGGAGGGCGGACTGGGGCGTCCGCAGCGCGTTTCGACGAGCGCGGCCAATGACTGGCATCCGGCATTGGCCGCGACTTCGGCGGGCGACGTGTGGATCGCCTGGGACACCTACGACCAGGGCAATTACGACGTGATGGCGCGATTGCTCGCGCGCGGCAGGCTGAACGAGCCGGTTGCCGTCGCCGCCAGCCCGCGCTTCGAGGCGCGTCCGAGCATCGCCGTGGACGCGAAGGATCGCGCGTGGATCGCGTTTGAAGACGCCGGCGACAATTGGGGCAAGGATTACGGCACGCGCTGGACGGGCAAGAGCGGTGCGGCCTTCTACATCTCGCGCCACATCAAGGTGCGCGCCTTGAACGGCAGCGCGGCGGTCGAACAGACGAAGCTCGATGTCAAAGCCACTGCCGTGGACACCGATATGCTCGACGGCGTAGGCACAATCGGGCGCGATCAACGCGTGAGCTTTCCGCGCCTCGGCGTGGACGGCGAAGGCCGCGTCTGGCTGCTCTTCCGCCGTCACCCCGCGCCGAACGGGCAGGGCGAACGCTGGGCTGGTTTTGCGACTTACTTCGACGGCGGGCGCTGGTCGGAAGAGATCGCGCTGCCGCGCTCGGAAAACCTGATGGACAACCGCCCCGCGCTCGTTGGGGTGAAAACCGGAGCCGTGCTCGCGCTCTACTCAACCGACTCTCGCACCGCCGGCACGAACACTGCCGGTGAAAACAATCTCTACGCCGCGCTGCTCGAAGCCAAGGGCGCGGTCGGCAATGCATCGCTCGTTTCGGTGAATCCCAAAGATGGTGGGCAAGCGTCCGAGCCGGTGCATCCGAATGAAAAAGAGGATTTGCGCCGCATTCACGCCTACCGCGCGACGGTTGGCGACAAGAGCTATCAACTGCTGCGCGGCGAATTCCATCGCCACACCGAGATCAGCTCGCACCGCGATCAGGACGGGCCGTTCGAGGAGATCTGGCGCTACGGTCTGGACACCGCCGCGATGGATTGGATCGGGCCGGGCGACCACGACAACGGGGTCGGGCCACAGCAGATGACGCACGAATACACGTGGTGGCTCTCGCAGAAGCAGGTTGACATTTATCACCACGCTCCGGTCTTCATGCCGATGTTCACCTACGAACGCAGCGTGGTCTATCCGAGCGGCCATCGCAACGTGATGTTCGCCAAACGCGGCATCCGCCCGCTGCCGCGCATGTCCGCTCAGCCGCAGCAGAACCGCGAGATCATGTTCGGCACGGAAGAAGGCGGCGCGCCGGACGTCAAAAATCTCTACGCCTACCTGAAATTCTTCGGCGGCATTTGCTCAGTCCATACCTCGGCGACGAACATGGGCACCGACTGGCGCGACAACGACCCCGCGGTCGAGCCGGTCGTGGAGATTTATCAGGGTCACCGGCAAAACTACGAAGAGCCGGGCGCGCCGATGACGGCGAAAAACGCGCAGGACAGCATTGGCGGTTACGAGCCGGCGGGCTACGTCTGGAATGCCTTCGGCAAGGGGCGCCGGCTGGGCTTCCAACTCAGCAGCGATCACGTCAGCACGCACATCAGCTACGGCGTCGTCTACGCCGAAAACGCGTCGCGCGAAGCGATCCTCGACGCGTTCAAGCGGCGCCATTCCTACGGCGCGCACGACAACATCATCCTCGATGTGCGCTGCGGGCGGCAGATGATGGGCGATGAGTTCACTTCGCGGACGCAGCCGAAACTGGAGATCAGCGTCATCGGCACGGCCCCCGTCGCGCGCATTGACATCGTCCGGCAGGTCGGTCGTGACAAACCGGCTTACGTCTACAACACGGAGCCGAAACAGCAGAGCGTCAAACTGACCTGGGCGGACAACGCCGCGAAGGCCGGTGCGGTCAATATGTATTACGTGCGCATTCAGCAGAGCGATGGCAAGATGGCCTGGGCCAGCCCAATGTGGATCAACTATCAGCCTTAGAATGATTCGGATTTCGAGCCGGAACCTGTGAAGTAGAGAATGTCTTCGATTCTTCTTCAAGCGCCCTTTGCGGCCTTGCAGATGTCACTTGCTCCGGCGTTTTGCCGTCCTGATCGCTTCTGCTTTCTCTGATTCCTCAGTTTTGTTTTCACGCGCCCAGGCCGATTGGGCCGCGCGCAGGTGGCCTGAAAGCAGATCTTTGGCGCGTTTCGAATCGCGTTTTTGCATGGCCGCGATGATCTTTTGATGCCATTCGATGGCTTCATCGAGATCGCTCGCCCGAGAAATGGTCTGACGGCGGATGTGATAGAGCAATTGTGCGACGGTGTCCATCACCCCGCTCATCAGTTTGTTGTTTGCGGCGTGCGCCACGGCCTGATGAAATCGCACGTCGTGTTTGAGAAAATTTTCGGGATCGCCGACCGTCGCTTTCATCCCTTCGACTTCTTTGGTCAGAACGGCGATGTCGGCTTCCGTGGCGCGTTCGGCGGCCAGCTCGGCCAGACCCGCTTCGATAATTCGACGCGCTTCGAAAAGCTCTTCGACGCTGGTGTTGTTGATCAGCGTCATAAAATGCATCGGTTCGGTGAAGACTTCAGGCAACGATTCGGCGATGTAGGTTCCCGCGCCCGGTTTGGCGCGAATGATGCCCATCACCGACAGGGCCTTCAGCGCGGTGCGCAACGAGGGGCGGCTGATGTGAAGCACATCGGCCAGTTCGCGTTCGGGGGGCAACCGGCTTCCGGCTTTCAGTTCGCCGCGTTCGAGCAATTCCTTGATACGCTGGACAACAAGTTCCGTGATCCCAGCTCGGTCAATCGGCTCCATCGCCGCGCTGAGGTGATTCGTATTGCGACTGGCCATCTTTTCCTCCTGTGGCGGGAGGTGATCTTCGGGCACGATGTTTTTCACCAGTGCCTGGTTTTCATCCCGTGTAATGGTTTAACCAGCGCACTATAAAATCGGGCAGTGGGGTTGTCAATCATCGTCACGAATTCGCCTTCGTCTTCTCCAGCAGCGTCTTTGGTGGTTAGAGGGCATCACCCTGCGAATGCAGTCTCTCTGTCTCATCCGACAGTAACCGTTGTGACGGTCTCTTCTTCAGATGGCAACTCGTGTAGCGCTTCGGGCGCAAAATCGGCGCTGTTTGGCCAGACCACAGTGCCCGCCACCGAGTCGAGAACTGCACGAGCAAAATAAATGGGATCGCGCAAAGGCTCAAAAATTGGACCGTCCAACAGCGGTAAAAGATTCACCTGCTTCCGCGTGCCATCATTGAAGGTCAACAGCAACGAATGCGGTCCACAAACTTCAGACTCGAGGATGCGCAAAATCATCGTTCATCACCTCCACTTCTTAATCAAGCGGTGGAATTTGTTGCAATGGCTGGCTTGCGCGCGCCAATTCCCAATTGGCGCGCAATTCAGCCTGATATCTGGCCGCCCATTCGTAGACCAGCGACTCAGCTCGCCGGGACAATCTTCCTTCCAGAACCTGAATCGAGTCAATACCAACCGCAGCGTCGTATTCAGCGTAAATGGCGTGGAAGTGCGGTGGCATGTGATCTTTGTAGTACATGTAAATCGCGATTCCAAAGAATTCTGAGATTCTGGGCATTGTTCTCCTGCTGACTCACTATTGAGCGCCGGTACTGCAAACGTTGATTACTTGCCTACAAACGCCAGCCAATCACCCGGCGCTTCTTTTTCACCAGAAGTGATGGCGAAGAAATCTTTCTGCAACGCGGCGGTGATGGGGCCGCGTTTGCCAGCGCCGATCTTGATGCGGTCAATGCTGCGGATCGGCGTGATCTCGGCCGCCGTGCCGGTGAAGAAGACTTCGTCGGCGACGTAGAGCGCGGCGCGCGGGATGACCTGTTCGCGGACTTCATAGCCGAGGTTGCGGGCGATCTGCATCACCGAATCGCGCGTGATGCCGGGCAATATCGCAGAAGCCAGAGGTGGTGTGTAAACGACTCCGTTGCGAATCAGAAAGAGATTCTCGCCGCTGCCTTCGCTCACGTTTCCGTCGGTGTCGAGCGCGATGCCTTCGACGAAGCCATTGGTGACAGCTTCCATCTTGATCAATTGCGAGTTCATGTAATTCGCGGCGGACTTGGCGGTCGGCGGCAGCGTGTTGTTGTGCATCCGCGCCCAGCTCGCCACGCACACATCCACCCCGTCTTCAATCGCTTCCTGGCCCAGGTATTTGCCCCAGACCCAGCTTGCGATGTAGACCTCGACCGGATTGTTCAGCGGGTTGACGCCGAACGCGCCGTAGCCGCGAAAGACCACGGGGCGCAGATAACATTCCTTGAACCCGTTGACGCGCACGACATCCAGGCAGGCTTCGATCAGTTGATCAACCGAATAATCAAGCGGCGTGCGGTAGATTTTGCAGGAATCGTGCAAACGCTGAATGTGTTCGCGCAATCGGAAAACAGCCGGACCTTGCGGCGTCGAGTAACACCGAATGCCTTCAAACAAAGACGAGGCGTAATGGACGACGTGCGACATGATGTGAATCTGCGCGTCGTCCCATTCGATCATTCTTCCGTTGTGCCAGACCTTCTTCGCGGTTTCTGTGGATGCGATTGGATGAGCCATAAAGCTGATGTCTGCTCCTTCGTAGTTTGAACTGCGTGAGAAAGGGAAAACGAGATCAGGTCAATAAGGGCGCATCATAATTTCCGCTGCCGATTGAGGTCAAGCAACACAGCCAATGAGCGCAGTTTGACACGCCTTCACCGCGCCAATAGAATGCCGCTTCGTGCCGGATCGGTGCCGCGAGTGGTAGCGAGCGCTGCCTCCTCCGGTCGGTCTACTGATTTCACGAGGCGATAAGCGATGAGCATCAGTCCCGATTTTCTGGAAATCCTGCGCTGCCCGGCTTGCAAGGCGAAAGTCGAATTGAAAGCCGACGGCAGCGGCTTGAAATGCGTAAGCTGTCACCGCGTCTATCCGATCCGCGACGAGATTCCGGTTATGCTGGTTGATGAAGCGACGATTGAGGAGGAAGAGGTCGAAGCATAAATCGTCGTCGCTGTCGCTTACCGCATATTTGACCTACCCTTCGAGTTTCGATGTCAGCGCCTCTCTTTCAACAACTCCCTGAAAATTCGCGCGTCCTTTTCATCCGCATCCGCAATCTGGGCGAAGCGGTGTTGGACACCGCGAATCTGCGCGCTCTGAAACGCTTCAGGCCGGACCTGCAAATCACGACGCTGGTCGAAGCGCTCTACACCGATCTTTTCCTGGCCGATCCGGACATCGAGGCGATGCCGCTCGTGCGCGGCGCGAAAGACAAGCGCAGCTCGATTGCGGCGCGACTGGATGTGATCAAAGAGATTCGCAGGCGGGAGTTTGAAGCGGTCGTCAATCTGCACGGCGGGCCGACGAGCGCGCATCTGACCTTTTTGAGCGGGGCCGGACGTCGCGTCGGCGCCGAACACTTCCGCAATGGCTACGCCTACAACCTGCGCATTCCGCCAGCCGAAGAGATTCTGGGTCGCAACGATTTGCACACGGTCGAATATCAGTTCGGCCAGTTCAGATGGCTGGGATTGCCGGACGAAGAGCCGTCGCCGACGCATTTATACGTTGTTCCGCAGATGCGAGAGACTGCTCGCGCGAAATTGCGCGAAGCTGGGGTTGATCTCGAAAAGCCATACGCCGTGTTTGCGCCGACCAACGAGTTTTACACCAAACGCTGGATGCCGGAACGTTACGCGGCAATCGCAGAGCAACTGATCGCGCGGGGTTTTCAAATCGTGATGACCGGCGCGCCGACCGAAGAGCAGCGGGCGCAGTTGGCTGATGTGCAGGCTGCGACGAGCCAGCGGCTTTTCAGCCTGAGTTCGCTGGGCATCGGCGAGCTTGTCGCGGTCATCGCTGACGCGAAGTTGTTCGTCGGCAATGACAGCGGCCCGGCGCACATCGCCGCTGCAGTGAAAACTCCGCTCGTCGTTCTGTTCGGTCCGGCAAGCTCTGTGCGCTGGCGTCCCTGGCGCGCGCCGTCGCAACTCGTCCAGAACTATTTTCCGTGCAATCCGTGCGCGATGTACACTTGCGAGGCTTTCGATCAACCAGAATGCATCCGGTCAATCACCGTTGAGCAGGTGATGAGAGCGGTTGATCGAGTTTTGGGAATTTGAGATTTGAGATTTGAGATTTGAGATTTGAGATTTGAGATTTGAGATTTGAGATTTGAGATTTGAGATTTGAGATTTGAGATTTGAGATTTGAGATTGATGAATCTACAACGCGCGCAACAAATCATCAACAACTTCGCCGGTCGGCGCATCGTCGTGCTCGGCGACCTGATGCTGGACGAATTCATCTGGGGAGAAGTGCGGCGCATCTCGCCCGAAGCCCCAGTGCCTGTGGTCGAAGTCAAACGCGAAACGTGGCATCTGGGCGGCGCGGGCAACGTCGTTTCAAACCTGCTCGAACTGGGCGCGAAAGCGATTCCCATCGGCGTTGTCGGAGATGACGAGGCGGCGAATCTCTTGCGTGATCGTTTTGCCGAGCGGAACGCCGGAATCGCCGGGATCGTCGCCGATCTATCGCGTCCGACCACGCGCAAAACACGCATCGTGGCTCACAGCCAGCAGATGGTTCGCGCAGACCGCGAAGACCGCTCGCCGGTCGCGGGTGTGATTGAAGACCGCATCATCGCTGCGTTCAACGAGGCGGTGTCGAACGCGGAGGCTGTGATCATTTCCGATTACGACAAAGGACTGCTCACACGCCGTGTGCTGCGGGCGGCGATTGAATCGTCGCAATCGCAAGGCAAGATCGTCTGCCTCGATCCGAAGATCAGAAACTTTCCCCATTACCGCGCGGTTGACGTGATCACGCCGAATCAAAGCGAAGCCGAGCACGCAGCGAATATCGAAATCACTGACGAAATGTCGTTGATTGCCGCCGCGCGCCGAATTCGTGACCTGCTCGATTGCAAAAACGTGCTGATCACGCGCGGCGAGCACGGGATGAGCCTGCTCGATGCCGAAGGCGAGATGACCCACATCCCGACGGTGGCGCGCGAAGTTTATGACGTAACCGGCGCCGGCGACACCGTGATCGCCACGCTCACGCTGGCGATGGCGTCAGGCGCGCGCCTCGATGAGGCGGCGATCATCGCCAATCACGCTGCCGGCGTCGTTGTCGGCAAGGTCGGAACCGCAACTGTCTCGCGCGCAGAGCTGTCGGCGGCGCTTCAGGATTTGGAGCAATGATCGAGTCGAAACCACCGCAAAGATTGCAATTTTTGTCGTCAATAGCCGCCAAAATCCGCTGTCTCAACTGTCCCAAAACCGGAAAAAAGCCTGCAAAAACTCAGTACAAGGCCTGATGGTCACACCTGTCCCCTTTTGGTTCGCCGGGAATTTTTTATCCACTCCTGTCAATACCGCGATAAAGTTTTTTTGGCCTCTAAGGTTGCCTTAACGGGCGTGTTAAGCGGCTACTCGAAATGGTGTACCGGGAATTCAAATTATCGGATTTATAATCTCCGCGTCATTTGAAGTGCTTCAACTAACGCTGTGAAGTTCTTTCACGTTTGTGGCTGCTGGTGGGTCTTGAGCCACAAAACGCTCAGTAACGAATGAGTGAATAATAGAAACAACGTGAGCGCCCCTGCTCGATCAACGATGAGTTCCATCGTCCGGCAGTACTGATCCGAGCCTGAAGGTGTCTGATCCGCGCCTGGGGGCAGGCGTTAGTCTGAAGTTGGCCTCAACCGCTAACAAGGAGAAGAACGGATCTTATGAGTACCTGTTTTAACAAAACCGTGGGGATCGTCTGTCTATCACTGTTGCTCCAAATCGGCATTAACGCACAAAGCGTCACGACATCGCAAAATCAATCACCAAAATCATCGAGCAATAATCCATCCACTTCATCCGCCGGGGTTGATCTGAGCAATCAACTGGCTCTGATCTCCGATAAGGCTTCAGACAAGGCTTCAGACAAAGCATTGGACAAAGCCAGAAGCGATGTCAAAACCGAAGTGAGCGCCGAGGCCGCGATTGCCGAGCCGAAAATCCCGCTGAAAAATCCGTCAATCGAATTCAAAGTCAAACCGAGCGAATCGAAGTTGAACGGACGTGCATTTGCGAATCCGGAGATGGAAATTCTCGGCGAGCCTATGAGCTTTCAAGCGACGGCTTATGCCTTGTACGGACGCACGCGCAGTGGCACGTATGTCCGTCGCGGCGTGATTGCCGCCGATCCGCGAGTGATTCCGCTCGGTTCCATCGTGCAGATCAAGACCCCGGGTTATACCGGCGTTTACATCGTTCACGATACCGGCAGGAAGATCAAAGGCAACATCGTTGACGTGTGGGTTCCGTCATCGCGCGAGGCTCGAATCTTCGGGCGCCGCCGCGTCAAGCTTCACGTTCTGCGTTTTGGCCCCACCGGGCGTCGTATCAAATAAGCACCTCCATCACTCATTTCGTCAAGAAATTGACCGCCGCTCGCTTCGCGTAAGTGAGCGGCGATTTTCTTTTGCGCGGCGGCTCAATTATCATCTCCGTCTGTTCCGTTCATTCCGTTTGTTCCGGTGCGCCAGGCAAAGCCTGGCTGATCTGGTCGGGTGAAATGTCCCGACCCTGTAGTTGCCCGTTTGACAGGTAGCCGAGCGAGCGTGTGTAGCAGTAAT
>Ga0247727_10005656_pt1 | contig 25161 bp, 25 predicted proteins | sample WisWelCaveWW1625_FD_202498 | JGI IMG/M metagenome (GOLD analysis project Ga0247727, IMG submission 202498) | Biofilm microbial communities from Wishing Well Cave, Virginia, United States - WW16-25 | ecosystem: Environmental > Aquatic > Deep subsurface > Groundwater > Cave microbial mat | place...
CGCTGCAACCTCGGCATGGTGGAATTGGAAAAGGTGACAACGGCGGACGACAAGAAGACGCTGCATCAGATGATCACGTCTCACTTCATGCATACCGGCAGCCGGAACGCGAAGCGTATCCTCGATAACTGGGAGTCGATGCTGCCGAAGTTCGAGAAGGTGATGCCGGTGGACTATAAGCGCGTGTTGGAAGAACGGAAGAAGAAAGCGGCTGTTGGCAAGTAAGGGGTGAGGCGTTAGGGGTAAGGCGTGAAGGGTAAAGCCGGAAGTATGACCTGTTGTTACAGTCTCAGCACTCAGCACTCAGCACTTAGGGTTAAAAGAGATGGCTGATCCCAAAGGTTTCATGAAATATGCCCGCGAGGGCCCCAAGCGAAAGCCGGTCGAGCTGCGCGTGCTTGACTGGAAGGAATTCTACGAGCCGATCTCGGAAGAAAAACTCCAGATCCAAGGGGCGCGTTGCATGGATTGCGGCGTGCCATTTTGCCAAAGCACGAACGGCTGCCCGGTTGTGAATCTCATTCCGGACTGGAACGACCTCGTGCACCGTGGCCGCTGGCGCGGTGCGCTCAAGGCGCTGCACACCACCAATAACTTCCCGGAATTCACCGGCCGTCTTTGTCCCGCACCCTGCGAATCGGCCTGCGTGCTCGGGATCAACAGCGACCCGGTGTCGATCCGCGTCATCGAATGGAACATCATCGATCGAGGCTTCAACGAAGGACTCGTGCAACCGATCCTACCGACGGGAAAGACCGGCAAGACGGTGGCCATCGTCGGCTCAGGACCGGCCGGTCTCGCCGCTGCGCAGCAACTGGCCCGCGCAGGCCACACCGTAACGCTGTTCGAGAAAGCCGACCGGATCGGCGGCTTGCTCCGCTACGGCATCCCCGACTTCAAGATGGAAAAATGGGTCATCGACCGCCGGTTGGAACAGATGCAGGCGGAAGGCGTCATCTTCAAGACCAACGTCAATGTCGGCAAGGATATTTCGGGCGAAGAACTCCGGAGCCAGTTTGATGCGGTCGGCCTCACGCTCGGCGCCGAGCAGGCTCGCGAGCTGCCGATTCCTGGGCGGGATCTCAAGGGCATCCACCTCGCGATGGACTATCTGACGCAGCAGAACAAACGGAACGCCGGAGACACGATTACAGATGAACCGATCACGGCAAAAGGCAAGCGCGTCGTCATCATTGGCGGCGGCGATACGGGATCGGACTGCTTGGGCACGACGCACCGGCATGATTGCAGCGAAGTCCATCAATTCGAATTGCTGCCGGAACCGCCGCCGGAGCGAGCCGATTCGACTCCTTGGCCGCTCTGGCCCATGCAGCTCCGCACCTCGCACGCACACGAAGAAGGCTGCGATAGACAGTGGAGTATCTCGACCACGAAGTTCACCGGTCACAATGGCCAGGTGACGAAGCTCCACGCCAATCGGGTGAAGTTCGAGAACGGGAAGTTCACGCCGATTCCGAACAGCGACTTCGAGATGGCCGCGGATCTCGTGTTGCTTGCCATGGGCTTCACCGGCCCCGTAAAGAATGGCCTGCTCGATAGCCTCGGCGTGAAGTACGACGCCCGTGGCGCAGTGTCGGTGGACGACAACTTCATGACTAACCTTGACGGGGTCTTTGCCGGTGGCGACACCAAGCGCGGCGCCTCGCTCATCGTCTGGGCCATTGCCGAAGGAAGAAAGATGGCGGCGGGGATCAATCAGTATTTGCACGCTGGAAGATCGGCGAAGGCGGCGCTGAAATGACAAGAATGGCCATTACCTCATCGAATTGCATCGACGCTAAGTTCCGTACAATGTCGATGGAGGAAAAATTCCACCGGATGGACGAGCTTTACCGGAGAGCGATAGAAGATGGTACTTTCAAGCGAAACCTTCAAGCGAGAAAGAGGGGAGTTGAGGAAGTTGCGCATAGATGGCAACGCCTCAGAGAGCGGCTTCTTCCGAATTGCCCAACCGGTGCTCGTCAATAAGCCATCCAAGTCTTTGGGCTTCCCAAGTTCACGCATCTTGGTTCTCCCATAAAGCACTCGTCAGGTGTGCCAGGGCTCGTCGCTTCCTTGCCTCCCGGAGCGACCCTTCCGGACTCATCCGAGCGGAAGCCTTCTGGAATTCCTTCGGCTGCGGTCGATGACCGCAGTGCCTCAGTCAGTTCCAGCTTTCCTTCTCGATTGAGTCTCAGTGGGCCCCCGCTCCTCCGGCAAAGTCAGCTCTGATCCCTGACACACCCTATATAGGTTCGCGCGCGCTGCAGCATCCAGGCAGTTGGCCTCTGATTCCAATTACTCAGTCCCAGATATACTGTGGCCTGATGTTAAATTGACGGGGGGATTTCAACCCATGCCGGTAGGTGATGCAGTCTGAAATCTTAAATGAATATCAGATTTGAAAGTAGACTCGCCTTCTCGTTAAGTACTTAGGCTATCGTGTTATGCTCTACGGGCACCCTGCAACAGACTTATCGGCTAGGCATAGGGATGTTGCGGAAACGGCAGTCGGCCATAGTTACGGCTCGGAACTGTAATGGCAAAAGTCGAGATAAAGCCTGCCGCAATACCAAGAGCTGGCTACGAGTACCAAGATCTCGTCGGCATCGAGGTGCTTATTCGCCACTATCGAGACCCTGAGCTTTATGCCTGGGTGCAACTGGAGGCGGACGACACGAGTTACCGAGCGCTCGACGACGTTGTGGCTGCACGCAAGGACGGGTCCTACGAGTTCGTGCAGGTCAAGTTCACGGTCGACTCCGACCGCAACGAGCTGGATTGGGACTGGCTTCTTGGCAAGACTGCCAAAGGCACCTCCATGCTCGAAAAGTGGGCGAAGTCCCTCGCTCGCATTGCCGCGATGGGTCCAATCTACAGTGCGGGCCTCAAAACCAACCGCAAACCGTCTGCTGAGTTCACGAAGTGTCTAAAGGGCGTACGGGTTGATCTTGACCTCCTGCCGAAGGAAATTCGTGAGCCAGTTGAGAGAGCATGCGGAGGCGTCGGTGAGGCCAAGATGTTCTTCCGCACCTTCGATTTCTTTGGAGGTCTGCCGGACCTCGACGGATACGAAAACTACTTGCGCGATCAGCTCGTGCCTACGGACACGGATTCGCCAGGGTGGTTCGCTCTCCGTCACTATGTGCGGCAATGGGCAATCTTCAAAAACCAGCCGGGGCCCGATGGAAATATTCTGCGAGAGCATGTTGTACAGCTCATCACGAAGCGCCGCCCGCAGCCGATCCGCCAGGACTTTATCGTCCCCGATGGATACAGTCCGCCCAGCAAAGACTTTGACAAATCCGTTCGTGGGCGCATTGCGAAGGACGACAATCCGATCACGATTCTTTGGGGAACGCCCGGACGCGGGAAGAGCACCTATCTCAGCTATCTGGTGCAGGAGCTTCAGAGGGAACGCGCGGCCGTCACGCGGCACCACTATTTCCTATCGGCCGAGGACTCGAGCACCAACCGCATTTCTTTCGTCGAGATTTCCACTTCGCTGATGGATCAGCTCTACGTACGCCATCCCGAGGCCATGGCAGGTGTCACGGAAGACGCTTACAAGTTAAGCTCCGCCATCGGGATTGCTGCGGGCAACCTTGCTGCCAAAGGGCAGAGACTCTATATCGTCATCGACGGGCTCGATCACGCGTGGCGCGACACCCAGCGTGTCGACCAGCTTAATCATGTCTTTAACGAGCTGCTTCCCCTCCCGCCAAATGTCAGTCTTATCGTCGGAACGCAGCGTGTCCCTGACGAGCAGCTGCCCGGCAAGCTGCTGACGAACGCGAAAGATGACGACTGGGTCGAGATTCCACGCATGGACGAGGTGGCGGTCCATCGCTGGGTAGTACAGCAGGACAAGGCGCGTCCTCTCATCCTCCGGTTTGATCCGATGCCCGACCGTCGCGCCGAAATGATCGATGAGGTTGCGAGAGCGTTCTTTGATATCAGCCAGGGCCACCCCCTGCACTTGATTTACGCATATGAAGCACTCATACGCGAAGGCCGCCCAACATCCGCGGAGGAAATCCGATTGCTCCCGTCTTGTCCGGACGGCGATATCCGCACCTACTATAAAGGGCTCTGGGTCCACCTCAACGCGGATGCCAGGAACGCCCTCCACATGCTGGCGGGATCGGATTTCTTTTGGCCAAGTCTTGGCATTAGGCAGGTACTCGGGGACTTCAGCAAATTCGACTACTTTCTGGAGCCGCGCCATGTCGGCATGGTCCCCTTCCATTCGAGCATCTTCGCGTGGGTGTGCGAGCGGTCGGATCATGCGGAAAGTTATCAGGCGCTTCTCCCAAAGATCATCAATTGGCTGGCGAATGATGCACCTGAGTATTGGCGGTGGGGCTGGCTCTGGCTTGCCAAAGCGCAGGCCGGTGACTTTACAGATTTGCTCGCCGGCGCAACACGGGATTGGGTAGTCGAATCTCTCGTGAAGGGCTGGCCCGATCGGCAGATCGAGAATATCCTTGCCGCCGCGGAAGAGAAGGCTTTTGAAGACGGAGACTTGCCGCTAACTGTTTCCCTTCGCAGCCTGAAGACCCGCGTCTTAAATGCGCGCGAGTTTCAATCTAGGGACTTTGCCGCTTACCGCGTAACCGCGCTTGTGGTCTCCGGCAATCGCCAGCAGATGCTGAACCTTCTCGACGACATTCACGACTTGACCGACAGCGAAGTGACGGAGCTCGGACGCCTGGGTCCTCGTGACATGTCCTTTCAGATCTTACAGGCTTGCTTCAATGAACTGGCTCGCCGAGTCAACGCGTGGATTGTGTTGCGTCACCGCCCTGCGGAGGAATTCACGAAGCTTTCGGATCAGCTACTCTCGCTTAGTGCGCTCATGGATAAAGAGACAGTGCGGCGCACGCTGAACTATGCCCGTGGCTTCAAGGAAGCCGAGCCCCATATCTTACGGCTCATCCGCCTGCTAGGTGATGCGAAGAATATCGAAGGCCTCCAGCTTGTCCGCAAGACGCTGATCGGCGCCAAGTGGAAGGATCACCGGCGATTGATCAATGATGCGGTCATACGTGCCGCGAGTTTTATTGGAGCGGATGTCAGAGAGTTCGTCCCTCTTGGAAAGGAGTCCCTCTCAGGATTTGCTGCTTGCTGGTTTCTTTGGCGCCATCGTGACACAAAACTAAAAGTGCATACCCCTCCGGTCCCCACCGACCTGATCCGCGAGCGGTATTTATTTGGTGAGAATACTGATGTCGTCTCTTTCTTCTACGATTCATTTTGGACTGCGTTGTATGTAGGGCTCTGTGCTCAGGGTCACGATTATTCGATGATTCATACAGGCCTGGGCGCTGAGGATTCGGGCTGGGTACTGCAGGGGCTTGCAAGGCTCGATAAGATTGCAAGAGACATCGCGGAAAGCCGGGTTGCTCCCACTTTCTCCGCCGTCTATGCTGAAGCTGCCGACGTGGAGCCTGTCCGGTTTGGTTCAGTTCCAGAACGAGAATATGAACAGTATCGGGCCTTCACTCACGCTCTTCGACGTATCGCCGTCGACTTGCATTTCCTTGGTCTTTCCGACCCTGGAAACACGAAGGTGCCGGCCTCGGAGTTGAACATAGCGCGCCAATCCGCTCATTGGTTGGACGAGATGTGGATCACGCGCAATGTGGGCGACAGGACTCCTCTCCTTGACAAAGCCGGTGCAGCCGCGCTTCTCACCGACAAGGCAACCGTCCTTTCATCGAAGGTGGTGGAGTTCAACGAGCGTTCAGGGCGTTGGACGGACCTCGCGATCTTGGCACTCCTCTATGCGGACGGAAGACAGGCCGAGTTTTTGGCGCACGCCGCCGAATGCCTTGTCGGCTATGGCTGGCGCAAAGACCTCGGCGCCATGGACGTACTCGATGCGGTAGTCCAGTTAAGCGCAAAAGACCCGGCTGTCACGCAGGCACGCCTAGATACCCTCGTCCCAATCATCGATGTAATCACAGAATTTACGGACGGCGACGAGACGGATCACGTGAGGTCTGAGCTGATCGAAGTGGTGGCGAAAATTGCGCCCGAGCGCTTGCCTTCACTCTACACGCATCACCTCTCGACGGACGATTATTCCTACGCTGACGAGTGCTTGGTTGAACTCGCGAAGGTGATGGATCTTGGTTCGCCGGAAGGTGCTGCGCTAGCCCGCACCTTCCTTGACGAACGGACCCTAGGAGTTCTAGAGGACCGTGCGGTCAATGAACCAGCCGCTTGTGCGCTACTCGCCGGCCAGAATGCGTTTCTCGGCCGCCTGCCGAAAATTGGCAACGAAAGCAAGATGAAAGAACAAGAGCCTTCCGAACGGGAGAAAGAAGCTGCCAAAGTTAACCCCACATCGTTCAACTATGAGGATTTCGCCGCCGTCGCCGAAGCGGCCGCTGCGATTCATTACAGCAGCCGCAAGGAGTTCATGGTGAAATGGCTCCATCACTGGAAGGATCAGAGTAAGGCATCGCACGCTCTACGCTCGATCCTTTCCTACTTCGCGACCAGTGAGACGACCCACGGCGGCGAGGAAATTCTCGACGAAGCTTTTCTTGTGAGCCTTGCGGCTGAGGGGAAGGACGCCGCGTATAAGTGGCTCGTCAAAGCCCACATCCATCGTCATGGCTGGCAGAGCTACTACACGTCCGAGACCGAGATAATGACGCGAATTAGGCTCGCCGCGAAGCACTATCCGGATCAGTGGCTCCGGTACATCAAAGACACTTCGACGCCGGCGCCCATCTACCGGCGCCAACGCTACAGTTTCGTGCTCGGCTACAAGTACCTAGTGCGCTTCCTGATGCTCGTCGGGCAGCTAGAGCTTGCCGACAAGATCGCCACTGTTTTCGTGAACTCGTTGGTCGAGGAGGTCAGGGAACAGCCGATCCCTGAGACGCCGTGGTTTCGATAGCAAACTCGTCCGGACCCGCACTTTCCTTTCTCTTCCAACGGCTGAAATGGCCTGTGCCGATGTCCCGTTGGCGCACGGCTAAGGAGATACGCAACCTCCTTAATGATCCGGGAACGCGGTCCTTAACGACAGATGTACTTTTGGACTATCTCGACCAATGCAAGACTGAGTCAGAGGTCTGCGAGATCCTCACAATTGTCTTCCTGACATCGCCAGTTGGCAGATCTGCGCATCCAGCAATCACATCGCGGATTCATTGCCCATCCATTCTTGCTGACATGATTTTAGAGCGGACCTATGGATTGGGGAGCGCCTTGGGGGGATGGGAATGGACTCACTCTGGTCGAGCTCCGGGCGACTTCGCGGGGGGAAGCTATTTCGAGGAACACAAGGAAGCGCATGTTCCTCCGATTATTGCCAGCAACCTGAGGAAACTTGAACGAGTCAGCGGCTACCCCTTTCTCCAGCACTGGGCCTATGAGTGGAAAACTCTTCGCGACAAGCTAGGCACGTACTGCACGCGCTATCCGCACTATTTCGACGATGTGTTGGAGGCACGTGCGGGGATCATGGGCCAGTATTGGCAGAGTATAAGAGAGGTCTACCTCTCCGCGTATCTGCGGACTCTGGCGTATGCTGTGACCGAACGCGGCCTGCCGCAGAGGATCGCGGAGGACTACTGTCTGGACATTGTTCACGGGATTGGCGGTCTATTTGATGTGGACCCCGACGCAAGGCCGTCGTGGCTATCTGACCTTCCTGAAAGATTCTGCGCTCCGGGCGTTAATTTCACGCCCCTCGTCCGTGAGCTCGTACAGGCTGCACGAGCGAACGGGATGAGGCTTGTCTCGCTGGATACGCCCGTAGCGTCGTCAGTACAGCGATTCGCCAATCTAACTCTCAGCGCCCATCTTGTAACGCTGGATTACGAACTACCTGATGGTGCCTATCTGTACGAAAAAATGCCATTGCTGTTGCTCAGAGATACATTTGAGCTCAAGGGTCTGCCAGCAAAGATTACGATTGAAGAAGCAAGCACGGTAGGTAAAGCGGGTGACGAAGTCGCAGTCTGTAGTTGCCTCTTTCCGATACCGTTTGGAACATGGCAAGGCGACTATTTTCGCCTGGGGTTGAGAGTTCCAGCCCCTTATGCGGTTCCCAACACCGAGATCCGGTGTGCACACGATAGTATCGACTGTGTTGCATCCGACGGGAAGGTAGTCTCAAGAACTCGGATATGGACCGATAATTGGACACCGCCGCACCCAAAGGGAGGTTCGACGCGCTGTGGCACTACGACCATGATCGATCAGGAGCTGCTCGCAGAAGCGATGCAACGGCTAGGGCGTAAGCTTGCCTTCTTCATACGGCTGCGCATTTGGGACCGCGAGAAGGAGTATGGGGACTATTCAGAATCCGAACGCACTTTCTTTTTGCTTGATTTGTAGGCGTGAGAGTAGTGCTAGCTTTCGTTCGGCCAAGCCCGAAAGAGTCGTTCCTGAAGGTGGGGAGTAGCGGCAGCAGGCCAGCGGTTGAAAATGTTCTGCAAATGAAGAGTCCGCGCGCGGTCGTAACCATAGATAAACGGGATGGTGTCTGCCGTTGCAACGACTGGTTGAACCTTGTAGAGTTCTCGACTGAGGCTGTAGGTTCCCCTACCGAGAGGAAGGCGATGACTGCACGAGCGTTGGCTCTCGAGAAACAGGCGCGGAAGCTGCCGACGACGGAGCGCGAGCGATTGGCTGAGCGATTACTTGTTGGGATGAAGCACGCGCGTCTGACAGCGGTAGACGAAGCGTGGATTGCAGAGGCCGAGAAGCGCTTTGGCGCGTGGAAGCGAAAGGCGACAAAGACCGTTTCTGCAAGCAAGGCACTGCGTGAGATACGCAGGGAACTCCGTCATTGAGAGTCCGCCTCGATCTCGCCGCGAAGCAGGAAATCCGCCAAGCCGCATTGTTCTATGAAGATTGCCGGGAGGGGCTGGGACAAGAGTTCGTGGACTCGGTTGAATCAGCCTTCGAACAGATTCAGCAACATCCCACCGTGTGGCGCATCCTGAAAGGGAGATTCCGGCGCTATCTCCTTCAGAGGTTTCCCTATGGCATCATCTAGGCTGTCGAAGGGGAAGTGATCTATATAGCAGCCGTCATGCATCTGAAGCGCAAGCCTGGCTATTGGGTCTCGCGGGGCAAGGCCTGAAGGTCAAGCAAGATAATCGTCCGGAGAAAGCCGAAATGACGAAGTATCCTCGCAGTCCCAAAGTCCTGCTCGGTGGCATTGCCCACTTAGGGCGGTTTATCGACAAGATTCGTCTGCGGCATGCGGGCAAGATTCAGGAATACAACTACATCACAGTTGGGTTCGATAAGTACCTGGTCGATTTTCTGCGGATCGATCCGAAGGTATTCGAGCAGCTGGTATTGGCCGGCGGGACGGATGAGGAGTTGCTCATCTGGGTGAAGGCCAACAGTCGAAAACCATCCGAGCAAGAGATCGCCCAATGGAGCCAGGGCCTTCTCTCCTCCGGTCCGAAAGACGATGCGGCTCGCCAACGGTTTCAGGGACGGCTGCAAGAAGTGGCGACGAAGCGCGCTGTGGCGGTCAGTTCTCTCCCTCCTGTCTCCACCTGGGCCGACGTGATCGAGCTCGATGAAGGGCGGTTATAGCGGTCTTGGCCGTGAGGCAGTCTGGCTGGTTTGTCCTCCATCCCGCCTCAGCCTTTGTGCAGATGGATCGAAACGCGGGGCAGTACCTTCCGTTTTCCTAAAAAAGCAGGTATTTTTCTCCCATCGCTGTGGCATCGGCCTTGCGTTGGTGAGTCTAAGGAGTGGTTGCCATCTCATCATTCGAACACAACTCAAGGGAGAATCAGCATGATCAGAACAGTCGCTTCATTAACCGCCGCCGCAGTGTTGTACGCCTTTACGAGCACCTTGGCGCAAGTGGCTGCTCCAGCACCGACTCCAACGACACCACCTTCCGCTTCAGCACCGGCTTTGGAAGGGGAGAAGAAGGGCGACAAGCACGAGATGAAGGAAGAGCATGACGGGAAGGGCAAGGGAAAAGGCAAAGGGAGGCGGCACGGCAAAAAGCACGGTCGGGATCGTGCCGACGAAGCGGCCGGCGAACATGGCAAGCATGGCGATCTTGAGAGGCATGGAGACCCGGACGAGCACGAATATGGCGACAAGCATGAGCAGGACTAACCGATAACGTCACGTGGGCAACTCGACACGAGGCGGTCGGTCCTTAGCCAGCATTATTCACGAGGGCGAGGGGCATGTGGCAAGTAGCACGAGGCGAGAGGAAAGACACTCCTTCTGGTCGCCCCTAGCCTCTGACCCTACACCTCTCGCCCGAACATTGGCGATTGCAGCAGAAGCGTTCATGAATAATGCGGGTTAGGAGCCGACGGCGCTAAGGCTCGATGTCGCGTAAGTAGAATGGGCAGGTATTTCGGTTGGTGGCAGGGCCGCTACAAGATTTGTGACTCGTTCACGGTCTCCCTGACTGTACCGAAGAAACTCCACGCCGAAGTGGCCGTCTTTACACCAGCGAACTACCGATACTTCCACGGCCAGGGGAGTTCGTTCCTGAGATATCGCGATCTGTAGCGTGAGATAGGCTCCCTCATTCAGGGCGATGTCGCTGCGCATCCTGCAGCCAGTGGGGGAGAGGTCGAGCAAGACCCCTTCCCCAGCTCCGGTATCGCTTTGGATACTCGCAGGGTAGCCGACTGGGACTCGCATGCGGCAACGTGGTTGCATCGTCATAATCTCCGTAGATGAGCCTACTTGTACGTATCGGTATCGGCAAGCAAAACTTGATTCTTGGGTGACGGATGTGAGCGCTGTGATGCAAGCGGCCGGACCTGCTGGGCATTGTCTCTGAGGAAGGCTGGAGCGGCTATAGGAGACAGGAAGCAGATGAGACGCGAGTACTTCAGAACATTACGCGGCGATCTTGGTCAGGAGTTTCTTCACTTCGACGTGGGCGAAAATGACGTCGGGCTCCCGCTGAAGGGCTTCGTAGTAACTCCGTTCGAACCCGTCGCCTTCCTCCGAAGGACGGATGAGGGCTCGGGCCTCTATCAGAAAGTGCTCCACCTCAACAAGCGATAGCTCGGACTCGTCCTCCATGAGCTCATCGATACGAACCACCAGCTGAGATAAGGGGTGAAGCCAGGTAAACCAAGGATCGTTCAACACCAATTGCAGCAGTTCGCTGGTTGACTCGACACGCCCATTGATACGCTCGTAGGTTACTTGCTCTGCCAGGATGAGGGCCTTATGGAGACCCAAGAGGCTGCCCCGCATGTCGAGGAGCCTCTTGCGGAGAGGGCAGGATTTCCTGGCCGAGGTCTTTTGCGATACAGGCGCCATAAAATAACTGTAGCAGATTATTAAAAAAATGGTGGCCCCTGGAACTCAGTTGGGCGGTCAATACTCGGCATAGTTTGAATATCGGCATATGTAGCCTTGTACTGTAGCAGGCTCTAGAAAAAGTCGCCCTCAAGAGCCGTAAAAGGAAAGACGTGAAAGGTGAAACGTAGGACTGCCAGATGCTCTTCCTCGAAACCTTTCACGTTTAACGATTCACGTTTCACGGATTGCCGGATGGAGTTACGCAGCTTCTGCCAGCAAGACGCGCGTGACGTGGAAGTGGGCGAGCACCACATCAGGGGCCCGATTGAGGGCCTCGTAGTAGGCGCGCTCGAATCCGTCGCCGTCGATCGACGGGTGCAGCAGGAGACGGGCTTCGTCAAACAGGTGGTCGACGTTCTCTTTCGTGATATCGAAGGCCTCGTCGTTCAGCAGATAGTCGATCCGGACCAGAATGTCCGACAAGGGGTGCAGCCAGGTGAACCAGGGGTCCTTCAACATCAGTTCAAGCAACAGCTCTGTTGATCCGATATGCCCATGAATGTGCTCGTAGGTTTTCTGTTCTGCAGCAATGAGCGCCAGGTGCAGTGCCAGGAATTCCTGACGCAGGCCCAACAGCCGATGACGAAGACGACGCTGGTGTTGAGGCCGCTGCCGCTGCATTAAAGGCTAACCCTGGTTCCAAATACGGCGAAGAGTTCTCCTGTGAGATGGTCGGCATCGGCTGGGTCGCCGATCTCTTTCCGCCTGATGTAGTCGTTGAGCACGCGCCCGTCGGTGGTTTTGTGAACATGAGGGTGACCGATGTTCATCCGATATCGCTCGATTGCGCCGGCCACGCGACTGATGAAGATTACGGTGCCATCCGGTTCCTGCCGCTCGACGATCCCGACGTGCGTCAACGGGTCGTTCACCTTGCCATCCCCGTTGTAGTCCCATGTATTGTTGAAAAACACGAGATCGCCGGGGTGGGCAACCGGTCCCTGGTGGAACGTGCCTTGTTGCCGTATGTGCGCATGGATGAGGCGGACGCCGTTGGCGTGAGAGTCACTCGGTTCATCGCCGTAGAGATCGATCCCGTGTTTGAGAAAAATCGCGCGGGCCACCCCCGCGCAGTCATAGGCAATGCGTCGGCCGTTGCTCTCAATCGTTTTGGCGCCCACGAGCTTGGCCGCTGTCCGCACGATCGTGCTCCGGCTCGGCGCGCGCTCGACGGATCGACAACAGGGGCGCGCTTCTGATGCCGATGCGCGAGGGCGTTCGGCCGGTGGCGTGGTACAGCCCCCAAGCGCCACGATCGCGATAGGCGCTATGATGAAAAGGAATCGCATTGCTCTCACCGTACGTTGACGAACCGGCCTTGGGCCGTCTCTCGGAGCTGATCGATGTCTTCACGCCTGGTGACGGAGAGCGGCACCGTATGGGTCAGTTCTTCGATTAGAAGATCGGTCGTCAACGGTGTTTTTTGGTGGAGTGCGCGATAGAGGGCTGCGACCACAGCCTGTTCGATTTCCGAGCCGCTGAAACCGTCGCTGGTGCTGACAATCTTGAGCAGATCGAACTTTTTTACCTCTTGCTTCCGCAGACCCAGGTGAATCTTCCAGATGGATTCCCGCTCGCTGTTGTCCGGCAGGTCCACAAAAAAGATTTCATCGAATCGGCCTTTGCGAAGGAGTTCGGGGGGAAGCAACGAAAGATTATTGGCGGTGGCCACGACGAAGACCTCTTGCTTCTTCTCCTGAAGCCACGTGAGAAATGCGCCGAACAGCCGGCGGCTCAAGCCTGCATCGGCCTCGCCGCTTCCACCCCCCGCGGCCATCGCCTTCTCGATTTCATCAATCCAGAGGACGATGGGCGAAAGCGACTCAGCCATTTCGATCGCCTTGCGGAAGTTCTTTTCCGACTCACCGACGAATTTATCGAACAACCGGCCTGCGTCGAGCTTGAGGAGCGGAAGCTGCCATTCCCGCGCGATGGCTTTAGCGGCCAGCGATTTACCGCAGCCCGGCACGCCCACGAGCATGATGCCGCGTGGAGGCGTGAGATTGAGCGCCTTGGCTTCTGCGGTAAAACCGACTTTTGCGCGTTCCAGCCAGGATTTCAGATTGGCGAATCCGCCCAACTCGAACCGGTTGTCTTCAAGCGGATAGTATTCAAGCAGTCCGCCATCCTTGATCGCCTGCACCTTGCGCTTCAGAATCTTCTGCACATCATCGGCGGAGAGTGTGCCGTCTTCGACGACGCATTGCGTGATGACTTGCCTGGCTTGATGGAGCGTCAGCCCCTGTAAGGCGCGGAGAATGGCGTCATGCTCATTGGCCGAAGGGCCCTGGTCTGCCGCCTTGGAGTTGCTGATGGAACTGAGGATGCTTTGCACGACGGTCGTCGACCGTGGGCGACGGGCCGAGGTTCTGGGGCCGAGCGACTCCAAGACGCTCTGGAGCATGGTTTGCAGCTCGTTCCGATCCGGCAGTTGCAAGTCGAGCCGGACGACGATCTTTTCGATATCGAGCGGTAGGGTGATAGGATGGCCGGTGATCACGCAAGTGGCACGCGAGCGATTGAAGATTGCCGCGACTTCCCGGAGTTGGCGGGCGACTGCGGGATCTTGTAGGTGCGGTGCGATATCCTTGAGCCAGAAGACCGCCTCTACCGTCAAGCCTTGCAGGTGTTGGAGGACAGCCAGAGGTGTGGCTGTCATTCTACTGAGTGTCGGTGCGTCGTCGTGCCGGGTGAGTCCTCTGGTGACGGACCATTCGAACAGCGGCATGCGTTCCTGGGCAGCCACTGATTGCAGCAACGCTAGTACCCGCTCTTCCTCCACCGTCTCGATGACGATCAGCGGGTGGCAGGAGCGAATGAGGGTGCGGAGATCGTGCACGCTGGTTGACAGAGCCATAGGAAAGAAATGCTAGCACAAGGCCCACACCTCACCAAGGAAAGGGAGCTTTGTTGCGCGGTGCTCGCAGGATGCTCAAAATGGCCGTCCAGCGATCCGTTAGACGTGAAACGTTAAACGTGAAAGGTTTCGAGGAAGAGCATTCGGCAGTCCTACGTTTCACCTTTCACGTCTTACCTTTTACGGTCCTTGAGAGCGACTTTTTCAGCATCCTGTTAGTTAGGTTTTGCTGGGGGCGGCCAGGGCCTTGTCGATTTCCCGGATGAGGCTCCGTTCAATTTCCGCGACCTCCTCCGCGCTCACGCTGAGGATGCGTCCACCCTGGGCCAGTTTTTCGAAGTCGGCCTTGACGCTGAGCCGGGTGACATTCGAGGGGAGTGCGTGAAGCGACAGCACATATTGATTCCGTGAGCCTGCGACTTCAAGCGAGGCAGGGGGGGAGACTTTCCGCTCCGTCACGTAGACCACTTTCTGATCGGTCTTGATACTTACTTTGATGTGGTACCCATTGCGGCTGAGGGCGTCCTCCGCAATCTTGGCGACGCTGCTCAAGGGGCGGGGGATGTCTTCAGTCTGGGTCCCTTTCTCTTCGACGTAGATATTCTGCGCCGCCTGAGCCGCTGCGGTTTTTTGGACGTCGGCACTCAACTTTTTTGCCTGGGCTGCTTGTATTGCCAAATTGTCGGCGGAGGCTTTGGCGTCGGCCTTGGCGCTCTCGGCCGATTTCTTCGCATCGCGCAGCTCCTGGTTCAGCAGATCGATCTGTTGCTGCATGACCTTGCTCCCGTCCTGCAACGAGGTGATCACCGACTCCTGCTTGGTCAGTTGCTTACGAAGCGACTCATTTTCCGCTTTAAACGGCGAGTCGTCAGGCTTGCAACTGCTGGCTAAGAAACAGAGCGCGATCGCTCCGATCAACAAGGGCCATTGGTTCGACTGAGTCTTGTTCCGCACGTCATGTCCCTCCATCTTATTTTTCGGATTATCCACGCTTCGCCCCCACTTGTCCACGCCGGATTCCATGAATTGACCGTTCCCAGCCCGCATTATTCATGAGCGCTTCTGCTGCAATCGCCGATCCACCGCTCTTGCGCGCGAAGCGTCAGGATCCGTAATGCTCAATGTTTAATGTTGAATGTTCAATTGAACATTGCGAATTGTGCATTGAACATTCCTTGGAAATACGGGATACGCTTCACGAGGCACGCGCTTTCGGAACCAGAAGAAGGGCCGCTGCTTGCGCCCTGATGGGCTTGAACGGTAGCATGCGTTCATCATGTCCATCATGATTCGAAAAACCTTTTCCGTCCCGCCCCTTGGTTGCAATTGTTCAATCATTGGCGATCCAGTGACGAAGCAGGCCATCGTCGTCGATCCCGGTGGGGCGCACGAGCGGATCTTGCACGAGGTGCAGCAACTTGGACTGACGGTCACGCATATTCTCCACACCCATGCCCACTTCGACCATTTCCTGGCTTCCGGCAACATGAAGAACGCGACGGGAGCGATCCTGTGCCTGCATCAGGACGATCGTACGCTCTGGGAGAATCTGGAGATGCAATGCCGGATGTTCGGCGTTGCCTACGTGCCTGTTCCGATGCCCGACTACTGGCTCAAGGATGAGGAAAAGCTGCTGGTCGGCCAGGTCTCTGCTGTCGCACTCCATACACCCGGCCACACCCCCGGGTCCATGAGTTTTCATTTCCCGAACGACAACGTGGTCTTGGCCGGCGACACACTCTTTCGCGGCAGCATCGGGCGCACCGATCTCTGGGGCGGAGACTTCGATGCCATCGAGCAATCCATTCGAGAGCGGTTATACACCTTGGAGGATGCCACGATCGTGGTGACGGGGCATGGACCAGAGACCGAAATCGGGTTGGAGAAAACGACGAATCAGTTTGTCCGCGTTTAACAGGCTGCTGAAAAAGTCCGCCAGCGCCTGCGGCGCGTGAAGCGCGAGACAGGCGAGAAAGGCGCGATGTGGCCAGATTGGATTCCCACCTTGTCTCGCCCGTCCCGCCAGTCTCGCGTGTCTCGCTCTGTTCTCCTGTTGTGCCACACGTTCGGACCATCGAAGGTCTCGCGTGCCAACATGGTTTTTGCAGCCGGTTAGCTTGCTACAGGAGGTGCAACCATGACGATGCTAGGTCGGGCCGTCATTACGAGTATTCTCCTTGCCGGGCTATTTCATGCAGAGGTGCAGGCAGACAGTGGCCTCGCGAATCCCCTCAATCCAGTCACAATTTCAGAGGTGCAGGTTCGCATCTCTGATCACGGCGCTGTGGTGCTCTTGCTGGCCGAAGGCAAGGCCATCCCGATTTTCGTCGATCTTACCGTCGCGCTGTCAATTCAAGGCGCGTTGAACGGCGAGAAACTCTCTCGCCCTCTCTCTCACGATTTGATGCATACGATCTTGGAGGCCTATGGCGGGAAAGTGTTGCGAGCCGTCATCACGTTAAAAGGCGGTACTTATTACGGTGCGTTGACCGTTGTGGTGCAGGATCAGGTGAAGACGTTTGATAGCCGGTCGTCCGATTCGATCGCGCTCGCCGTTCATTTCAAGGCACCGATCTTGGTTGGAAGGGATCTGCTGGAGTCGGCGGGGCGTGTGTTGGGGCAATCGAAGGGGGAAGACTTGTGAGGCCTATTCTTTTTCCATCCGAGCGCGGAGCCGTTCAAGGCGCTTTTCGGTGGACTGCTTGATGAAGGCCATGTTTTCTCCGAGGTGTTGCTCGGCGTTGATTTTACCTTCCTCGCGCCGCTTCAGCTGGTCCAGCCCGAATTGCGCGATCACGGGGCCGTCTTCCTGGTTCAGCGCCTTCCAGATCTCCGCACATTTGGTCTGTTTGGCGACGGGGTACTTGTCGCAGGGTGGATCGGCTGCCCATGCGGTGCCCCAGCTCGCTCCCAGTAGAATGAAGGCCAGCGCCAGTACAGTCATTGTACGTCTACTCGCGGCATGAATAATGCGGGCTAGATCTTCATCGCCTCGGTTACCTCATGGAGCGTCGCTTTGGCGACCTCGCCGGCCCGGCGGCTACCCTCTGTCACGATGTCGTTCAGGTGTGCGGGATCTTTGCTCAGGCGCGCGCGCGCGTCCCACATCGGCGTCATGCGTTCGACGATTCGATCGGCGACGAGTTTCTTGCAATCGATACAGCCGATGGCAGCTGTCCGGCATTCGGTATTAATCTGTTCCTGAATCATCGGCAATGAAAAGATCTTGTGAAAATCATACACCGGACAGAGGTCTGGATTTCCGGGGTCGTGGCGTCGGACTCGGGCGGGATCGGTGACCATCGTCTTGAGTTTCTGTCGCACGACTGGTTCGGGGTCGGACAGGTTGATCGTGTTCCCGTAGCTCTTGCTCATCTTCCGGCCATCCGTGCCGAGCACTTTCGGGAACTGTGTGAGTCGCTCCAGCGGTTCAGGGAACACCGGCCCATACAGGCTATTGAACCGGCGGGCTAGCTCTCTGGTGAGCTCAAGGTGCGGCAACTGGTCTTTCCCTATCGGCACGAAATCCGGCTTGTAGATGAGGATATCTGCGGCTTGGAGGACCGGATAGCCGAGAAATCCGTACGTGCTCAGATCGCGCTCCTTCATCTCTTCCCGTTTTTCCTTATAGGTTGGATTCCGTTCCAGCCAGGCGACAGGAATCATCATGGAGAACAAGAGATGCAAGACGGCATGTTCCGGGATACGCGATTGCACGAACACCGTGGCTTTCGCGGGATCGATGCCCGCGGCAAGCCAGTCGATCAACAACTCGTGGACGAACTCTCGGACACGGCCGGTATCGGCATAGTTCGTCGAGAGTGCGTGCCAGTCTGCGACAAAGAAATAGCACTCGAACTCGTTCTGAAGACCTTTCCAATTCTCCAAGGCGCCGAGGTAGTTGCCGAGATGGAGCAGCCCGCTCGGTTGCATGCCGCTGAGGACTCGTTTCCTGGGTGTGGTCATGGCGTGTTTCCTGTTCCGAGACCGACGGCGGTGGAGAGAATCGCATTGGATAGACTGTGGGTCAAGGTGCTCGTGATGGCATGGATCAGGTGGATTTGTGGATCAAACACGATCAGCGCCACCAGGATGAACATGCCGTAGCGTTCCACGCGCATGAGCGCCATCGCCGCGGTGTGTGGGAGAAGACTCGTCAGAATTCTCCCGCCATCCAATGGTGGGATCGGCAGCAGATTGAACAGCATCAAGAGCACGTTAATCAAGACGGAGTAGACCGACATCACGGCGATCGGCAGGAGGAACATGGCGTGCCACGTATCTGAGGGCGGAGTCTCTCCTGATTTGGACCAGTAGCTGTCGATCGTGGGATCGATCGACAAGAGGAGCGCGAAGAGAAGGGCGCTGCCGATGGCCAGCGCGAGATTCATGGCCGGCCCAGCCGCCGCGACAAGTGCCATGTCGCGACGAGGTTGGCGCATGCAGCGTGGGTCGATCGGGACCGGCTTGGCCCAGCCGAGTAAGAATCCTCCCGGCATAACCAGGCAGAGCAGCGGCAGGATGACGGTTCCGAACGGATCAATGTGTGCCAGCGGGTTCATGGTGAGCCGGCCCTGCAGTTTGGCGGTCGGATCGCCGCACCGATTGGCGACCCAGCCATGGGCGTATTCGTGCAATACCATGGCGAAGAGGAGCGGGAGCCCCATGTAGGAAATCGTGTGGAGGATCTGCGGTAAGGAGTTCATGCAGTCGGCTTTCTAGCCCGCATTATTCATGACGGTTCGTCGTCCCCCACCCATCCCTCCCCCATACTATGGGGGAGGGTGAGGGAGGGGGCGCGGGCCAGGCGAGAGGCACGGGGCTAGGGGCTAGTGGCTTTATCGTGAGGCGTGAAACGTGAGGCGTTAGGCGAATCCCGCTCGACCCCCTCACGGCCTGTGACCCCTTACGCCTTACGTCCCCACCGCCTCTCGCCCAAACAGTGGCGATTGTAGCAGAAGTGTTCATGAATAATGCGGGTTAGTTCACCTGAAGGAATCGGCCTCGTTTGATTTGCATGAGGAAGAGTGGACGATTCAATGTCCCGTCCGGTCCAAACGCTGCCGGTCCCGCGAGGGAGGAGAGGTCCGGTTGTGTCAGCAGCTGGTCCTGGACGGCTTCGCCCGAGGAGGCGCCTTTTCGAACCGCATCCAGCACCAGTTTCGCGGCATCGTAGCCCTGCATCGCAAAGAGTGTCGGGTTGGTTTGGAACCGTTTTTTGTACCGGTCGACAAAATCCTGCACGGTCGGAGTGGGGCTGTCCACAAAGAAGCCGTCGACGAACACGGCTCCGTCGATCGACGAATCGTCTGTGCGGGCAAAGTCCGGCGAGTTCCATCCATTCGCGCCCAGGAAAGGAACTTTCATGTCGTGGAAATTGAGCTGGGCTGTAATGAGGCCGGCGTCGGCTGCGCGGCCTGGAATGAAGATCGCATCGAAGCCCGGGGTATAGAAAATTTTCTTGTCCAGTTTTGTCAGTTTCCCGGCGAGTTTAGTCTGATCAAGCGGCACGGACAAGCCATACCTCTTGAGGTCCTCCGCTTTCATGCGTTTGAGCTGCGCACTTACGTCGGCTTCGCCCTCTTTGTAGGATTCAACGGCGATCACTTCCCCCTCGTGTTGGCGTACTTCCTGGGCGAATAGCCGGGCCAACTCGCGGCCATACGTGGTGTCGGGATGCAGGATGCAGAATCGGCGGAAGCCTTGCTCCTTAATGGCATAGGCCGCGATTCGTTTGGCTTGCAGTTGATAGGTGAGCGCCGTGCTGAACACATAGTTGCCGAGTCGTCTGACGTTGGGGAGGGTCGCCGCCGGCGTGATCAGGGGGATGTGGGCTCGCTCGGCGAGTTCAGCCATGACCGGCAGATTTTTCGAGAGGAGAGGGCCGATCACGGCGAGGGGCCGATCGGTGTTCAGCAGTTCGGAGAAATCGTCCAAAAACGAGGCGTTATCGGATTCTAAATCTTTGACGATGAGACCAACCGATGCACTCCCTGCCCGGTCTCTATTTGCTTCGACGGCCAGCTGAATTCCGCTGAGGACTTCACCGGCAAAGGGGGCGAGTTTTCCTGAAAGCGGCAGGACCGCGGCGATGAAAAACTGGTTGGATTTTAATTTGGCTTGGAGTGTGGCGAGGAGTTCCGAGGTTTTCGCTGCCTGCGGGTGGGTTGGGAAATTCACGAGAAACTGCTGGATTTGCCGGATGGCCTGGTGCTCTTCTCCACGGCCGACGTAGAGATCGATGAGCCGGAGGGATGCAAGATCGCCTGGAAAGCTGCGTGGAAAGGTACCCCGGATGTGTTCGAGGGCTTTTTTGTCCGACGTCTCGCTGGCCAGATCGCGAATGCGGGTCCGCACGTCTTCCGCTTGGTCTTCGGTTCCCAAGGCCACTTCATCGAGCCACGCCTGAATCGCATGGGTCGTGTCCTTTTTTTGCGCGTAGAAGTCGCCGCTCAGCTGCAGGGCTTCGCGTTTCGTGCCGTCATCTTTTGAAAGATTGCGCAGGCCTGTCAAAATCGGCAGGGCAAGGTCGAGGTTGCCCATCGCCGCATGGACTCGGGCCTGCATCAACTTGCCTCGATCCGTCACCTCTGAGTCGGGGAACTCGATCTGCAGTTGCCGCAAGTATTTTAAGGCGTCCGCATATTGCTTTGTGCTGTGCAGGGCTGCGCCGAGGAGCAGATAGGTGTCGTCGAGCAGCTCGGTCTTCGGAGAGGTGGCCAGAAAACGACGGAGTACGGTGATGGCTTCTTCAGCTTGACCTGCGTCGATCAGGCGCTTCGCCTGGTTCAGCGCGGGATGGTTCGCCGGACTAGTGAGTCCTGTTTCTGCATAGACGGGGAAATTGAACTCGAACCCAGTGACTGGCCAGAGCATGCTCCAGGCCAGTGCAAGCGCATGGCACCAGCGTACCGAACGGACGTACGTGCGATGTGAAGAGAGAGACACCAGCGGGCGGGCCATGAGCTCCTAGGCGGATTCGGGAAAACTCGGTTTATATACAATGCACTGTTGGAATCTTACACAATGGTGCCGATGTCATCAGAGCCTCAGGATGCTCAAAAAGGCCATCCTCGTCGTTCGTGAAACGTGAAGCGTGAAACGTCCGAATCCGGAAACGAACGACGCTTCACGATATACGCTTCACGGGTTTCGAGCACGCCGTTGGCGGACTTTTTCAGCAGCCTGCTAGGCGGTGTGACGGATATGTCATGCGCACGTGACTACTATCGGAAACTCTGTGGGAGTGTCAAGGTAAACTCCCATAGCCCGCATTATTCATGAGCGCTTCTGCTGCATTCGCCAATGTTCGGGCGAGAGGCGAGGGGCCAGAGGCAAGGGGCGAAGACTTCCGGTCGGAAACACGGATTTCCTCTAGCCCCTAGCCTCGCGCCCCTCGCCTGGCCCGCGCCCCCTCCCTCACCCTCCCCCATAAGTATGGGGGAGGGATGGGTGGGGGACGACGAACCGTCATGAATAATGCGGGCTAGGAGTTCGTTGTGTTCATCTAAGCGATTGGCTATCATCGCACAGATGATGCTAGACCCGCAGGCCGAACGATATTTGAGCCATCTCCGGGTGGAGGGTGGTCTCTCCGTCAATACGGTCGAAGCCTACCGCCGCGACTTGAATAAATTCCACTCCTACTTACGTCGAACCGGTGTCGTGCTGATCGGGCCTCTTACGCCGGAGACGTTGACAGGGTTTCTCAGTTCCTTGCACGAAGCACGGTTATCTCGCGCCTCCTCTGTGCGCTGCCTCTCGGCCATTCGAGGATGGCTCCGGTTTCTGATGCGGGAACGGATGATTGAGGAGAATCCAACCATTGGCCTGGCGCCGATATCGCGAGGCGTCCGACTGCCTAAAACGCTGTCGCAGCAAGACGTCATCGCATTGTTGGACCTGGGAGCAGTCCCGACCCCTGAAGACTTGCGAGACCGCGCGATGGTGGAGTTGCTCTATGCGACGGGGCTTCGCGTATCGGAACTGGTGATGGCTGAAGTCGCGCAGGCGAATCTTGATGTCGGGTATCTCCGGGTTACGGGCAAGGGTGCGAAGCAGCGTCTTGTGCCGATGGGCGAGGGGGCCCGGCAGTTGCTCCAACAGTATGTGAAAGAGGCGCGGCCACGGCTTCTCAAGGAACGGGCTTCACGGTATGTGTTCGTTTCGAGGCGGGGCAGGCCGTTGACACGGCAAGCCTTTTGGAAGTTGCTGCGACGCCGTGCACGGCGAGCGGGGATTACGCAGGTCATTTCGCCTCACATGCTCCGGCATTCGTTTGCAACGCATCTGCTCGAAGGCGGTGCGGATCTTCGGTCGGTTCAGGTTATGCTCGGCCATGCGAATATTGCAACGACGCAGATCTATACGCACATTGAACGGGGACGCCTGAAGAGGGTGCATGACAGGTATTTTCCTCGGGTGAACCGGCGCCGGGGGCAAAAAACATAACCAACGGAGGCGCGATTCATTTGAGCGAAATGCACAGGGGCCGAAAACGGCAAGAAGACCGCGAGATTCGATTGACAAGGGCAAGTGGAGTTGGTAGCATCCGCCAAGGTTGCTAAGGAAATCGGGCGGATAGCTCAGTTGGGAGAGCGCTGCCCTTACAAGGCAGAGGTCACAGGTTCGATCCCTGTTCCGCCTACCAGGGCGAAAGCCTGTTCACGCGGAACAGGACAGATAACTGAACGGAAACATTGAAATTTTAGACGAGACCAACCGCTAGATATAGCCTTGTCACGCACATCTTCCGCTATACGTTGAGTTTTGAGGGGCCGTCGTTCAGCTGGTTAGGACGCCAGATTGTCAATCTGGAGGTCGCGGGTTCAAATCCCGTCGGCCCCGCCATTTTCTTCATGTTTGCTAGACTCCGTAGGCAGAGTTGTACGTACTTTCTAGAGAAGGGGAAGGTCATAGTCCCATGTTTCAAACAGGTCTAACCGGGCTCGTGGGTTCGCTCGGCGCGGTGTCAAAAATCGTGCTCTTGCTCCTGTGCGTCTTCTCGGTCATCTCGTGGGCTATTATTTTCTCCAAATGGCAAATGTTTCGAGTGGCAGACCGGGAGGACAAGCAGTTCCTAGCTCTCTTCGTGAAAGCGCGAGATCTCGACGAGCTGTATCGACAGGCTCGTCGAATCGAAGGGAGTCCCAGCGCATGTGTGTTCGAAGGAGTCATGGAGCGTGTGGGATCTGGGCCAGTCGAGGGGAGGGATGGTGGCGGTTCGAAACCCGTTGATCGACACGTGGTGGAGCGGACGGCGTCTCATCTCGCGCAAAGCGAGCTCTCACGCCTCGAGAGCTATCTCCCGTTCCTTGCCACGACGGGGAACATAACTCCGTTTATCGGACTGCTTGGGACCGTGATGGGAATTATCGATGCGTTTCGTGAGATCGGCACCCAAGGGACTGCCAGTATTTCTGCTGTCGCTCCCGGGGTTGCGGAGGCCCTAGTCGCGACGGCAGCAGGGCTGTTCACCGCCATCCCCGCGGTGATTGCCTATAATTACTTCCTTACTCGGATTCGCAGCACGGCATTTCGCTTGGATTCAGTCACTATCGAGCTCTTGGCATCCCTCTCGACCGCTGTATCGAAGGCGAAACCAGTTCCGGTCGGAGTTCAAGGATGACCAGTGAGTCCCGCCACCGCCGGTTTCTGGCAGAAATCAACGTCATTCCCCTCGTCGATGTGGTCCTTGTCCTCTTGGTGATTTTCATGGTCACCGCGCCGATGCTGTATCGAGGGATGGACATTAAGTTGCCGATTTCTGCCACGAATACAATTAAACCGGAAATGCGTACGGTGCTCACGATTGAAAAGGATCAACGACTGTATCTCGACAAAGATCCGGTCGGGGTGGCCCAGTTGGAACAGAAATTGAAGCTCTTGAAACGGGACCATCCCGATGTGTCGCTGTATCTCAGGGCCGATCGCGACGTGCCCTACGGTGTCGTGGTGCAAGTCATGGACGGTGTCAAGAAAGCCGGGATCGAGAAGATTGGGATGGTGACGGAGCCGATTGGGCCTGAGCGCGTGGGAGCCCCACAAATTTCGCGTCTCCCGTCGCGAAAAAGCTGATGCAACGTGCGCGAGGGGGCTGGTTATTATGGCATCCCAGGCGTCGGTTCTGTCAGGTTCGTGGTTCGATCAGGACGATCAATCTAGGCTGTCCACTCGACTCAAGCGAACGCTGGTGCTGTCGCTTGTCCTTCATGTGGTCGTCTTGCTCGTGGCGATGGGGCTTCGGCTTCCGCAGCAGGGTGAACGCCCTTTGACGTCTGTGGAAGTGTCGTTAGTCAGTCTGCCGACACCCGAGAGGCAAGCTGAGTCGGCGAAGCCGGTCGAGTCAGTGAAAACTTCAGATCCGAAGCCGGTCCCTGCCCCGTCTGTCGCGCCTCCGATAGGCGAGAAAAGAAGGGACATGTTGCAGGATCTTCAGCTTCCGCCGGATGCGCCGAAGTTTGGAGATTTGAGCCCTGCAACAAAATCGCTGGCTCAACCCCAACAGGCGGCGAAGGTGCTCGATATCCCACATGTTCCGGATCTGGCGCCAGGCCCAGTCGCGAAGATTCCGCAGCGATCTACGCTAAGCGATGATCTGAATCGTGAGTTAGAAGAAGAGCTGAAAAAAATCAAACCGTCTCAGCCTATAGCCAAGCTGGACATCCCGAAAGAAGTGAAGCCGAGCGAGGTGTCAGTCAAGCCGGTGCCCCAGCAAGAGGTAAAAATTCCGGCGGTCAAAACCCCCGAGACGACCCTGAGGATTTCCGGTACGGCTGGGTCGAATCCCTACTGGGCTCGTGTGCAATCTATAATTAGTCGCCAGTGGGAGCCGCCTCCAATCGACATGGCGGGACAAACCTATACGATGATCGTCAAGTTTCGGCTTCAACGGGATGGGACGATCAAAGATGTGGTCGTGCAACAGTCGTCCGGGAATGCCTATTTTGATATGGCGGGCCAGCGCG